>Ga0315268_10001538_pt1 | contig 26528 bp, 23 predicted proteins | sample C1_top_MG_FD_204535 | JGI IMG/M metagenome (GOLD analysis project Ga0315268, IMG submission 204535) | Sediment microbial communities from Yellowstone Lake, YNP, Wyoming, USA - C1_top | ecosystem: Environmental > Aquatic > Freshwater > Lake > Sediment | place: USA: Wyoming | collected 2017-08-01
ATGCTGGCTGGTGCCGCCCGCCTGAAAGCCACGCAGCGGCTTTCGCTGGCAGACGCCTGGATTGCAGCAGCGGCGGAACTGGAAGCCGCCACGCTGGTGCATAAAGACCCGGAATTAACTGCGCTGCCCCAGCAGCAACTGGTTTTGCCATTCAAGTAACGCAAAAGTCGGCGCTGGCGGGATGCAATGCCCCGCATGGGGTACGGCGGCCAGGCGTCCTCCCGGCTACTGTCACTCTGCCCGAAAACTACTCCTTTGCCTCGCCCCGCTTGAGGGCTTTCACCAGCGTCCGCACCGCCTCACGATGGGCCGGTGAAAGCGCGCCGATCATGCGCGCCAGATCGAAATCCACCGGCGCGGCACCTTCATCGGCCCGATAACCCGCTGCGCGGTCGCCACCTTCACCGAAACGTATCCACTTCAACACGCAACAGCAGAACTGGCAAAGCTTCCGCATCGGCGGCGTGGATGCGCTGACTTACACCACGCGCATGAAGGCCGACGGCTCCACGGAAACGGTGGGTGAGCTGAAAGAGATTCCCACCTGGCTCGTCGTTGGCGGCGTGGTGGTCGGGGCATGGGCAATTCACGACGCGACGAAGAAGGACAAGAAAGATGATCCGCCTGCGACTGCCACACCTGCATGCCCCGCAGGAACGATTCCAAATCCATTTGGCCCGGGCTGCATCTGAGTTTTAAGCGGTGCGTAATCGGGGATAGACCACGATTACCTCGATAAATAAGAAAGACAAAAGAACCGTGGCCGGCCAAGTGTGTGACTGCATTACTCAGGGGCCTGTTGCCACAGCCGATTCGGTAAATGCAGGGCGATTCAGCAGCTGTCGCCGAGCTTGAGCAAGCTATCGACCATGGCACCTTGTTGATTAGTCGGCGCTGGCAAAAAGCGCTCGACGGCATTTTATTCTTGAATATGTATAAAAACGACATGCTCGCTCGCGCTCCCAAACACTAAATCGACTGGCCGCCGCATTTCCGGTGGTTGCGGTTACCGGTCCCCGGCAATCCGGCAAGACAACGCTAACGCGGGCGGTTTTTTCTGATGGGCTCGCAACAATTTGGTCTGCTTTCCGGGGTAACGCAATCGCTGGCGGGCCGCGTCGGGCTGACGCGGTTACTGCCACTCGCGCTGGCAGAGCTACCGCCGGACGACATTGCCCGACTCACCCCCGATGCGCTGATGCTGCGGGGGCTTTACGAACGTAGTGGGGTGAAGGTGATGGGGTGGCGTGATATCGAGATTGCCGAGGGATAGGTTGTAATCATGGAAACCCACCGTCTCGCCAGCGCCGACTTTTGCTGGGCATAGAAATTACAGATTGAAATTACCAACTTCAATCTGTAAGATCGCCATATGATTCCGCGCGCTGCTCAGCCAACCCTGCAAACTTTGGCCAAAGGTTTTCCGGTCATTGCGCTGACCGGACCGCGACAGTCTGGCAAAACGACCTTGGCACGCGCCGTGTTTGCAGACCGTGCCTATGTCACCCTCGAAGACCCTGAGGAGCGGGAATATGCCACGCGCGATCCGCGCGGTTTTCTGGCGCGTTTTCCCGATGGCGCCATTCTTGACGAAGTACAGCGTTGCCCGGATTTGTTTTCCTACCTGCAGGGCATGGTCGATAGCCGTCGTCGCATGGGCGACTTCATGCTTACCGGGTCGCAGCAATTCGGTTTGCTGGCGGGTATCAGCCAATCGTTGGCCGGGCGGGTTGGGTTGGTGCAGTTACTGCCTTTTTCGGTAGCGGAACTATCAAATTCAGGGCGGTTGCCTGACACATTGGACGAGTTGCTCTGGCGTGGCGGCTACCCTGCGTTGTATGACCGGCTGCTAGCGCCGGCGCACTGGTTCCCCAACTATGCCACCACCTATCTGGAACGGGATGTACGCCAGTTGCTGGCAGTGCGCGATCTTGGCCTTTTTCAGCGCTTCATCAAACTGTGCGCTGCACGCACCGGCCAATTGCTCAACCTTTCTGCGCTGGCGGCCGACTGCGGCATCTCTCACGTCACTGCCCGTGAATGGCTCACCGTGCTGGAGGCAAGCTATATCGTCTTTCTGCTGCCGCCTTACCACCGCAATTTTGGCAAACGTCTGGTCAAAACTCCCAAGCTATATTTTCTCGATGTCGCCTTTGCCGCGTGGTTACTCGGCATACGTGATGCCGCCACGCTGAACACCCACGCGCAACGTGGCGCCTTGTTCGAAACGCTGGTTGTCGGCGAACTGGTTAAGCAACGCTTCAACGCCGGGCTGCCCGCAGACCTTTATTTCTGGCGTGACAACACGGGCCATGAGGTTGATCTGCTTTTCGAGAAAGACGGCAAACTGCAAGCCATCGAAATCAAGTCGGGCGCTACCTTTGCTGGCGATTGGCTAAACGCGGTGAACAAATGGCAGTCATTCGCCAAAGAAGATGCCTTACCACCCTGGATTATCTATGGTGGAGAGCAGAGCTACCGCCGTGAAGCGGTTGAAGTGATCGGCTGGCGCGGGTTGGGTACGATAATCATGGGTTGCCCAGCGCAGGCCGCCGTCTCGTGATGGTGAAATATCTCAGGTTGCAATTCGCGGCAGTTTGATTCGTTAGAATAGTTCTCAATGCATTTCCGAAAGGTGCCCGCATGACTGCCCTCGAAGAACAAGCCTTCAGCGCCGAAGATTTTCTGACGTGGGAAGCCGGGCAAGAGATAAAGCACGAATTTATCGCCGGCGAAGTCTTTGCCATGGCCGGCGCGAGCGATGCGCATGTCACGATCAGTGGCAACGTTTTTGCTGCCTTGCGCAGTCATCTGCGGGGCAAACCCTGCCGTGCCTACATTGCCGATATGAAGCTGTCTGTTCAGGCCGCGAATGCCTTTTTCTACCCCGACGTTTTGGTGAGCTGCTCGTCGGCCGATGCCGCCCGCCCTGACTTCAAGACGGAACCGGTGCTGATCGCCGAAGTACTCTCGCCCTCGACGGCCGCTTACGACCGTGGCCTCAAGTTTGCCTATTACCGCGAACTCCCCAGCCTGCAAGAATACGTCCTCATCGATCCCGACCGTGTCGGCGTCGAAGTTTATCGGCGTGACGCGAGCGGACACTGGGTGCTCTATCCCTATGGCGTCGATGAAATGGTTGAGTTTGCCAGCGTCGATCTGCACCTGTCTGTCGCAGACGTTTATGAGGATGCCTGGCCGGCAAAGGCGGCGTAGCCGTCTCGCCAGCGCCGACTTTTGGCGGCGAACGCACGGCGCGGCCGAATGACCGAACAGCATCGAGTCATCACTTGGTTACATTAAATGACACCAAGTGAGTAGTTGACATGAACAAGGCTTTTTGTTTGCATATGCCACGCAACCCATCAAACAGCTAACCCGCGCTTTGGGCAAACTGGCCAGTCCTGAACATTACTTGTTCAAGCTGGAGGATTTGCGCGTCCTGTTGCCTGCACTGACTGATGCCGCCATTGCCTTCAGCCACCCAGCGATCACGTTCGGTGACGACGATGCGAAACCGCTCCAGGGCACGTTCGAAGTACATCAAACCGTCGTGCGCGCGCAGCTCTTTCGTGGCACTGTAGATCACCAAGCCGGTATCGCGTACCCGGTTGGCGAAGCGGCTATCGGCGGTTGCAATGTTGGCGACATCGATACGGTAGAGGGTGTGCAGAGCCTCTACCTCGTCGCGGATAGCGTTAAGTGCTTGGAAATTGGCGTTCGCTGCGTCCATGGCGAAGTCGTAGTCGCTTTCAGGTTTTGCTTCGCCCGTGGCGCGAGAGCCGAACAAGTAGATCCGGCTTGGCTGCGCGTGCTTCAGGATGATCTCGCGGACGGCTGCCACGATTTTCGGGTCGTATTGACGCAGTGGTTCAGACATTCTGGTTTCCCTTAAAGCACATCGGCAAATTCGTCGCGGGCATCCCGTCAGGTTGTTGTGGCTTTGCCTGATTATCGAGCTACTGTCTGAATCTACCGAGCGCATTGATTGGCGCGAAATTTATCACTGCCCGTAACACCGTCTGCCCCAACCAATTTCCAATCCCCAAGTCTCGACGCCAAATGGATGGAGCATAAGCCATATGTGCCATACACCCTGTACGCTCAACCGCGTCCGGAGTCGATGCGACCTAAGACTCCGCCAGCTTGAAATCGATCTTGTTCTGCTCGAGGTCAACCCGCACCAGTTGCACGCGCACGCGATCTGACAGACGGTAACGCGCCCCCGTGCGTTCGCCGACCATGGCGTGGGCTTTTTCGTCGAAGTGGAAGTAGTCGCGGCCGAGATCGGAGACATGCACCAGACCTTCGACAAAGACGCTGTCGAGTGCGACGAAGATGCCGAAGGGCACCACCGATGAGATGCTGCCGGTGAAGGTTTCGCCGACGCGATCTTGCATGTACCAGCACTTGAGCCAGGCTTCGACGTCGCGCGTTGCATCGTCAGCGCGACGTTCCGTTGCCGAGCAGGCCAGGCCGACCTGTTCCCAGTTCAAGGTGTCGTAGCGCCGTCCTGCCAGCGCCGACTTTATGGCGCGGTGGATCAACAGGTCGGGATAGCGGCGGATGGGCGAGGTGAAATGGGTGTAGCTCTCGTAAGCCAAGCCAAAGTGGCCGACGTTATCGGGGCTGTAGATTGCCTGCCGCAACGAGCGCAGCATTACGGTTTGCAGCAGCTGTTTATCCGGACGATCCTTGATCTTGTCGATCAGTTGGGCGTAATCCTTCGCCTGCGGAGCGTCGCCCCCCGTGAGTTGCAGCCCGAAGGTGGCGAGAAAGTCGCGCAGCTTGGTCAGCCGCTCGGGCGTCGGGCCTTCATGGACGCGATATAGCGCGGGATGTTCCCGCTCCTTGAGAAAGTCGGAGGCGCAGACGTTGGCGGCGAGCATGCATTCCTCGATGACGCGGTGGGCATCATTGCGCTCGTAGGGCTCAATGCTGGCGATCTTGCCCTGATCGTCGAAGACCATGCGCGTCTCGACCGTTTCAAAATCAATAGCGCCGCGCTTTTCGCGCGCCTTGGCCAGTACGCGGTAAAGGGCGTCGAGGTTTTCAAGAGAGGGCAGTAAGGTGCCGATTTTCTCCAGCGCCGCTGCGTCCTTGTCGTAGAGGGCCGCTGCCACTTCGGTGTAGGTTAGCCGCGCGTGCGACCAGATCACCGCTGAGTAGAAACGATATTGCTTGATCGCCCCGCTGGCGGCAATCGCCATGTCGCAGACCATGCACAGGCGTTCGACCTGCGGGTTGAGCGAACACAGGCCGTTTGAAAGCTTTTCCGGCAGCATGGGGATGACGCGCCGCGGGAAATACACCGAGTTGCCGCGCTGCTGGGCATCGACATCCAGCGCGCCGCCGTCGGTGACGTAATGCGACACATCGGCAATCGCCACGATCAAACGGTAACCCTTGCCTTGCCGTTCGCAATATACTGCGTCGTCGAAGTCTTTCGCCGTTTCGCCGTCGATGGTGACGAGCGGCAGTTGCGTGAGATCTTCGCGGCCCTTCCAGTCCATCTTGCGCACGGTATCGGGCAACTTTTTCGTTTCGGCCAGCGTGTCTTTCGAGAACTCGAACGGTAGCTCATGCTTGCGCAGCGCGATCTCGATTTCCATGCCGGGATCAGCATAGTTGCCGAGAATTTCGATGACGCGCCCGATCGGTTGCGACTGCTTTGACGGCTGTTCGACGATCTCGATCATCACCACTTGGCCGGCTTTGGGGCGCAGTGCTTTGCGGTCGCCCTTTTCGGGCGGCGCAACGAGAATGTCCTGGCTGATGCGTTTGTTCTCAGCGACGACAAACGACACGCCATGCTCCTGGAACATGCGGCCGACGAGTCGCCGATTGGCCCGTTCAGTAACCTCGACAATCTTGCCTTCCGGCCGTCCCTTGCGATCCAGGCCGACCATGCGCGCGATGGCATGATCGCCATGCAGCACCTTGTCCATCTCTTTTTCGGCAAGAAACAGATCGGGGCCGCCATCCTCGCGGATGAGGAAGCCGAAGCCGTCGTGATGACCCTGTACGCGACCTTTCAGCAGATCGGCCTTGTCGGGGATCAGCCAGTCGTCGCGGCGGTTTTGCAATAGCTGCGCGTCGCGTGCCATCGCGCCGAGGCGACGGCTGAACGACTCGCGCTCGAAATCGGCGATATCGAGCAGATGGCAGAGACGTTCAAACGAGACCGGCACCCCTTGTTCGGCCAGCATCTGCAGGACGTATTCGCGGCTGGGCAGCGGATGCTCATACTTTTCAGTTTCGCGCGCGAATTCAGGGTCTGCCTGACGAATTTTTGAAAATTTGTGCGGCTTGGTTGCCGCTTTGGCATTGTTTGACAATCGTATCTTTTCCATTAGAATGCGCGCCTTATCGCACGCCTGCCCAGGTGGCGGAATTGGTAGACGCACTAGTTTCAGGTACTAGCGGGTAACACCGTGGAGGTTCGAGTCCTCTCCTGGGCACCACCCTCTAGTTAAATCAAGTGGGTAACTAAATCATCAGGCTGTACCGACCAGGTTGGTTCCAAGCAAACTAGCTAGCGTACGGTGGCCCTCATAAAACTCGGCAAATTCTACTCTCCCAACCGCACCCATCGAGTGGGACTTTGGCATTTTCAAACCTAGCGCGTGAGTAACATCCCCATGACCTCCCCAGTGACCCCAGCTCTTTTCGACTCCAGCATCACCAGCCTGCCGCTCCTCGGTCGCGGCAAGGTGCGCGACATCTACGCCGTGGGCGACGACAAGATGCTCATCGTCACCAGCGACCGCCTTTCTGCTTTCGACGTGATCCTGCCCGATCCAATCCCGGGCAAAGGCGCGGTGCTGACAGCCGTGGCTGATTTCTGGTTCCACAAACTCGCGCACATCATCCCCAATCAACTCACCAGCATCGATCCCGCTACGGTGGTTGCGGCGCATGAGCTCGATCAGGTGCGCGGTCGTGCCATCGTGGTGAAAAAGCTGCAGCCCCTGCCCATTGAGGCTGTGGTGCGCGGCTATCTGATCGGCTCGGGCTGGAAGGATTACCAGGCGACCGGCAAGGTCTGCGGCATCGATCTGCCTGCCGGCCTGGAAATGGCTCAGCAATTGCCGCAACCGCTGTTCACGCCCTCGACCAAGGCCGAACTCGGCACGCACGACGAGAATATCGATTTCGCCACGGTGGAAAAAACCATCGGTGCGGCAATGGCCGCGCAGGTGCGCGTTGCTGCGTTGCGGCTCTACAGCGAAGCCGCTGCGTATGCGCTGACGCGCGGCATCATCATCGCCGATACCAAGTTCGAGTTCGGCCTGGACGCTACCGGCACCTTGCATTTGATCGACGAAGTGCTGACACCCGATTCCTCGCGCTTCTGGCCGGCCGACACTTACCAAGTGGGCACTAGCCCGGCCAGCTTCGACAAGCAGTTTGTGCGCGACTATCTAGAAACGCTGGACTGGAACAAGCAGGCACCGGGTCCGCGCCTACCCGCCGAGATTCTCGAAAAAACCACCGCGAAGTATCGCGAAGCACTGGACAAGCTGACCCGCTGAGATTCACTGGCTTCCTTGCCGTCTCGCCAGCGCCGACTTTCACGGACGATTGAAGCCTCGTCCGTCATCCCCAATTGCAGACTATGAACCCACTCCTCGACTTTTCCTGCCTGCCGCATTTCGACACGATCGAACCGGCACATGTTGCACCTGCCATCCGGCAACTGCTCGACGAGAATCGGGCCTTGTTGGCGCAGCTTGAGCAGGCCGATACCCCGGCGACCTGGGATGATTTTGTCGTGCCGATGACCGATGCGGGTGAGCGCTTGTCGCGCGCCTGGGGTATTGTCGGCCACCTCCACGGAGTGAATGACGTGCCGGTCTGGCGCGATGCCTACAACGAGATGCTGCCTGAAATTACCGGGTTCTATGCCGAGATCGGGCAGAACTTGGCACTTTTCGAGAAATTCAAGGTGCTCGCTGCCAGCCCGGAATACGCGCGCTTGAATCCCATTCGCCGGCGCATCATCGACAACGAAATCCGCGATTTCCGCCTGTCGGGCGCCGCGTTGGCGGATGACCTGAAGCCGCGCTTTAAGGCCATTCAGGAAGAGTCGTCGGCGCTGGCCGCGAAGTTTTCCGAGAACCTGATGGATGCCAGCAATGCACACGCCGAGTGGGTGGACAGTGAGAGCGGCGTGGCCGGCCTGCCGGATGACGTCAAGTCTGCCGCCCGTGCCGCCGCCGAGCGGGACGGCAAGCCCGGCTGGAAATTTACCCTGCAGGCGCCGTCTTATATTCCGGTGATGCAGTATGCCGAAGACCGCGCCTTGCGCGCCCGTATCTATCGCGCCTATGTGACGCGTGCCGCCGAGTTTGGCAACCCGGCGTGGGACAACGGGCCGCTTATCGAAAAGATTCTCGCGCTGCGCGCCGAAGAAGCGGCGCTGTTAGGTTTTGCCAACTATGCCGAGGTTTCGCTCGCGCCGAAGATGGCCGAGTCGCCCGCCCAGGTCGCCGCCTTCTTGCGCGATCTGGCTTTTAAGGCGCGCCCCTTCGCCGTGCGCGATATGGCGGAATTACGCGAATTCGCCCGTAGCGAGCTGGGACTGGAACAGCTCGAAAGCTGGGATCTTGCCTGGGCGGCGGAAAAGCTCAAGCTGGCGCGCTACGCATTTTCGGATGACGAGGTGAAGCAGTATTTCCCCGAGCCGAAGGTCCTCGAAGGCCTGTTCAGCGTCGTGCAACGCTTGTTCGGCGTGCAGATTGCGCCGGATAGCGCGCCGGTCTGGCATCCGACGGTGCGCTTCTTTGACATCCAGCGCGATGGCAAACTGATCGGGCAGTTCTATCTCGATCTGTATGCGCGCGATACCAAGCGCGGCGGCGCCTGGATGGCCGATGCCATCGGTCGCCGGCATACCGAGGCGGGCGTCCAGACGCCGGTCGCTTACCTTTGCTGCAACTTTCCCTCGCCGGTGGGCAACAAGCCCGCCACCTTCAGTCACGATGACGTGCTGACACTGTTCCATGAGACCGGACACGGTTTGCATCATCTGCTTACCGAAGTTGATGAGTTGGCGGTTTCCGGCATCGATGGCGTGGAGTGGGATGCCGTCGAACTGCCCTCGCAGTTCTTCGAAAACTTCTGCTGGGAATGGGACGTCCTTTCCGGCATGACCGCGCATGCCGAAACGGGAGAGCCGCTACCACGCGCGCTCTACGACAAGATGATCGCCGCGAAGAATTTCCAGAGTGGCATGCAGTTCCTGCGGCAGATCGAATTTTCGTTGTTCGACCTGATGTTGCACAGCGATTTTTCCGCAGGCGATGGTACGACCTTCATGAATCTGCTGAATGCGGTGCGCCAGGAAATTGCCGTGGTCTTTCCGCCCGAGTGGAACCGCTTTCCGCAGAGCTTCTCGCACATTTTTGCCGGCGGTTATTCGGCCGGCTATTACAGCTACAAATGGGCGGAAGTGCTGTCGGCCGATGCTTATGCCGCCTTCGAGGAAGCCGCGCCGCACGCCGGCACGGTGCTCGATGCCGCTACCGGCAAGCGTTTCTGGCGCGAGATTCTCTCGGTCGGCGGGTCGCGTCCGGCGTTGGAATCGTTCCAGGCCTTCCGTGGTCGAGCACCGGACCCGGCAGCACTTTTGCGGCACAATGGCATGGTCGCAACTGCTTAATCGGAGACTTCGATGAGAATTTCGCTGCTGCTAATTTCCTTCTTGTGCGCCGGTCTGGTGCAGGCGCAGGGTGCTTACCGCTGGGTGGATCAGAGTGGCAAGGTGCATTACGGCGATCGACCGCCAGCTGCGGTGACCGGCAAGGTGCAGGAACTCAAGTTGGCCACGCCTGCTGCTGAGCAACAGGTTTCCTTCACGATGCGTCAGGCCATGGAAAACTTCCCCGTCACGCTGTATGTCAGCGCCGATTGTGGTGCGGTGTGCAAGGACGCCGGTGCTTACCTCAAGAAGAGGGGCATTCCGTTCGCAGAAAAGAACGTGGCGACGGCGGAGGATTCCGCTGCCTTGGGCAAACTGACGGGTGGCGAGGCGGTTGTCCCTGTCATGACGGTCGGCACAAAAACCCGCAAGGGTTTCGAGCAGGGCAACTGGGACAGCCTGCTTGACGCGGCAGGCTATCCGAAGCCAGCGAAGTCGGCCGACTAATCCGCTTCGTGCAGTAAAGCCGACAATTCGCGGTCGAGCAGGTTCGGATCGCCAGCGTTGAGTTCAACGAGGCGACGCAGGTGCGTGACGCTATCGAGATCGATGTTGTCGCAACGCAAGCCGACGCGTCGTCCGGCCACATGCGTGACAGTGGTGCTCATGCCGATCGTCATGTTCGCGGCCAAACTGAGGCGCAACTGGCAATGGTCACCACTCTTGCCCGGCCAGTCGGCCGGCACCTTCACCAGCGCGCCCTTGAGTGAAATATCATACAGATCGGCTTCCCCCACATGCCCTTGCGTGGCGAGCTGCACGGGAGAATGAAAGTGGGCGCGCCAGAATTGGCGGCGGTTTTGTTGATTGGTCATGGTGCGCTCCCTTGGGACATTTTGCTCTTTTAACACCTATATCATACCCGTCCTCACGACGGGAAACTGACTGACAAAAATCGCGATGAAAATTGCCACCTGGAACGTTAATTCAATGAAAGTCAGGCTGCCCCATGTGCTTGACTGGCTGGCGGCTGAGCAGCCGGATGCGCTGTGCCTGCAGGAGACTAAGACGGAGGATGGCGGTTTTCCCTTCGCCGCGCTCGATGCGGCGGGTTATCACGCCATCCATAATGGGCAGAAAACCTATAACGGTGTGGCCATTCTGGCGCGTGGCGTATTGCAGGATGCGTTGCGCGACCTGCCGAATTTTGATGACCCGCAAAAGCGCCTGATTGCCGCGACGATTGACGGCGTGCGGTTAGTGTGTGCCTACATGCCGAATGGCCAGGCGGTGGGGTCCGACAAGTATGAATACAAATTACGCTGGCTCGCCACGCTGTCCGCTTGGTTGCGCGAAGAGTTGCAGCGCTATCCGCAACTGGCGCTGCTCGGCGACTTCAATATCGCGCCCGATGATCGCGATGTGCATGACCCCGCAGCCTGGCAAGGACAGATTCTTTGCAGCGAACCGGAGCGCGCGGCGTTTCGCAAGCTTCTCGATCTGGGTCTGGCGGATGCATTCCGGCGCTTTGAGCAGCCAGAGAAGAGCTTTTCATGGTGGGATTACCGCATGATGGGCTTCCGTCGCAATCTCGGTTTGCGTATCGACCACATTCTGCTTTCGCCACCGCTGGCAGCGCGTTGCCAAGCCTGTCGCATTGACAAGGCGCCTCGTAAATTGGAGCGCCCTTCCGACCACGCGCCGGTGATGGCGGAACTTGTCGCATAATGCGTCCGTTGCACATAGACTATAACCAACCTCAAGGAGCACACATGAAACTCAATGTAGGCGGCATCGACCGCATTCTTCGTATCGTCCTCGGCCTTGCCTTGGTTGCCTGGGCAGCGCTGTTGGGCGGCCCGGTCTGGGCGTGGATCGGCATTGTGCCGCTCGCCACCGGGGCGATCGGTTTCTGCCCGCTGTACCCGATCATCGGTTTGAACACCTGCCCGATGAAAAAAGACTGATAGCGGTCGAAGTCAGCAAAACGGCGTGCAGTGGAAAAACTGCACGCCGTTTTTTTATCCGCTGTTGCGCAAACCGGCAGCGACGCCGTTGATCGACAGGTGGATGCCGCTTTGCACGCGTGCGTCGTCGCTCCAGGGCGGGCCGGAGCGGTGGCGGCGTAGCAACTCGATCTGCAGGTGATTGAGCGGATTGAGATACGGGTAACGGTTTTTCATCGAACGCAGCAGCAGCGGGTTGCTTTCGAGCAACTCACTTTGACCGGTGATGGTGAGCAGGGCCTCGATGGTGGCCTGCCATTCGGCCTTGATGCGCGAAAAAATGGCCACGCGCAACGACTCATCCTGCACCAGACCGGCATAGCGTTCGGCCAGCGTGATGTCGGTCTTGGCGAGCAGCATGTCCATGTTCAACAGTAGCGAGCGAAAGAATCCCCATTCCTGGTACATGCGCTGCAGCAGCGGCTTGCCTGCCGGGCCGTGCATCTCGAGGAAATCCTGATAGGCCGTGCCGAAGCCGTACCAGCCGGGCAGCATCAGGCGGCATTGCGACCACGAGAAAACCCAGGGAATGGCGCGCAGATCATCGATGGCGGTGGTCTTTTTGCGCGAGGACGGGCGGCTGCCGATATTGAGTTGGGAAATTTCACTGATGACGGTGGATTCCCAGAAGTAGCGCTCGAAATCGGGCGTTTCATAGACCAGCGAGCGATAGGCCTGAAAGGCGTATTCCGCCAACTCGGCCATCGCGGCGAGGCAATCCGGTTGGGGATCGTCGTGGGCGTGCGGTAGCAGGGTGGCTTCGAGTGTGGCGGCCACCAGCACTTCGAGATTGCGCCGGCCGAGTTCCGGGTTGGCGTATTTCGAGGCAATCACCTCGCCTTGTTCAGTGATGCGGATCGCACCTTGTACGGCACCGGCAGGCTGGGCGAGGATGGCTTGATAGCTTGGCCCGCCACCACGACCGACCGTGCCGCCACGGCCATGAAACAGGCGCAGACGCAGGCCGTGCCGCTTGAAGACCTCCACCAAGGCGATTTCGGCGCGGTAGAGGGCCCAGTTCGACATCAGGAAACCGCCATCCTTGTTGCTGTCGGAATAGCCGAGCATGACTTCCTGCAGATTGCCGCGGTTGTCGAGCAGGCGCCGATAGGCAGGCAGGGCAAACAACTTGTCCATCACCGCACCGCAGCGTTTGAGATCGCCGATGGTCTCGAACAGTGGCACGATGTTGACGTCGAGTTCGCCTTCGCGCGGCCGCAGCAGGCCGACTTCCTTGAGCAGGAGTGCGACTTCGAGGATGTCGGAAACGCCCTCGTTCTTCGAGATGATGACGTTCTGGATCGCCGCCTTGCCATACAGCCGGTGCATGTCGCGTGCGGCATGGAAAATTGCCAGTTCAGCCGTGGTTTCCTCGGAGTAAGTCCAGTAGGGCGAGGCGAGCAGGCGGGGCGTGGCAAGTTCGGCGAGCAGCAAGGCGATGCGGCCTTCTTCGCTACGCCGCGCATATTCTGTACCTGGCCGGGCGGTTTCAAACAGTTCGTGTACGGTGCGCTCATGCACCTCGGAGTTCTGACGCAAGTCGAGGGCGGCGAGGTGGAAGCCGAAGAGTTCCACGGCGCGGCGCAGGCGGCGTAGCCGTCCCCGCGCCATCAGCGCCGAGCCGTTGCTTTTCAATGAGGTATCGAGGATATCCAGGTCGGCGGCGAATGCTGCACAGTTGGCATAAGGCGGCGCAGCGGCGACGGCGTGGCGCAGGGCTTCCATGTGGTCGAGTTCGCGAGCCGTGGCGGCAAGCCGGGCATAGATGCCGGCAATGGCGCGCCGGTAGGGTTCGTCATTGCGGTGCGGATTACGGTCGGGCGAGCGCTCATCGAGCTCGTGCAGTTCATCCGAAATATTCACCAGCAGTTCGGAAGACGACAGTTCGCCGCCCAGTTTGTGCGTCTGTTCGAGGTAGTAGGTGAAGGCCTTGCGGCTTTGTGCGTTCAAGGCGCTTTGCAGCATGTCGGCGGTGACGAAGGGATTGCCGTCGCGGTCGCCGCCGATCCAGGAGCCGGGACGCAAAAAGCCGGGCACCGCTGTACCGATGCTGTCCTCGATGCTGTTGTGCAGGCGCGGCAACTCGCGCAGGAAGGTGACGTCGTAATAGGACAGCGCATTATTGACTTCATCCATCACCGAGAGCTTGACTGCGCGCAGCATGCGTGTCTGCCAAAGAATCAGCACGGCACGGCGCAGCGCCTCCTCATTGTCACGCAGTTCCTCGGGCGTCAGCGGCGTGCGGTCGCGCGCATCGAGCAGGCGCGCAATCTGCCATTGACGATCGAGAATGCTCTTGCGCTGGACCTCGGTCGGGTGGGCGGTCAGCACCGGGGCAATCTCGGCATGGGCGAAAAAATCCGTGAGCTGGTCGCTGGGGATGCCCAACTCACTGGCCAGCGCGGCCGCGTGGGCGAAACTGCCTTCGCGCGGCTTTGAGCCGGCCAGTGCGTGGGCGCGCGCACGGCGGATGTGGTGCTGGTCTTCGGCGATGTTGGCGAGGTGCGAAAAGTAGCTGAAAGCGCGCACCACGAGATTGGTTTGTTCGCGCGACAAGCTATCCAGCAGGGCTTCCAGTTCCACGCGCGCGGCGTTTTCATCGTCGCGATGCAGGCGGATCGACAGCAGGCGGATGCGTTCGACGATGCTAAACGTCGCCTCGCCTTCCTGGTCGCGGATCACCTCGCCGAGCAGTTGGCCGAGCAGGCGGATGTCCTCGAATAGCGGGGCGTCCTTGTCCATGGCGGTATTGGCTTGAATGCTAGAATCGGCCGAAATTTCGTTCATCGTTTTCTCTCGATATTGGTGGTTAGCCCAGTGAGTTCACATCCCGAGCGTATCGTTATCGCCACCCGCGAATCACGCCTTGCCCTCTGGCAGGCGGAACATGTACGCGGCCTTTTGCAGGGATTATATCCAGCGTGCCAGGTCGAGCTCCTGGGCATGACGACACGCGGCGACCAGATTCTCGACCGGCCGCTCGCCAAGGTCGGCGGCAAGGGCCTCTTCGTCAAGGAACTGGAAACCGCATTGCTGGATCGCGCCGCCGACATTGCCGTGCATTCGATGAAGGATGTGCCGATGGAGCTGGCGCCCGAATTTGCGCTGGTGGCGATCGGTCCGCGCGAAGTGCCGCTGGATGCCTTCATTTCCAACAAGTTCGCGCGCCTTGAAGACCTGCCGCCGGGCGCGGTGGTCGGCACCTCCAGCCTGCGCCGCGAAGCGCAACTGCATGCCCACTATCCGTATTTGGCCGTCACCAGCTTGCGCGGCAACCTCGACACACGCTTGCGCAAGCTGGACGAGGGGCAGTACGACGCGATCATTCTGGCTGCGGCCGGCCTGACGCGGCTGGGCCTGGGCGAACGTATTCGCGCGGTTTTGCCGGCCGAATCTTCTTTGCCGGCGGCCGGACAGGGCGCGCTGGGCATCGAGGCGCTCTCCGACCGTCCCGAAGTCGCTGCCTGGATGCAGCCCCTCAACGATGCCGCCACGGCCGCCTGTGTGCGTGCCGAGCGCGCTGTCTCACGGGCGCTGGCGGGCAGTTGCGAGGTGCCGCTGGCTGCCTACGCCGAATTTTCCGCGGGCAATCTGCGCTTGCGCGGCCTGGTGGCGACGCCTGACGGTGCACGCATCGCGCGCGCCGAGCACCGTGGGTCGGCTGCCGATCCCGAAGCCCTTGGGTTGGCACTGGTCGCCGACCTGCGTGCGCAGGGTGCCAACGAAATTCTTGCCGCACTGGGGTAATGGACTGCCCTGCTGAAAAGTCGGCGCTGACGGGACGGCGTATCGTCGTTACGCGTCCCGCCGGACAAGCCACTCATCTCGCCGAGGCACTCTTGGAACTCGGCGCGCATCCGGTGCTGTTTCCTGTGCTGGCCATCGAGGATGTCACCGACACGGCGCCGCTGCTTGACGCGGCGATCGCTCTTGAGCAATACGACTGGGCGGTGTTCGTCAGCCCGAATGCCGTGGACAAGGCATTGGCGGTGGTGTTGGCGCATCGGCAATGGCCGGCGAGCGTGCGCGTGGCGACTGTCGGCCATAGCAGCGAAGAAGCGCTGGCGCGCCATGGCATCCACGATGTCGTGGCGCCGCAGGAACGCTTCGATTCCGAGGCGCTATTGGAATTGCCGCCGCTACAGGACATGGCGGGCAAGCGCGTCATCATCTTTCGCGGCGACGGCGGCCGCGATTTGTTTGGCGACATGATGAAAGCCCGCGGCGCGGAGGTGGACTATGTCATCTGCTATCACCGCGCCAAACCTGCGCTTGATCCGGCGCCGCTGCTCAAACTGTGGGGCGATGGCAAACTGGACGCGTTGACCATCACCAGCAGCGAAGGCCTGCGCAATCTCTACGAGATGGTCGGCAAACTCGGGCAAAGTTGGCTGAAAAAGACGCCGACCTTCGTCCCCCATGCACGGATTGCCGAGCAAGCGCGCGCATTGGGCTTGACACGGGTTATCCTGACGGGACCGGCAGATGCCGGATTACTTGCCGGATTGATCGAACACCTTTCATCACCATGACCGAACAGAAATCGCCTGAATTACCCGCCCTGACGGCGCCGTATCCCGTTAAAGGTGCCGACCAGAAAAGTAGGCTTGCCATCGGGCTGGCAGCGCTTGCGCTGGCCGGCGTGCTGCTGTTGTCCTGGCTCGTCTGGCAGGGCAGCGAACGGATCGAGGCCACGCGGCAGGAGTTGTCGCGCCGTCTTGCCGACGGCGATGCGGCGCAGCGTGAGGCGCAGGCGAATGCCAAACAGAATCGCGAGGCGCTCGATGCACTCCAGGCCAAACTGGGCGCGCTGGAAGCGCGTGCGGCAGAAATGCAAGGCCAGCAACTGGCGATCGATACGATGTATCGGGAGTTGTCCCGTGTAAAGGATGACCGCCTGCTGACTGAAATCGAACAAGAGATCTCGCTGGCCGCCCAGCAATTACAACTGGCCGGTAATGTCGAGGTAGCGCTGATTGCCTTGCAGAGTGCGGAATTGCGCCTGGCAAAAAGCGCGCAGCCGCAATTCCTGTCGCTACGCAAGCTGCTCAACCGTGACATCGAACGCCTCAAGTCCCTGCCTGGCGCTGACGTGCCGGGCATTGCATTCAAGCTGGATGCGCAGCTGAATGTCTTGCCGAGCCTGCCGCTGGCCTTCGAGCAACGACCTGCGCCGGCAGTACAGGAGAAAGGCTTCCCTGCGGCCACGCAGAATTTCGATTGGCAGGCGCTGGCGCAGACCTGGCTTGCCGATGTATGGCGGGAGGTGCGGCAACTGGTGCGTATCGAGCGTATCGACCGTCCAGATCCTGGTCTGCTGGCGCCGCACGAAACCTTCTTCCTGCGTGAAAACTTGCGCCTGCGTCTGCTGACGGCACGCCTAGCGCTACTGGCGCGTGACGGCCGTACATTCCAGAGCGACCTTAAGCAAGCACGGCAATGGCTCGAGAATTATTTCGACACGCGTGCCGCCAGCGTGCAGGAAGCGCTGGCCGCCCTGAAGGGCCTGGAGCGGCTCGATGTCATGGGTGAGCCTGTCGAACTCAATGAAACCCTTGCGGCGCTGCGCAATTTCAAGATGGCGCGCGAGCGCACCACACGGTAGAAGCCCGATGCGTTCCCTCTTCTGGTTGCTGACCCTGACCGCACTGGCGATTGGTGTGGCATTGCTCGGCCATTTGTCCGAAGGCTACGTGCTGTGGGTATTGCCGCCGTGGCGCGTCGAGTTGTCTTTCAACCTGTTTGTGCTGCTGCAGTTTGCCCTGCTCGCGGTGGGTTACCTGTTGCTGCGGGCGGCTTTCATTACCTTCAACATGCCGCGTGTCGTCGGCGAGTTTCGCGCCCGGCGCGCCCGCCAGCGTGATGAGCAGGCGGTGGCCGACGCCCTGCGTTTATTCTGGGAAGGCCGCTACGGTCACGCCATCAAAAGTGCGGAAAAAGTCGGCGCTGGCGGGACGGTGGGGCCAGCGGGACCCATTGTACAGTTGGCGGCTCTTATCGGTTTCAAGGCGGCCCATGCGCTGCATGATGAGGCACACATCGCCGAGTGGCGCACGCGTGCAAACGCCGATGCTGGCGTCTGGCATACGGCGCGCTTGATGACCGAGGCCAGTCTGGCGCTCGATGTGCGTGATTATGCGGCTGCGGCGGTTGTGCTGGAGCAACTGGGTTCCAAGGAACGTCGCCAGATTTCCGCCCAACGTCTGGCTCTGCGCCTTGCACAAGGTCAGGGCGATTGGGCCGAGATGCTGCGCATCACCCGCCTGCTGGAAAAACACCGGGCCCTGACGGCGGAGCAGGCTTTACCTCTGCGCCTGCGCGCCCAGCGCGGCATGCTCGACACATTGCAGGACGACCCCGTGCAACTCAAACGCTATTGGCGAGACATGCCGACAGTCGATCGTCGCGACCTGCAAATCGCCCAGCGTGCCACACGAGCGCTGACTGCCGTAGGCGCCTGTGCCGAGAGTGGACAGCTTATCGAGGACTATCTCGGCGAGTGTTGGGAATCCGTCTTGCTGGAAGACTATGCGCGCTGCGAGAGCGGTGATGTGCTGGGGCATATTGCCCATTGCGAGCGCTGGTTGCATGCCCATCCGAGCGATGCGATGCTGTTGCTGACGCTCGGCAGGCTATGCGCCCGCCAGCAGCTATGGGGCAAGGCGCAAAGCTATCTGGAAGCTTCGCTGGCGGTGGATGCGTCTTGTGCCGGCCATGTTGAGTTGGCGGGACTATTCGATCATCTCGAGCGGCCCGACGACGCCAACCAGCATTACCGTGCGGCGGCTGCTTGCTTCAATCAAACCCAGGCGCGCGGTGGCAGGAAGTCGGTGTAGAGCTTTGCTTCGGCGCTGCCCGCTGCCGGGTGCCAGTCGTAGCGCCATTTGACGACCGGCGGCATGGACATTAGGATCGCTTCGGTGCGCCCGCCGGATTGCAGGCCAAACAGCGTACCGCGATCCCATACCAGATTGAACTCGACATAGCGACCGCGCCGGTAAGCCTGGAAATCGCGCTCGCGTTCGCCGTAGGCTAAGTCTCGGCGCAGCGCACAGACCGGCAAGTAGGCGGCCGTGAAATGGTCGCCGACGCTTTGCGTCAAGGCAAAGCAACGTTCGAAGCCACCTTCATTGAGGTCGTCAAAGAAGATGCCGCCGATGCCGCGCGGCTCGTCGCGATGTTTGAGGAAGAAATATTCGTCGCACCATTGCTTGTAGCGCGCATGGATGTCGTCGCCGAAGGGTGTCAGCGCATCCTTGCAGCTGCGGTGGAAGTGCACCGCGTCCTCCGCAAAGCCGTAATAAGGCGTCAGATCCATGCCGCCGCCGAACCACCAGACTGGTTCCGCGCCATCCTTGGTGGCGATGAAGCAGCGTACGTTCATGTGTGTGGTCGGGCAGTAGGGATTGCGTGGATGCAGCACCAGCGAGACGCCCAGCGCTTCCCAACTGCGTCCGGCAAGCTCCGGACGGTGTGCGGTGGCCGAAGCCGGCAAATTGTCGCCGGTAACGTGGGAAAAGTTGACGCCACCGCGCTCGAAGAAATTGCCTTCCTCGAGCAAGCGGGAAATGCCGCCTCCCTTACCCTCGGGTCGCGTCCATGCATCACGCCGGAAGGGCTGGCCATCAAAGTCGGCCAGCGCGGTAACAATGCGTTCCTGCAGTCCCGTGAAGTAGGCCTTGACGGCCGCGCTATCCATCAGCGTTTGATGGCGCGGTGGCCGATATCGCGTCGGAACTGCATGCCGTCGAAACGGAGTGTATCGACAATTTCGTAGGCATTCTTCTGGGCGGCGCGGACGTTGTCGCCCAGCGCGGTAACGCAAAGCACGCGACCGCCGGCGGTGACGACATGGCCTTCCTTATCCGTGGTGCCGGCGTGGAAAACGTGTGCGTCTGCGGTTGGCTTGCCGAGCCCGTGGATGATATCGCCCTTGCGCGGCGATTCGGGGTAGTTGTGCGCGGCGAGCACGACACCCAGTGCGACGCGGCGATCCCACTCGGCCTCGGCCTGGTCGAGATGACCGTCGATGGCCGCGTCCACGAGGTCGACCAGATCACTCTTCAGGCGCAGCATGATCGGCTGGGTTTCGGGGTCGCCCATGCGGCAATTGAATTCGAGGACCTTGAGTCCGCCGTCAGGCTTGATCATCAGGCCGGCATAGAGGAAGCCGGTGAACAGGATGCCGTCCTGCTCCATGCCGCGCAGCGTCGGCTGGATCACTTCGCGCATCACGCGGGCGTGAATCTCGGGCGTTACCACCGGTGCCGGCGAGTAGGCGCCCATGCCGCCGGTGTTGGGGCCTGCGTCGCCATCCTTGAGGCGCTTGTGATCCTGGCTGGTGGCGAGCGCCAGCGCGTGGTGGCCGTCGGCCATGACGATGAAGCTGGCTTCTTCGCCATCGAGGAATTCTTCGATGACGACGCGACTGCCGGCATCGCCGAGCTTGTTGTCTGACAGCATGTCGTCGATGGCGTGGTGTGCCGCGTCGGCCGACATGGCGACGACCACGCCTTTGCCGGCGGCCAGACCATCGGCCTTGATGACGATGGGTGCGCCCTCGGCCTCGATATACGCATGCGCTGCACCGGCATCCGTGAAGGTGTGGAACTTTGCCGTCGGAATGTTGTGGCGGTGCATGAACTGCTTGGCGAAATCCTTGGAGCTTTCGAGTTGGGCTGCCGCACGGGTCGGACCAAAGATGCGCAGGTCGGCGGCACGGAAGGCATCGACGATGCCGGCGGCGAGCGGCGCCTCGGGGCCGACGACGGTGGCGTGGATGTCGTTGTCGCGGGCAAAGGCAACGAGATCATGGATGGAATTGAGCGGCAGGTTTTCCAAGCCATCCTCGCGTGCGGTGCCGGCATTACCCGGTGCCACGTAAATCTTTTGCACCTTCGGCGATTGCGCCAGCCGCCAGGCCAGCGCATGTTCGCGACCACCGGAACCGATGACGAGGAGTTTCATGAGACGGGTTTCCTTAGTGGCGGAAGTGACGGAAGCCGGTGAACACCATGGCGATGTTGTGCTCGTCAGCCGCGGCGATCACCTCGGCATCACGCACCGAGCCGCCGGGCTGGATCACCGCCGTCGCGCCGGCCTGGGCCAGCACGTCGAGGCCATCGCGGAAGGGGAAGAAGGCGTCAGAGGCGACGACCGAACCCGCCACGGTCATCTTGTTATTTTCGGCCTTGATGGCGGCGATGCGTGCCGAATCAACGCGGCTCATTTGTCCCGCGCCGACGCCGACGGTCATGGTGTCCTTGCAGTAAACGATGGCATTCGATTTGACATACTTGGCCACTGTCCAGGCGAACAGCAGGTCGCGCATCTCCTGTTCGGTGGGGAAGCGCTTGGTGACAACCTTGATGTCGCTTTGCGTGATGCGCGCTTCGTCGCGCGTCTGCACCAGCAGGCCGCCACCGACACGTTTGAAGTCGAAGGCGCCAGAGTTGGAGCCCAGCGGCACGACCAGTACGCGCAGGTTTTGCTTGGCGGCAAATACGGCGCGCGCATCGGCGGTAATTTCCGGCGCGATGATGACTTCGGCGAATTGGCCGGAGACGGCTTCCGCTGTGGCCTTATCGATGGCGCAGTTGAAGGCGATGATGCCGCCGAAGGCCGAGGTCGGATCGGTCGAGAAGGCGCGGCGGTAGGCTTCTTCCGCCGTGGCACCGAGCGCCACGCCGCAGGGATTGGCGTGCTTGACGATGACGCAGGTGGTGGTTTCGTAGGCTTTCACCGCTTCCCATGCGGCATCGGCATCGCCGATATTGTTGTACGAGAGTTCCTTGCCCTGCAGTTGCTCATAGGACGCGATGCTGCCAGCGACCGGCTTATTGTCGTTTGTATGCTCACGGTAGAACGCCGCTTGCTGGTGTGGATTTTCACCGTAGCGCATGGTGTCGGCCTTGTCGAAGGCCAGTTGCAGACGTTCAGGGAAGGTGGTCGGGTGGTTGTCGGTGTCGAGGCTGGTAAGCCAGTTGGCGATAGCGCCATCGTAGCGCGCGGTATGCACGAAAGCCTTCTTGGCTAGGCTGAAGCGGGTGGCGTAGGAGATTGCACCGTTATTCGCTTTCAGCTCCGCGATGATGCCGGCGTAGTCTTCCGGATCGGTGACGACCGCACAGCCGCCATTCTCGTTGCCATGATTCTTTGCCGCCGCGCGCACCATGGTCGGGCCGCCGATGTCGATGTTCTCGATGGCATCGGTCAGGGTGCAATCCTTCTTGGCGATGGCCTGGGCGAACGGGTAGAGGTTCACGATGACCAGGTCGATGGGTGGAATGCCGTGCTTGGCCATCGTCGCCTGGTGCTCCGCCGAATCACGGATGCCGAGAATGCCCCCATGCACCTTGGGGTGCAGGGTCTTGACGCGGCCGTCGAGCATCTCGGGAAAGCCGGTGTAGTCAGAAACATCGGTGACGGCAAGGCCGGCGTCACGCAGCAACTTGGCGGTGCCACCGGTGGACAGCAGTTTGATGCCGAGGGCGGCGAGTTCGCGCGCGAAGTCGACGGTGCCGCGCTTGTCGGAGACGCTGATGAGGGCTTGGCTGACTTTCGTGTCAATTTTCATGTCTTCACCTGTTTTCAGAGAGATTGTGTTCGGCCAGCTTGCGCCGGAGAGTGCTGCGACCGATGCCCAACATTTCGGCGGCGATGGTCTGGTTGCCCTGCGCTTGCTTCATGACCACCTCGATCATCGGTTTTTCGATGCTGGAGATCACCATGTCGTAAATCGCATGCGGCGCTTCACCGTCGAGGTCACGGAAGTAGCGGTTGAGATTGCGGCGGACGCAATCGGCGAGTTCGTTGCTCATGCGGCATCCATGTAGGAAGTTGGCGGGCCAACCGGGTCGTTGGCGGAGTGGCCAAGAAAGAATTCATCTGTGGCGGCAAGTTGCGCGTCGACACTCTCCAGTTGGTTCATCGCGTGACGGAAGCGTGCCGCACCGACGATGCCCTTGGTATACCAGGAGATGTGTTTGCGGGCGATTCTGACGCCGGTTTCCTCGCCATAGAACCCATAGAGGTCGGCGAGGTGTGCGCGCAGAATGGTGTGGATCTCTGTGAAAGTCGGCGCTGGCAGGACGGCGCCTGTCTTGAGGTAATGCTCGATTTCGCGGAACAGCCAAGGCTGTCCTTGCGCGGCACGGCCGATCATCACACCGTCTGCCTGGGTGTAATCCAACACTGCTTTGGCCTTCTGTGGCGTGCTGATGTCGCCGTTGGCGATGACCGGGATTTTCACCCGCGACTTCACCAGCGCAATGGTGTCGTATTCGGCTTCGCCCATGTATTGGTCGGCGCGGGTACGGCCGTGGATGGCGATGGCGCGCACGCCGGATTCCTCGGCGATATGTGCGATGGCCGGCGCGTTTTTGTGCGCGCGGTTCCATCCGGTGCGGAACTTGAGTGTCACCGGCGTTTCTGGCACGGCAGCCACCACGGCTTCAAGAATTTTCGCTACCAGCGCTTCGTCTTGCATCAGCGCCGAGCCGGCCATGACGTTGCAGATCTTCTTTGCCGGGCAGCCCATGTTGATGTCGACGATCTGCGCGCCGCGTTCGACGTTGTAGCGCGCGGCCCGCGCCAGCAACTCGGGGTCGGCCCCGGCGATCTGCACGACGATCGGCTCGACTTCGCCAGTGTGGTCGGCGCGGCGACGCGTCTTGGTACTGCCATAAAGCAGCGAGTTCGAGGTGACCATCTCCGATACCGCCAGCCCCGCGCCGAGCTTCTTGCACAACTGGCGAAACGGCCGATCTGTCACCCCGGCCATGGGCGCGACGAACAGGTTATTGCGCAGCGTGAAGCCGAGATAGTCCATGTGGGCGGGGCGGGCAAAAAGGAAAAAAGCGGAGCGCGATTTTAACGCTTACCAACCCAATTACCATCCCCGGGCGCCGAACATCATGCGTCGTGCCAGGAATGAGCGTAGGGGTGGAAGCAAGTCGAGGGCGAGCAGGCCGGCACCGCGCAAATGACGGAGCGGCGCGCTGTCGTTGGAAAATAGCCGCACCAGGCCGTCGGTAAAGCCGACGGTGGCGAAGCGGTCGATGCGCCGGCCTGCGGCGTAACGCGCCAGCAGTTGCGCATCGCCCGGATCGGCGGCATCGGTGAGGGTGTCGGCGAGTTCGCTGATGTCCCGCAGGGCGAGGTTGAAACCCTGCCCGGCGACCGGATGCAAGGTTTGCGCGGCATTGCCGATCCAGACTTCGCGGCCGCTCACAGGGTTTTGCCTGACGCGCAAGCCAAGCGGATAGACGTGGCGCGGGCCGACGGAGGTCATGCGCACGCGGTCGCCAAAGCGGCCCTGCAGCAGCGCGAGGAAATGGCTGTCGTCAGTCATTGTGACCGCATTGCTGTCGGCGGCCGGGCAGGTCATCACGACGGCGTAGGCGTCGTTGCAGGGCAGTAATGCCACCGGCCCGGCGGGGGTGAAGCGTTCCCAGGCAATGCCGCGATGCGGGCTTGCGGCGCGGGCAGTGCAAATCACCGCATGCTGGCCGTAATCGTGGCTGCGGATGCCTGTGTCGTCTTTGATGTGGCCTTCGGCATGCACGGTCAGCAAACTGTCGAGCGGCGTGGGGGCGATGCTATTGTCGTCGAAGGCAATGCCGTGTTTGGCCAGTGCGGCATCGAGCGTAGCGGCCAGATCGCCGGCGGCCAGCACATAACCGAGCGCGGGCACGGCCTCTTCTGCTGCTTGGATGCGCGTGCGGCCGAGACCGCCCTGATGCGAGATATGGATAGTGGTGATGGGCGTGTGCGGAATGTTTCCCCAAACACCGAGGTTTTCGAGAATCAGTCGCGAGCCGTGCGCGAGCGCGAGGATGCGGGTGTCGCTGGTCGCCGCGCCACGCGGGCGGGCATCGACGATGCGGGCAGCGACACCACGTTGATGCAGCGCCAGGGCCAGCGCCATGCCGGCGGGGCCGCCGCCGATGATGAGAACGGGTTCGTTCATTTCCTCATCAATGCCTCAATGTCGGCGATCTTCTTGGGCGTATCGATGGTGAGAATGTCGCAGCCTTCTGCCGTGACCAGCACGTCGTCTTCGATGCGCACGCCGATGTTCCAGAACGCCTCGGGTACATCATCGCCCGGGCGAATGTAGCAGCCGGGTTCGACGGTTAGCGCCATGCCGGGCTGCAGGGCGCGCCACGCATCACCGTTGCGATATTCGCCGGCGTCATGCACATCGAGTCCGAGCCAATGGCCGGTGCGGTGCATGTAGAAGCGTTTGTAGGTTTCAGTTTCGATCACGGCATCGACGCTACCTTCGAGCAGTTTCAGGTCGATCATGCCTTGTGCGAGGATGCGTACCGCCGCATTGTGCGGGTCAAGGAAATTGGCGCCCGGCCTGATTGCTGCGATGGCGGCCGTCTGTGCATCGAGTACCAGATCATAAACATCCGCCTGCGGGCCGGTAAAACGGCCATTCACCGGGAAGGTGCGCGTGATGTCGCTGGCGTAGCCGTCGAGCTCGCAACCGGCGTCGATCAGCAGCAGGTCGCCGTCCTTGAGTGCGCGGTTATTGTCGATGTAGTGGAGTACGCAGGCATTTGCACCGCCGGCGACAATGGTCGTGTAGGCCGGAGATTGGCTGCCATGGCGGCGGAATTCGTGAAGGAATTCCGCCTCGACTTCATATTCGAATTTTCCCGGTGCGGCGAAACGCATGGCGCGCCGGTGAGCGGTACCGGCGATGGTAGCGGCCTGTTGCATGAGGGCGATTTCATGGCTGTCCTTGACGAGGCGCATCTCGTCAAGGGTGGCGCGTACATCATGAATGATGGCGGGCGCACGCTTGCCGGAACGGGTTTGCGCACGCACGGCATTCAGTGCGGTGGTGATGCGTACATCCCAGGCGCTGTCGTGGCCAAGCGAAAACCACAGGGAGGGCTGGTCGGCGAGCAATTCCGCGAGCTTGGCGTCGAATTCCTTGATCGAATGCGCGGCATCGAAACCGAAGGTTTCGCGTGCAGCTTCGGGGCCGTGGCGGAAGCCGTCCCAGATTTCCTTGTCGATGTCTTTGTCGCGACAGAACAGCAGGGCTTGCGGATGCTCGCCAGCAATGAGCACTAGCACGGCTTCCGGCTCGGGGAAGCCGGTGAGGTAATGGAAATAGCTGTCGGCGCGATAGGGGAAGCTTGTGTCACGATTGCGCAGGCGTTCCGGCGCGGTGGGAATGACGGCCAATCCTCCACCCGCGGCCTGCATGCGCTTAAGTAGTGAAAGTCGGCGCTGGTGGAACGGCGTGTAATTCATGAAGAAATCCTAGCACGCATGACGCACATCATTGTCGAGCATGGCCAGCCGTGCCGGCGTGCCAACATCAACCCAGCGGCCGTGATGATGTTCGCCGCCAACCTGGCCGGTGGCGATGGCGGCGTGAAGCAGCGGGGCGAGCTTCGCTGGCTGACCACGCACAATGCCGGTGAAGAGTTCAGGACGGTAGATGCCGATGCCCGAGAAGGTGAGTTTTGCCGTCTCGCCAACGCCGACTTTGCCATCGAGCAGCGTGAAATCGCCGGCCGGATGTTGCGGCGGATTATCGACCAGAATGAGATGGGCTAGCTGATCGTGTTGCTGCGCACGACTGAAATCCCAATCGCAGAAAATGTCACCATTGACGACAAGGAAGGGCGCATCTCCCAGCAACGGCAAGGCATTGGCGATGCCGCCGGCAGTTTCCAGCGCGCCGGCCGGTTCGGCGGAGTAGCAAATATTCAGTCCCCAGGCTTCGCCGTCGCCGAGCAGGGCTTCGATCTGCTCACCCAGGTGGGCGTGGTTGATGACGATTTCGCGAAAGCCTGCCCGGGCCAGGCGCTCAAGATGCCAGACGATCAAGGGTTTGCCGGCAACGGGTAGCA
>Ga0315268_10001539_pt1 | contig 26524 bp, 26 predicted proteins | sample C1_top_MG_FD_204535 | JGI IMG/M metagenome (GOLD analysis project Ga0315268, IMG submission 204535) | Sediment microbial communities from Yellowstone Lake, YNP, Wyoming, USA - C1_top | ecosystem: Environmental > Aquatic > Freshwater > Lake > Sediment | place: USA: Wyoming | collected 2017-08-01
TCCTTGACCGCTTCTTCGGCAACTGCAATTTTATCCTTCAATTCAATAGCATTCATAACATCCACCTCCTAAAAAAATAAATATGAATTACAGAGTTTAACTCATATATAAATGTTTGTAATTTTTTGTCATCTATATTTTAATAAATTAATCAATATGAGATTATGAAAAAACTGTGTGTTTGAACTTAATTTTATGTAGTCATCTCTCATGATCCACTTGATGATTTGCATGATAAAAGAAATGTTTCTCGGTTTCGGGTAGGGAGAGTGTATCATTTTCTGAGGTTTGTTCCTTGACAGTTCCTTTATCCTCAATATTCCCCACAATTAGGCTGTTTAAAATAACTTCGAATGCTTTCTTACGAAGCTCAGGGTCTTTCATGTCCTTGACCGCTTCTTCGGCAACTGCAATTTTATCCTTCAATTCAATAGCATTCATAACATCCACCACCTAAAAAAATAAAAACTAATAATTGATATTAATTCATTATTTATTTTTCGATAATATTGACATAAAAGGTTTATAAAAGTTTAAAAAATTAAAGTAGGTAGTACAATTTTTTTAGTCTTATTTATATATTGGTTACTTAATTAGTAACTAAAAAGCGAAAGATTTAAATATGTCAGTTACCTAATGGGTAACTATGAGTTTGGAAATACCATCCTATGCATTGAAAGCATTTGCTTTATTTTATTCAAAATACAGCACTATTGAAACATTTACACAGTCGGAATTAGATTGGGTTGTAGGACAAAGTATGAAGAAAAAGATATTTTCAGTTTTATTAAATGCTGGCTGGATAGAGAAAGTTTCTAGAACAAGGTATAAATGTATTGAACCACAAGTAATATTCAAAGAATTATTAAGTTTTAAAGTCCCAGATGAAATAAAAAAGGCACAAAAAAAGTATGCATTTACGAACTTGTCTGCGATGGAGATATGGTCTGATTTTTCGTATGTGCAAAGGAGTATAGCTAGATCACCATATTATATAAAAATATTAAAGTCTGATATGACGTATTGGAAGAATTTTTTCAATAAGTTAAATATTAATAATTATGTTGGAGAAGGTCATTCTATTGGTGAATTTGTAATTTTAATCCCTGTAGATTCCATAAATTCTATAGAAAAAGATGGCGTATTTGTAGATACATTACAGGATACATTGAAATTCGCAATGAGTAATGAAAGTTACAAATATGTATATGAGTATATGAGGGAAAAGTATGGAGCAGTTAGCACTTAGAGAAAAAGAAATATTCACAACTCTTAATGCAATAAAAAATTTTGAGTTTATTGTAATTGGAGGTTATGCTGTCAACGCATATACTCAACCCCGATTCTCCATTGATTGTGATATTGTAGTAAAAAATGATGAAGAGCTAAAAAAGATTGACAGTAAGCTAATTGAACAAGGATATGTTTTGCAAGACAACACTAAATTAAAAAGCACTCCTTATTATGGCGAATTTAGAAGATATGAAAAAGAAATTCAGAAAAATTTCTCTGTGAGCATGGATATTTTAATAGGAGAAGTTCATGATAGACAAACTGATTCAAGAATGACTGCTAATTGGATTTTTGCTAACTCGGAAAATAAAAAATTGGTTGGTAAAACAATTATGCAAGATTTAAATGTGAAAATAGTTACGGTTGATGCTCTTACTGTTATGAAACTATTAAGTTGTAGGAAGACAGATATGAGAGATATTTTTATGCTAGCAACAAGTTTAACTGATGTTAACTGGATAAAGAAAGAAGTTGATTCGAGGTATGGTTTTGAAAAAAGAATGAAAATATTAAGAGAATACATACATTCAGAAAATTTTAGAAATAGTTTACAAGGTCCTTTCGGGAAAATAGATGAAGCAATTTTTCAAGAGCACTTATCAATGATAGATACTCTATAATCTAAATGATGCATCTTTTTTGATGTTAAGAGCATAAGCCACCCTGCTCAATTCGGCTCTCCCTTGCCTTTCTTTGTCTCGAACAAGGTGCCTGATGCGTATCTCTCGAGGATTGAGTTGAACATCTTCCTCTGGACTGATGCGAAGTCTATGCTGCATTCGACATAAGCATCATTGACCTTCGGGCCTACTGCAATACTATTATATACGTGCTCAGGGACTTCTTTCGGGTTGGTGTTATCCATAAAATCATTCTTGAGATTCTTTAACATATATCTCATCAAGGCCTTTGGAGAAATCTTTCTGCTAGGGTTGTATACCTGGTAAACATTCCTACCTGCAAGGACATCTTCCCACATCATCCTTCCTAATGTCTGATCTTTGGTCGAATCATCAAGCAATACCCTGCGAAAAGCACTACAGGTCCCACGCTCTATATTCACTTCTGCACGATGCACCCTACTCAGGCCAGGGCTTATGAAGTAAAGCGCTGTCTCTGCCACCAGATAATCCTGGACAAACGGCCTCTCTTTAACAGTCAAAGCAAGCAGAGGAGCATAATCCTCCAACTGCCTGTGCCTGGCTTCAGAGATAAGGCCATCCACTATTCCAGTAAACCTCTTGTGCGCATAAAATACGCGACTCGCAAGGCCTTCAAAATCATAGGGAACAAAAACCGATTGCAGAATCTTGATAGTATTATACGTCAACGTCGGAGTGAATACTGAGAAATGCTTGGGCCTGCTATGAACAATCCTAATATAATCACCAAGACCATGGGCGGCAATTATTGCATTCGTATCCCTCATGAACTTGCCCACACGCTTGTCAATATCCTCGCATTCAAGTAAAGCAGTGCAATCTGCAAGGTCAGCGATATTCTCTAACCTAGACATCTCCCGCAATTGCTTAGTCTTCTGAGTCGTCTCTGCAAGCATATTTCAACACCTGATATCCAATCTTTCCCTGATATCTTGTATTGCAGCATTCTCTAACTGCCTTATCCTTTCCCTCGAAAATGCAATATACTCTCCCAAATACTTGTGCTGGCCAAGAAGCTCACCTGTCTCCTTCAGAGACTTATCCTGGCTTCGTATCCTGAGTATCCTCTGTGTGCGTCTATCAAGAGTCTTCACCATACTACCCACAACAGTGCTAGCTTCGTGCTCTTGCACAAGCTGTTCTGGCGACGGCGTATGGTCCCTGCATATCAGGTCAAGGAACTCGTCACCTTCACCATCATCGACATGCACGTGGTCATTCAGGTACAATGGATTCAGGAAACGCCTTGCCTCACGCACCTTAGACAATTTTGTCCTATGCAGAACCTTGTATTTATCCTTGTCACAATCTATGATATTCATCAGGTCTTCATCAGTAGGATCTCCCTTCCCTGGATGTTCCTTGTAAAACTTTTTCTCTACATGCTTAAGAAGCTGTACAGCCTCAAACATATAGACGGGGACCTTTCCTTCAGACAGCTTCTCACACACTGCCCTGGATACATGGTGCCTAATCTGATGAGTAGCATACGTGCTGAACCGATAACCTCTAGTCACGTCGAAAGACTCGACTGCTTTTGCAAGCCCGATATTACCTTCCTGGATAAGGTCCATAAACGAATTCGGATTATTATTGAAGTAAATCCTATTATACATCTTTGCTGAGCCAATCACAAGACGCAGATTCCTCTTCACAAACTCTCCTCTCAATGATAGCATCCTAGACTCCACTTCCTTGAGCGTCTCATACTTCGACACAGCCTGCTTTGGCGCAATGCCAAACGAATGATAGTCCTGCATCAATTCCTCAGGGATAACTCCATTCAACCTTGGTCTATAGGTATATGCCCTTCCTGCGTATGTCTCTAGGCCATTCAGGAATACTTCCCTTATAGATGTCCTCAAGCCAGCATTCACGACATAACCATCCAAATAAGCAGAAATCTTCTTATGGGACTTCCTGTGAATGATTGCACCAACAAAATCCTCAAACGCCTGCCTTGCTTTTATCATGCCTTCCTTATCCACTTTATTATCTAGCATCAACACGTATCTTAACTGGGTGCCGCGTGCTCTTACAGTGTCCAATATGCTGCGATACAATGTCCTTCCAATCCTGGTCGGATATATGGCCTGATTGATCTCTTCCTCTGCAGAACGTATCTTCATGGCGAGACCATGTTCCTCCTCAGATGTCATGAGAGGCTGCTTAGAAATATCCCTGAAATACATCTTCAAAATAGAATTATCATCATCATAGAGCCTTAGCTCTAAGTCTTCCTTCTCCTTAAGCTGTATCATCCCAACACCACCTAAACACTGTTAATATCTGCTCCCCAGAACGAGTTTTACTCAGGACATTTATAAAGATTTCGCTTGTTGCCACTCAATAGTAAGGTAATATAATCACCTTATCAGCGCTAAAATGGTCTCAAAAGCCTCCCTCGTGTGTTTTTCCGAATACCTCCGCCCCAAGTCCAACATATCGATGAGGCTTATCTTAAGCTTGTGCCTGGCAAGATGTGGAAGAAGCTTACCAGATACCACAAACTGAGCAAACTGGGTGACATTATGCGTCTTCCCCCTGCTGTGGCATCTTTCAAAATCCAAAAGGACTGGCTTACCTTTCTTATTGACAACAATATGCTTGACAGGATGATGCATCTCCTCCTTGTTGAGTCCCAAAGAGTCCAACAGATACATCTGCTCGAAAACATCCTTGAGCACCCTTACAACATCATCACGTTTTGTTAAAGGAAGCGTAAAATAATCCTGCATAAAATCCCCTTCAACAAATTCATAGACAAAATAATTGTTACCTGAGAAAAGAAGTTTGGGGCCGATGCCTTTCTTATTCAAGAAAGAAAGCTGCTTCACTTCATTGTTCACAGTCTCTGTAGCATCGATATCCTCACGCTGAACCTTGATAGTCACTTTCTTGCCAGCCATCTTACCAACATATATCAGGCCACGATGGCCTTTTGCCAAGGCAGCAATATTAGTTATGCCTTTCTTCTCCAAAACTTTCCTAAGTGATGATTTCTTTATCTCATAGACAAAAAGCTGCTCAAATGATATCTTTTCCACACTCAGCTCCTTATACAATAACATATTATCGCGGATAAAACATTCAACCCTTGATTTCCCTGTCATGCTAGAGAACAGCAGAAGGATGATGCCGTCTGTCGACAAGAAATCATTAACCTCTGAAAGGAACCTCTCGACTAATTCGTAGCCGTGCTTTCCGCCAGACACCTCTGTCGCAAGGTCCCAGGACTCTCCTTTCTCTTCTGGCAAGTATGGTGGATTGAATATAATCGTGTCAAACTTTTTCTTAGGGACTTTGAAGAATAGATCAGAGACGATGAATGTTATTTTCTTATCCTTGACATGCTCCAGGCAGTACTCTATAGCCTCATTCTTGATGTCGACAGCAATAACAGAACTCACATTCTTATTCTTCGCAGCAGCAGAGGCAAGTATCCCTGAACCCGTGCCTATCTCAAGCACATCTCCTATAGCTTTCTTCTCAACCTCTTTTTTCAGAAGGAATGAATCCTCTGCAGGCTCGTAGACCATAGCGACGAGAAATGTTGCCAACTATTTAAAGCTAACGCGATGAACAATAGTCCGATCCTTTGTCAGCTATCCTATCCTGCTTGATACGCTCGATGTCACCTGGCGATATTCCAGTAGGATACTTCCCGCTGAAGCACGCATCACAATACGTCGAACCGCCACAACCTGAAAGCTTATCCAAAACCTTACCAAGCACAGGAACCTCCTGATAGATGAGATAATCAGAGCCGATATGCCTCCTGACCGCGTCTGTGCTGCCAAGCCTAGCAGCAATAAGCTCATTATCAACTGACATATCTATCCCATATACGCAAGGATAAAGATTGGGCGGAGCAAGAGAAAGAAAATAAATATTCTTCAATGGAAGATCTTTCTTGACCATTTCCCTGCGCAATCTCTTGATAAGACCAGGAGATGTATCGCCCCTGACAATAGAATCATCAACGATGACAAGAGACTCCACGCCTTTGAGGGCACTCAGATCTATCGGAAGCTTAAGAGCGGCATTATACTCTCGCGAATCCTTATCCGGAAGGATAAAACCTCTATGCATGTAATTGTTCCTCACAAAGACCTCCCTCAAAGGGATACCTGCAGAATCAGAGAAGCCTGCCGCACCACGCTTGCTTGCAGAAGGCACTGCAGCGACGACCACACCTTTTCCTGTCGGCAAATCATTTTTCTTCCAGCTCAAGCCATGCTCCTTACCCAACTGGTATCTATACTCAGAGACGCTCACACCTCCGATAGTCGAGCAAGGAGATGCAAAATAAATCCATTCAAATATGCAAGGATGCGCTTTCCTTGAGTTCATGATGCTACGTTCAATGACTGTGCCATCCTCCTTGACGAGAAAAGCGCTACCTGCATCAAGATCCTTCAAGAACTGGTAATCCAAAGGCATCTGGAAAGCGACATCCTCTGAAGCAAAAGCATACGCAAACCCTATATCCGTTTTTTTCTTCCCTATCACGAGCGGTTTGATACCGTAAGGGTCCCTGAACGCAAGCATGCCAAGACCTGGAATATGGGTTATCACTGAATAACTTCCGTCACAGGTCTCCATGACCTTCCTTATCGAGCTGAATATCATATCAATCGCAGCATCAGAAGAGACATCTATGGTCGGAGGAAGCTCAAAATCCATATCTTCGGATGCATAACGCAAAGGCACATCCGTGATAAACATCGACTTAAGATGATTCCATGTCTCTGTCTTGTCAAACTTAGTCTCAACATTAGTATGGAACACCTTAAGGATCGCCTCGACATCACATCCTGAGCCTATATTCCTGTATCTGGACTTGAGTCCGCTAAAATTTGTGAGGTTCCCGTTATGCGCCATCGATGCAAGGAATCTGGAGCTCTCATAGAACGGTTGGATGTCATCCTCACTCCCATCACCCACTGTCGCATAACGCACATGTGCGATGCCTGACCTGCCACGAAGCCTCTGCAGATGCTTCTTCTCGACAACATCTCTCACAAGACCATGCCCACGCCTAGGCCGGTACTTGTGCTTCACCTCATCAAAAGTCATTATGCCGCAGGCATCCTGGCCCCTGTGCTGGAGAGAGATCAGACCTGCATAGAGCTCCTCCACTACGTTGTCAATCCCTGTTATGCCTATTATCCCACACATTCCGTATTCCTCCCAATATCAAAACATAGTATGGCTATCCATCAGGTTGTTGCAGTAATAGCATTTCACTTTCGTGCTGCCTTCTGCACCCACCCTTACGGCTCTAGGCTGCACATGCTCATTATGTTCTGGCCTTGTTATGCAGCCATGATTGTTGCACTGCATGCCTGGAAGTCCTTCGATAACATCAGGCAGATACAGATTCCTCTTCCTGACCACATCCTTGCCCTGTATATCATTCACTGTAGAACCAGGAGCCATGGTCGCAATCATCCTCACTTCATCGTCGGTAAGATACCTGTCCTGTATCATGAGGACGCCTTTACTAACATCAGGCCTCATCCTAGGCACAACAACCCCTGACCTGTAGATATTCCTTTTCTCACGGACCTGCAAGAGCTCTGCAATCCTATCAATCATGTAAGGATCATTCTCTATGTGGTCGATGACAGTACCGTTGTCGATAGGCCGTATGTCCAGATTCTTCTTCTTATGCACTTCATTTGGATTGCGCTCTTCATAGAACAGGTCCGAAATATCCTTCGGCCTGAAAATCTCTCCTGAGAAATCACTGCCGATAAACCCAAGCGAGAGCGCCATCTCGACAAATCTTGTGGGAACACCATTACCTGCCTGCCTCTTGGCCCAATACTTAGGATGCCTATGCACATCAGGCAGTATCGACGGATGCTCTTTCTTGTCAGGCAGCGGATGCCCAAGACCGAACGAGTCCTTTGTCCCTTCCATCATGTCAAGACTGAACCTGAACATGTCCCTTGCCTTGTAGTAATCTGAAATGTCTGTGAATCTCTCTTCCTGGGGCCGTGTCATGTAGAGAAAATCAAGCTGAGGCAACAATTCACGCATCTGCTGCCCGTCTTGAAAATACTCATGATACTCCATACCTATCGAGTCAAGATAATTCAGCACGGATTTTGGCATCCTCAATAGCTCATGCGTGAAGATATGCAGGACATTGCCAGGCATCAGCCCCAAAATAACAGGCAGACTGTGTGTTGTCCTACCGTAAAGCGCATCGACGGCTATACCTACCTGAAGATTGGAAAGCCTTCCACAGCATTCCTTTATCGTGAATGCATCCAGTATCGCCTGTGTCGGATGCTCGTTTTTCCCATCCCCTCCATTGAAGCACGGGACCAACCTCTTCTCTTCTTTCTTTAAGTGATCCACAACTGCCTTAGCAGCACCATCCAACGGATGCCTCATAATGATAGCATCCACATCATAAGTGTCATACATATCAACAGTGTCTATCAAGGACTCTCCTTTCTTGACACTTGTCGCCTCTGTCCCTGCAAAACCTGTCGTCTCAAGGCCAAGCCTTTTCGCAGCAATCTCGAAACTTGTCCTTGTCCTCGTCGATGGCTCATAGAATAGGAGCGCTGCTATCATGTCCCTGTCTTTTGCAAATTTATAATCAGCAACTCTTCTCTCTTTGATGGCAGTTTTCACTTTTGCAGCCTGCTCGAGCACATATTCAAGCTCTGACCTTGTAATAGAATGCACATCTATCCAATCCCTGCCAAAGAAAACATTCTTCTCCCTATCATCCTGAATCATATTTCAACACCTCCTTGCAATCATAGCCCTGTGCGGACCTGTCTTGAGAGGGACACCTCTCACAATAGTCTCATGAGCATAAAGAAGATAATCATCTCCAAGAAATGCACCTTCAAACGGAGTCCAGCCGCATTTCGTCTTTACCATGCTGCTATCAATCCTGTCGCTTGACGCCTGCGCGACAACTGTGAAAGAGCCGACAAAACCCTCTTCTATCTTTCCAAAATTTTCTCCTGCGAACCTGCTGAAAAACTTTCCCGGATTCTCTGAGCATATTTTGCAGATAGTACCTTCATCTACGCCATTCTGCAATAGCCATCCGACAAAATTAGTATAATGATCCTCAAGAGGGATGCCGAAAGCACCTTTTCCCTTGTCTTCCAAGGTATGCGGCGCATGGTCTGTCGCAAGATAGTCGATATCCCCGCGCCTCAACGCAGAAAGAACAGCAAGACGATGCTCCTTATCCCTTACAGGAGGTTTCATCGTAAGCAAATCAGATTTAGCATACAAGCCCAGGTCCTTTCTCAAGAAATATGCATACGTTGGCGTGGTCTCGCAGGTAATATTAAATCCAGCAGCTCTCGCCTGAAGAACCATATCAATCCCTTCTTTTGTCGATATATGTGATATGTGCATATCAATATCATGATCCTCTGCGATATCTATACAATCAGCGATGCTCTCTATTTCCGCAGAAGCAGGCCTATCAGGACAAGCATCCAATATCTCTTTGTTCTCACAATGCACAGCAACAAAATGACCTGCGTAGCGTCTCAATGTCTCTCTCAACGCAGTTTCACTAAAATCATGAGCATAAAGCTTGTAAGGAATATCAGAAAAAAACGGCCTTGACTTTTCAGTAATAAGCGCGTAATGAAGATGGTCGATGAAGCACTCAGCGTCCGCAAGCGCGACCTTGCTCCTGTAAGAATCCTCATCCATGGGCGGTTCAGGATTATTCGGCATATCAGCAAAAGCGACCACTCCACCATTCACAGCAGCACGGCACATAGACTCAAACGTCTCCTTAGCTACCTGCTCCTTGTATCTCCTGATCCTCTCCAAATCGTGCAAACCTTGCTTCATCGCAGGGAACGGAAACTCTCGCGCATGCACGTGTATATCCATGAATCCAGGAAATATCGTGAATTCAGGATCGAAAACAAGGTCAGGGCTTTCACTCACTCCACCTACTTTCGCTATGATACCATCAACAACCTTTATCCTTCCATAAGTCCTGGAGCCTAACGAATGCGCATACTCTCCTTCAATTATGATCGAACCCTTGCGAATCATCTTCACCAGCCTCCGCACGCATCGCGCTTAAATCTGCCAGTCTGCACATATTTCTTAAACCTATCTGCTGTGATAATATGCCCATCGACACACGAGACAGAGCCGTCCTCGAACGAACAGCAGCCGCAGATTCCGACACCGCACTTCATATACGGCTCCATTATGATACTGACCTTCGAATCATCAAAACCCATCCTTGTAGTGACGTTCACTAGGTCGCTAAGCATCGGAACCGGCCCGCAGGCTATCACTTCACTCAGGTAATTGCTCTTGCAGTACAATGACTTCTCAAAGGCACGCGTCACATAACCTATCTCATCAGCTCCGGACTCCTCCTCTGTCGCAAGTATCTTGACGCCCTGGAAAAGATTCCTGAAGATAAGCTCATCCTCATTCTTCGCGCCAAGGAAGACAAAATTATTGTTATGCACATTAGAAATACTCAGAAGCGCAGCAGCTCCAGTCCCACCAGCCACAAGATAATACTCTCCTCGGCTGACTTTGAAGGGCACACCATAAGGACCTCTGGCATAAAGGGTGTCTCCAACTCCTTTCTCCCATACACGGGAAGTGAAATGATGCACCCTATCCTTTCTAGGATGAAGACGCACTGCTAGCGCAAGCTCAGGCTCAGATATCGGAATAGAGAGAGGTGCTTCCATCGTCGGATGGTCGCTGTCACCAAGCACTGCGAGGAAAAGATACTGGCAGGCTTGTGCAGGAAATGGCTTGTCAAAATAGATGATGCGCAGCGTGGGCGAGCACTCTTCAATCCTCTTTATTTTGAAAGCAGAATAGGAAAGACTGACATTCGGAACCAACGTGGCTGCGTTATCAGTGCCTAACTCAATATCCTGATCAAGATCCTGCACATACATCTGGAGCAGAGAAGAATCCATTCCCTCCATAGCAGTGCCTATTCCTATGAAATCCGCACCTGCAGAAATATAATCCCTGGCATCAGCACCCGAGCAAATGCCACCTATACCGATTATCAGCGGGCCAGCACCTATAGCGTTTCGTACAATCCTTGTGCAATCAAGCCCGCGCTGCTTTATCGACGGGCCAGACAATCCACCTTTCCCATTGTAAAGAATCGGTGTGCTTGTGCCATCAAAACAAGACTCGCCTGGACCGACTGTGTTAACCACTGTTATACCTTTTGCCCTTGCTGCAATGCAGCCCTTTGCAATCTGTGCAAGGTCATCATCTGAAAGGTTCGGAGACAGCTTTGCAAAAACATCCTTTCCTGTGGTAGCATACACCTCATGCACTATCTTAGCGATCGCATCAGCATCCCTACCAGTGTCTAATCCGTAACCTTTAGCGTGCGGGCAGGAAAAATTTATCTCGATAGCATCGAGATGAGGCGCCAAAGATTTCGAGACAGAAACAATCTCCTCAAGATTCGCACCATACACGGAGCCAAGAAGAAGCGCACCGTTAAGATCCGGCGATTTCTGACGAAAAGCCTCAAGCTCATGCGAGAAATATTCCATACCAGGATTTGCCAGGCCCACTGCATTCCTCCTGGCTCCCGCACCAACAGCATGGTCTGAACAATAGATAGGAGCAGGGTTTCCAGGATTGGAAACAGGTCCGATACTCTTCGTCGTGAAGATTCCTATATCATGGATTGTCCTTGAATACCGCTCTATGGTCTCAAGGGTCGTAGCCCTGCAGCCAGAAGCTGTGACTATCCTTGATCTCGGTAGTTTCCCATTTATGCGCAACCTTTCCTCAATCGTCATATCAAATCACAGATTGGAGACTAACTTTTCCAATGAATCCTGAATCTCCTTTCTTGTCACACAATTCAGATTATCCCTGCCTGCGGGATTGTAGACAGCTCTACCACATATCGCATGCCAAAACTTTCCAGCTGCCTGAGTGGTCTTCGATACCTCACCACCCTGCGCAACAAAACCTGGAGAATAGAACACAGGCTCCAAGACACCAGCTGATTTTACCAAATCATGATAATGCCTTATCCTATCGACCTTGTTGCCAGGCACGACAAAATCTTTAACTCCGAGACTTGCTGCAAGTTTGTACATCCTCTCTGGCGCGTCATCACAGATGTAGCCGCCATCTTTCGCAAGATAACCTTTGTGAGTCATCTCGCCCCCACAGATGACATGCACTCCTTTATCCTGCAATGCCTTTATGAAAGCTTCTTGGGTGACAGGACCTGCCTGCGGGAAGATTATCGCGGAATCAACTCCTGATTCCTTCATTACAGCTGCAAATTCCTTTGCAACGTCAGGTATGTCTGTCCCCGCCTTCTGATAATCATAAATAACCTTCGCTGTCGGATGGGCAAACTTTATCGCGCCAACAACAACAGGCAACGAATATCTAAGTCCAAGGCTAAAACCCACCTTGTAAGCATCCACTTCCTTGAATGCTGAACAAACAGTGACTATGTTCTCAAGCTGATTGATTGTCCTGACATCCAATGCAGGTATGATGCTCCTATACGCACTCAATAGTTTATCCATCTTGTCTCACCTTCCTTCAACACCATACTGTCCCATATAGGGACGGAAATATACGTCGAGAAAATCATCAGTCATGCGCTCCTTTGATATTGTCCCATCCTTGTGCTTGAATGCTACTGATGCACCCACGTTGCAGAGATGGTCCAGGCAATCCCTGATACCAAGGACAGAATAGACTGGTATTCCTGTACGGTCTGTAAATTCCTTTATCGCATCCTTGCCTCTTGCATTGTGGATGACCCAATCCTTGTTCTGCTTCGAATGCTGCTTAGGGTCATAGCCCTGCCTGTATACAGGACCTACCTGCTCCCTATCTACACCAATAAGCACTGCAGTAACATTGACTTTTATCTCGAGCGCTGACGCTTCCCTCTGGATCTTATCCATGAAATCTATCTTTGTCTGCATAGAAGTGCCGACATCATCAACAATGACGACGTTACAGCCATCACGAAAACCAGCACCTACAAACAACGTACCTGCACCACTCGCCTCACCGTGAGTCTTCTCTTCCTTCCTATCATAATTGAATCCGAGATCTACTTCATGCTCGATGTATAGGCCAGTCACAGCAGCCTGGGCAATAGCACTTGCCTTGTATGATGGACCTGAGATGATATCCATCGGAATCCCTTTCTCCATCATGCACTTCAGCATATTGCCATAATAATGCCCTAGTAGAACTATGCCGCTCGCAGTCTCTGAGAAACCACCGATGTTCACAAAATAAGGGGTCTCTCTGCCATCCTTAAGCCTCAAACCCTCACCAAAGAACAAAGGATTGCCTTTAGAACCAGCCAAATTTTCCGCAAACTCTTTCTGGAATTCTTCCATATTTCCACCACCTCATCCTTGCCTGATTGCACAATGCCTGTCTTATAAGCATTTATCTGTCATGAAATGTATTTTTCCATATCTATGTCGTCACGTAAATGCGACAAAATGACAGCAGTAAAACTAAAACACTTAACCCTATCTTAAACAGAAAGCGCGCGCTTACTTCTTCAAAAGGCCTGAAAGGCCGTCTGCCAAATCATCTGAAAACTGAAGTATGTTGACTGTATCAAACACTTGACCGTTATTGAAATAGAGCATCATCTTCTGCTGCTGCTCGAATTTCACCAGAATGTTCTGTCTTGCCTCTCCCATGATTCTCAAAGAATAAAAGGTGGTATATAAAGGTTTGTTTGCCATTAAAAAGTGGAAAGCAATTCAGGAGAATTCCTCGTCTATCTTCTTGCAGTATTCCCTCACCCTGTCAAGCATCGCTGCCAAGAGGTATTGCTCTATCTTCTCGTTGAATATGACTGAAACATTGTCAAACTCTGTGATGCGGTAATTGTTCTTCATCTTCTCGACAAGGAACATATCCCTCAAGCGTTTTATCTGCCGTCGCACATTAGATGAAGCGACACCGACAAGCGGAAGGTTGTGCTCTTTACGCAGCGCAACTACAAGGTCACGTACACCTTCAGAGCTGAGGAGCTTATTATCCTTCTTTGCATCAAGTAGAACATGAAGAATATCTACTATGATATCCCTGCTGTCACCTGGCTGAAGAAGACCAGAACTCAGGCAGAGCTTTCTCACAAGCTCACGACGGTTGAGGTCGTACGGCTTCTCATATCTTCTCAATGTTATCTCCGATATTGGAGTATCTTTGCTGATCTTTAGTAAGTTCATTTGTTACACCTATTTTTCAATTGGCAGTGGCGCCGTGAATTTGCGCAGGCGCTACAACTGAATTATGCGCATCGGGCAGGGGGAAGTCCCTTACGGGGATGCCCGATATCAATTAAATATACAGACGCCGAGCCTCACGCGCCACTGCGAAAGAGCAGCGCCGCGCTGCGAATTTGATTTGCCGGCAATAAACTGCTTATTGACTTGAAGTTGCTTACGCAAGACCACACAGATAATGTGAAGTGGCCGGTTTCCGCTTCTTTCTACTGACTGCTGCAAAGAGCGGCGGCACTGCTCTTGATTCTCATGAAAATAAAGTGGCGGCAAGTGCCGCCGGGACAAACTTGCCATTTCTGGCAACAGCAAAGTGAAGTTTGCTTTTTCGGTTTCATCAACCGTTTGTAAAGAATAGTATGTCTGCTGTGCTTTATATAGCTCATCGAGGTATGTCCAGTGGCTAATGAATGCTAAAACCACAGAATTACTTGCTTATGGACGCTAAAAGCCAGATATGCACTGTCCTGTGGATGATAACACTTTCTTAGAGATGACCAGAGAATAATGCCAAACATCAAATGTTACTATCCTTCTTCTCCCATTCAAACAAAGTGACATTAAGCTCATTGTCTCCTAATTTATGGGGCACATAATATTCAGATACCTTCAGAGTGCCAGGCACGTGCGCCAAAGAAAGATTATCATAATCCCTATTCGTGAACCTGTTCATGATAGAAACAAAATACTTATCGCGAAGAAGCCCCAAGAGCTCACTCCTTGTTGAATCATCATAGAACACGCAGTGCCGCGAGAGCCAACCCTGCAACCTTGAATGATCAAACCACTGAGAGCCAGAGCCTGCAAGCGCTGAGAAGAAACGCCTGAAATAATCCTCAGAACGCTCCCTCATAATATTTCCATCGACATTGTAACGCACCATCAAATCCTTAGGCGCGATAAATATGCCTTTACGGATATCAATCTCCACAGGCGCATCTGACTTACCCAGCACGTGAACATACTTGCCTACTTCATCAGCAGCCTGGTAAAACAAGTTGTCATCCACCACTTTTGAAAGAGGGAATATGAAACCCATATCGCCAGCACCTATATCTGAGTCAATCCTAAACACGACACCTCTCGATGCGCTGGAATCTGCTGTGATGCTTCCTTTCTCCAGAATTTTATATATGTCTGCAAGAGGAGCGAAATACATGGCAAACCCTGTCTCAATCAATTTCTCAGCAGTTTTCCTCAAAACTGCCCTAGACAATGCATCACCATAGACCTTGTGGAACTTGAGCATCTCATCGATGACACCTGCCTTAAGGCGCTCGTCAGCATCATCAGACCCTAATGAAAAATTCACCGAATGGCCTTTGAGCTTATTGTAGTCAGAGAATATCTCCTTCTCTTCCTCATCAATCAATCCACCCTTGTCCAGCATATCGACAAACGCTGTGAAGATGTTCTGCAAGTCCGACAATTCCTGCGATGATGGAACTTTCCTCAAGCGTTCAAGAGGCAGGAGCATCTTATCATCCTCAACATAATCGACAGATACCCACGGAGCATCAAGGCCTGACCAGGAAGCATTATTGCCGTCGATATTCAGATAATTATTGTGATAGGCATCAACAACAGCCGAAACCTTGGACGATACAGTGCTGAGGAATCCCAGCTTCTGCTTGTACTCGACAGAACGCTTGTTCCCGACATGCTCTTTCAAAAGAAGCACACGCTTCCTCGCCATATTATAGGCAATCTCTTTCATAGTGAAAGCATAATCAAATTTATCCCCTATGTTGCGATATTCAAGAGTGTCCAGCTTCCATCTCCTGTAGAACGCAGCCAAAAGCTTGTACTGCACAAGCGCATCATCAAACCTTTTCTTATCCCTTTCCAAGTCAACAACAGAAACAGGGTCTCCGACAAGATGTGAAATGCTGCTAGAAATACTCCGGAACTTCCTACAGATGCTGTCATTCAGGCTACCACGCAATGACTTTATCTTAACAGCATACTGGTCAGGATAAGCACCGAAAGAAACACTCAGCTTCCTTATCCCTGACAGATTATAATAGCGCTCAAGCTTACCTATCTCATAATCCATCTCTTCTAAATCCCCTGGCGAGATGGTTTTCATGCGCTCACAGGTCTTTTCCCAGTTCCTGTGAAAAGCAGAGTTGTACAATCTCTCCAAAGGATAGACTAATGTAACATTCCCTAGCAATTACATCCCCCGTTTGAACAGATAAAGACAATGGCTCTTTATTTAAAAACCTTACTTATAAATCCCCAAAAATAATGGTCAAACAGGGATAAAATCAGCAGGGTCGTACCTAGGATAGGTCACAACAGAAACCTCAAATTTCTCGCTTCCAAGCTTCTTCAGGTAATGCACAGTATTCTTCGGTATCGGTATGACATCGCCCTTGCCGATGCTAAAAGTATTTTCTCCTATGACAATCTGCCCGCAACCTACCTCAACACGATAGAATTCCTGCATAATCCTATGCACATGCGGCTTTGCATCACCAATGACATCAATATAAGATATGCTTATCTCAGGGTTCATATACAACTCTCGCAGAATGCCGCACGGGTCTGCCTTCGGAATCGCCCTATTTTTCTTCGCAAGGATATCATCCAGGAATAAAGTGCTATCATCCATATCACGAAGCACAGTATATCTGCTTGGCTCCAATGTCAGCAGCGCGTGAAGACGGGATTTCGGGACATGCATCGCCACTGTCTCATTAGCAGCCACACGGATTTCCTCAAAATCAAGATAGAACTTCAAAGTAGTATGGTCAACAATAACCCATTCATCTGCGTAGGGGTGAAGATGCTCTGGCACGCGCTCGCCAGCAGGCAACTCATGCCTAACAAGGACATAATCCTTATCCACGCTCGTAAGATGCCTTAATGCCTCTTCCAGACCCCCAAATCGACGGATTTGCATGCTACAAAATATGTGAAATCGCGTATATAAAACTTAGCTGTATAGAAAAACTTTAAAAACAGGCAATCTTGAGATACAGTATATGAAAAAAAAAGAGCAGAAACCTAAGAAAAAGGCAGCTAAGAAAAAGCAATCTACATTCAAGAAGATGCTGCAATTCTACGTCTTCCTATGGCCAACATTCAGGACATACTTCATGTGGTTCAAATACTTCAAGACAAAGAAGAAACATAAAAAGAAAGAGAAAGTAGTGATAATAGAAGAATAAGAGGGATGTTAAAAATGGGAATAAAACTAACAGAAGAAGAATCAAGGCTCGTAAAAGAAGGAAAGCTCGACGTCAACAATATTGAAGAGCACAGGAAACTGCACCCTGTCAGGACGATAAACGTCAATGAAGTGGATGCTATCAAGCAGGAGATACGTGATGCCAATATACTCTACCAGCAGTCGATACAACGCAATAAAGACCTGTACAAAGAGCTTGAAGAGAGCAGGAAGAAGAAAGAAGAATGCAGGAACAAGATAGCGGAACTCAGACTCAAGAAGAAGAAACTGCTTGGCTTAGAAGAATAAAATTATTTTTATATTCTCTTTAACAAGAATTCCAATGTTGTTCTAGGCCTGTCAGCGACATCAAGGCGGATGATAGGAACCTTCGATTCTTCCAGATAATGCCAGGCATCCATCGTGCCGTCAAGGCAGCTCCTACCAGTATTAATATTACCAAGTCTGCTGACATAGACACCCAAATTTATGCTAGCCTCGTACAGCCTTTTCTCTTTCGGGACATAGATAAGCTGAGTCTTTCCAGCAACATCACCAGGCAATTCCATACGGTCACCGCCTAGCTGGATGGATCCCCAAGACATCTTCTTGGACCTAGTATCAATACTCAAGCAATCATCTCCGACATGAAGAAAGCCGTGCTGCTCCACAAGATTGTGCGCGAGGGTGGTCTTGCCAGAGCCGCTGCTACCAAACAGCAAAATGCCCTTGTCTTTGTGAGGGCAATAGATTCCAGTACCATAGACATTAATGTAATCTCTCAACATAATAATCTGGGAAAAAGAGGTTATATAAAAACTGTGGGTAGAAAACTCCCCTTCTGCAAATAAATATCAATTCCGATGAAGCCAAAGGCCGTTAAAATAAGAATCCTATTTGGGGTCATACCTTCTTTTGAAATACAGCGTGACGACTATAACCATGACTACTGCGCTGAAGAAGTGACCTATGCTTGCATTGATTATCGCGAGCAGCTTGCTCCAACCCATCGGGCAGACATCACCATAACCTACGGTGAAGAATGTGATTGCAGCAAAATAAAGATGATTCGATGATCTCAGCGCATCTGATGAAATCATGGACGGGTCAAACTTATCACTGCATGTCCCGTAAGTCAAATATCCTTTTCCGAGCGCATCTATTGTGTAATAGCCCATAGAAAGCAGGAGAATTATTCCAAATATACAGAGCACATATCCGAACGCCATTTTCCAAAGGCTCTGCGCAGTCAGCATGTGATTCAAGGATCTGCCAATCATGACAAATATGTAAAAAATGGTGTATAGCGGACCAGCGACGTACAGCAATATTTTTGAGATGAGCTGAAACGCAAATATGCCTGAACCTGTGCCCAATGAAAGAAAGAAGAAACCGAAGAACAGGATAAACAGGACTACCCAGACTGGTTTGTGAAACAGCGCATCGTGAAGCCAATCTTTCAGCTTCTTGTATTCTCTCTTTTTTTTCATGCTGTACCTTATCAATAATTCTCTTATATAAAAATAATGTGGGGAGGAGGATTCAAGTAACAAAGGTCTTGTCCCACGCAAAAACGCCTCTGCGTTTTTGGTGTCCTAAAAACCGCCAGGTTTTTATGATTTGAGCCCGCCATCCAGTGCTATCTGCGATAGCACGATAAAAATAATGTGGGGAGGAGGATTCGAACCCCCGAACTCACTAAGAGACAGGATATCTTACTTCAAGGTAAGTGTCTTGGCCTTAAGTCCTGCGCATTTAGCCAGGCTTTGCTATCCCCACATTTAGGGCAAGAAAACAGAAATAAACCGTGTTTATAAAGGTTTCTTGGGAGCACTGCCGTTGCCATAGAGTTCCCTGACTAATTCATCATTGAAAGTCAGATGGCCTTCCTGACGCACAATCTTCTCTCCATGGAGGATGAGCCTCATGTACTCCCGCAGATAAACATCAGTGATCTCATTGATATCTGGGTTGAACCTAAAGACTGGATTACCCTTGGCCTTCCTATAAATCACGCCGCGCCTGACAAGCTCATCGAATGTATAGCTGAAAATGTCCATCTTCTGAGGCGCAATCTTCCTAGATGTATTCTTCCTGAAGTTCTCCTGCGGCATGTATTTCTCGCCGATGAAAAAGATGGTCTTGCCTGTGGTCATGGCCTCGACAATCTCAACATCAAGGCCTGATCTCTCGATAAGCCTGCGCTTGTAATCATCAACGTCAAATGCACTTTTCTCAGGCTCTGGCACAACAGCAGCATAATCACCGCAGCAGAGAGAGCGCTTCATCGCGATAAGGCTGTCTAAGCTCGCGAATGACTGCAATGTCGCATCACAGAGCATCAGCCGCTCGTCTTCTGATTTCGCAGCCCGCTTCAGCACATCTTCCAAGGTGTTGATATATTTGGTGAGCCTACCGTTGCTGTAATCGAGCAATCCAGGATTTGTCCGAACAATCTTTGCAGCGTACTCTTCGCCGATAATCCTGCAAAGAACGTCGTGAAGATACTTCACACTGTCCAGTGTCTGCTTTGATGAGTGGGATTGCGCAATTTCTGTAGAAAGACTAAAACTGTTCACAATATAGTCCGCGACCGCTGAAGTGTCGACTGCAGGAGCCTCATCGATTTTTACGGCTGGCTTCACAGTTGCTGCTCTAGGCTCTTCCGCCCTCCTCACAACACGCGGAGGATACAACAGGTCTACCAGGGTATCGGCACATCTTGACTCCACGTAGCCTTTCTTCCTAAGCGTCTTGATTGAATGCTTCACGACGTCCATCTTAGAGTCCTCTTGCGGAAGGTAAAGGTAATTGGACAATTCAATATGTGCAGGAACATCATCAAACAAAGAGGTATACATCTCTCCCGTATGCTTCAAACATCCCACATACCTGACAAACAGCTCGTGCTTCTGATCATCTGTCAAGTGCCTATCTGGATTGATTTTAGACATATTCACACCACAACAGACAAGGTCATGCAAACAGACAGATGTGTACTCTTTTGCAGTCTTCACCGCACTATCTCTGCGCGCCTTGACTGCAAATTCCCGGTATTGCTGCCTCAACTCTTCATCGATCTGTAGCAATTGCGATGAGAATACAATATATGTCCCGCCAGCCAGCTCACCTTCAGATACATCTTTTACCTTCTCAACAAATCTATTCCTGGCCCTAGCACTCTCTTTTCTTAGAACATCTTCAAGCGACTTTGCAGCCTCTGACTTAACCTGCTCAAGCCTCTGCAGTTTAGTCAAATCATACTCCTCAAAAGAGGTCAACTTAGAATCTCTCCTCGCCATGTCCGCGAGGAAGAAATCAAAAATATATAAAACTAACTGATATTAATCACTTTAAAGTGATTATTTATCCTGCAGAGCCGAAATGAGGCTCCCTGTACCTTGGCTTATCGCTGCCACCCTGAGAACCTTCATTACCGAAGGACCTTCTTGGACGGTCGCTTCCACGCGACTCACGCTGCTCACCACGAGGAGGCCCACGATGCATTGGCGGACGACCTGCTCCCTGCCTTGCGTCACCACTACGCCTTGGACCAAATGACCTTCCAGTCCTTTCCCTGCGCTCCTCGACAACAAAACGCACACGCTGGAACGACGGCATATTCTCCTTGTAAATCTGCAGTGTCCTATCAGAGAGCACCCTCCTGAAATTCTCATGGTCACGCTCAGTAAGGATTGTTATCGCTTCACCTTTATGGCCTGCACGGGCAGTCCTACCTATCCTATGGACATACTCTTCAGGAGTCTTAGGCACATCATAGTTGTATATGTGCGAAATATTGCTGATATCAAGACCTCTTGCGGCAACATCAGTCGCTACAAGCACAGAGATGTTGCTCTTCTTGAGCGCATCAACAGCATAACTCCTCTTGTTCTGGCTCAATCCCCCATGGACAGCCATCACATCAACGCCCTGAACTTTCAGGTTCCTGGAGATTATATCGACCTCATGCCTTGTACCGCAGAACACGATCGCAAGCTCAGCTGTCTTATGCTTAAGAAGATGCACAAGAAGACTGAACTTGTCATACATAGGAACCTCATAGTAGAGCTGCCTTAAAAGACTCTTGTCAACGTGTATCTTTTCTCTCACGACCACCGGTGATTTAAGATGCTTATTCACGAGATTGAGCACCATAGTTGACATGGTCGCGCTGAATAGCATCGTCTGCCTCGACTTAGGAGTCTGGCTTATTATCCTCTCGACATCCTCGATGAAACCCATCTCAAACATCTTGTCAGCCTCATCAATGACAAGATACCCTACATTATGCAGGTCAATGGTCCTTCTCTCAAGATGGTCCAGGATCCTTCCAGGAGTCCCTACAACAATCTCAGCAGTCTTCATCGCATCTATCTGAGGCTGCAAGCCAACTCCACCATATACTGGCGTAACATGTATGCGCATGAACTGGCCAAAGCCAGCGATAGCGTCACATACCTGGACGCAAAGCTCCCTTGTCGGAGTGAGCACCAAAGCCTGCAATCCCTTGCCCTTCACAACCTTCTCAAGCATCGGAAGGCCGAATGCTGCAGTCTTTCCTGACCCTGTCAGTGACTGGCCGACGACATCCTTGCCATCCTTGATGAGAGGGATGCATTTCTCCTGTATAGGTGTAGGCTCCTTATATCCGAGCCTATTCACGGACTTCATCAAGTCCGGGTGTAAATTAAGTTTTTCAAATTCCATTTTACTTTATCTCTCCATACAACATACTTCAAATGTGATTTAAGCTCCCCCAAGAAAAAGCTAAATCTCTTTCTTGAACCTATAGAGGTTCAGGAACGCTCCCATCTTATCACGGAGCTCATTGAGGTCAGAGATTATCTCAGACTCGAAATCATGCGTATGTTTCTTATAGATAAACTTATCGTATAGAACACGTATGAAGTGGTAGATGGGCTTCTGCTCCCACCTGCCTTCCCAGTCAGTCTCAAGATAGCAAGAGTAAAGTATCTTTATCTTGCCCTGGTTAAGGCGAACCTTAACCTTATCGACTTCGGTCTCGACCTCTTTCACGTTCTTGGCCAATATATCGACCTTCAGCACTTTCCTGACGTAATCAGTGTGCCACTTGGTCGGCATAATAATGATGTGCAATTCCTTGCCTGCAGGATATACATTCTCCTCATTGAGGTTCTCAAACTTGTCATAACCCTTCAGCTTGATGTAGTCATCCAGCACAGAGTATAGCTCGACTATGCTGAAAAGCCCCTCGTAATCCATAGAGGCCTCATCAATCAGTAATTTCCTTTCAACCATTCTGTATCATGCCCTTAAACAGGCGTCTCCATCTCAAAAAACTTCTTGAGCTTTGTGTGCAAAGCAAGCATCTTGTAGTACGTCGGGTCTGCGTGCTTTATAATTATTTCTTTCTTTATTATATACTCACAATAAAAATTCCTCAACTTTTCCATGAACGGGCTCGTCTCCCACTTATTGGCATAGTCATAATCGATGGCAAAACCAAGAATGACTTCAATCCTTGCGTTCCAGAGCTTCACCTTCTGCCCATCCTTGACAGCATCGACCTCGAATGCGTCCCACATGTGGATCGCAATCATGGCCCTGTGCATGTAGTTCTCATCTATCTTCTTCATGCCATTGATCTCCCGCTCTATCTCAAAGCCATGCGGGCAGGACATCTTATGCTTGTGCACGCTTTCCGTGAAATCATATTTCTGGTCCCTCATCCATTGGATAAGGATATTGCTCAACTTGTTATAATCAAAGACGCCCTTATACTTGAGCTTGGTTGCTACAGGCGCATTGGCCTCTTTTATGGTTTTTGGCATATTTAAATACCTGTAAAAAGGAGTTTATAAAGTTTTTGGAGAAATCCTTTATAAAAAAGATAATAAAAAAATTAAACAACAAACTGTATGTTGCTTGATGTCATGGCAGGTATCGGTATCTTCCTTGTGACTGTGTCTTTCCAAAGGCACCAGTAGAAGAACTTCCACTTGCAGACAGGCTCATCGACACTGATCCACTGCATCGGCGCATAGACTACCTTTACAGAATCTTCTGCTGGAGTCACTGTGCTCTGCGGAGCAATGACAACATCATCTGCCTGAGCATCGTTTGCTGTTACATGCGAAGTTGTATCTGATATGAATGAGTCAGACTCATCATCATAGCTGTATGAGCTTGAATCAACCACAGACGCGCCCAAGTCATCAACTGATGTGCTTGAACTTGTTTTTGTTGTCCTGAATGAATACACATCTGACTGAGAGCACACACCAGAACTTGTGCAAGACTTGACCTGATAATAATACTTAGTATCAGCATCAAGGTCTGAAATTTCTATCGAATGTGCTGTCCTCATGTAGCTTTCAGATTCATGCTCATCAAGGTCATCATCCTCTGTGCCGTACATCACCTTGGAATCAGAGCTTATGTCTGTCTTCCAGGTTATTGTTGCAGAGTTTGAATCAATGTTTTTCACCGACCTGGAGCTAATCACTGGAGCAGTGCTTGTAGTCTGATTGACAACAGTGTTGTTAGTAACAGTGTTATTGACTGTCTGGTTTACGACAACACTTGCATTGACATGCACTGATCGTGTTGCAGAATCTGTAACACCATCATCGTCCTCGACAATAAGCATCAGCGAATAATCACCAGCATCTGTAAACACAAGGCTTAGCAGTCCTGGTGTGCCTGCTACATTGTTCAGGTTGTACAAGTAACCATTAGGGCCTGTTATCAACCATGTGTATCTTACAATGCTTCCATCATCATGACTGCCTCTTCCATCTATACTGACATTCAAAGGCGCAGTGCCGGATGTTGGACTGACCAATATCACAGGGACTGGCGCAGCATTATCTACACCTGTCTGGTTCCCAGTCTGGTTCCCAGTCTGATTCCCAGTCTGATTCCCAGTCTGATTTGTATCTAGCAATGTAACATGCACTGTCTTAGTGGCTACATCTGATGCACCATCATCGTCGACAACAATCAGCATCACAGTATAATCTCCTACATCTGCGAAATCAAGACTCACAACACCTGGAGTGCCTGAGACATCAGCATGGTCGTATGCAACGCCTGCTGGTCCTGTGACCAACCAGGAATGCTTCTCGATCGTACCATCATCGTCGTGGCTCGCCGTACCATCAAGTGTTACACTCAAAGGAGCAACACCAGAGAGAGGCGTGACTTCAAGGACTGGTATCGGAGCAACATTCTCTGGCTGCGTCTGGTTACCTGTCTGGTTGCCAGTTTGATTTCCTGTCTGGTTTCCAGTATCATTCACTGGGGGGATGACCACATCCTGAACATCAATCACAGTGAAACCATAGTTATTCATCTTGTCTGATTCAGGAACACTATTCTCGGGATCTGCTAGAACCCTGAAGAAATACTGTCCTGGAACAGAGTAAGAATGAGATAAGCTCTTCACTACACTCTCACCAGCTGCAACAGGGAATGCTCCAGAGTCTCCTCTTGAACCATCGCCGAATGCGTAGATAAACTGAGTGCTTGATACAGAAGCATTGCCTATATTCTTGACTTTGACATCAAAAGTCATATTCTCACCGACAGCGACATTGACCTTTGAAGCAATAGCTTCCACAGAGAGGTCTGCGATTGTCGTAGGCTCAACGACTATAGGCTTTTCATACAGCCAAAGTGTCAATGACTGCATGTTGTTTGTCTCGTCAAGCTCATCGACTTCGTTACCGAAGTCAGCAACAATGACTGGTGTGACAACTGCAGGATACGAATTATCATATGTAAATGTCAATGTTTGCGTAAGTGTCTTACCCGGACTCAATTTAACATATTCTGAAACAAAAGCCGGCTTGACAAGCCTACCCTCGATTGTCATTGGCGCTTTCTCGAAGAATGCATACTTGAATTTTGAAACTGACTCTCCGATATTCATTATCGTGAATGTAAATGTCACTTCCTGCCCGTATGCTGCTCTCCTGACATCTGAACTGAAATCAACCACAACAAGGTCTGCTTTCAGATCAAAAGGCGAGAGTGGGAAGTCAGAAACGTCGATATGTGAAAGAGGCTTTAGAGTGCCACCTGTTGTATTTGACATGCTGTGACCTGTAGGCTCATCCTCTGCAGTAGTTATTGTCCCATGACCAGTAGGCTCGTCCTCAACTGTGGTCGGGATAAGAACCTGCCAATTTCCTGGCATAAAAGGCGTATTTGCTTTAGGCACATCAGGCGTATCCATGTGAGGCGTATTATCCGCAGGGACTTTCATGCCTGACAAGTCAGGAGTTATAGAATCCTTTGGCTTTGAATCTTTACGCAGAATATCCTTAATCGCTTCACTCAATTGAGCTCGATCAAGCTTAGATACTGCATAGTTATCTGCAACCTTGCCGACAATATCAGATGGTATCGGTGAGCTTGGAGCTTTTTCATGCAAAGCCGCTGCGGTCTGCATAACCACGCGATTATTCATCTCGCTTGGAGCTGCCTTGTAAGCAACCATAGGCAAAGAATATGCACTATAGGCTGTCACTGCAAGCATGCTGACCAGCAATATCGCAAAAAACGCTGTTCTTGTATTATTCATCTTTATAGCCTCCTTAAGGAACATAATTTGATAATAATAGTTGTTATCGTATAGTGATAAAATAAGTAGTATATAAATGTTTCGTTTTATTAGTTACTGTACAGTGACAAAAACTATAGAATGGCGAGTAAATGGCAAATAGACAGGTTAAAAGACAAAGAAAATAAGCCAAAAAAATCAGTTAAAAATCATCGCTCTCAGCCAAGTCAGCACTTGAATCGTCAGAGTCATCATCAGAATCCTCTTCAACATCATCATATTCATCAGAGTTAGTATCAGAGTCTTGCTCCTTCTCTTCACTAGAGTCGGCCTCCTCTTCTTCTTCCTCCTCTTCATCCTCCTCTTCTAGATCATCATGCCAATCGTCTTCAAAATCTGCTAAAGCCATAACACAGTCCCTCCTTAGGATATTATCTGATTAAAGCTGCTAAACCACCCACTGGACCCGGAGAATAAGAAGTAATATTTAAAATTTTTGGTTTTCGTAACTGGTGAGGCACAAATACACATAATAAATCAGAAT
>Ga0315268_10001540_pt1 | contig 26520 bp, 25 predicted proteins | sample C1_top_MG_FD_204535 | JGI IMG/M metagenome (GOLD analysis project Ga0315268, IMG submission 204535) | Sediment microbial communities from Yellowstone Lake, YNP, Wyoming, USA - C1_top | ecosystem: Environmental > Aquatic > Freshwater > Lake > Sediment | place: USA: Wyoming | collected 2017-08-01
AATGAGGGGTCGTTCTTTCTGGCTTCTGGGCGCATTGAATCAGTCCCCTATTACTTCTTTTATTACAAGCTTCCAAATGGCGGCAAGAAGCTAGGAAAGGTACTGGCTGAAAATGCGGAAGTTTATGAGGAGGACCGCAGTGATGGCTATATGGCGAAGATACAAAGGCGGACGTCATATAGCAGCTTGAGAGAATGGACATGGTTGCTTGTCTCAGAATTCATGTTGAGGCTAGACGAAAGCTATCACTCCACCTCAAACTATGCCATCCATGTCCCCAAAGGAACAATCAAAACCGGGTTCAATCTGGACTTGAAAGACCTTAAATAGACCTGACAAATCCCAAATGATTACGGGTGCCCCGTTATCTGTGCTACAGATGCGGGGTTTTTTATTCCCACTCCCCCATTGCCAAAAGGCCCATTGAAAGGTAAGGTAATTTTATGATTACAGACGAAGTAAAAATTGTCGTGCGGGCGGGGCGGGGCGGAAACGGCGTCGTCGCTTTTGACAAAACCAAAATGAGCCTCGGGCCGACCGGAGGAAAAGGCGGAGACGGCGGAAATGTTTTTTTTGAAGGTGTTTCCGATTTGACCTCACTTAATAAATACAAAAGCAAGAGAGAGCACTTCGCCGCTGAAGGAAAAAACGGAAAGCCAGACAAGTCGACCGGACATAGCGGCCGGGATTTGACCCTGACCATTCCGATTGGATCCGTTGTTCGGAACCTTGGAACGGAGACGGAATTTGAGATAACCCAAGCCGGAGAAAAAATACTGGTTGCCAAAGGCGGCCAGGGAGGTAGAGGAAACCTCTATTTCCGATCATCGAAAAACACCAGCCCGGAAGAATGCGAGGGAGGGCATCCTGGAGAAGAATTTGAATTTTTTGTGGAATTGCGGCTCATCGCCGAAATTGGCCTCATTGGACTTCCGAATGCCGGAAAATCAAGTCTGCTCAATGAAATTACCAATGCCGATGTGAAAGTGGCGGATTACGCCTTCACGACCCTCGAGCCCAACCTCGGAGTTTTGGGCAGCCTGGTTATCGCCGATATCCCCGGCCTCATCGAAGGCGCTTCAAGAGGAAAAGGGCTGGGCATCAAATTTCTGAAACATATTCAAAGAACAAAAGTTTTAGCGCACTGCTTGTCACTCGAATCCGAAGATCTGATGAAAGACTACCAGACGGTGCGAAAAGAACTCGAAGATTATTCCAAAGAGCTGACCAAGAAAAAAGAGATTATTCTTCTCACCAAATCCGATCTTGTTTCCAAAGAAAAAATCGCCAAAAGCCTGGCCCTGATGAAAAAAATTTCTTCCGACGTATATGCCGTTTCAATTCACGACTGGGACAGCGTGCAAAATCTGCTGAAGGTGCTTTCTAAATAGATACCTTTGAATATTGTCCCATAATCGCAGCTCTATGCTAATCGTTCCAAAACAATATAGTTCTCTGGAGTTTATCGAGCCCATCCAATGGGAAGATATTTTCCAAACCTGGAAAGCTGGTGAAGCCTGGCAAGCTTCCTGGAAGAAACACTGGGAAAGCCGCGGGTTTTCTTCTTGGGACGAATGGCGCGAAGCCTACGCCGCTCCCCTTCACCCTAAATCGCTGAAATGGTTTTTATACGAAATAAAAAATCCGCTTCAGGATCTGCCCTTTTTCTTCGCAGTGCCGTCACGTTCTTGGATTGACAAGGCTTATGGCGGAGAGACAACCAAACAGCTCAAAAACCTTCTTGATCTCCCCATAATCCAAGATAACCCGAAAATTCTGGAAATCAAAGAAAAATTTCCTCCGGAAACGATGCTGACCGGCCTCCTGTGGCAAGATGAAATTATTCTTGTTGAAGGGATGCATCGCGCCTGCGCTTTGGCTGGCTGGGATGCTCGAGTTCCCTTCAAGGGCAAAGTGAAACTGGCTTTGGCCGAGTGGAATGAAAAAGAAATTCCCGTCATCGGAGGGAATTATAAGAAAAAATAAGCCTGCATTCTTGGTTAAGCCGAATTTTTAAAGGGGAGAGTCGTCAAGACTCTCCCCTTTTTATTCATTTGCGAGGTGGACATTTGCTCACCTCGACGACAATCCTCCTCTTACCCCATTTTATGGCTTCATCGAGGGCTGAATCCCCCTCGCCACAAAAGAGGTCAATGCGGTTTCCTTTGATGGCCCCGCCGGTATCTTGAACGATGCCTGGGCCATATCCGGGAACGCTTATTTTTGTGCCTCTTGGCAAAAAACGCGGGTCAGCCGAAATCGTTCCGCGTTCAGGTCTTTCCCCTGAACTCGTTTCTTTTCCGGCCCCGTTCATTCGAATCTCGCGTTCGTAACTTCCGCAGAGATATCTCGTTTGGTTTGGGAGCGGGCGGTAATAAGCCGTGGCCACCACCAGCACCTTTTTGCTTGGGCTCCTTTTAACATCACTCGCAACCTTTTCCCGATTTTCTTCGACAGATCGAAATCTAGGAAAAAATTTCGCCGCATCTTGAGGCGTTGCAATTGTTGCGGAAGCCAAGCAAATTGCCAAAATCAATTCTTGCAAAAGCACCTCCTTATTTTTCTTCGGACAAAACAAAAATAGTCCTTTGGGGGCTATTTTTTTGTCCGTTGCCTCTATTACGAGGCTTTTAGCCAAAAAATTTCAAAAAATAATAAAAAAACAGTCCACTGAATGAGCGAACTGATTTTTTGGTTTATAGATTGGCTTTTCTATTTTTTAACAGTATTTGAAGCGCTTGTTGAGGTCTTATTCGCCGAACTTCCCGATGAGCTGTTTTTCGCGGTTGATGTTCCCGTTGAAGTTGTGGTCGCCGCGCCGCTTTGCTGAACCGGATTGGTGTCGCTTTGGGCCGCTTGAGTGAAAATATTGAGACAGGCATCCTGAATTTTCGAATAATTGTCCTGCCCGGCGGTGGGAACCAGGACGTAGCCAAGATTTTGCCCCACAGCTGGAACCATCAGAAGCCCCTGATTGGAGTTTTCAAAGACTCTCTGGACTATCTGCGCGTCTTTCATATTGTTGTATTGGTCATACATGCCTTTCATTTGATCCGGCGCTAAATCGGTCTTCACATTGTTGCCAATGGCATTCAGAATCGCATTAACTTTGGTGAAATCGGCCAGAGTTCCAAGAGAAAGCATTTTATCTTTCAAGGTCTTGAGGACAACCTGCTGACGCTTCGAACGGTCAAAATCCGAGGTCTCATCCCGGGCTCGGGTGTAGCACAAAGCCTTGGCGCCATCCAAATGCACAAGACCGGCTGGCAAAGAAAACACTCCGCCGCATTCATTGCCTTCCACAAATTGCTTGGTTTCATAAAATGACTTCTTGAGCGTGATATTCACGCCCCCCACCGCGTCAATCAGCTGCTGAAAGCCCTGGAAATTGATAGCCACCGTATGGTCGATCTTGAGACCAGTGATGGTTCCCATCATTTCCTCCATCTTCGCCATTCCTTGATTTTTTCCGCCATTCTCCCCATAGGCAAAGACCGAATTTAGCTTCCCACGTTCGCTCGTTCCGGGAATTTGGACGTAGAGATCGCGAGGAACAGAGATGAGAGCGACTCGATTGTTTTTTGTATCAAGAGACAAAACAATTATGGAATCAGCCAAAAGTCCGCCATGCGGGTCATTGGCGCCACGCATACCAAGCAGCAAAATGTTGATTCTCCCCTCTTGGGTTTTGGGTGCTGAAGAGCCAGCTAACAAGCTTGCGAGCGGTGATATCTTGGAACCAGAAATTTTGCTCAATATATATCCGGTTTTCCAGGCGAAAAAACCCGCCACGCCCAAAAGCAAAATAATGACAAGGGCTATGGCCTGAAACCATCTTTTTTTATAGAATTTTTTCTTTTTTGTTTCTCGAGGAGAATCCGAGCTTTTTGAAGCCATGATATTTTTTCAAGGATTATGCTTATAATCACAAACCCACGCCCCAAGGCATACGCTTGTGACTTCAGGGATATTTCACCCTAGATTTATGTTTCTTACTAAGCTCGCGCAGCGGCGAGCCTTACGATATGGAGTAAACAAACCATAGTTTACAGCAAAACGGATCCATTGGCAACCATAAGTGGAATTTTGTCAAGGCCAAATTTTCGGATATTGAAGATATGTTAGCTCGAGAACGTTAGTGCTATAATGGGTGCATGAAAGCAATTAGTTCAGCGACAGTTGCTGTGCGAAAAAAGAAAGCCCGGAAAATCATTGCCGAGCTCAAAAAACGCCTGCCGCAAGCCAAAATTGTTCTGAATTATGGCAATAATTGGGAATTGTTGGTGGCGGTGATTCTGTCCGCGCAAGCCACTGACAAAAAAATCAATGAAATCACCAAAGGACTTTTCCGGAAATATAGAACGCTCGACGACTATGTAGGGGCAAACCCTAAACAATTTGAAAAAGACATCCGCTCTTCAGGATTTTTCCGCGCCAAAGCCAAAAATATCCTGGCTTCAGCCAAGATCGTAAAAGAGAAATTTCAGGGAGAAATCCCGAGAACTATGGAGGAAATCCTCACTCTTCCCGGCGTCGCTCGAAAAACAGCGAACATCGTTTTGGGGAACGCCTATGGAATCGTGGAAGGCATTGCTGTCGACACGCACGTTCGCAGACTATCGCGCGAACTCGGCTTGACTGACGAAATGAATCCCGAAAAAATTGAACGCGACTTAATGCAAATAATTCCGAAATCTGAATGGTTTTCTTTCACTTACAGACTGATCGACTACGGACGAAATTTTTGCCCGGCCCGCTCAAAAGACCGCTCAAAATGTTTTTTAGATAAGATTCACCCTGTTAAATAATTTTATATTTTAAAAACCATGGAACAAGAAATTATTGACAAATTAATCCAGCAGGAAAAAAGAATCGAAGAAATTTATGTTTCGGTCGAAAAAACGCGAAAATATTTTCTTTGGACGCTGATCATCACAATCGTCACCATCGTCCTGCCCCTCATTGCGCTGATAATAATTATTCCCCTCGTTCTCCGAACCTACACCAGCGCTCTCGGAATGTAGGCAATCAGTCTGCCTTGCTCGAAATCGTGTTATCTATATAATGAAATCAAGAACCAAAGTCCAATATTTTTTGCAAAATAATCGAGGAAGGAGGTGAAAAAAATGAAGAAAATGAGCACTTTGGGCTGGATTGCAATGATTCTTCTGATCGTTGGCGGCCTGAACTGGGGGCTTATCGGCTTGTTCAATTTTGACCTGGTCGCCGCTCTCTTCGGAGCGCTATCGCTTGTCACGCGAGTCATTTATATCCTGGTTGGCCTTTCCGCTATCTGGCTGATCTTTTCTGTCTCAAAACGAGACTAGGCTGAAAAAATAATCAAGCATCAATCAATTATCTTCGGAAGATATTTTGAGTATTTTTTGGCTCGGAAAGAGCTTTTTGTTTATAAGGTCATAATTTATTATAATAATTCAAACATAATCGCTAAAAACCAACAATATGCATCTTACCCCCCTTGAATACATTCTCGTCGCCTCCACTCTTTTGGAATTCAATCCCCTTTTTCAGGCTATGAAAAGTGTGAAAAGAAAAAGCGTCAAAGATGTTTCGCTCTTCACGTTTCTCTCGATTCTGACCATTGGCGCCCTTTGGCTTTTTTATGGGATATCCATAAAAAATATTCCTCTGATCATTGGAAATGCGATCAAATTATTTACAAGTTCGTCTGTCGTTGTAATTTATTTCATGTTTCGGAATAAATCTCTGGTAAAAGAGACTATTTCATGAAAAAAGACTACTTCGATTCATCTGTCTTGAAAACTCTCGGTTTGCTGAAAAAAAATAATATTGGCGTAATCCCGACCGATACCATTTATGGCGTCGTGGCTTCGGCGTTTTCGAAAAAAGCGGTCGAGCGGACATATAAGATTTTGCAACGCAATCCCCAAAAGCCTTTTATTATCCTCATTTTCTCCATCCAAGATTTATCCTTATTTGGGGTGAACTTAGATCCTGGCACCCGAAAAACCCTAAAAAAATTGTGGCCAGGCAAGGTCAGTGTTATTTTGCTAGTCCCTTCCCCCAAATTCCGCTATCTTCACCGCGGAACAAAAACTCTAGCTTTTAGAGTGCCGAAGAAACCCAGCCTGCTCAAACTTCTCAAAAAATCCGGCCCCCTGATTTCCTCGAGCGCGAATCCTCAAGGAAAAAAACCGGCTGAAACGATCGCTCAGGCGAAAAAATATTTTGGCGACAAGATTGACTTTTATCAGGGCGGTGGTAAAATAAAATCCCTGCCATCGACGCTGGTTGAAATAAAGCGCTGCCAGATCAAAGTCCTAAGAAAAGGTTCGGTAAAAATACCCCGTAGTCTGCTCAATTTTTAATAAAAAATTTACAATACAATGGATAACTGCCCAAAATGCGGAAAGCCCATGGATGAGTGCTCTTGTGAGGGCTCATGCGGATGCTCAAGCTGCGATCATCCCTGCGGTGAATAAATATTAGCAACCCGCCACTCCGGCGGGTTTTTCGTTTTATGAAATATAGACCGAACATTTTTATTCAATTTCCCCGGCTCAAAACATTCATTTCTGAAAAAAATGACGGTTCAATGAAATTGTTGAACAAAATGCCCTGCAATCATCCGAACATCAAAAACCGTCAGATTTTTCTGAAGAGTTGCGGGATTTCCCCGGCAAGAACTATCAGCGCAGGAATAGCCCACTCGAATGATATTTTCGTCGCACGCGAAAAAGATGCCGGAAAAATAATAGCTGGAGTTGATGGATTGATCACGCGCGAACACAATTTATTTCTTTCGGTTACTACGGCGGATTGCTTGCCGATTTTTTTGTTCGAGCCGAAAAAAGAAATTGTTGGGATGGTTCACGCCGGGTGGCGAAGTCTAGAAAAAGATATTATTGCTAACGCCATTGATAAAATAAAGAAACTAGGTGGAAATCTAAAAGATATTTTGGTCGGCATCGGCCCCGCCATTTGCCAAAAGCATTACGAAGTCGGCCCGGAAGTTGCCGAAAAATTCGCGAAATATGCGGAAGCGCTGAAAAAAGAGAGAGACAAAATGTATCTTGACTTAAAAAAAATCGCCCAATTTCAGCTAATGAAAACGGGTTTGGCAGAAAATAACATCGAAATCAGCCCAGAATGCACCTTTGAGTTGCCGGAAAAATACTTCTCGGCGAGGAGAGATTTACCCCTCACCAATTGTCCTATGGATAATAATATACAAGCCAAAAGTAACAATAGACTTCACAGCCATCAATTGGTGCGGGGCAAGCCGGCTGAAATCGAAGCAGTGATGGCTGTGGTTGGCCTAAAGAGTTAGATTTGTGCCCTCGACAGGAGTCGAACCTGTATCACGAGATCCGGAATCTCGCGTCCTATCCATTGAACGACGAGGGCATATTAATATAACTTTCCAACTGTCCGCCCAAGGCGGATCAGCCTCGGGCTGAAGCTATAGGGACAAATTTATAAAAAATTATTCGTATATTCGTAAAAATTTGTAGTTCGTAAAGATTCCCTATTTTTCCTTCCAATTCTTTCTTCGCAATTTTTTGTGGTAGCTAATCGCGAAGCGATGGGCTTCATTGCGAATTCGTTCAACCAATCTTTGGTCGCTGATAATATTCTGAAAAACGACCGCTTCCTTATTGTAATACATATCCGCTTTTTTGCGAGTGGGCCCTTTGGCAACCGCCACCACCGGAATATCATGGCCGTATTCGCTGACAACATTCTGCGCCATATTGAGATGCCCCTTTCCCCCGTCGACAAATATCAAATCCGGCAGTGGCCAGTCGTTTTTGAATCTTCGACGCAAAACCTCGCGCATCATCCCGACATCATCAATGCCGCGGGCGGTCATAATCCTGAATTTTCGATATTGGCTTTTGTCGGGTTTGCTGCCGGCAAAGACAACCATTGAGCCCGTGGAATAATCCCCGCCAATATTGGAAATATCATAGGCTTCAATTCTCGAGCGATCAAGCTTGTCAGCGCTGATGGCCAAACCTTTGGCGACCATATCCGAAGAAATGAGAGCGGTGTCCCGAATATGTTCGAGCGCGAAAATTCTATTCCGCGCTTCGGCTGCTTTTTCAAATTCATTGCTTTTGGAAAATTTTCTCATTTGTTTCCCGAGTTCCGTGAGCAGTTTTTTCTTTTTGCCTTGCAAAATCATTTCAATCCCGTGGATATTTTTGAGATAATCCTTTTTGGAAATGGCCTCCACATATGGCCCCGGACACCGCCCGATCTGAAAATCCAGACAGCCTTTTTCAGTTGGTTGTTTATTTGAGTGGAATGGAAATATTTTCCGAATTATTTTTAGGGCTACCTCCATTTGGTGTTTTGACACATACGGACCATAAATTCTTTTCGCTGAGACGGTTCCAAGATTTGTTTTTCTTAAGATAATAACACGAGGAAATTCTTCTTTGGCCTGGCCCCGCACCAAGCTCTGCTTTGGTGCGCGGGTGATCACAAAATAGCCGAAGCTCTTGTCGTCTTTCGACATTACATTATATTTCGGCTGATGCTTTTTGATGAGATTCGCTTCCAAAATCAAGGCTTCCAGCACCGAATCAGTCTGGTGGATTTCGATGCCCGCGATTTCTGGGATCATCAGCTCAATATGCGGCCGGTCTAAATGCGCGTTTTTCGAGAAATAACTCCCTACTCTGTCTCGCAAATTCGTGGCTTTCCCAATATAAAGAATTTTCCCTTGCTTATCGCGAAATTCATATACACCGGGGGATTTTAGAAGGGTTTTAATGCGGTTTTTTATGGTTTGTATTGACATATTTATCTAGCAGCCCTATTTTAATAGCAAATAAAACAGCTGGAGGCATGTATGCAAAGCATACAAACCACTTGGAAAAAATTTTGGAAGGAGAGAATCGGTCTTCCTACTAACTTGGAAACTTTTTTGGGAGTAGGAATCGCCCTTTTCCTGCTTATGGCTTTTCACTTTCTTGCTGACGGGAAATAACCCCGTTATGAGTTACTACCCCGGGAGACGGTCGTAGAGACTTGTCTCCCGCTTTTTTATTTGTAAAGATGTCATCCCGACCGAGTGAAGCGAGTGGAGGGATCTTGCCTAATACATCTCATCCGACAAATCTAACCACAAAGGATTGGATTTTTCTATCAATCTAATTTTCTTTTCCCTCCGCCACTTCTTGAGTTGTTTTTCTCGTTCGATAGCGCTAACCACATTATCAGTCTGCTCGAAATAAACCAGCTTATCAATATTATATTTTTCTGTAAATCCTTTAGTTTTCTTGCTCTTATGTTCTTGGACACGTCTGGCTAAATTATTTGTCACACCAATATATAATGTCCGTGAATAGTTTGTCATTATATAAACGAAGTATTGCTTCATAAAAAAATTGATTGATTATTAACGCAGATCCCTCGACTTCGCTCGGGATAACGCTTCGCGTCACTTCCCTAAAATTTCTTTAAGAAACTTCGCCGTATAACTTTCCTTGTGGTATTTCACAACTTCCTCCGGCGGGCCGGTGACGACCACCCGGCCGCCCTCGTCTCCCCCTTCAGGCCCGAGGTCAATGATCCAGTCGGCGGTTTTCACTACGTCCAGATTATGTTCAATCACGATAACAGTATTTCCCGCGTCCACCAAGCGATGCAAAACACTTAGCAATTTTTTCACGTCGTCAAAATGCAGTCCGGTAGTCGGCTCGTCCAAAATATACAAAGTGTTTCCGGTCCCGCGCCGACCAAGCTCTGAAGCCAGTTTGATTCTCTGCGCTTCGCCGCCCGAGAGCGTGGTCGCCGCCTGGCCTAAATTTATATAACCCAAACCCACGTCATCCAAAACTTTGAGGCTGCGAAAAACCTTGGGGAAGTTTTCAAAAAATATTTTGGCCTCCGAAACCGTCATCGCCAAGACATCCGCGATACTTTTACCTTTATATTTCACTTCCAGGGTTTCCCGGTTGTATCTTTTCCCGTGGCAAACATCGCAGGGAATGAAAACGTCCGGCATGAATTGCATTTCGACTTTCAAGAACCCTTCACCGCGGCAATTGTCACACCGGCCGCCGTTCACATTGAATGAAAATCTTCCCGGCCCATACCCCCGTTCCCGGGCGCTTTTGGTCATCGCGAAAAGTTCCCGCAGGGCGGTGAAAAAACCGACATAGGTCGCGGGATTAGACCGCGGCGTGCGTCCGATCGGCGACTGGTCAATATGAATAACTTTGTCGAGATACTGCGTGCCTAAAATTTCCTGGTGCCGGCCGGGTCTTTCCAGGCTTTTCATAATCTTCGCAGACAAGCCTTTCCCCAAAATTTCTTCCACCAGGGTGGATTTTCCGCTGCCGCTCACTCCGGTCACGCAAGTGAAAGTTTTCAAAGGAAACTCAACGGTGACGTTTTTCAAATTATGCTCGCTCGCGCCTTTCACTGTGAGCCATTTTTTATTCCGGATCGGACGCCGCGCTTTCGGAATTTCGATTTCCAGGTCCCCGCGCAGATATTTGGCGGTAATTGATTTCTTGTTTTTTTCCACTTCCGCCACTGTTCCTTGAACCACTACCTCACCGCCCAGTTTGCCGGCGCCGGGACCAATGTCAACCACATGGTCGGCACTGCGGATCGTTTCCTCATCGTGTTCGATGACGATCACGGTATTTCCCAGATCGCGGAGTTTCAGCAGAGTTTCCAGAAGTTTCGCGTTGTCTCGCGCGTGGAGTCCAACCGACGGTTCGTCGAGAATATAAAGAACTCCCACGAGTTGCGACCCGATTTGCGAAGCCAAGCGAATTCTTTGCGTTTCCCCGCCGGCGAGCGTGTTGGCCGAACGCCCCAAGGTTAGGTATCCCAACCCGACATCATCAAGAAAATGAGTGCGGTTTATGATTTCTTTGAGGATCCTCTTGGCGATCAAGCTCTCTCTTTCGTTAAGTTTGAGGTTGTTGAAAAATTTTAGCGCCTCAGTCACCGAAAGCGCGGAAACTTCGGAAATATTCCTTGCCCCGATCCAACTCGGTATATTTTTTTTCGAATTATCTCTTTGCGAAGGCGAAGCCGCTTCGCTCCCATCCGATGAATCATCCGTAGACTTCGTTTGGAGTTGGGGCGGGGTGATCCCCACCGTAATCAACAGCACCTCGGCTTTATAGCGCGAGCCGTGACAAGTCGGACACAAGCTGCGCGACATGTATTTTTCAATATCTTCTCTCACTGCTTCGGATTCCGTTTTGAAATAGCGATCGCGCATGAATCCCAAAATTCCGTTCCATTCCACGTCAAAGCGCCAAACCGCGCCGGTTTTGGTTTTGAGACGAACTTCGATATCGTCCGTTTCTTCGTTTCCATGCAGCAAGATGTTCTGCTGTTTTTCATTGAGGTCGCGGAAGCGAACATTGTCGGGGATGCGATAATGATTTGTGACCGCCCGCAATATCGATCCTTGATAATTATTCGGTTTGTAGCTCCAGGGCATGATCGCCCCCTCGGCAATGGTGCGGGTTTTGTCCGGGATGATGAGATTCGGATCAATTTCTTTTTTCGTTCCCAGCCCTTCGCACGTCGGGCAGGCTCCCTGAGGACTATTGAAAGAAAACAGCCTCGGTTCAATTTCCGGAAAAGCAACATCCTCATGCTCAGGACAAGAAAGATTTTGGTTATAAATTTGCTGCGCTTTCCCGTCCCTGGCGGGTCCGCCTTTGGCGGAAATTTTCACAAGTCCTTGCGACAGCTTCAGCGCTGACTCAACCGATTCAAATATGCGGCTCAAATTCTTGTCGTTTATCTCGACTTCATCGATCTTCACGTCAATGCTGTGTTTTTTGTATCGGGCCAGCGAGAGTCCCTGCTTGGCTTTTTCCGTGAGATCAATTTTCTGGCCATCAACATAGGCTTCGGAAAATCCCCTTTTCCACATTTCGGCAAGCAGCGTTGAATACTCCCCTTTCCGCTCGCGCACTACCGGAGACAGAATTTCTATTTTTGAACCTGATTTAGCGTCGAGAATTCGGTCCACGATTTCATCTATTGAAAGTTTCCTGATTTCCCGTCCGTCAATCGGACAATGCGGAATTCCGATCTTCGCGTATAAAAGGCGCAAATAATCATGAATTTCCGTCACCGTCCCAACGGTTGAGCGCGGATTATGCGAAGCCGCCTTTTGGTCAATTGAAATCGCGGGGCTCAAGCCCTCGATCGAATCCACGTCCGGTTTTTCCATTTGTCCTAAAAACTGCCTCGCATAAGAGGATAAACTCTCCAAATATCTTCTCTGTCCTTCGGCAAAAATCGTATCAAAAGCGAGGGTCGACTTCCCCGACCCAGAAATTCCCGTGAACACGATGAACTTGCCGCGAGGAAGTTCGAGGTCTATATTCTTTAAATTATGCTCTCTGGCGCCTTTTATGATTAATTTATCCATGTGTTATGTTTTACTAACGCAAAAATCCCCCGTTTTGGGGCAACCTGTATAGTAATACCATTCAGTTAATAAATCAATTTCAATTTACTTAATCTTCAACTTCCGGAGCTGAATAATTTCATCCCTTATCACCGCCGCGCGTTCGAATTCCAAATTCCTCGCGGCGGTTTTCATTTCAGCTTCTTTTTGTTTGATATAGCCCGCGATGTCTTCCAGCGATTCCAAATTTACAAATTCCTGCGGGACTTCGGGTTTCAGTTCAAAATCAATTATAGACTCAATATTTTTCTTGATAGTTTCGGGAGTGATATTGTGCTCTTCGTTATATTTTGTCTGCTCTGCCCGCCGGCGGTTGGTTTCCTTGATCGCCCGCCGCATTGATCCGGTAATACTATCGGCATATAAAACCACTCGCCCGCGAACGTTTCTCGCCGCCCGGCCAATCGTTTGAATGAGCGATGTTTCGGACCGCAAAAATCCTTCCTTATCCGCATCCAATATGGCTACAAGGCTAACTTCAGGCAAATCCAAGCCTTCGCGCAGAAGATTCACGCCCACCAAAACATCAAACTTACCGCGACGCAAGTCTTCCAGAATTTTCACCCGTTCAATCGTCGCCACTCCCGAATGTAGATATTCGGCTTTTATCTGGCTTTCTTTGAGATAATCCGAAAGATCCTCGGCCATTTTTTTGGTGAGCGTTGTGACCAGCACCCGTTCTTTTTGATTCACAACTTTCTGAATTTCCGCCATAACGTCTTTGACTTGCCCTTTCGCCGGCCGCATAACCAATTCCGGATCAACCAGCCCCGTCGGCCGAATAATTTGCTCCGCGATTTGCGATGAATTTTCGCGCTCGTAATTGGCCGGAGTCGCCGAAGTGAAAATAACCTGATTTATTTTCCGCTCAAACTCACTGAATTTCAAGGGGCGGTTATCGAAAGCGCTGGGCAGACGAAATCCATTATCAATCAGAGATTTTTTGCGCGCGTGGTCGCCATTATACATCGCGTTCAGCTGGGGAACGGTCACGTGCGATTCATCAATCACGATCAAAAAGTCTTTGGCGAAGTAGTCGATGAGAGTATAAGGCGGCTCCCCGGCTTTCCGGCCCGTGAGGTAGCGGGAATAATTTTCAATTCCATTGCAATAGCCGATTTCTCGCATCAGCTCAAGATCCTGTTTTGTCCGGCGGTATATCCTTTCCGCTTCCAGCAATTTATTGTTTTTTTTGAAATAGCCCACTCTTTCCTCCAGTTCTTTTTCGATTTCCGCGAGCGCTTCTTCTAGCACAGGCTCGGGAACGACAAAATGCTTGGCGGGATAAATCAAAACTTTTTCCAAATTTCCCAGCACTTCGCCGGTCAAAAAATCATACTCACTAATCTTTTTCACTTTCCCGTCTTTCATTTCTATTCTGGTCACAATTTCCCGCGACGGCGACATTATTTCAATTGTCCCGCCGTGAGCCCGGAATTTTCCGCGCGACAAATATTCCGACCGAAGAAAGTGCATTGCAATCAAGTCGCTGATCAATTTTTCGCGGTCGATCGCCTCGCCCACCTTGAGACTCAAAGATATTTCTTCATAAAATTCCGGCGAGCCCAAGCCATAAATGCAGGACACTGAAGCGACCACGATTGTGTCTTTTCGCGAAAGCACGGCTACGGTAGCCGCGTGGCGGAGGCGGTCGATTTCATCGTTGATATCAGCTTCTTTTTCGATATAGGTGTCGGTTGAAGAAATATAGGCTTCCGGCTGGTAGTAATCATAATAGGACACGAAATATTCCACCGCGCTTTTGGGGAAAAATGTCCGGAATTCCTGCGCCAATTGCGCCGCCAGCGTTTTGTTCGGCGCGATGACGAGTGTTGGTCTTTGAACATTTTCAATCACATTCGCCATCGTAAAAGTCTTTCCGGATCCCGTCACACCGAGAAGAGTTTGAAATTTCTGGCCAGCCTGAAGACCGGCAGTTAATTTTTTAATCGCCTTCGGCTGGTCTCCAGCAGGCTGAAATTTTGAATTTATCTTAAATTTTGACATTGTGAGATATTTGCTTGCCCCGTTGAATTCGCGAATCGAAAATTCAATCGGGGAAATTTCATGTTTCGTAATTATATACGCGGAAAATGGAAAAGTCCATAAGAAAAGGGGTCGGCAGGACCGACCCCGGGCGATTCGAGACATTATCCCAAATCGGTTAAGTTTTTCCTGTTCCACAGTGGCAACCTTCCCGTGCCGAGGCTTTATCAGCCCCTTACTGACGGGCGGCCTCCAAGGCAAGACCCTTCCGTACCAAAGCCTTGCGCATAGAAATACCTCCGCTGGTGATAGTTTTTCCAATGTTTTGGAGTCACCAGCTTTCTATAATATACAAATTTTATTGATTAATTGCAATAAAACAATAATAGTGATATAGTGATAGTATGTTCAAGCGAGGAATCGCTACATTTACTCTCGACTACGGCAAATGTCCGAAATGGCTCTTTGAGCGGATGGTGAAGCTGGGACGAGAGATGGCTCGAGTCATCGTCGCCGAATACGGGCCGGATGAGTTTGTGAAACGGATTGCCGATCCGGTCTGGTTTCAGGCGCTGGGAACGGTGCTCGCTTTTGACTGGAACGCTTCGGGACTGACAACAATTTTGACAGCGGCTTTGAAAGAAGCCATCCGCGGCGAGGAACGGGACTTGGGAATTTTCATTTGCGGCGGGAAAGGAAAAACTTCGCTCAAAACACCGGAGCAGATTAACTTATTCGGCGCGCGGGCGGAACTCTCGCAGGAAAAAATAAATTCGCTCGAATATAACTCGCGTATGGCCGCCAAAGTTGACTCCTCCCTTGTTCAGGACGGATTCCAAATTTATCATCACTCATTCTTTTTTTCGAAAAATGGAACTTGGGCGGTGGTCCAGCAAGGAATGAACGAAAAAAATGTGACGGCGCGAAGATATCATTGGTTCTCTGATAATGCTATTAATCTTGTAATGGAGCCGCACAGTGGAATCATTTCCGACGGTCAAAACGCAGGACTCAATATGACTTCCCAAAAAAGCGAAAACGCGCAGAAGATCAGCACGGAGCTTGTGCAGGGGAGTTATAATACTCTGATGAAAGATCTGAAACTTTTGCGAAAATATTACACACCGCAGAGCGAAGTTGTGTCTGTCGGGAATAATCATCAAGAACTGACAAAATTACATCTCCACGACCGGGATTTCAAGGCCTTGCCCGTCGTCACCGAAGACTTCACAAAGAGCAAATACCTGCAAAAAATTCTCTATGAGGTCAGCGAAATCCAGCCCAGAAATTATGAGCAACTCCTATCCCTCAAAGGTGTCGGTCCGAAAACCATCCGGGCTCTCGCCCTCACCGCGGAAGTTATTTATGGCGCGAAGCCATCTTACGAAGACCCGGCCCGCTACTCTTTCGCCCACGGCGGAAAGGATTTCATCCCCTACCCCGTCGACCGCCCGACTTATGACCAGACAATCACTATCATGCGAGAACTTGTAAATAAGATGAAATTAGGATATTCTGAAAAAAATAAAGTGCTAAGGAGGCTGAAATAATAATGAATAAATTTGATCAAAAAGAAATAGGTCTAGAGAAGCCCGAGACTCAGAAAAGGATGAGGCTCGAATTGATACATTCGGTAATAGAAAGAGTCGTGGCCTCACTAAACGAGAAAATTATGGGAGATACACCTGTTACTGAGGGAGATGTCAACAACGCACTTCAGGTTTACCTAAAGGGTAAGATCGATTATGATGATAAATTTTTCAGGGATCACCTTTTTGAGAATGAAGCAGCTTTTCAAGATGCAGTATTACCATATCTTATGCGGGCAGTTGCAAAAGCGAAGGTAGAAGCAGTCGTTCGAAAATCCGAGCAGAGGAGCCCAAAAGAACAACCTGATCTTTTCTAAAGGGGGTAAATATGCCTCGCGAATATGAACTCGCGGTTGTGAAACCGGATGGAACGATAACAGTCGTTCCCGAATCAAATCACCTAACGCAGATTATGACCGAAGTAACTTGGCCACCGTATCGGAATAGAAAACTACCAAGGGCACTCGCGAAATTCTTTAGGGCGAAGACTAACGAGGAACTGCGTCAGCAAATTATCAGATACCCGCTGACTGCTACAGACCCATGGGCACTTATAAAATAGATACTGCCTCACGAAAGGAGGGCTTAGCAATGCCCGAAAAGAAGAAAGTAATGAGAGTGAGAATGGTCGTCATCAAACCTGATGGCGAAAAAAGCATTGTCCCTCCCTTCAATCGCGATACTCAAGAAATCCGTGAAAAGGAGGCGAAGAATTTCGGTTTTCTCCATGCCCTCAGGATTTAGGATTAAACCCTTTCAGCCACCCGCCGCACCCGGGTGGTTTTTTTATCCTAAAATTTCTGAAATATATTCGTAGTTCAGTATACTGAACTATTTTATCATCATACAAAAAAGCCTATCTTTTCAGATGGCCTTTTTGATTTGAGTTCAACCCCCACACCAACTTTCGTGCCGTGAAAAAAAATAGGCACGATGAATCAATAATTGGTGTGGGGGTAAATTACTCGAACTATTCCTTCGGCGTTTCTTCTGTCGAAGCCGGAGTCTCTCCTGCTGGAGTTTCCATCGGAACTTCCGGAGTCATCGGAACTTCCGGAGTTGTTTCTTCCGGCATCGGAGTTGTTGTTTTGTCGGTCATAGTACACCTTCTTTCTAGAGCTAAAAGCTAAAATCAAAAATCTAAAAATTTACATTTCGGATTTCAGTTTTCAGATTCACAGCGGCTTTTCTCCCATATCAAATGCGTCGGCCGAGGCCGGAGCGGCAACATAGCTCGCTTTTTTCATTATCTCCTCATTAACTATATCACGACTGCGCCCGTATTTCAACTTCGAGAGCTCGCGGATAGCCTCGGCAATTTCTTTTGAGCCTCGAGTCGGCGGATAAGTTTTCATATTGAAAGGCGTAGCGACCTGGCTTTCAATCAAAAGTTTCACGAAGCAATTTCGGTTGTCCACGTTCATCAAGTCGTTGGCGTCAAATATCGGCTCAAATTGTTTCTGCACGAATTCCGCGTCTTCGGCGCCGATGCGGAAAGAACAAATCGAACCGACGTTTCCGAAGACGGCTTTGGAAATTTCTTCTTTGAGCTGGGCGATGAATTGATGCGCGATGACAAGATTCAACCGGTATTTTCGCGCTTCCGAGAGAATCTGGGCGATGGAATCAGTCGTGAAATTCTGGAATTCATCGATATAGAGATAGAAATCCGGCCGTTGTTCCTCATGAGTGTCAACGCGCGACAGAGCCGCAATCAAAATTTTCCCCACGATCACCATCCCCAAAAGATTGGCATTGATCTCGCCGATTTTCCCTTTGGACAGATTGACCAGAACGATTTGGCGTTTATCCATAGCTTCGCGGAAATTGATAGTGCTGGTTTCCTGGGCGATGATCGGCCGCATCATATCGTTCGAGATGAATTGGGTGAGTTTCGAAGTAATGTAGGGCACCATATTAGCAAGCGCCGCTTCCCCGCCGGCTTTTTCGGCTTCTTTTTCCCAAAAATTTTTGACGACCGGATTTTGACAATGCGAGAGTTTCAGACGCCGAAATTCCTCATCGGCGAGAACTCGCGGAATTTCCATCAGGGTCGAGCCGGATTCAGGATGCTCCATCACCAGAAGCGCGGCGTTTCGCATATATTGTTCGAACATCGGCCCGCCGGTCTGACGAAGGTCATAGAGCTTGTCAAAAATATTTATCATTTCGTTGATGACGAAAGTTTTTTGCTCGGGTCGGGCGTGGTCAAATTCAAGCATATTGAGACCAAAGGGCCGTTCGATATCGGACGGGTCGAAATAAACCACATCCTCCGCCCTTTCTTTGGGAACGCATTCAAGCACGTGCTCAACGAACTCGCCGTGCGGATCTACCACGCAGACACCTTTGCCGTTTTTCACGTCCTGCTTGACCATTTCTTCCATCAGGGTTGATTTTCCGGTTCCGGTTTGACCGATGATATAGAAATGGCGGCGACGGTCATCGTCGGCATGCTTCACGACAGTTTCCACTCCGCGATAATCATTGAAGCCAAGGGTAATTCCCTCTTTGGCGAGATTTGGGGGCGGTGCGGCGTTTCTGGATTTGAGCCACGAGACCTTGGGCGTTTCAGTGGTGGCGATCGGAAAATGATAGATGCTTGCGATCTCTTCCGAAGAGAGGATCATACTTTGTCCGTCTTCAAAGTTGCGGAAAATGAAATTGAAAGAAATTTTCTTGGATTTTTTGGCGTCTTCGCGGATGGCTCTGAAGCTGTTGACTCCCGGATTGTCGTATTGAATAAAGGCGTTTTCGAGCTCCGCGAGAATTTGTTGCGATCTCTGCTGGTCAAGTGCCGAAGCCACCAGCCGGATATTGGCATTGAAGCCGGGCTTGTTGGCTTTGGCTTCAATCCTCTTGATATTTTCCTGCTCCTCGGGAGTGAGCTGAACCGGGTCCAGATTGGGCTTGAAGGGGTCTTTTTGCTTTTGGTCTTCGCTCCTCTGGATCGCCAGCCGGAAAAATCCGCGAAAAAATTGGCGGAACATAGTATCTCTTTTCACTTCGGCCAGCCGCCGGCCCTGCTGCATTTTGTGAGCCGCCTCGCGGCCCTTATATCGCCAGCCACCCTGAGCCGGCTTTATCAAAATTTGGATGGCCGCTCCTTCTCTTTTCTCATCAAATTTTCCCAAGACGTTCGTGATGTTGTTCAGCGGATCGGATTCCAGTGATTGATAGGTTCTCACCGGCAGATAATCTTTTCCCGAAAGTTTCAGATAGGATGCCGATGTCACGCTCTCGGGGTGAAAAATATTGTAGTCCTTGACCCGCTCAATATGGGCTTTGGGGTAAAAACTATGGACTTGCCGCTCGACAATGTTGATGAATTTTTTTGGAGCGCCGACGAAAAAGGATATTTCATCTCCTCCGGCCGGATTAGCGAGCTCCAGCGCGATGACCGCGTCGCCGTAGATTATACGGTGAAAAATATTGGCTTTCTCCTTGATGTTCCCCAGGCTCGCGAAAAGGTGCTCCATCACTGAAATCAGTTCCTTGTCTGATTTCGGCGGTTGCTGCTGAGCCATCGGCTGGCTTTGGGCTTTGGCCGGCTTGCTGATTTTCACAATGTCGATATCCATGTTCAAAGAGCGCGTGATCTGCCCGCGGAAAATAAAAAAACTCCTCATGACCATCCAGAAACCAGACGCAAAACTTATCATTGCCAACAGAACTGCAAGAGGATAGAGAATAAGATTAAGATTGTAGACCAACATTTATATTTTGGTTTTTATTTTACTTCTTCGGCACGACTAGAGTTCTTTTAGCAATCCTTTCTGGATAAGTTGTGTCCGCAAATCCTCCGTGATCATCCGATCGTGCAGTTCGTCGAGTGAAAAGTCGTCATTGGCATCAAGATGCTGGGCCACTTTCACGGCGTGAACCGGGCCTTTCTGAAGGGCTAGTTCCACCAATTTTTCAACTCTTTTTTCGTGTTCGTTGATGGCGCCCACCATTTGAGCGTCGCCCTGAATCGATGCCACTGGTTCAGTTTTTTGAGTTTGGATAGTTTTTCGGGCAGTTTCAATTTTTTCAGAAATCTGCTCGGGCGCAGCTTCGGGGAATAGTTCTTTTTCGAGACTCGGAATTTTTTCAACTTCCGGAACTGCGGGCTTAGGAATTTCCATAGTCTCTTTTTTTTCGGTTTCGCCTTTCTCATTTGCAGCCTCCAAAGTCCCGCTTCCCTTTTGAAATTTTTTCTCGATGTCCAAATCCTCCTTCTTGATTGGCTCCTGATAATTTGATGATGGCATAAAAATAAAATTTCTAATTACTAATTTCTAATCAAATCTCAATACTCAAATAATAATGACCAAATTTGGGAATTTAGGAATTGGGTTTTATTTAGGTAAATTAGATCAATTAGAAATTATTTTGCAATTCCCATATCTTCTTTCAGCTCGCCTTTGAAATCGTCCACAACTTTTTTCACGAATTCATCGTAGTTTGAGATTTTTTCTTTGAGAAAAACTTCGATTCCGTCCGGATTTTTGTCCATCATATCCACCAGTTTTTCCTGGTCGGGTTTCTCAAGACCTTCCATCGTTTCAAGATATATCCTTTTCATCACGACTTCCCCGATTTTTACCAAAAGCTCTTCCTGTTTTTCCTGCGGCAAATCTTGAAGCCCCAGTTCTTCGATGATTGTTTGTTGCAAAATTGTGTCTTTGGTGATCATTTTATTTTAGATATAAATTATTATCCGTTGGCAACTTTTGGAAAAGCTTGGGCAATTTCATCCGGCGAAACGCGGCCCGCCGCCAAAGCGCGCTGAACCCACTGCTCGACAGTTTCATTGCCCTGGACCGGCCCCAATTTGGCGTTTATTCCTTGAGCAATTTTCCAAAACTCCCGCTGATCATCAAAATTCGGACCCGGAGCCATCTGCTGGTCGGAAGCGATGAAGGATCCGAGCATTTTATTTTTGAATGCCTGGGCAGATTGTTCCCAATCGATAGTTGTTCCCTGGCCGTATATTTTTTCCTGAACAGAATCCATCAATTGATGAATTCCGGTGTTGTCAATCGCCGCCTGTTCCGCCGCACTCGCCGTGGCAAGATCTGCGCGAGCTGCCTCTAATGCCCTGCCGGTCGCATCTTTTTGATCTAGAGCGGCTTGCCATTTTTGGTCAACCAGCGTCGGCCGCTGATAATGGCCCTCGGTGGCCGCAGTCGCCGCTCGACCAGCTCCAGGAGTTGCTTCTGGCGCAAGCTGACCAGCTTTTATTCCAGAATCAGGTGCAAATTCAAGAACATGATTGCCATTCAAAGTCACCGTGCTATGGGGTTTAACTATATCTGGTATGCTTTGACCGTGATGCAATATTTTGAATTGCTTTATGGAGTTCGCCGTTTGGTTTTCCGACCAGATTTTAAGTTTGTCCATTTCCGAGAGATCGCGATAATTCTCGGCATCTATTCCCATCTTCTCTAAAATTCCTTGCTGTTGAAATGAAGTAAACAATTTGTGCAATTTGACTTGAGTTCCGTGATCAGCCGGATTGTAGCCATAGGTGCTCGGATGGTCCATATACATTTGCCTCGTCGTAGCCCACACATTGCTGCCTTCTTCAATCCGATAAGAAAATCCAGGAATTTTTCCTTCCCCTATTTTTTCTGGAACAATCGCGCCCTTGCCACCTCCACCTTCGGGAGCTATAGCACCTTTCCCCCCACCTACAACTTGCGTAGAAAGAATATCCAAACCCATATAAGATAAGAGCTTGTTCAGAATTATTTTTCCGACACCCAACCTTCCCAGCTCCTCGATGGCGACACCGGTCAGTATTCCAGTAATTTTCCTCCCTGCATCCCAATTTGCTTCTGAAACAATTTTATCGCTTACAAGCTTGTTATAAGAATCAAGCTTATCATTCGCCAATCCGTGCAATTCTTGTGCACCCAATAAATGAGCCGACATCTCGAATTTTCTCACATCTTTTTCAATATCTTTTTTTCTTTTTTCGATAGCCAATGCTTGCAATTTTTCTTGCGCGGCTTTTCCACCGGCAATGGCACCGACAATACGCAAAGCCCCCAGACCAACAATCGAAGCGGGGCCTCCAATCAGGCCAAGAGCGATTGCGGCTGTGAACTTATACCTGAAAGGGAGCTTTCTCCACTTGTCGACAAATTTGCCCATGCTCGCCTCCACTTTTTTGGATAGCCATTCCCTTTCTTCGCCCTTTTTATTTTGATAAAAAATCTTTTTTTCATCTATTTCTAGTTTTCTCAACAGCGATTGGTGGATCAACTCAATTCCTTGCGTCTTATAATCCTTTTCACTTATTTTTCCTTCCTCGAATTTCTTTCTCAAATCATCATTAAGGGCTTTTTCGTATGCGTCCTTTGCTTGAGCCCATCTCTCTCTGAACTGAAAAATCATCGGGTCGTTTTCTTTGTGCACCCCGACTAATCTTTTGATAAATCCTTGGCTGGCATAGGCTTCCCCTGAATATTTTGCGTAAAGTTCCGCCAATTCATCCATTTTGCTTTTCGAATCAGCTAAGGGTCCGGTTTCTACGGCCGCAGGGGTTCTTTCCCCGCTTTTTGATTGAAATGGGACTGGCGGCTTTTCTGTCCGGCTCCCCCTGGCATCTTTCGGAACTATTTCTCTGCCACCACTCAATGAACCACGCGTTTTTTCTTGCGGTTCACTTGATTGACGTTCCGTCCGCGAAGCCGTTGTTTCCTTTTCAGGAAAATACTCTTTCATTTTCTCCTGTCTTTCTTTGGCATCATCTGCTAATTGTTCTTGTAGAGGTTTTGGTTTCGAATCATCGGCCGCCGGCATTGGCCCTGGAGCGGGTTCCCTAAATAGGTGGACGTATTTATTCTCGTGAGCCATTTGTTTTGGAAATAAATTTATTTATTTTCATAATATCTTTGTTCCAACAAGGTAAAACTCCGGAAAAAACTTTTCACTAACTCAACAGCCTCTTTTTTGAATTTACCATGCTCTTGAGCCATCTTTCCCATTTCTTCGGCGAATTCATATCTAAAATCTGTTAAATCTTTCACTTTTTTCCCCTCCACTTCTTCTTGCCGAATGTCTTGATAGCTGCGCATAAGTTCGGGATTCAGGAAATATTTTTGAAAATATTTGAGATTTTCCTCGGGAAATTCTCCCGATTCATTCTTGACCATCGCTAACAAATCTTCCCTTATATTAAGAAACAAAGAATTCTTTTCGCTTTCTGCCTTTTTTCGCTCTGCTGGATCAATTGTTTTATATTTTTCTCCCAGAGTTTTTGCCATTTTATCAATTCTCGCTTTTCTTTGAAGATCATCGAAAATATTTTTCTTTTCATCCGGAAGATTTCTTATTTCTCGTGCCAAACTAACCGATTCCTGGAAATTTTTAACTTCTTGCAGTACTGCTTCGCGAGGAGTTAGTCCATCCAGTGATGCAGCTGGTCCATCTATGGCTGAAGCGGCTGCCGGTAATGTCGCAACCGGATTTTCAGCTGGAAGCGCCGCTGGTTCCCTTGCGTCCTTCGGATCTCTCACTTCATCGTCCGTTGCAGGCTTTTCCCTGCCCGCCTTTTGTTTTTCCAAAGCATCCATCCACTTCCGCGCCCATATTTCATATAGCTCAGCCATTTTTTCATCGGCCGGTTCAGTGTCCGCTTCAAGCTGATATTCTTCTTTGAGCATCTTTCTAATCGTTTCAGCGCGCAAATCCTGACCAATCTCGGGAATAGATTTATCAATATCGCTGGTGTTTTCATCCAACCAGCTTCTTCTCTTGATTTCCGCAGCCAATTTCTTGATCGTTCGTTCCCGCTCCACTTCTAAAATACCAACCGGCTCCGCACCATCATTTTTTTTGTCTTCCGCGGAGACAGTCAATTTTACCTCTTTGGGACCGGTATCGCCTGAATCAGCTACAGGTGTCATTTTCCTCCTCTTGAGACTCGCCATCTCTTTCTCAATATCTCGCACTATCGGACTTGGGCCTTTTTCCATATTTTGAATTTTGAGATTATTTTATTTGATTGTTTCGATGAGGAAGGCTTGCTCAAAATACATTCGAAATAAGTCAAGCACATCCCTTTTATTTATTTTTTCACGGCTCCGTCTCAGAACGATTTCCAACTCGTTCAGAAAATATTCGATAAATTTTTGCGAGTCAAAGCCCTCTTTGCTTTTTTCGATCTTGAGATTCTCCCTGAAGACTTTCATAGTTGCTTCTTCGAGCCCGTTTTCCATCAGTTCTTTTCGTGATTCGCTCAAATTATTACTTACGAAGCCCCATGTCTTGAGCAACTCTGCTGTCTCTTCCCATTGTATTCCGGAAAGTTTTTCCAGTTTTTTAATCAATTTTTCCGAAAGGGCACCTTTATATTTTGAAAAATCAATTTCTTGAGGTTTGGATGGGAGACTCTCAACTGCCTTCGAACCGATAAACGGATTCACTGGAGCATTCTTTGCTGTCGCGGGTTCTGCGCTATTGGCATCCAAATCTCGCGAAATCTTTCCATTCGGCAAAATTTGCCTTAGCAACTCGCTATTTGTGAAAGCATTTGCTACAATTCGTCGCGCCTCAACCACGATCAACTGTTCCTTTTGTTGGTTTTTCAGATTGTCCATCAGGTATTGGAGCATCGGCCCAACAAACGCCTCGATATTCTTGAGAACTTCTTTTTTTATTTTTATTTTTTCGCGCTGAAGCTTTTTTTTCGTTTCCCGATCCTCGGTTTGGGTGATTGCCGCATTAATCCTTTCAACCATTTCCTTGACAGCATCTTGAAGCTTTTCATAAATCATTTTTCTCGCTTCTTTCCTTTCAGAATTGTCTCCCGACTTATCCATTTCCAGCAATGCATGACCCACTGGTGTTTTTCGTCCTTCGGACAAAGATTGCTCAACAATTATCCCGTTTCCTTGTTGATCCGGAGTCAAGCTACCCCTTGATTTCTTTTCTTCCAAGACCTGATGATAGTATTTTTTTGCTTCGTCTCCAACAATTTCTTCTATTTCGTCAGCGGTTTCGTTGAATATATAGAGAAAGCCATTTTCTATCTTCAGGGCCGTGTCAACTTTTTCACTACCGTTTTTTTCAATTAGTAGATCTGCAATTTTTCCATTGATTGATTCCGCGCTTTGATTCAGTCGTTCTATTATTTTTTTTACATCTTTTTTGGTGACGTGGCAACCTATTTTTTCGAGAACATCAGCAACGCGATTTTCGTTTTCTAATGCTATTATACCACCGATCTCCCTTTGCAATTTTTGCCTTGTCGTTTCTTCTTCTCTTCTAATATCCTGAAGATCTAAGGCATCTATATATTCAAGATAATAGAATTGGATAATATTGTGAATTTTTTCTTGAAAGAGTTCTAGCTCGGGAAGCTTATCATCCAAAATTGATTTTCTTACGCTTTCTTCTCCGTATTCCTTAATCAAATAAGAAATTATTTCCTTTGCGATTTGTTCTATTTCCTCATAAATCAATTTCTTTATTTCCTCACCATCCTCTTCTGAAAGATCGGAGTATTCTTCACCAATATATTCAGCGAAATTAAATTGTTTAACAGTTGACTGTATATACGTATTTAGTTTTTTTCTCTCATCTTCTGATAAGCCCGCCTCATCTACTTTTTCAATCGTAATCAGTTTTTTTCCTGCCGTTTCGGGTGTCGGCCCACTCCTATATATTGGAAAATTTGCTTTTTTTGTTTCGTCGCCAATTATCTGATCGTGACTATTTTTGTTTTCTGGGATTTCTTCTGGGGCAAGTATGCCATCTCTTTCCTCTGGTGATTTTTCATCGTCAATCATTCCATCCAGAAGCTGATTCCTGCGAATTTTCTGATTTTTTTGAGGTTGCAATTCGGCGGGTCCCTCTAGTCCGACCCCGCGCCAAAAATTTTTCGTTCCCCGGCCTGTTCCCCTCGGTTGATTTGGATTGCCTTCACCCATTTTTTTTCACTAAACCAAAACAAAAACTTACTTGTTGAAGCTTAGAAGAGATTTTATTTTCGTTTTCATAATTATACCACAAAATCCCCCACAATAGAACGCTGTGGATAACTCACGTGTTTACGAACTACGAATCTGTACGAATATACGAATTTATTAATAAATTTCTATTGCTTATTTATTGAATTTGTTCGGCTGTCGAATGTATAAAAAAATTGTCAATAAACGCTGTGATAAACTATAATTAGAACATAATTTCCGGATTATGGAAAAAGTGATAATGGAAGCAAACCCTCTGCAGGACGACAGGGACGTTGTTTTATGGAGAAAATATCCGCGCTTCTCGCGCAAGCATCTTTATTTTTTCCTGGGACTCTTGATTGTTCTTCTCGCCATTTTTCTTCGCACCCATCATTTGTCTTCCCTGCCCCCGGGGATTTATCCGGATGAAGCGGTCAACGGAACCGACGCCATCGGCGCCAACGAATCCGGACACTACCGCCTTTTTTATCCCAACAATTACGGGCGCGAAGGTCTTTTCATCAATCTGATTGCTTGGGGATTTTTGTTTTTCGGT
>Ga0315268_10001541_pt1 | contig 26516 bp, 16 predicted proteins | sample C1_top_MG_FD_204535 | JGI IMG/M metagenome (GOLD analysis project Ga0315268, IMG submission 204535) | Sediment microbial communities from Yellowstone Lake, YNP, Wyoming, USA - C1_top | ecosystem: Environmental > Aquatic > Freshwater > Lake > Sediment | place: USA: Wyoming | collected 2017-08-01
GAAGAGACGGCACCGGACGGTGGAAGAGAAGCCCAGGATGGTCGAGGAAAGTGAAAAGTTTGGCAATACAACTCCAACCCTTCGGCTCAGAACCGAAGGGTCTTTGGAGAGAGGAACTGACTCTCTAAGGATTCGAAATCACTGGATTTCCTCAGCGAACGTGGAAACGACGGTTCGTTATACCGTTGGCAGATTATGTGCAACTATTGTGCAATCGACTCTCTGGATGACATGAAAATAATTTCAAAATGAAGTCGGCAAATTCTGGCATTGAAAGGACTTAAAGGAAATATGGCGGAGAGGAGGGGATTTGAACCTCTGTGACCTTTCGACCAAAATGGTTTAGCAATTTCCCCGTCCCATCGCCTGGTGTTCGGAATGAAGGACTTATGTTCGGGTGAGGTGCCCTAAAATGGTGCAAAGTGCCCCTGTTTGGACGCAATTGTGCAACCAAGAACCTACGAAAGTTTCAAAAATGCCTACTTTTTCGCACATCCAAGCGCACGCCCCCCTCGAATTCTTGAACAACTTCGAAAACTCATCCCGGCTTGATACAAATCGGCCTGACGGTACGTAAACCCACCAAGTGGACTTACTGAGAAAGACCTATGAGCAGAACCACGCCCACGGAACCACCACATAGTGCCGGCAACTCGAGCGATGAATGCCCGTGGAACGTCCGGCAGGCAGCCAAATTCCTTGGTGTCAGCCCGCAAACTGTCTACCTTTGGGTCGAGCGAAAACAAATTCCACATTTGCGCGTGATGGGCCGCAATATCCGGTTTCTTAAGTCCGATCTCGAAGACTTCCGTGCTTCCTTCAGACAAGGAGTCGACCTTGCCTAAGTCATTTCAGAGTTGTCGATTCATTTCTTACCTACTAGGAATAAGTTCCGGAAATTCGCAAATGCGACCGCAACTCCGGAGGGCCAAATTACATTGTCAGATTCCCGCTCGTTTCGAGTTTGTTAGAACCCGCCCGATGACTTCCAAGCCCCTATCGCGCCTTTGTGTTCCTCGGAATCTCAAGAAACTGGGGGATCTGCTTTCGCTCAAAAGCCAGACCCACTCCGACGAACAGGTCGGGGCTTGGACCACTCCGGAGGGGAGACCAAGCCGGCCAGAGATGTTGCCATGGAGGGCCCCTCCTGCTTGCAAAGCATCAGAGGCCTCTCTAATAACTCCATCCTCTCTTTTGGTATTCAATGTTTTTAATAATTTGGGGAATCTGCTCTTCGCTCGACGCTAACCCCAATACAATGAAAACCATTGATTTTTGTACAATTCATGCACAGTACTGATAGTCCAAAGCATTCGGTTGACCGCGCAATTAAAATCTAATGCGCAGGCCAAGCTGCAGCGTTGAGTAGTCGCGACCTAATCCATTGACCGAGCGATAGTCATACCGCGTCAGCAGATTCAGTCGATCGTGAATGCAGATCCCAAGGCCTGCGCCGAGGTTGTAGCCGAACTTGACGTCACCATTCTCGTCCCGATAGGCGCCGGCACCGACATGGAGCGACGGTGTCGGGCAGATGCGCAAGGCCGGCGTGAACTCTAACTCGGGCGACAGGTGCGTGAATCGATAGTCAACGCCGCCGGTTGGATTGTCAAAGTTGTCTCGCCCTAGGTACACGCCCGCGGACCAGCGCCCTCCGGGGCCCGCAAAATGGACGGCCGGCTTCAGCCCCAGGCTATAAGAGGAGTCGGCGATCGCACCGAAAGATCCCATCGGGAACGTTCTGCCGCCGAAGAGGCCGATGGAGTATTTCGAGTCCGACGCGCAATTGCACAGGTGATGGCCTCCGTTTGGCTTTCCGGGCAAGCCTTCGCCGTATTGCACCGGACGCTTCAGCTGCCCGGGAACCACGAACGTCGTTGACAGATAGCGCTCGAAGGGCTCACCGGAGTTCGACGTCCCGGACGCTTTAAGTTCCACGTAGTAGGCGCCCGGCTGCGTGGCGAGATAGTTGAGGCCGTAAATCGCGTCGTTGGGGGCGCCGTCAACGTGCGCGCCATCGTCGAGCAGGCTGACGGGAACCTTCACTCCGTTCGGCTGACGCACATACCCGTCGACCGTGGCATGGAGGAGGGCGCTCTTGTCCGCGACCCAAACGCGCACCGGCATCGAGAAGCCACTGAGGGATCGTTCGATCTGATTGGGCCCCATGCGGGCCACCAACAGGGTCGGGCCGGACGCGACGGCGAAGAATTCCGCAGAAAGATTGTGCGGCTGCACGACATAGGCCCATAGACCTGGCTTCGGATGCCGGATCCGATAGACCGCATGCTTCGGGTCGCTGCGGAAGGTGACGCCGGGAGGCGAGACGATGATGGGAACCGAGCTGCCGGGCTCGAATAAACTGACCGTCGCCGCATTGTCTATATTCGCGTGGAACGCTACCGTCATCCAGTCGAGATCTGGCTCGACCGAAAAGTACTGGATGCGAATAGTTCTGGACCTCACGGCGGCCAAAGTCCCGCTCCCGACCAGCGTCTCATTTGGAAATCCTTCCTGATAAAAGAAGCGCTGTTCACCGCGAACGTCTTCGTCGATCCCTTTGTACCATTTAGCAAGACGGCTCAGGAGGAAGAACGAGCCCGAGCCTTCGTTCAGGTTTCGGAATTCCCCGCCCGTCACCGCTGCGATGTCGGTCAGCAGCACGTCGTCCGCATCGCCGCCGAGGCCAACTGTATCGACGCGAATGGTGTCGGCGTCGAACACAGGCCGTAAAGGCGACCCGAACGGGCCCGACCGCGACCAATAAGGCGGAGAGTTCTCGAGCCCGTCCGTCAAGAGCACGATATTCGGTTCGTGGCCGGCGATGCCGCTCGTACGGAGCATCGTGCGCGCCCTCACGAGCCCGGCTCCGATTGAGATCTCCGGCCCTGTGAATCCGGGAGAGGTGTCTGGGGTGATGAATCCGATCGCATTACGCGCGGCGGGACGCTGGTCGGTCATGCCCTCGTCCGCGACGGTCAATGGGAACTTCACCTCCGACAGTTCGTCCGGCTCGACGATGGTGCCGTTCCGATCCTGGTCCCGCCGCTGAAAACTGATGACGCCGATCTGATCGCTGGGATTGGACAGATCGACGAAGAATTTCGCGGCAGCGCGGGCGGCGTCTATTTTGGCGGTGCTGGCAACGCCCGTAGAGCCATCCCAGTTCATACTGTTCGTCTGGTCAATGGCCAGAACCCGGTCGAGCACGCGCGTGTCGACGTCGTTGTAGCAAAGGCTTTGCGGCTGAGCGGCGCTGACGCCGGCGGGCATGGTCAGGGAAACCGCGAGATCATAACAGCCGGTTGGCTTTGCTCCCGGCGCAATGACGATCCAGGTCTCGCCGCCAACCTGCGCCGCCGCCGTTGGAATTTGCGCGAGCGTCAAGGCCGTACCTGCAACCGAAACCGTCAAATTGCCGGGCGAGACGTCAAGCCCTCCGCCGGCGACGACCCGCACGAGCACCCGGTTTCCCTCTGTTGACGTCCCCGCATAGGACGGGCGCGCAGTCGTCGGTTCGACGATCTGCAGCGTAAACGGCGTCAGATCGCTCGTCAGCATGAGGTCGTCGACGACGATCCGCCCCTTGCTCGACCCGAAGGTCGGGCCAAAGTTGAGCCGCACAGCCGCGACATCCGCCAAGTTGAGCGTTGACCCGTTGTTGAGAAAGTCGGTGGTCCGGATGCGGATGGTTCTCATCTCGTTGTGCCAGCCGCCGTCCCGCGCATAGGGCTGCACGAGGCCGCCGCCGTAAGCAACAATTCGGATCGAACTGGTCGTGCCGAGTCCGTCCCGCAAACTGACGGTGAAATTGAGATAATCCGGAGCCGCAAGCGTGTTAGGGTGACGCGTTCCCTGCGCCGCCCGGAAGGAAAGAAAGAGGAATGTCGAAAAATTGCGGTTGCCTGCCGGCACCTGCCATTCGTAGAAGTGGTCCGTGTCGGTCCAATCGAAAACGACGCCTCGGCTGGTGTCCGAGCTGCCTGCTTGCGTCGCGCCGTTGAAGGGGTCGGCGGATGACCACACGAAATCGGAGTTGCTGTCATCGAGCCGGCCCTCCGTGAGGTTTTCGACGTCAAACGTCACCGTGCTGCCGGAGCTGCTGACACCGGTTGACGGCTGAGTCTGGTAATCGTCGATGACGAAGTTCCCGATCGTGGCCCCATTGCGGTATTCGTTGCTGACGACGATGCAAGGATTGCCGGTCGGCACGCCGATCGGGCGGAAGCTTTCATATTGCCGTGTCAGGAAATCGAGGGCGGGGATGTTTCCGTCGACATAGTGCTTGATAAGCGGTAGGAAGTAGCCAAGCTGGATGAGGTGCGTCGTCCCGTCCAGCGGACCGATGGAACAAGGTCCGGTGAACCAGTCGTCGGTCGTGTTGTCGTTGTGGTTGTGGAACCAGGCGTGCCCGGTGCCTTGGACGACTGTCGACTGCCGATAGCCGCTCGCCCGGTCGTGTAGATGAAACGTTTGACATAAGTTGCAGTCCGCCGATCCATTGACATCGCGATCGCCCGAAGCGGTCCATAGGTGATAATTCGCGTCGTGAGGATTCGAGACGTTGGTACCCTCGAAATCCGTCGGCAGCATGCTGCTGACGAGCTTGATGTCCTTCTTCACAAAATGCATCGGCGTCACGGTGCCATCGAACAGCCGGTCGTAAGAGATCGCAACTGCTTCGGCGCCGCGGCTGTGGCCGATCCAGACGATCTTGTGGGGGTCGATGTGCCCGACGAGCGCGCCGCCGGCGATCGCGCCGGCTTCCGCCTGATCGATGAACGCGTCGGTGTGGCCGAGTGTCGTGTCCGCGGCGGAGTTCGGACCAGGGCCCGTGTTGTTGGCAATGCTGACGACGACGTAGCCGTATGATGCGAGGTGATTCCCGATGTGACCGTACCACCGGAAATCGTGGCCGTTGCCGTGGCCGACAACGACCAGAGGACGCCTGCCCATGGTTGAGATCGCAGTCGGATAGTAGAGATCCTCACCCAGATGCGTCCCGGGAATGCCGAAACTCGAGCCCACGCTGGAGTCGATGTTGTAGACGGTTTCCGTGACGGCGAGCGGACCCGCGGCGGTCGTGTCGTGCACAACGTAAAACCCGGCCTCGCCCCTCCCGCCGTCGATAAAGTCGCCATCGCTTAGGGTCGCGTTTCGATCGCAGTCGAGGACGACGTCATAGCCGACGCCGAGATCGGTGCCTGCATTGGCGCTGAGCACAGACGGGCCCACGACCTGAAAGGTGTTCGCCTGAATGGTCGCACCGCTGAAAGTCTGAGTTTGCGCACCGCCCGACCTCACATCCGTCAGTGAAGGGTCCGCGATCCACTGGGACGCGCTCTTGGCGTTGACGACATAAATGTCGCAGGTCTTCCCGATAATGCCGGGAAAGCGCGTCGGATCTACGGCGATTTTGACCGGCGCATTGGCGTTGAAGGCCTTCACGTATTCAAAGAATGGAAATTCCGGAAGTGAGTTTCCCGCGAGTTCAGTTTTCGTAATCGCTGCCGATGCGACAGTGGGAAAAACGAGCATGCCCCCGACAAACGCGGCGAGAAGGCTGCTGGTTACTTTCATATTAATCCCACCTCTTCTGGTAAGCAAGTGTGCTTCTTGCTAGCGCCGCTGTTTGGGTGGTTCCTTCGCGATCGGCAGACGCCAGGCATCGGCAATATCTTTCTCCTGGGGTGAATATTCGAATACCAGAGTCGCGGCTATATCGCGCAGCAGTGCGGCAAGGTCCGCCGCCGCCGCAGGCGCGTGCGTGACACTGCGCAACTTGTCCACTGGAAACGGACGAATCCCCGTCTTCTCAGCTCGCGCCAGTTCTGTGCGCGTCGTTTCAGCGGTCACACGTTCCGGCAGCCCAGGCGCTCCGAACCAAATGGGGGAGCCAGTCAGATCGGTAGCGCCCGGAACGATCCCAATTACGCGGCCTGATTGATAGCCATGATTGAGCCGCTGCACTGGCGTGTTTCCGGCGTAAAGAATGGGTTCGAGCGCATCGCGCGGCTCAACGAGGACCGGATCGACTACCAGGACGACGAGAACTCCCGAGGAGACGACCGCGCGTTCCTTACTCCAGCTGTTGATGTAGCCTTTAGCGAGCGTGAACGGCTGGGCGTAGAGAATGTCATTGACCTGCTTCGGCGGTGGCGGTGCTGCAGCGATTTGCGCCATAGTATTTGAGTTCGCCGTCGCGGTGGGCGCCTGCGCGCCTAATAGCAGCAGCGTGATCACGATTGCAAATATTTTCATCACGCGATGTCCTTTCCCATGTGCACTCCGGCCCCTCGCGGCTTGGTCTTGCTCCAACTGGTCTTGTGGTATCACCGGAGGGCATCTTATATCATTAGTCACCCTCCAGTCCGCCTCACTCGGGACCGCCGCAATGTCAGCGCTAACACAAGCAAAGGCATCGACAACGTCACGATGCTCGTTAGCGATCTTGGACATGTTGGCGTCTCCCGCGCTGGATTAGGCGCTACACCAGCGATGCTAGAATAGGCATTCCTTCAGGAGAAGCAATGGCATTCGCATGGCGAAAATTACTGTTTATTGGCAATTCTTCCTATGGGTGAGCAAAAGGACACCATGCCCGACGCTTTCCGGCGAAGAGCAAGCATGGGCGCGACGAAAGGCGCGGGGTGCCATTCCGTACTTTTTTCGAAAATCCCGCACAAAGTGGCTGACATCACGGATTCCGACAAGGCATGTTATTTCTTTGATGCTGAAATTCGAATTGGTCACTAGTTCTCGCGCCTTCTCAAATCGCAGTTTGCGGATGTACGAGGCTGGGACTGTACCCGTCTCTTGCCGAAAAAGGCAGTAGAACCGTGAGACCGAGAGCCCTACTTTGTTTGCCATTTGGCGAGGTCCAGGGGTGTTACGGATGTCGCCACCGATCATCCTGACGGCTGCTTCTATCCGATTGTCCATTGACCGCCTCTTCACGATTGCAAGCGTTTCCGGGGATATATGGACAGTACTTTTGAAAGTATAATGGTTGCGTCTACTCTGCGACTGATCGGCATTTCGTCGAGTATCTGCAATCAGTAGGACGGCTGCCTGACTTTAAGGCGTACGCTCAGAATTTCAACCAAACTTCGTTTACGCCTGTCGGCTTGAGACTGCGGACTGATTCCTCTTCCAAAGTCCTCCACGCATGAGCTTGTCACTCGCCTCGCCGAGAATGTTCACAAAATGCTTTGACGCAGTGCCGGAGGCCCTTGAGATTAATGCCCTCCCGTTTTATGCGCTCTTCAAAGGTGTGGGATAGGTTCTTCTCACTTAGCAGACAATCTAGCAATCGACACCAGTCATCATTGCTCCCGCTCGGCGCTGTTGGGGGCTGGTTCCCGCCACTCCATACGGCCGCGTTCAGCAATTGCTCTCGGGTGAAAGCTGTCCCCCGGTACGTCCCCCCTTCTGCAATAAGTCTGAATCTGTAAATGCCTGCCAAAGTAGCTCCTAGAGATCCTGTAAAGACTCCCGGAGTTGTCTCTGAAAGCGGGATAATCGCATGGGTCTGGTCCGGATACTCCAAGGCAGCCGTTACGGTTGCTCGGCCTTCCACCGGCCGAGTGTATTCGGTAAGAACAGTTCGCAAGGACAATGTTGACCCGGGGACAAATCCGCTCTGGCTGACCGTTGCATTCATTCGCAAATTGGAGAATGAATGGACGCTTGCGCAGTACTGAGCACCCCTCGATCTCAGACCAGACAAAGCGATCTGCCCATGGCTTCTTTCCGTGTCTCCTGATACGAATCTCTTGTACAACTTTTCATCGATTTCCAGCACGACATACCAAGTACCTGATTGGATCTTATTCGCCTGGAAAGCAATAGGAAGGTTGAAGCTGCAGGTCTTTATGTTGTTTGCAGTATCGAACGTCACCCCGAATGCGCCAGCATTTCCTTCGTTTATTATCTTCCCGTCCGTAGTCTCAACGGACAACCTCACAACTGGAAAATCCGTTAGCACAATGACCCGGCAATTGATATCCGCTTCACTCAGTTGGAATGGAATTCTGATCCTTGTGCCCCCATTTATATAGCCAACCGGGTCCCTGACGATGCTCGTGTTCGTAACCCCGGCCAGTATCTGAAGGAAGAATTTCCGGAGCCTAAACTGGTCATCGAGACTTGAGCTCAGTATCCCTGATAGCAGCAAATAACCACCGGTGCTGCCCGCGATAGTTGCTAATGCCTGTGTATTTACCTGTGCTTCATTTCCGAGCCCTACCGCGAAGGTGCGAGCGTCAATTGTTCCGCTGACATCAGCGATTGATTTTGGCTGGTTTTCCAGACCATCCGTTAGCAGCAGGATCGCCCTCTGATCGTAGCTTCCACCCGGCAATGCATTCAGTTGATTGCGGGCCATCTCCAGGCCATCGCCCACTGACGTATCGCCGTGCGCGCCATGTGCTGCAATGGCGCCCAGCGCCGTCACGCGGGCAGGCTCAGCAAAGCCATCGCTCAGAACTTTGGTGATTGGCATTCCACCGTACGTCGGATCGTTAGGAGGATAGGCATCCTGGTCAAACCGAATGATTCCTATTCCATTGTTCTTTTGAATTAGATTGGCAAACAGGGTTGCTGCATCTTTCAAAATCTGCAGTCTGGTTGCGCCGCTAGTTCCAGCCGCCCAGGCCATGCTGCCAGATTGATCCAGGGTCAATTCGACTGCGACGCTTGGGCGATGGATGGTGTCAGCCTTTAATTCGAAGTCAAAATCCTGTCCGCTTTCATCACAATGAAGTGTGGTGTTAACAGGACCGAGAGTCTGCGGAGCAGTTCCCACCGCGCCAGCAGTGAATTGAAACCAGATTCTGAGATCAACGAATGGATTAGGCCCGTATTGGGCCACCACCGATGGAGTCACAATTGAAAATGGAGCCGCTGGCTCTGTACCCGGCTTAACCCTGATGGTTACGTCCCCACAACTATAAGCTCTTATGGTCGCTGGTCTCCACGTGGTTTCTTCTTCGGGTACGCTATTGAATATGACTTGATATCTCGACGTCCCCACATCGAGAGGATTCTCTGCTTCGAGAACCTGAAAGCTGCTGCCATTCGTATCGTAACAAGGGGGGCTGACGACCGAGATGTCTGTGTACGTTATTACGGCTCTTTTTGTCGGATCCGATGCCCACGGCTCTAGGCCAGTGCCCCCGGCCCAGGGCTCTACATGTTCAGTGGCCAGGGTCGTGAGGTCCGATATGCTCAGGCCTGCGTAAGCCGTGCCCGGGTTGAATCTTTCAGGATGTCCAGGCTCTGTCTGCCACTTCGCCCAAATGCGATCGAGATTGGAATGCAGCAGGAATACAAACGGGTCATGAAATGAATAGTGCGGATTACTAAGAGTTCCACCAATATAGGAGTGTGCTATAAAATCGTGGGCATTCTTTAGCAGGGCACCGAAGCTTTGGAAATTAGATCCTGCCAGAATTGTGGCGTCCGAGGCAATGGCTGGTGTACCGTTGGGATTGGCAGCGACGCTACCAACGTCCCGCCAAATCTTGTCGTGGCCGTTTCCCAGCTCGGCATCTTCGCTTGATTCGAAGTTCGCCAGGAGATGTCCAGCATTCCCGCTGGCATTGCCCATAAATTGTGCCGTGAAGAGCGCGGCCCGTCCTCCGTTGGTGGAACGGGGATCAGTGGTCCAATCCCAATAATGAAGCGACAGGGCGGGATCGACTTCTCTCAAGAGCTGCTCCAAGCGGTTGACAATCACCCGATGCCATGAAATGAACGCGGGCCCCGTGTGTACATCAACCCCTGCGAAATGAGCGTTCTTGTGAACGTCCTCCTGCTTATCCCAGTACGAAACTCCATCAGGGAAGAACTTGGTTGTATCTAACTGCACAATCGCAGCAATAAAGCGGTTTCTTTCTTGCTCGGATATTAATGCAATGTCTCGCCGAATGCCGTCGCCTATAGCCATGGTGTCCCCCTAACTGGCCAAAGAGCCCTTGCTCCTCCGCCAGCCTTTCCTATTCAATCTCCAGAATTCGCGTGCCGATATTGATCTCTCTTATCGCAGGATATAAGCAATCTTCTTCGCAAGATGTCCGCAACAGATGCACATTCACTGCCGGCACTCTCATCTTACTGTGCAAGCCGAGAACTACGAACGAGCAGGTTGTCAAGGGAGATTGAATCACGGTTGTTCCACCGGTACATTAATCTATGCTTACTTCGCATAGTTGTCAAGTCTCTGTCTAGCTATACTCGATGATGAAAATCGATCCCCCGCACAGCACTCACGCGCCCACTGACCGGGAATTTGATCAGCTCGTTGCCGTAACTGCGAAACTGTGCGCACTCTTAACAGTGGTATCGGGCGCATTGTTCGGCTCAGAACCCAGAAGTTCGCGATGAAGTCAGAGCCGATGTTGCACCCAATGCACCCAACCCACGCTCGGAGAAATTGAATCGAAATCCTGCGTATTCCGCTAAATTCAAGAAAGATGGACCTACTCTGTCAGTCGAGTTGAAGCAGACACCCTTCGGCTTGCTAGCCAAGGCAAGCAAAAATCCAAGTGCTGTGTCCGGTGTCGCTTACAAGAAGCTGGGCGCCATTTTTCCTACTCTAGTTGCACCCAATCCTGCACCCAAGAGGGAATGAACACTCACTTGCGACGGCGAATTTGGTGTGATATGTTCCGCGCACAGTGTAGTCGCCGGCCGGACTGGACGAATCTAATCCAGCCGGGGTGGAATTGATCATGCGTTCAAAAAATAAGAGCACGTCGAGAGCGGTGGAGCGCGCGCTGGCAATCGTGGAAGCTTTTGGTGAACGCGACAGAATGAGCTGCCGTGATATTGCTCGCCGCCTGCGGATTCCGAAAACCTCCACATGGTACATTCTGCGGACACTGGAGTCGCAGGGCTATGTGCTGCGAGATGCGGAAGACGGCCGCTACCGGCTCAGCATGAAAATGGCAACTTTCGGCCAATCCTTGACGGAGAAGCGCATCAAGCGGCTAGCCACTCCCGTTCTCATGTGGCTTACGGAGCAAACGCATTTCAGCACAGGTTTGGCCAGTTCTGGCTGGGTCTTGCATTACTCATTGCCGGACATGAGACCGGAAAACTGGAAAATTTCTCAGAATGAGTTTTATCCCTCGCCCTGCGGCAAGCTCTCTTTGGCCTACCGTGCCGAGCCGGAATTACTCGCCAAACTGGAGCAGCAACAAGTGGCGCGCCAGATGCCGATCAAAATTACCGACTTGTCCCACCTTATGGAGGAACTCGCGCAGATTCGAGAACGGGGCTACACGGTGGACAACGGAAGAACGGTCCGCGGATTGTGCTTCGTTTCCGCCCCGGTCTTTGGGCCTTGCGGCCATTTGAAAGGCTGCATCGGTGCGGCCGGATTTGTTGGCCAGATCCGCGAAGACAGGCTGCCGCAGATAGGGGCCTCGGTAAAGGAAGCGGCACGGATGCTCATGCGGCAGTTGAACCATCCCGATCAGCTCTCGCCGGAAGGAGCAGGACTTTTGCCCGGCCCGCCGCGGCGCTGTCTTCCCGGCGTTGGACGCATCTCCGAACTGCCCGGTGCGCACTACGATCAGCTTGCCTGAGCAGAGCCGAACCTCTTCTTAGCGCCGTTCACGTCAACGGAGCCGGACCGAATTCGGCGAAACATCCTTCAGAGACTCAATTCTTGTCCCATATTTGGACCACCCGTCTTGACACTCCCTTGAGCTGCGCGTAAAAGAGGGGCGAATCTCGCAGGGGGTGGGGAATGCTCAGACCAGTCACGGTCTTGCTGCTCGCGGCTATTTTATTTTCAATGCCATCATGGTCCCAAACTTCGGCTACCGGCGCGCTTTCCGGCACAGTCACCGACCCCCAAAGTGGGGCGTTGCCGGGCGTGACCGTCGTGCTGCTCCAGCAAGACACGGGCGCACGGCGCACCGCCGCGACGGACACGGACGGCGTGTTTCGTTTTGCGCTGCTTCCCCCCGGCAAGTACTCCGCCGAATTCAGCGCCCAGGGCTTCAAAACCGTTAAAAGGGCTGACATCACGGTGAACGTGTCGGAAACCGCCATCGTCAACACTTCCCTGCAAATCGGGATGAAGAGCGAAATTGTGGAGGTGAAGGCCGACCAGGTGCAGGTCCAAACGGAGACCTCATCGCTGGGCCGATTGATTGGCGAAAATGATCTCCGGGATATTCCCCTGACGAACCGCAATTACACCCAGATGCTGCACCTGTCGGCCGGGGTGACAGCCGGCCTCGCGAACGCCGCGGAGGTGGGACGCAACACCCAGGATGTATACGTTCACGGCGGGACTACGCTGGACAACAACTACCAGATGGATGGCGCTCAGATCAACAATTCCTACAGTGGCCGTGCCGGGGACACCTCGGCATTTGGCGGAATCCCCGTCCCCAATCCGGATGCCATCCAGGAGTTCAATATCCAGACCGGGCAGTACGACGCCGGCTCGGGCCGGAGCATGGGCGCCAATGTGAACGTGGTGACCAAGTCCGGCAGCAACAATTTCCACGGCGGGGTTTTCGAGTATTTCCGCAACGACGTGCTAAACGCCAACGATTATTTCCTCAATCGAAACGGCCAGCCGCGGCCGGTGATGAAGCAGAACCAGTTTGGATTTACGCTGGGAGGGCCGGTCAAACGCAACAAGCTGTTTTTCTTCGGCTCCTACCAAGGCACCCGCCAGGTGAACGGGCTGGGAGCTTCTTCGCTGCGCAGCGTCAACCTGCCGCCTCTCACCAACGACCGCTCCGCCGCGGCGCTGGGTGCGATCTTTGCCGGACAGCGGGGTTTGTTACAGATGATGTTTGGAGGCGTGGGCCCGGCGATTCTGGCGGACGGCAGCAACATCAATCCCGTGGCCCTGACGCTGCTGCAATTCAAACTGCCCGGCGGCAGTTACTACATCCCCACACCGCAAATCATCGTCAATGGCCTGGGCATGTCCACCTATAGCGTGCCCTCCCGCTTTTCCGAGAACCAGATGATCGAGAACATGGATTACGGGATCTCGGCGAAGCACAGTATCAGTGCGCACTGGTTCTCCGGTTGGGACGACGAAAAGCTCGGTTTCCCTCAGTCCAGTCTCATACAGAATGTGAACGCAGTTCCTGGGAACGGCCCGCTCGGCGCTTTCCGCAACCACACCCTGACGGCCAAACTCACGTCCATTCTTAGGAACAACCTCGTCAACGAAGGGCGTTTCAGCTTCATTCGCAATGTGGGCGTGACCCAGAGTGGAGCTCCGCTCAGCGCGCAGCAAGCGGGGATCCAGCCCGGCCCGATGTCGAGCGAAATGCCTTCCATCATTATGCCGGGCTTATTTTCATTGGGCGCGGACGTCAATGACGGCGAAAAGACGGCGGCGGAAAACTACCAGTTTGCCGACCAAATTGCGTGGACGAAGGGCAAGCACAATATCCGCGCGGGGTTGGGCTTCGAGCGCACCCGCCAAAATGACAATGCCGACGGAGTGGAGCGCGGAGTCGTGATCCTTCCCAGTTTCCCCGACTTCCTGCTGGGCTTGCCCGGCTGCCCTCCCGGAACTTTCCCTGCGACTTGCAATCCCTTTAACCCGGGAAACACGACCGGCATCCCGTTTAGCAATTTGTTAGTGTCCGTCGGTTTTTCAGGATTTGTGGCCCGGCACCGCCGGATGAACGACTGGTCCGTTTTCTTCCAGGATGATTACAAGCTGCACCCGCAGCTTACGCTTAACGTCGGTCTTCGCTGGGAGATCAATGGGCCTGCGTCGGAAACCAAAGGCATGATCACCAATTTCAATCCCGCACTGGCAGATCCCGTGCCGCCCCCCGGCGGAACCTTTAGCGGGTTCGTGGTGCCCTCGAACTTTCCGGGCACTGTACCCACAGGCGTAACGCGAAGCGATAATACGAGCACTTTGGCCGGCGGAACTCCGCTGCACAATTTCGCTCCCCGCATCGGTCTGGCGTGGCGGCCCCTTGCTGGTAATCAGAACTTTGTGCTCCATGCGGGATATGGCGTCTTTTACTCCCGTACCAGCACCATTGGGGTCTTTGGCACCAGCTTGGCCCAGCCTTATTTCGTTCTTTCGCAATTGAGCGGGCCGGCAAATACCCTGGCCACTTTGCAGCAGCCGTTCAACCCCGCCCCGCCGCCCGCGAGCGCTTTTCCCATCTGGACTCCCCGGCAAGTCGGCGGCAATATGTCCACGGTAGTTTTGGCGCCCGATTTTGATTCGCCGAAAGCGCAGCAGTGGAGCTTGAACCTGGAATACGAACTGAAGGGTGGCGTAATGGCCCAGCTTGGTTATGTTGGTTCCCACGGCACACGGCTACTGGAGCTCACCGAACTGAACCAGGCGCAACTGGCCAGCCCGCAGAACCCCATTAACGGCGAAACAACCAACACGATACTGAACGTAGGGATGCGCGTACCTTTCGTGGGTTTTACGCCGGACGGCCTGCGTGCCACGCAAACGGCGGGAACGAGTTCCTACCATGGACTGGAAGTGACCGTGCGCAAACGTTTGAGCCACGGTCTGCATTTGCAGGCCGCCTACACATTCAGCAAGATTCTGGACAATCAGGTCGGTTTCCAGAATTCCTCCTCCGGCACATTATATGGCGGCTCTTCGCAAAGAATGGTGAACAGCGGACGCGGCCCGGCGGAATTCTCGCGCCCACAGCGCCTGGTGCTGAGCTACCTCTATAGTTTTCCCAAATTCCACGAGGGAGCAAGGCTTTGGGGCAAACTGCTGGAAGGATGGCAATTCTCGGGCGTCACCACGATCCAAAGCGGGAATCCTCTTACGCTGGTGGACGCGCGGGCCGGATCCATCTACGGAGCCAGCAATACGAGCTTTTTCTATATGCCGGCCAACTTCTGTTCCGGCGCAGGCAATGCCAGCTTGAACACCAGCGGCAGCGTTCAATCACGGCTGGATGGCTATATCAACACGAGCGCAATCTGCTTGCCGCCCGTGATTGGGGATGGCACTGGCTTCGGCAACATTGGTCGCGGGGCGCTACGGGGGCCAGATCAGAACAACTGGGACATATCCTTGGCAAAAATCACGAAAGTAAAGGGACTCACCGAAGCCACTAACGTGGAGTTTCGAGTGCAGTTCTTCAATGCCTTTAATCATCCGCAGTTTGACAATCCGTCCCTGGATGCGGGTTCACCCGGTTTCGGGGTGATCAATTCCACCGCGGTCTCGCCGCGGCTGATCCAGTTTGCCCTGAAGTTCAACTTCTGAGGAGACAGCGCATGAAGCGAGCGGCTGATCCGGCGGATGGCAATGAGAAAGCAAGGCGGGAGAGCGATGTTTGAACTTTCCGTCAAGAAAGCTCTGGATACATTGGCCCAGGCGGCGAAGACCCTGAAGGATCTCGGGCAATGGTCTTCCTACGACAGGATTGTCGCTCCGCCTCTTTCTTCTGAAGACCGAGATCTCGGCGGTCACGGATCGGCGGATTGCGGGCGGGGCATTGCCTCCGGACGGCCTCGTGCCAGATGACCAAAAGAGGGCTACACTCTTTTTTCAACAGCACTAAAGCACGGCAAGCGCATCGGAAGTTTCAGAACTGACCAACAGAGAGCGAACATGATCGAGATCAAAATTCCCAAACTTGGATATGGATCGGTAGAGGCAAAGGTCGTTCACTGGCACAAGAAAGTCGGTGACCCTGTGCGAGCCGGTGATAGCATCGTGGAAATCATGACCGAGAAGGTGAACTTTGAAATCGAAGCGCCTTCCGACGGCGTGCTTACCGAAATCCTGGTTCCCGTGGACGAATTTGCAGCGGAGAACGCCGTAGTTGCGAGAATTCAAGGATCATCCCTTTGACAAAGGAAATTCACAATGACCTCCCATGAAACCAGATTATCGCTTTACCGGGCGCTCGTGCGTGCCCGCGAACTGGAAAATGGCATCATCAGCTTTCATCCTTATTTTCACAGCGCTGTCGGCGAAGAGGCGGTGGTGGTGGGCTGCGCCTTCGGTCTCCGGCCCGACGACGTCTACATCCCCCATTACCGCGGAGCCTTGGCGGCCAATCTGGTGCGCGGCGCTTCCATGCACCGGCTCATTGCCGGCGTCATGGGCAAAGTGACGGCCTATGATCGAGGCCGGTTTTTCTCCGAGGTGCGCGGCCGCTCCGAACCCAAGAACTTCAGCACCATGGGAGGTTTTCTGGGAACGACCATCACCTACGGCGCCGGCGCCGCTCTGAGTGCGAAACTCAGGAAGACCGACGAAGTTGCCGTGGTGGTATTCGGCGACGGCTGCGCGAACAAGGGAGAATTTCACGAAGCGCTAAACCTTGCCGGCGCCTTGAAATTACCCGCGGTTTTCGTTTGCCAGAATAATCAGTTCTGCATTTCCATGCCTGAGGCGCGCGGCACCGCGGGGCGCATTGTAGACCGGGCCGTTGGCTATGGCATGCCCGGAGTTCGCGCCGACGGCAACGACGTGGAAGCGGTGAACGCAGCCCTGTTGCAAGCGGTTGCCCATGCGCGCTCCGGGAAGGGGCCGTCGCTTATCGAAGCCTTCACCTATCGCGTCAGCGGACACTGGACCACCGATCCCGCCGCCTATCAGTCCGCGGAGGACCGCCGTCTCTGGCTGGAGCGAGACCCCGTTTCGGTATTCGAGAATCGCCTCAAGGCGGAAGGACTTGTCACCGACGAATTTATCAAGTCTGTTCACGAACAGGCGGCCAGCGAAGTCACCGCTGCGATTGCCCAGGCGAAAAGCGATCCGCCCCCCGGCCCCGAGGAGTTGCGGCCGGAACTCGTCTATGCAGTGGGCGGGAGGTGACCTCATGGCCAAACGGCTCACATCCAATGAAGCCCTGATTGAGGCCATGAGCGAGGAAATGCGCCGCGACGAGCGTGTTTTTGTGCTCGGAGAAGAAATCGTCGGTCACCAGGGGATTCAAGCCTACCAAGCCTACACCGGCATGGAGAAGGAATTCCCCGACCGCATGGTGGACGTCACCATGTCTGAACTCGCCATCATCGGCTCCTGCATTGGAGCGGCCATGACCGGCATGCGGCCCATCTGCGACATCCTTTTCTCGGAGTTTCTCGCGCTGATTATGGGGCACCTGGCGGTGGACGCGGGCAGCGCTTATTACTTTTCGGCGGGCATGCTCACGGTGCCGATGGTAGTGCGGGCCCGCTATGGCGTTGGGGTGACTCGCGGCCACCCGGGAGATTACCACGCCTGGCTGCAGCACATTCCCGGAGTCAAAGTCGTTGCACCCTCCAATGCCTATGACGCCAAGGGGTTGATGAAATCAGCCGTTCGGGACGAGAACCCGGTCGTGTATCTAGATCATTTGGCCATTTGTACCGGCAAGCGCAGTGAAATCCCGGAGGAAGAGTACCTCATCCCCATCGGCGTAGCCGAGGTCAAGCGCCCGGGCAACCATGTTTCCGTAGTAGCGTTTGGAAACATGGTGAATCACGCGCTGGCCGCCGCCGAAGAGCTGAGCAAGGAAGGCATTGATGTCGAGGTGGTGGACTTGCGCACGGTTGTCCCTTTCGATCGCGAGGCCATTCGTAAATCCGTAAGAAAGACAGGAAAACTCGTAATTGCCCAGGAGACCTGGAAGCAAGGAAGCACGGGCAGCGAAATCGCGGCCTTTATCTCCGAGGAGTTGTTTTACGAACTGAAGGCGCCCATCATCCGGCTCGGGATGCCGCATGTCCCCTTTGCACGCTCGGTCGATTTGATGAAGTTAATTGCTCCTGGCCCCCAGAACGTCATCGACGGGGTCCGCGCCGCCTTGGCGGCAGGTCCCCAATATGCCCAAGCGGGATGAGATGAAACAGCCATACGACCGTGACGATGCGGCTATTTACGACGCCCAAGAAGCCTGGCAGAAGGAGTGTCTCGAACCGGAACTGTCCGCCACCGGAGAATGGACGGATCGCTTCGAGACGTACTCTGGAATTCCGGTGCAGCGCCTGTATACGCCCTCGGATGCGAACAACTTGCAGTACACGCAAGATCTGGGTTTTCCCGGGCAGTTTCCATTTACTCGCGGTGATAGCGCAACGATGTATCGAGGCGCTCCGCCCCGCATCTACGCATATTCCGGCTGCCCCACGGCGGAGCAGACCAATGCCCGCTACAAACACCTTCTGGCGCAGGGGGCCAGGGAACTGATCATTGCTTCCGATTTGCCCACGCAAATCGGCTATGACAGCGATCACCCGCTGGCCAAAGGGGAAGTCAGCAAGATTGGCTGCCCCATCAACTCCCTGGCCGATGTGGAAGCCATCTTTGAAGGAATTCCGCTGGACAAGGTCTTTGTGGGCGCTCAGGCGAACGCCAATAGCGTGGTGATGTTTGCCATGATCCTTGCGGCGGGCGAGAAACAAGGCGTCCCTCTCGAGCAGATGAAGGTCCTGGTTCAAAATGATGTGCTGAAGGAATATTTTGCAAGGGGCACCCAGATCTTTCCGCCGAAGGCTGGCCTAAAGCTCAGCGTGGATTGTTTGGAGTTCGTGGCCAAGCGCCACCTGAAGTTCATGGTGCCCATCCTTTATTGCGGATATCACATACGCGAAGCCGGCGGCAGCGCCATCCATGAAATTGCCTTCACCCTGTCGAACGCCGCGGCTTACATTCAGGAATTCGTGAACCGGGGACTCAGCGTGGATGAGCTTCCGCCTCCTCGAAGTTTATTCGTGGCGGGGCTCGACCTATTCGAAGAGGTTGCCAAGCTGCGAGCCTTTCGGCGCATGTGGGCTCGAATGCTGAAGGAGAAGTTTGGCGCCACCAACCCTCGCGTTCTGGCCATGGCGCATACCTGTGGCTCCCAAGCCAGTTTATTCACCGCCCAGCAACCGCGGAACAATCTTGTGCGCGGAACGATCCAGGCGCTGGTTCAAGTGCTATCCGGCGCTAAAGCCACCTACATTGCGACGATGGACGAGGCGTTGTCCATTCCAACCGAAGAGAGCGCCACCCTGGCACTGCGGACCATGCAGATCGTTCATAACGAGTGTGGCCTGCTGGGAACCGCGGATCCTCTGGGCGGATCGTATTACCTGGAATCGCTGACCAGCGAACTGGAACAGCGCGCACTGAAATTATTTGACGAAATCGAAGCAATGGGCGGAGCGGTCGCTGCCATCGAGCAGAGCCATCAGCTTGGCCAGATTGCAAAAGAAGCCTACCGGCAATCCGCCCTGGTGGGTTCCGGCGAGCGCATGGTCGTCGGCGTCAACAAGTTCCAGGTGAACGAGACCAGGCCTGTCGAAATTACCCGGGTGGACCGCAAGGAAGAGGCTCGGCAGGTGGAGAAGGTTCGCAGTTTGCGCGCCCAACGGAACAGCGCCGCAGTGGAAAAGGGATTGGAGCAGGTGCGTCAAGCCGCCCGCATGGGCGCAAACGTAATGGAACCTGTGCTCCAAGCGGTAGGCGCGTACGCAACCATGGGTGAGATCTGCGGCGCTCTGCGTGAGGTTTACGGCGAGCATCGCTGATGCCCCTGCACGGAAGCGAACTTATGACACGGCAAAGACCCATCAAGGTGATTCTGGCGAAGCCGGGGCTGGATGGCCACGATCGTGGGGCGCACGTACTCACGCTGGGACTTCGGGATGCCGGCATGGAGGTTATTTATCTCGGCATTCGAACGCCCGCGGAACTGATTGTGCAGGCAGCCATCGAAGAGGATGCGGATGTCGTCGCGCTCAGTTGTCTTTCCGGCGCGCACGAATATCACTTTCCCCGGGTCGCCGAACTGTTGAAAGAAGCGGGAGTAGCCGACGTACTGCTGCTCGGCGGGGGAGTGATTCCAGCGGAAGATATCCCGCTCTTGCACGCGGCTGGTTTCAAGGCCATCTTCGGACCAGGCGCCACGGTCCAGGAAATTGCAATTTTCATTCAGGAACATGTGCGCGAGTAGCGATGTCCAGGAGCAACGGATTGGGGAATAGAACTTTACCTTTCAACCGGGTATATGTGGCCGGTATTGGCCTGACGCCGTTTGGTAAACTTGAGAACCTCACGGTAAAGGATCTCACCCGCCACGCTGTGACGGAGGCTCTCGCCGACGCCGGTTTGGGGAGCGAGCCGATCGGCGCGGCTTTCTTTGCCAATGCCACCCAGGGCATTCTGGAAGGCCAGGGCGTGGTGCGCGGGCAGATTGCCCTGCGCGCCATGGGAATTCACGGCGTTCCCATTGCCAATGTGGAGAACGCCTGCGCAAGCGGGAGCACCGCTTTCCATTTGGCCTGCGTGCAAGTCCAGGCCGGAATTGCCGATGTGGTCCTCGCTGTCGGCTGCGAGAAGATGTACGTCGCGGACAAACAAAAAACATTCTCCGTATTTTCGGGCGGCTGGGATGTCCACGAATCCGATAAGATCGTTGCCCGGCTGCTCGCCTTGGGAGATGGAGTTTCGCCGCCGCCGGGGACCGAAAACCAGGCGCTGAAGAGCGTGTTTCTCGACGTCTACGCCGCCATTACCAAGTATCATATGAAAACCTTCGGGCTGACGGAACGCCAGCTGGCGATTGTGGCATCGAAAAACCACCAACACTCCGTGCTCAATCCGCACTCACAATACCGCCACCCCATGACGGTTGAAGAAGTCTTGGCGGCCAAGACGGTCGCTTGGCCGCTCACCTTGCCCATGTGCTCGCCCATCAGCGACGGCGCGGCGGCGATCTTGCTCTGCAGCCAGGAGGCGCTGTGCCGGTTCCCCAAGAGCCGGCCCATCAAAGTGCTGGCCAGTGTCCTGGCCAGTGGTGTGGAACGGGAATGGGGCCAGTTCGGCCTGCACATTGCCCGGCGCGCCGCCGAGCAGGCATACGAGCAGGCCGGATGGGGGCCGGAAGACATGTCCCTGGCCGAGGTGCACGACGCCACTGCCTTCGGCGAAATTCTGCAGAGCGAATGTTTGGGTTTCTGCGGAGTGGGCGAGGGAGGGGCGCTGGCCGAAAGCGGCGCGACCCGCTTGGGCGGGCGGATTCCCATCAATGTGTCCGGAGGTCTGGAATCCAAGGGACACCCGGTGGGCGCCACGGGCATCGCCCAAATCTGCGAACTGACTGCCCAGTTGCGCCGAGAATCCGGCCCCCGGCAGGTTCCTGGGGCGCGGCTGGCAATCGCAGCAAACGGCGGCGGATTCCACGGCGTCGAAGAAGCCGCAGCCTGTGTAACGATCCTGGGAAATTAACAGAACCGGACTTACACGGCCTACTCCAATGGGGGCTGGTTGATAGAAGAATGGAACTGGCGGAATGATTTGCCGGGAATTGAGGGGTGGTTATGAAGCACACAGCAAACGAGCCGAGGAATTATCGGGTGATTGCCAATGGTCTGCGCGGCTTGGAAGGGCCGGTGGCGCTGGCCGATGGCAGTGTATTGGTCTGCGAGATGGCCGAAGGACGCGCGACCCGTGTCATGCCCGACGGCAAGAAAGTCGTGGCCGCGGTGACCGGAGGAACACCCGATGGCTTGGCCCTCGGTCCGGACGGCAAATGTTACGTTTGCAATCGGGGCTCTTCGCGATGGCGCCAAATCGGCGACATGCTCCTGCCCATTCAGGAGGATGAACCGAAGGACCCCGAGGCACGGGGATACATCCAGCGTTTCGATATCGATACCGGCAAGGTCGAAATGCTCTACGAAGCCGCCGGGGATTTCCGCCTGACCGGTCCCAACGATCTGGTCTTCGATGCCCACGGTGGATTCTGGTTCACGGATTTTGGCCGTATGCGCCCGCGCAGCGTTGACCGCGGCACCGTTTTTTACGCCAAGGCGGATGGCAGTTTGATTCGCGAAGTGATGGGACCGTTCATGGGCCCCAACGGTATCGGGCTCTCGCCGGATGGAAAGTGGCTTTATGTGGCGGAGTCTTTCACCCACCACCTTTACAAGTTCGAAGTTGCCGGCCCTGGTGAAATCAAGCGTTCCCCCAGCCCTTTCCCCGAGCACGGCGGGTATTTCGTAGGTGGCCCGGACGGAATGGCTTTTTTTGATAGTCTGGCGGTGGATTCGGCTGGGTATGTCGCGGTGGCAACTCCGGGGGCCGGCACCTTGACCGTCTTTCATCCCGGCAATGGCGCGTACGAGAAAATTCCCCTGCCGGATATGGCTCCCACAAACCTCTGCTTTGGCGGAAAGAATCATGAGACGGCCTATGTCACGCTGATGACCACGGGATGCCTTGCCGCATTCGACTGGCCCAGGCCGGGTCTTCGCCTCAGTTACCAGTAGCTGACCGTGGGATGAAATTGAGAAGAAAGACTGTACCCCTCGCATGCCTCGGGAGAGGAACGAACGATGGCCATCATTGACTATTTTGATCGCGGCTGTCGTATCGCCCCGGAAAGTGATTATCTGATCTTCGGGGAGCAGCGCTTCACCTACCGGGAGGCGCAGCGGTTCAGCTATCGCGTGGCCAACGGGCTCTCGGCCTTGGGCTGCAAAAAAGGAACAAACGCCGCGGTATGGGCCGGCAATGATGCCGTGGGCTGGCTCTGCACTCTGTCCATCTGGCGCGCTGGCTTAACGTGGGTGCCCATTAACCCTCGCAACTCTGCCGAGGAGAACGGTTATATCCTCGATGCCTTTGACTGTGAGGTGTTGTTCTTTCAGCAACGATTCAGCGAAGTTGTGGCCAGCCTGCGCCCGAAACTGCCCAAGATCCGCCAGTACATCTGCATCGACGGAGCGGGGGAAGGTGTGTTGTCACTGGATCGCTGGATGGCTGACCAACCGGATTTCCCGCCTGTTGTTAAGTACGAGATGGAGGATGTCTGTTGTTTGCAATCAACGGGTGGTACAACGGGTAAACCGAAGGGCGTGATGAACACGCATCGCGCGATTCAGACGCTGGTAGCCAGTTGGCTAGCCGCGATGCCATACCCGGTGAGCCAACGCCCGGTCAATTTAGCCGCCGCGCCGCTTACGCACGCCAGCGGAATCATGACCCTAGTGTCTTCGGTGCGGGCCGGCGCCGTAGTCATCCTTCCGCGCTTGGAACCGGGGCCCCTCCTGGACGCCATCGAAAAATATCGCATCACCGAGCTCTATCTTCCACCCACTGTAATCTATGGACTCTTGGAACAGCCCGATGTAAACCAGCGGGATTATTCATCCCTGCGCTACTTCATTTATGCCGCGGCGCCGATGTCCACAGAGAAGCTGCGAAGGGCCATCAAGACTTTCGGACCGGTGATGATGCAGGGATACGGCCAAACGGAAGCCCCCGGTACCATCAGCTACCTTGCCCCCGAAGATCATTTTATCAACGGTGAGATTGCTCCCGATTCGCGCCTTTCCTCCTGCGGGCGCCCCTACCCTCTGGTGCAATGCGCGATTTTGGACAGCAAGAACAAGCCTTTGCCGGAGGGCGAAGCGGGCGAGATCTGCGTGGCCGGCGACATCCTGATGAAAGGCTACTACAAGGACCCGCAGAAGACGGCGGAGACCATCTTAGACGGCTGGCTGCATACCGGCGACGTGGGGTTTTTCGATCGCGAAGGCTACTTGCATATTACTGACCGTAAAAAAGACATGATCATTACGGGAGGCTACAACGTGTTTAGCGTCGAAGTCGAGGGAGTGGTCAACACCCATCCGGCGGTTCGCGACTGCGCTGTCATCGGCGTGCCCGACGCTAGGTGGGGCGAAGCGGTAAAAGCCGTGGTGGAGCTGAATGCCGGTTCGACGGTGGCCGCCGAAGAAATCATCGCATTGTGCAAGCAGCGGCTGGGCAGCGTCAAAGCGCCTAAGAGCGTGGACTTCGTTGAGAAATTGCCGCGCAGCTCAGCCGGCAAACTGTCCAAGCGCGAACTCCGCGCAAAATACCTGGAAGGGTGAGCGCTCACCTCACCGCGTACTTTTCCGAATCTCGATCCAATCCGCCATAAAAGACAGAGCAATGACTTTGAGTTCTTTGCTTATGCTTCGGCTCAGAACCGAAGGTTCTTTATCGGGAAGATCGAGCCTTCCGAAAATTCGAAACCACTGCAAAGCAGGAAGTTAAATGCCGCACTGTCTCACGGGAAATGAGATAAGCTTTCCCATCGACAGACGCGGAAGCATTCTGTTCGCTCTGTCAATGCCATCATGCCCTGCATCTATTGGGACATCGGGTAAACAATTGTGGAGCACGATCTGCAAGGCGAGAAGCGGGCTAAGTACGCAGAGGCCTTAATTGAAAGGCTCACCTTGGACCCTATAATAAAGACCGGCAGGACTTTTTCTAGAAGCAACTTCTGGCAAATGGGAGATTTCTATCTCGCAAGGCCAATTCTCCAGACGGCGCCTGGTGAATTCCGTCCGTCAAAACCCACATCTCCCCACAGACTGAACCTTCAGATTCTGCTTGGGCATGCTTAAGGCAAATGGGCTTGACGGAAAGTACGCCGCATCTCTCGGAAGACTTGTTCGAACGGCGGCAGAGCGGCCATCTGATAGGAGAGCCGCGTTTTCCAGAGAGCGCGCAATCGCGCTTCCTTGCCTTCCAGAGCAGCTTGCAGCCCTTGACAGGGCTTTTCTCGGAATGCCAATTTCCGACAAATCGCGGGAACGATACGATCCAGTTGCACTTCGTCGTTCTCCGTCAGATACCAGAGATCGTAGAGATCCCGAGGCTCGTTTCGCGCCGGATCGGTTAAAGCGACCGTTTTTTCGGCTGCGATTTCGCTGAGGGAGTAGGCCAGAATGGTTCGGTTCTCTGGAACGTCGTTGAATTCGGGATATCCACGAAGGACGGGACGCTCTTCGAGAGGGAAAAAAAGCACTTCGTTTATCGTCATGTCGACCTTAACGTCGTTGTTCCCGGGAAGCGGTCCGGTGTATCGGAGATAGAACGTATGCGTGTTGGCGCGCACGCGCGCATCCTGACGGTCAAAGGCGAAGAGGATGCCGGACTGTTCCCGGACAGCGGCGTAGACCTGATCGAGGCGTGCGCGAATCTCTGCGAAGGGGAGCGCTTCGCGAAGCGTGAAGTCGAGATCTTCGGAAAAGCGATACTCAGGAAAGTAACATCGCTTCAGCGCCGTGCCTCCTTTGAACGCAAGAATCGGTCGCAAATCGGATTCCGCGAGCGCGCTCAAGAACCAAGCAAGGCAGTAGTCGCGTTCGAGAACGTCTTCGCGAACGCGCAGGTCTCCGCCGGCCGCCAAACGATTGGAAAGCAAAGAGATGTTTCGCTGGGGAATCAATCAAGTGCTCCGGACAGCCAGAAGCTCCTCGGCCGGGATGTTGAGTTGCAGCCGCCATTTCGCGACATAGGAGCCTTGGCTCGGCAACGAGGGATCCAGCCGGACATACGTGGCCGTCAAGGATTTCTGTAGCGATTGCAATTCGTTCTCAGTGGCCATGCCAAAGAGTTGCAGCAAATAGCCCAAGCGGCGATAGACGGAACCGATATCGAGTCGTTTCGCGTATTCCAGAAGTTTTGCGATGCGAACATCGGCCTGCCGCATCCAGAGACCCTTAGCAACGTCGGTTATCCCGCCGCAATATTCAGGGTGACGCAGTCCATCCAGAATGGTGCGTTCGATGTCACTGATTTCCACAGACTCTTGTTTTGTAACCCAGTGTTTGGTGACGCCAAAAAAGTCCTTGGGTCTTATGAGAACAAAACGAAATTGCGTTCCGTGCAGCGTTTGCTTCGGAAGTCGCTTAGTGCTGGAGACGAACACGACAAATTGCGGCTGTGTAACCATGCGGTGAAGCTCCATCGCGGAGGCATGGGAAAGGAAATAAGGAGCTTCCCCCGCGAGATAGCGCGTCATCAGGTATGGATTTCCAGAGTATGCCGTCGAACTTCCGAGTTCTGCAGGGACAATGACAAAAAGCCCGCGTTTCAACCGGGACACAAGACCCCGCTTGATGGCTTTGTGGAGCAGACTGCTGGCAAGTGGCAGTGTGAGCCCGGTGATGCGACTGGCATCTGCGATGGTGAACGTCGTGCGGCCAGAATCGTAGATCGCCATCAGAAGATGGGCCATGCGAGTTCCAGCAGTCTTCAGAGTGCGATTATGGTTCATGCTCAATAGTTTGCCTGTGAGGCCAACAATACAGCACACAATATAACGCAAAGTGATGTTTCATGTCAAGAAAATCGCCTACACGGCAAACTAATCCACATAGAGCGTAATTGTGGGGCGCGGAAATCGGCAGAGCGGCGCGTCTCAACGAGTTTGAGGCCACTGGCCATGGAGTTCCGCGGCCATTTAGCTTTATGCGAGTAGCGTCACAATCTTCACTATGATTCTGAATTGCTTGAGCACCTCCGCTGACGCTCTATCCTGCTCTCCTCGCTTCGAGATTGCCGCGTCCCTACGCTCGAACAATTGCGCCTCCGGCCTCCGCTAGCACGGCTCGCGCCACACAACTTCCGTGGCACTCGACCGTGCCACCCGCTCCGACCTGAACGCAGCAACCTCTTCACTTCTGTCCTCTGTTTCGAGTCCCTGCCCCCTCTGCCTCTGGTGAAGGGGGCAAAAAGCCCTCGAAACAGGAGGACAGAAAACATG
>Ga0315268_10001542_pt1 | contig 26507 bp, 29 predicted proteins | sample C1_top_MG_FD_204535 | JGI IMG/M metagenome (GOLD analysis project Ga0315268, IMG submission 204535) | Sediment microbial communities from Yellowstone Lake, YNP, Wyoming, USA - C1_top | ecosystem: Environmental > Aquatic > Freshwater > Lake > Sediment | place: USA: Wyoming | collected 2017-08-01
GTCCAGAAAAAAGATCGAGAAGCCACGTTTTCTGTATTTTCCAAGGGTTTTCCTGACGTTTTTTTAAAATGGGCTTGTTTGGCAATGTCCGTCTTGTAATGTCTGGGCCTTGGCTTCTGAATGGAAAAACCGAGCTGATGCAGCAGGCGCCGCACATGCCTTGTTGTATAAACCAGCCCATGCTCCCGCTTGACCAGGTCCATAATCATTCTTGTTGTCCACAGCACGTTTGTGCCTTTTCGCGGCCCTGAAATCAACGTCTTCTTGAGGTTCTTGAGCTGCTTCTGGCTTAGTTTTCTTGGCCTGCCGCTGCGTTTCTCATCATCCTTGGCAGAGCTGCCTCGCTCCTGAAAACGATGAAGGGTTTCATTGACTGCTGTACGGCTGATTTGAAGCTGTTCAGCAATAGCGTCCATGGACTGCCCTTCCTTTCTCTTGATGGCAACCAGCAGCCGTATCTTCGGCCAGCCCCCTGATTCCCGTTCATAAGACTGCCTTAACTCTTCCACGGAAAGTTTGGGGAGAAATTCATCTCCTTTTGGTAGGTGCCAGGCCATAGTGTTGTATCTACGGCAGACAGTTTATAAAAGTTCGTCTAATTTTGTCCTAAGCTATTACTCTATGCGCTCTTCAGCCTTGCTACCTGGATTTACCTCGTGATACGCTTGGTTTGGATAGCGGTAAAGAAGGTAACCAAAATCGGGATAATCTGATAAATAAAAGAAGGGAAAAAATCAGGGCTCTACCAGCCCTGTGCATCTCCAGTTTATCTCGGCAGAACCGTTCTCTTCCCAGACTACGCAAGCAGGCGCACATCCGGTCCGGTTTATGTCGAGGTCTATCCACCACGTCTTTGTGTAGTTGTTGTACGAGATGCGGTCGGTGAGGTTCCCTTCTTCCACGCAGCTGCTGTTCTGGGCTATCTGGCGCGCCCATTCCTCTGGAGGTATCGCGCCTGTGCACATCCAGTTTATCTCAGCGCTTCTGTTGCTCTCCAGGACTACGCAGTGGGGAAGACAGCCGGCCCGGTGGAGGTCGAGCTTGAACCACCAGGTGCCGCTGTTGTTATTGTAATATCCTTCATCTGCGGTCAGGTTGGCCGTCTCAGTGCATATGCTCTTCTCGGCTATCCCCCTGGCTTGCTCCGGGGTGAGCTTCTCCTGGGTGCAGCCGCTGAACGCAAGGAATGCCACGAGGCATATCGCGATTATAGCGTTTTTCATCCCTATCACCATCCGGATAACGCAATCAACTATTTAAAGACGAATTGAATTCTGCGGTGTAAACCGAAGTTCGGGCCTGCAAAACATTTTATAGTTCAGCGGTCCATGCCAGCCATGGCAGAAAAATCTTCTTTGGACAAGCTGATAGCGTACGTTGGAATTCTCGTGAGCGTTTTCGGCATCCTGTTCGTGGGATACTTTTTCCTGACGTTCAGTTCCTTTATTGATACAATCCATCAGTCCGCCACATCACAGGTCGATTCTGGGATCGCCATCCTGATGGATGCAAAGGGGATAGTCTCATCGACCGCGGATTCCATAGATTCGCTCACCTCTTTCGCAGGCAATGCCTCGACGGCCCTGAACCAGTCTGCTGATGCGATGGAAGGCGTGGGGACAGCTATAGATTCGCTTGCTTCATCGCTTGGTTCCATCCCCTATATGTCGGCCGGAACCACAGCGCCGCTCTATTCTGCGGCATCAGGCATGGATGACACGGCTGACAGCATGCGTGAGACCGCAGGGTCCATGGCAAATGTCTCAGGCAACGCCATATCTACTGCAGCCGGCGTGCAGAGCCTTGAGGATGATATAGATGGCAATGTTGCATCCCTGGAAGGGACCAGAAGACAGCTCGATGAGATGCACTCGACAGCAAAAATCGGCCTGATTCTGGGTTCTGCGCTTGTCGCACTCCTGTTTGTGCTGAATGGCCTCAGCTTCTACAGGCAGCTCAGAGAGTAGCTATTGTTCCATGATCGTATAGTTGCCTTCTGAAGATCCCACATCCAGGAAGATGTCCTTCTCCAGCTGGTCGTAGTCCAGCCGATCTTCTGCGTAGCGCACCTCAGCAGCTGCCTTTAGGACCGTCTGTCCCGGTCCCTTGAGATAGACCGTGTACTCTATCTCCTGGGAAACATTGGGCTGGAGCTCCAATGAGAGCCGGGTTGACGGAGTAACATGGGCCTGGGCATAGGCACCCTTGCCGGTGTTGACATCGACGATATTGGAGCCGTCATTGCTTATGCTCACATCATCGAGCGGACTGGGCCAGAGGATCAGTGTGGTGAGGTTGCTTCCGCGCGTGTTGGCCAATGTCACCACAACTGTGATGTTGTTGCCTGGCTTTATGTCGCCGCGAACCTGCACATCCATGGTCGTATCAGGGCCTTTGCCCATCTCTTCCTTGAGCCAATAATAGTTGGTATAGGCAGAGGTACGCACATCATCGTTGGTTTCATTGTACGCCAGCTCGCGCAGCAGGACAAGCGCCTGTTCGCCGTTGCCGGTGCGCAGGGCAACATCGGCATAGGAAGTGAGCGCCCGTTCACGGGTGTAATTGTCTGCGTTGCTGTGGATTATCTTCTCAAGTTCGCTGAGGCTGCTGCTATCCATCTGCATATGCAGTTCTCCTACCTGGACTAGGCCAGCCTCCGCTCCGGCTGCAGGCTTCTGCAGCAGGATGAAAGCGCCTAGGACGACCAGAACCACCACGACCGCGCCGATTATGAGTTTCTTGTCCATGGGGAGCACCTCAGCAATTATTGCTTATGTTATTCTGCGTCAGCATGGGGTCTATGGCATCCGCCTCAGGCCGTCCGCGCCACCAGGCTTTCCATCCATTTCCTCCCCATATGAACTGGCATATGTCAGGGGCGTCTATGAAATTATCGAACTCCCGGTCGAATATCCTGAACACCGCGTCTTCCTGGTTGGCGACTGTGTCGAAAGATTCATTCTGCGCAGTCGGATAGGCAACGGAGTTGTTCTCGTCCACCAGGTCCCAGAGGGTTGCTGCCACGCCCATCTCTACGAACTGCCCGCCCTGGCTCATGTTGCTGCAGGCGGGGGTCTCATAGAGGTCGTAGTCCTCCCATTCCTGATTCATCCAATGCTCAGAGTGGTTGCGATATTTATTCACTATGAAAGCGCTGAACCACTCTGAGAAGCCTTCGCTCATGGCGAACTCCTCGTCATTGCGTGTACAGAGCGTATGCTTGCCGCCGGACCAGTCCGGTGTTGTGATGTCATCCTCGAGCTTGTGGCCATATTCATGGATTATGGTTTCATCCAAGGTGGCCGGGTCCTTCCCGCCGAAGTTCGCGTTCATGTTTATCTCGTTCCAGAAGACGTTGTAGCAGGGCGTATCGACGCTGTCAGGATACTGCACGTCTGCCTGGCCGATGGTGTCAGAATCGCCACGGTGGCCGTCGGCCCATGTCCTTGCCACTGCTATGTCCTCTGCCATGTTGAAATAGGCCGCGCCGCCGTCCAGGTCGTAGGCCCCTCCACAGAAGAACGCGAAGTCGTTTTCCCTCCAACGGCCCCTTGCATTGCTAGTAACCAGGTATCTTGAGCTGTGAAGCGGAACGGTGATCTGGCCGAAATCAGCTTCTCCAGTGGCAGGGATATAAATGCCGTTGTACGTGATGAACCAGACATATTCATCACATCCGTCGAAGTCCTTCTCTATCTTCGCTGCCCAGTTCTTTGGCTTGAAGCTAATCTCATCTTGGGCTCCGACATTCCTTGGGACAATGAACTCGAAATAACCCCTGCTGTCTGTTGTAGTAGTTGCATAGTCTGATGGTATCTCGTCAGTTCTTATCGATGAACCGAATGGGAGAAGGCCAACTGTAACGCCACGGATGGGTTTCAGGTTGCTGTGGTTCGGTCCGTCGTCAACCTCCTCGTACACAAGCGTTCCCTTGATTTTCACGAAGCCGCAGGCCGCACAAGGTCCTCCGCAGTCTATGTCTGTTTCGCCCTGGTCCCGGAGGCCATCGCTGCAGGTAGGCGCAACGCATGTGCCGTTCCTGCACCAGCCCTCGCAGGGATGAGTCTCGTTGGTCAGAGTGCAACTGTTGCCCCTGAGCGAAACCGAGTATTCCTTAAGCGTGCGGTTGTCATCAAGGCAGAAATCCTCTATGCCTGTGTCTGGCGTGCCTACCTGGCCTCTTACAGTGTAATCCCTGCCGCCGTCGCTGTCACTGCACACGCAGGCGCCGCTCGCGCATCCATAGGGGCAGCGGACAGTCCTGTTGGCGGCAAACTGGGTGATGCCGTCAGCGGTGGCAGAGCAGTAGTATTCCACCAGGGTCCTGTTCACGGTCACGTTAATGGTTCTGTTCAGGGGCGTGGTCGCAGTCACGTTCTCCGGCCGGCAGAAATCCTCGCTGTCGTAGAGCGAGCCTCTTTCGTAGTAGTTCTCGCCACCGTCGCTGTCAGGGCATTCGCACACCCCGTCGGAACACCCCTCAGGGCACCGGAATGCGATGGTGGCCACTCCATCAAGCCCGCAATATGCTTCTGAAAGCGTCCTTCCGTCAATGCAATGATCAGTGCCAGCCGTATCGCAGCTGCTTGTCCCCTGGCAGCCAGCCCTGCCTGTCACAGGATCCCTGGCAGCCGGTGCCCGGTTGACGACTTCCTCAAAGACCGAAGCGCGCCTGAAATAGTTGAGGCCGTCCTCGTCTTTGCATCCGCATCCGCTGCGCGGCACATTCCCATACAAACGCTGATGGTAGTATTCTGTTTCGCCTTCCGAATTCCTGGTCTGGAAAGGCACGAATCCGCTATTGCAGACGATGTTGGTGTACATCATGGCCGAACCGCCGCACACGCCGGGCAGGTTGCACCCGTCGCAGGCGTCGCCAACTCCGTCATAATCGCTGTCATTCTGATCAGGATTGGCCACGCCCCTGCAGTTGTCGCGGCTGTTCGGAAGGCCGTCATTGTCGTTATCTCCCAGCATATCGACCAGGCTGACAGCTGGAACCGAGCCGTTTGTGCTGTTCTGCCCATTGCCGTTGAACACTATGACCCCGACTGCACTGTTTGGACGCAGATCCGGGATGCGGACTGTGCACTTTGCCACGTTCACGCAGGCAGCACGGAAGACATTGTTCACGAATATACCCAGGTATCGGATCCCAGAAGCATCAAATGCAGTGACAAGCACGCTGTTGTTGTCGCCGCCCTCTTCATCAAGAAGAAGCGTGATGTTTATCGGGATTATGAACTGCACGGGCGTCACGGTGGTCGTCGGACAGCCGTTGTTGCTTGCAGGCCCTGACTGGTCCGGACAGCGGTCATTGCAATTCATCACACCGTCCTGGTCCGGGTCCCGGTTGTCGCAGCTGTCGCAGGCATCACCCACACCATCTCCGTCCACATCACCCTGGCCTGGGTTGTAGACTGTCGGGCAGTTGTCTTGCACGTCAAGCACGCCATCAGAATCCCTATCCCCAAGTTCGCTAGGGGCTTCGTCAGGGCAGCCGTCGCTGTCTTGGTAATCGTTGAAGGTCTCCTTTTCGTAGGGGCATTCATCTTCGCAGTTGACTATGCCGTCCTTGTCTGAATCCCGGTTGTCGCAGGAATCGCAGGCATCCCCATAGCCGTCGTCATCCACGTCTTCCTGGCCTGGATTGTAAGAGTCATAGCAGTTGTCCTCCGAGTCCTCCACTCCGTCCATGTCGTAGTCGGGCGGGGCGGCCTCTGGGCAGCCGCCGTTGGTCTTCGGGCCGTATTCATAGGGGCAATCGTCGTTACAGTTCACCAGTCCATCGCCATCAAAATCGCGGTCGTCGCAGCTGTCACAGGCATCGCCCAGGCCATCGCCATCGATATCGGCCTGGTCTGGATTGTAGTCATAGGGGCAATTGTCCTTTCCTTCGTATACCCCGTCACCGTCAGGATCTCCCGCATCTGCGGCGTGAACAGGCAGAACAAAAAGAAGCGCGAAAAAAACAAGCGCAATGCACATCAATCCTAACGCATTCCGCATAAGAAGCATGGAATTGATTCGATAAAAAGAATTAAAAGGAGGGTCATTTCTTCGTGACCTTCTCCTCCCTCATCACCATCTTCACAATCAGGAACACGACGAAGGCGATGATGATGAAGTTGATGAGAGCAGCAAGGAAAGCGCCCCAGCTTATCACTATCGTTCCGACCGTGAAAGTTGCGGTCTGCCACCCTCCGCCAGGTATGAAGTATGCCACAACCGGCATTATGAGGTTATTCACCAGCGACTGCACCAGGGTCGTTACTGCAGCGCCCATTATGAAAGCCACAGCCAGCCCCATCACCTTATACTCCGTAAGAAAATCCTTGAATTCCTGCAAAAATCCCATGGAAACACCGGCGAATTAATCCAGACAAAATTTAAAGACTTTTTGCAGTCAGTGGCGAGCGGTTTGTGCCCAGAGATCCAATCTGAAGTAGCTGATCATACGAATCCCATTTCGGTCTATCTTCAGGTTCACCTGCCAGTTCTCGACCCCTTTTGCGGTCGCTTTTCGGACAGCATTTTGGATTTTGACGCTGGAGCAATCAGGCTTTGGGGAGACGAATGGCTTGGCGTCATAAAGATAGCACAGCAGGACTATCGCCCGGGCGCCTTTCTTGGCATGCTTGGCCAGTTCGGTGAAATGTCGGATGAGACGCTCGAAAGAAGTGAATTTGGAGGGTTTGAGGTGTGCCAGGCCTTTTCTGGATGGTAGGGAAATAAGCGGGGTCTTCACCTCTATGAATGTCGTTCCTGCGACAAAATCGAGCCTGGAGTCGCCCACCTGTTTTTCACGTTCGACAGGCACGCCTTTTTTGACCAATCTCGGCATCCTCCCATGCTTCAGGAAAAAATAAACGTAATCATTGGCTTTTGTCTGGTTTATGCCAATCCAGGTTTTGTTTTTACGGCCCGGAGGATCTAGGGAGATGGCTTCGACCGTGTATTTGGTTTTCCTACCTTCGGTTTCGGCCTTTGATAGCAGGCAGGGGATGTTTTCGAATATTATGTCGCCTATGCGGCCTGTAGATGGGCAGTGGCATTTTACTAGCGAACCGCCGCTCTTCACCAGCATGATAAAGCGGTTTGGCCTGGATTTTATGACGCCCTCTGAAAGCGGATGGGCGAACCCCTGTGCCGGCATAGGCATCTTTCCAAGAGAGTTGTCATTCCTCTTCTGCGAATTTCTTTATGGCCTCAAAGTTCTCGACGATGAGTCTGGCCTTTGACTTGCCGAAGCTGAACGGATAGGTGTCGTTCTCGTCCTTCATCAGCTTGATTACCTTGTTCCCCTTGTATTCGCCGTATTCAACCATAGACATGCCATCACCTCACTCTTTCCAGAACGAATTTAAGAAATGCTTTCAGGTCCCCGCCTGGTCCCCGGTTCCATTCTTCTGCGATTTTATTATATTCAATTATCTCTTTCTCGTATTGTTCAAGGGCTGCAGCATACTGCTCCCGACCCTTGCTGTCAGGCATCCACAACTGGGGACATGGACGAGATTTAAGATCAGATAGCGTCTTTCCCGTATGAATGAACGGATATGTCCTGCAGAGCATCGGCCGCTCTTCGTAGATCGAGCAACCGTTGCCTGAATAGAAGAAGCAGATCCTGCCTTTGAAGACCCAGAATACCGGATTTTTCCATTTAAGGATGATAAGGCAACGCTTGCCGTCGATAAGAACGACTGCCTCCTTTCTTTTGTGCTTGCGAGGTTCGGGTAGTGCAAAGACGAACTCTTCAGGTGGCAGGCCGGTCTTCCGGCTTATCCGCAATATGTCGAATGGCGTTACACAAACGCCGAAACGGGTGCAGCACCTGCCGCAACGAAGGCAGCCATTCACTTTTTGTTCCCTGTTGCAGTGTTTATCCCGAGTAGGGAGTAGATGCCGCATGTGCCGAACACACCTCTGCCTATCAGGATGACGCCGATCAGCGCGCCCAGGTAAAGAAGTGGAGTCGCCATATAAAGCGCAGAGACCAGGATGAGCACTATGCCAAGTATCACCCTTACAATTCTGTCAACCGTACCGACATTCTTTTCGAACAGTTTCATGATACCACGTCGATAGATGGGAAGTGGTTGTTTAAAAACCTGATTCCTGGCCTTTCAGAGCCCTGCCTCGCTCCTCAGCTTCTTGGCCATATCTGTCTTTTCCCAGGTGAATTCAGGTTCTTCTCGGCCGAAATGACCATAGGCCGCTGTCTTTCGGTATATCGGCCTGAGAAGGTTCAGGTACTCTATCATCTCAGCAGGCTTGAATGAGAAGTGGTCAAGGACGAGCTGTTCGATTCTCTCGACAGGCACCTTGCTCGTGCCTTTTGTGTCAACGAAGACTGAAAGCGGCTTTGCCACGCCGATGGCATAGGAGACCTGCACCTCGCACTGGTCTGCGAGACCTGCCGCAACGATGTTCTTGGCGACATAACGGGACATATAGGCTCCGGAGCGGTCGACCTTTGAGGGGTCTTTCCCTGAGAACGCCCCACCCCCATGATGGCCTCGCCCGCCGTAGGTGTCAAGGATGATTTTCCTGCCGGTCATGCCGCTGTCAGCCGCAGGGCCACCCAGCACGAACCTACCTGTGCCGTTCACATGGGCGATTGTTTTCGAATCGAACAAATCGCCGCAGACTGGCTTTACCACTGCATCTAGAACTTCCTTCCGCATCTTGTCCAGGGAAACATTGTCATCGTGCTGCGCCGCTATCACGACGGTATGCACCCGGGCCGGTTTATGGTCCTTGTATTCCAATGTGACCTGTGTCTTGCCATCCGGCCTGAGATAGGGGAGTGTGCCGTTTTTTCGCACTTCAGCGAGCTTCCTCGCCAGCTTGTGCGCGAGCATTATTGGCATGGGCATCAGTTCAGGTGTTTCGTTGTTCGCATAGCCGAACATTATGCCCTGGTCTCCTGCGCCCTGCTCGTGCTTGGTGCTTGAATCCACGCCCTGGGCTATGTCAGGGGATTGTCGCTGAATCGAAGCAAGGACACCACAGGTCCTATAGTCGAAAAGATAATCCGGTTTTGTGTATCCGATGTCCTTTATCACATCGCGGACGACCTGCTGGAATTCGCAGTATCCTTTTGTCGTGATCTCACCCATCACCACGACCAGGCCTGCGGTGGTGGCTGCCTCTGCGGCCACGCGGGATTTCGGGTCCTGTCTCAGCAGGTCATCCAATACGGCATCAGATATCTGGTCACAGAGTTTGTCTGGATGCCCTTCCGTCACCGACTCTGAAGTAAATAGATAATTCTTAGAAGACATTCAAATCACTATGGATAAAACTCACGTTTTATTTATATAACCTGCTGAAACGGGCTGGATTGAAGGGCCTGAATGGTTTTAAAGATTACATTTCCATCGTATCGCTATGATGAGAACTCCCAAAGACAAGCCTGAGAATCTAAGAGCCAATTGCATCTGTGAGAGGTGCCCAAGCTATTCCGAACGTGTCAGGGATGAGAAAGAGCTTCTTTTCTGTATTGGGGGCAAGTCCTCCTGCACCCTTGAGAAGTACGGCTGCATCTGTAACGACTGTCCTGTTTACAAGGACAAGAACTTTTCGGACTATTATTTCTGCATAAAGGGAAAGGCGAAAAAATGAAAACAGTCTGGGTATGCAGAGTCTGTGGTTTCAGGCACACTGGCATCAGGCCCCCTGAAGAATGCCCGCAATGCTCGAGCCCTGGAAGTGAATTCGTACTCGAAACGAAAAGAAAACCGCTCAAGTACGACGGCAAAGAGCTGGACATCCTGCTCATAAACGGCTCGACGCATGCTTCGCACAATGTCAACGTCCTTGTGAACTGGGCTGAGGCGATGCTGAAAAAAGAGAAAGTGAGATACCGGAGGATCGACCTGAACTCGGTGGACGTGCAGCACTGCTGGTGCTGCTATTCGATGAGGGATATTGCCTGCACGCTCCCCTGCCGCAACCAGCTGGACGAGATGCATTTCCTGCACGACATGCTGCTGAAAAGCAGGGGCGTGCTCATAGCATCTCCTATAAACTGGAACAACATGAGCGCCAGGCTGAAGGACTTCCTAGACCGGACCACCTGCATCCAGAACTTGCAGATAACCAAGGGACGTGCGCCCTGCGCAGGCAAACCTGTCGCGATCCTGGTGGCAGGGCATGAGGACGGCGCCTTCAAGACCGCCTATGACATATTCCACTATTTCCAGCAGATGGGCTACGTGCTTGCGCCCTTCGGCATCACCTATATTACGCACGGCGGCCAGTATGACTCTGAAACCGATTCGGAATTCATAAGCAAAAACAAAAAAATAAAAGAGTTCACGGAAGCTACCGCGCGCAATCTCGTCAAGGCCGTGCGCCTGGACCTTCCGAAAAGATTCGGGAAGATACACATTTCTTCGGAGTGATGAGGATGAAGAACACATTGGCATTGTTGGTTATCGGGATTCTGCTTGTGGGATGTACGCAGTACGCCGAGATGCCCCAGGTAAACAATACTGCTGGCGGAGAGACCCATACAGGCGGCGTGGCTTCTGCTGCAGGCAAAACAGTACGCATAAGCGGTTTCGCCTTCAATCCGGCAGAGATAACGGTGAAACAGGGGACGACAGTGACATGGATAAACGATGACAGCGCCCCGCATATGATACGCATGGCAGGCAAGCCCGACTCACCCCAGCTCGCAAAGGGGGGGAGCTACTCCTACACATTCACCGATGCACCCGGTGAGTACGGTTATTCTTGTGGCATCCATCCTTCGATGCTCGGGAAAGTCATAGTTACGGGGTGAAGGATGTCGATCCCATTCGGCTATGAGCTGGTGTTCGGGAAACCCATCGTCTTCTGGACCGGGATTCTCGCGGCCATTTTCATCTTTTCCGCAGGGGCCGTGATGTTCCTGAACCTGCACACGCGCTATAAATTCCCGGTGAATGTCCATCACAGGCTTGCCATCGTTGGACTTGTGCTTGCCCTTATACACATGATACTTGGACTGACCATCTACCTCTAGCAAAGGAATCCCAGACTGGATGCCTAGGGCGGACAGCCGGAACGTGGCTGCAGCAGTTTAAAAACCAACTGCGTGAACAATCAGCATGAAAAGGCTTCTTGCGATTTTGCTTATGGCATTGTTTTTGCTGGGCTGCACCGACAATAGCCCTCAGCCGCCGGGCCTAGGACAACTGCAGCCTCCAGATCAACCTCTTGCGAGCTATCCGAGCATCACAAGGGAAAACGGGATTCCTATTGATGCGGTCAAAATGACGCCGGAGATGGACACGTATCCTCCGATAATGCATTCTGATGAATGGGAAGCACCGGTACCGTTGCCTGCCCCAATAAACACAAGGGGCGCTGAGGATTCTGCATTCATGATGCCGGACGGGAATACCCTTTATGTCTTTTTCACACCAGACGTACGAGTCCCGGTGGAAAAGCAGCTCCTTGACAATTTGACCGGAATCTATGTATCTCACAAGGTAAGCGGACAATGGACAGAACCCGAGAGAGTCTGGCTCATCGAACCGGGAAAACTTTCCTTGGACGGATGCGAATTCGTGCAGGATAATGAGATGTGGTTCTGCTCTGCTCGCGAGGGATACACAGGTGTCAATCTTTTCACTGCTAGATTCGATAATGGGAAATGGACCGACTGGAAGCGCGTGAGCGACCAGCTTGTAGAATATGAAGTCGGAGAGATGCATATAACCTCTGACGGAAGGCAGATGTACTTCCATTCTTCGCGAGCAGGAGGAAAGGGCGGATATGACATGTGGATGATCGAGAAGGAGAATGACGACTGGAGCGAGCCTGTGAACGTTGACATAGTGAATACTGATGGAAATGAGGGCTGGCCATATGTTTCCCAAGACGGAAACGAGCTTTGGTTCACCAGATTCTACCTTGGCAGCCCTGCGATTTTCCGGTCGAAGAAAATAAACGATAGCTGGTCCGAACCTGAGCTGATAATCTCCCAGTTTGCAGGAGAATCCTCGCTTGACAATGAGGGAAACATCTATTTCACACACCACTTCTACGAGAACGGGACGATGATAGAAGCGGACATCTATGTCGCCTACAAGAAATGACCTCCTTTTCGATGAGAAGGAAAGGGCACAAAGTCAGAAATATTATAAATTCACTCAGAGAATCTTGAAAAATGCGAAGAGGTCTGCTGATCCTATCCCTTCTGCTCCTTGCAGCAATCTTTATGCTTTCGACGACTCAGGAAACGCAGGTTGTGCAGAAAAATGAAACAAACGTATCCATAACGCTCATCGAGATGGACGGTTGCACCAACTGCCATAGCGCATCCCTTCTGCTCTCGCGCATGAATTTTTTCTCAGAAGGCCTTGGCCTCAGCATAACAAACCGCACTGTGGACTGGGACTCGGAAATCGGGAGGGAACTCATAGCAAAATACAACATAACAAGAGTGCCTACGCTCGTCATATCAAAAGAGGCCGGCAGCAGCATCGCATTCCTGGATGCCTGGGGAAAAAACAGGCTTGGAACGCAGGAAAGCGATGGTACGTACGTGATGCGCAATCCGGCTCCTCCTTATTACGATGTCGACAAAAGAAATTTTGTGGGCGAGGTTACTGTTATTGAGATTGTCGACAGTGACTGCAGCCAATGCCTCAACCTCACCTACCTCTATGACTATTTCTGGCGCGCAGGCATACCACTGGCGAATATAACAAGCGTCGATCACAGTTCCGCACAGGGACAGGAATTAACAGGAAGATACAACATAACAAAGACCCCTTCAGCGATAATTTCAAAGGATGCGGAGGTGTATGATCTCTTTGATGAGGTGCAATCAGGAGCAGGCATCCGCAAGGAAGATGGCGCATACGTTTTCAAAGACCCTTTTCCTCCTTACTATGACACAATAAAAGAAAAAATTGTAGAATCTGAAAATTAGTGAGAACGATTGAACGACTTTTTATACATTATTATACCTAATCTTGGTATTATGGTGATAGAATGGAAACTAAGGACATGATTATTGTGGCGGTTCTAGGACTGATTGTCCTCGGAGCGCTTTGGTATTTAGGAAGTTATGTGGTGTTCGGGGAGAATGTTCCGATGTCGGGTACGCTCGGAAATGCAGCCCCGCAGATACTTGCTGCGACACTTTACCAGCCGACGTTGAGCATGGGAACAGATCAGGGAGGGGTCGTCATGGTCGTGGAAGGCCAGGACACAAATGGCGCTCTTGATATAAATCTCAATGCAACCACGTTCACGTTCTGGGACTTTGCGACATATCCAGGTGGCCCTGGCAATGCCCAACCAGACAATAACAATCTCTATAAGTCGACTTACACGCTCAGGCCAACTGATTATACCCTTAGCATTGACAAGAATGATCCAACCAAATTCAACATCACAATCAATTATCATTACGATTCCAAGATAGGACCAGGTATTTGGTACTACGCCAATCCAACCTTAAATGCGTCGATTGACCCTTGGACAGGCCTAGCAACAATATGCGATAGTACTAACTCATGCGCTACAATCCAGGTCAACACGAGCATGCCTGAGCTCGTGGCATTAACCCACGGCAAAAGCATAAAACTCGGAACACTTAACCTGAGTCAGAATGGCTGCGATCTGGGAATATACGACAACATGACGCACGAGAACGCTGGGAACACGATGCTCAACATCAAGACGAATGTGACCGACAACCTTACAGGCACAACCTACAACGACACCATTTACCAGTCGGTGTATGTGAATTTTACTGCGTGCCAAGCTACGGTGCAGCAGACTTCGCTTCAGTACACTTGGGCGCTTGGGATAGCGCCAAGGACAAATGACACCTTACCAGAAACCACGGTCTACAGGTATATGATAACCGAGTGGAGGACGCCGGCGAGCGGTCCAAGGTCAGACACATACACTGGAACTTTCGGGATTGAAGCAATGAAGGGATCATAAATCCCTTTTTCTTTTATTTTGGTGATTCTATGAAAACCATATTTCTAATAGCGCTTCTATTTTGCAGCACTCTGCTTTGGGCAGGCGATGTTTCCATAGGTATTTCTCCTGGGAGCATCACGCTCGACAATGTGCTGAAAGGAGGATATGCAGAAGGGGCGTTCAGTGTAGGCGGAGGAAGTGACGGAAGCGAAACCATGCTTGTCACCCTCGGCGTTAGCGGCCCTATAAAGGACTGGGTTAGTTTTGAGCAGCAGCAGATTACGGTCGAGACAGGCACCATGAAACAGGTGAAGTTCACAGTACGGCCACCCAATACGACTGCGAATGGCGTCTATGATGGTACCATAATAGCTACGGCAGTGCCTTCGGCCGAAGGGCTTTCCGGCACTGACTCAGAACTTTCGGTCGTGAGCTCAGTAAGCCTTGCTCTTTCAGTTGGTGTGACCGGAGAGCAGACACTCGACCTTGTGGTTGATGATGCTGCAGTTGGCGACATCGAAGAAGGTCAGCCGCTGCAGGCGGTTGTGACTGCAAGAAACCCGGGCAACGTGAATGTTGCACCTTCGGTGAAGCTTGAGGTCCTTCAGGATAGCACACTATTGATGAGTGAAAGAAAGACCAGCACGGTGGAAATACTTCCGACAACCACGAAGAGCTTCTCTACAACTTTCTCTACTATGGAACTCGTACCAGGCGACTACAACGCCACGGTATCCGTGTTCCTTAGCGCTGACGACAACACCCCGATTTCACAGACAACCGTACCGTTCAAGGTCTTCCCTGCAGGCACATTGGGCCTTTCTGGGGCATTTGAGTCGCTGGCTGCAAGCGGAGGGTATGTAAACGAGCAGGTACGAGTGCAGGGTGCGTTCAGAAACACAGGTAATGGAGGAGTCGTTGCTCAGCTAAAAGGCGATGTTGAGAGAGGGGGAGCTTTCGTTTCAGCAGTCGAAAGCGATGAAGTATATGTCCCTGCAGGAAGCACGGTGACGCTTGTCGCATATTACACACCGACCGAGAAGGGTTCCTACAGCATGAGTGCTTATGTGAAGTATTCGAAGCTGCAGACAGAGACAAAGGACACAACATTCAACGTCGCTGAAAGACCAACATCGGTCCAAGCTCCTAGCGAGACCACAACAGAGCAAGGCACGGCTGCCTCTGCTCCAAACTACGCCATCTTTGGGGTCGTGGTTGTGCTCGTGGTGGCGCTGGCCATACTCTGGAAGTATTATTTCAGCGGCGAGAGCAAACCCAAGAGGAAAAGATAATTTTCTTTATTTTTTTCTTCTCTTTCTCCTTTTCCACAAGTAGTATGCCAAGCCTAGGAGCAGCAGAATAAGCAACGCCCAGGGCCATAGGCAGGGCGTTTCCACAAAAGCCGGAACCTCGGGGGCTACTGGAGGGGCTGGGGTCATGCGGGACTGCAGCATTGCTGTTTTTACGACTGTTCCCCCATCAAGGAGCGAAAAGGTGTAAAAACCACGGAAACTTACTTGAAGCACAGCGTTGCCATCACCATCGGTTATGATGGTGAATTCGCTGCCATCGGGCGCCTGGACACGTATGGTGGCGTTTGAGAAGTTCTTAGAGTCGACAATTGCCTTTATTGTAATATTGCGCCCCAGGTTTGATTCTGCAGGGACTATCAGGTCGTATGTCTTGTTCACGCAGGCGTTGTTGAAGCACTTCTGCAATGGGATGCAGTCGCTATCAGCACAGCACTCATAGTTCATCCATTCGTGATTGGCCGCATAGCCACAGATTCCTCTTATATTTACACAGCTTTCATTCTCGCACAGTTCATCATCCGCGCAGTCGCTATCGACAAGGCATTCTGGCGCTGGCAGAGGCTGGGGGACCTGGGGGCATGGGGAAAGGTAAAAACTGCCTTCAAACGAGCGATAACCGCTTTTATGAGCCAATAGGAGGTAGGTTCCCGTCTCAGATATGGAAAGGTAGGCGATGCCGTCCTTATCAGTCTGTTGCTCGCCGATTTTTATGTACTGCCCTTTCCAAAGGTAGACACGCACATCATCAAGCGGCTTGGAGTTTGAATTTTTGACAATCACCTTGAGGAGATTGCCCGGGCAGATGAAAGTTGTGGAAACCTTCATGGGCTCTGATTTCTCGGCTTCTTCTGGAGCTGCTTTGACAGGATTGTGCTCCAGTGTGAGATTGACCGTGGCCGCTTCCACCTGGTCGGCTATCCTCAGGGTGACAGTATAAACACCCGAAGGGTCTTCGCTGACATTGAATATCTTGTGGCAGGATGCTTTGCACGAAACGTTGTGGCAGTTGGAGAAAGTCACTGAAGTCACTACCGAGTAGGTGCCGGATTTCCAGGTACAGCTTGAGTTGGCAGGATCGAGGTCTGCATAACCATTCAGGTCCACTGCAGTGGCGTTCACCTCTACGGTGACTGGAGGGGGTGTGTTGATTTGCGAGCCCGGGACGGAGCCGTCCTGGTCTGTCATAGTGATGTTCTCTATGGCTGGTTTTGAATTCAACAGGGTGCCGCTAATCACAACCTGGGCAGAAAACAGAGATATGAGGAGCAGAATAAAGAGCGTCCCCCTCATCCGGCTTCCCTCCGGACAATATCGTCCAGGCAATTCTGCGATGCGTAACCTGATGAGAAAAGCCTCAGATTGCCGATTACAGGTATTTTGAAAAGAGCCTTACCCTTCACGTCTTCGGCAGGTACAATGCTGTTTTCCTCACCTTGAAGGTCAAAAAGCAGCGCATTGTCCCCCTGAGTCATGAGATACTGCCTTCCTTCGGCATTTATCTTGAAAAATGCCCTGTGTATGATATGTTCTTCGCTTCCGTTTCTGAATGAGCGGAAGACGACAATGTCATGCGAGCTGTTGAACTTGTATTCACTGTTATCGAATATGACGCTTTCCACGCATGGCTTCCTGATTGTCCGCCAATCGCTTCCCACTTGGCAGTAGCCATAGACAAATGACAGAGGCCCGCGCTTCTCAACAAATGCACCAGGGTCCTCCAGGAAAATAGAACAGAGGCGATCAGGCGATGTCATACAATAATTAAGGAAAGAGCTATTTATTATTCTCTTCGCAGAGTATTTCTGTGAGAAAACAGTCACAAGCGGGTTTGTAAGCTCGCTGAGCTGTTCACCTGTCATTGTTATCTCATATGCGTTTATCTCTTCAGGACTCCCAATCACGACGCTGTCACCTGGCTCAAACAGCGGAGCCATGCTGCAGGAGGCGACCACCGCGGAAGGCGGATAGGCGCCGAGTGCTGCAGTTAGGATGACGTAGAGAAGGGCACCAAGAAGGATACCGATGGCGCTGGCCTGGATGAATGTGTAGACAGTTCTCATCGCTTTCACTTAGGCTTCAGATATCCCCATTTCTCCAATGCTTCGCGAAGTTCAACGTGTCTTTTCGCTTTCTCTCCAAGCGTTTCGCCTTCCATGGCAGCTTCCACGGCCTGCATGGTGGCTTTTGCCCCTGCACGCGTCCCTTTCGGATGGCCGTGTATGCCGCCGCTGACAAGAAGCACAAGGTCGGTTCCGTATATCTTGAGCACATCCGGCACAAGGCCTGGATGGAGCCCGCCCGATGAAACAGGGAAAGCGCTCTTGATGTGCCCCCAATCCTGGTCCAGGAGAACGTGGCGGAGCGCTTTAGTTTTCTTCTGGCGCAGCACGTCAGCAACAGCCGTGACTTCGCGCGGGCTGCCGACAAGCTTTCCCACTGCCGTTCCAGAGTGGATCTGGCTTACACCGATGAGACGCATCATCTTTGCCAAGAACTGCATGGTCAGTCCATGCTTGGGGTTCCTGTCGAATGCAGCATGCATGGCCCGGTGGGCATGGATTGCAAGCCCCAGGTCAGAGCAATAATCGCGCATTGTCATTACACTTGCGGTGCCGGCCACGACAACATCAATCATGCAGTAGTTCCATCCATAATCCGCGAGCATCTTGGCCCTTTTCTTCATCTCATCCGTCTCTGCGGTTATGTTGATGAATGCGGATTTGGTTTCTCCGGTGAGCTTCTCCGCTTTGTCCCGGAGCTTTGTCATGAGCTTTACACGCTCTCCGAACCGGTTGAATGACGTCGATGTGAGGTTCTCATCATCTTTGACGAAATCAAAGCCGCCCATCCAGGTCTCGAAACCTATCTGCGCATGCTCGGCCGCACTGAAGCCGATTTTGGGTTTGGGGACGGCACCGGTGAGCGGCCTCTTGTAGATCTTCATCATCTTCCTTATGCCTTCCATCCCATGGTGGGGCCCTTTGAAATGCCTCACGTACGCCTTGGGCAGAGATACATCGATGAGGCGCAGATTCTTCACTGCCTTCATGCCGAAGATGTTTCCTGCGATTCCGCTCAGGAGCTGGACCGCATTCCCCTCCTCCCAGAGACCGATGGGATATGCTATCTTCACGTAATTTCCTTCGATGTCAAATGCGGTCGCCTGGAGCTTGCGCATGCGCGGAGGCATTTTGAAAAGCGTCGTCCATGTACCTGTGGAGCTCTCTGAGGCGATCCTTCCGATAGCTTCCTTCACGCTGATGCCCTTGTCAGGTTCGAAATAGAACAAGCAGACCAAATCGTCTTTAGCAGGTCGGTATCCCAAATCCACGAATTCCTCATACCAATCGATTTTCTTTTCTGCCATGGAAGACAGAAACGTGGAAAGAATATAAAACTAGTTGATTGTGCCTACGAATACGCCTTCGTCTGAAGCCCATCTTGCCATGGCGCACAGCACACGGGATTTGGAATCCACGTAGACGCGCACTTCCCTTCTTACAGGAATGCCGTTTTCAGCCTCTATATGCAGAACAAGGTTGAACTTAGCTTCGTCAATTGGAACTAACTTCTTTACCATTCTCTTTAGCTCTTCGAAGCTGGGCTCCCCTCGTCTCATGTCAAGAAGAGGGGCATAATCGGAAAACTCAGTTTTGAAATCCCTTATCCTTGAGGGGCTGTCACCTATCGTTATCTCCAAAAGATTGCCTTTTTGCCGCATCCTAAGGTCGGGGCTTGCTTTTCCTTCTCCTGCCATATCATTATTCCCCATAAAAAGGTTTAAAAGTGCTTGTTAGTGTCTTCTTGTCGCTTTCCTGACGGCATCCAGTGGAAGCAAGGCGCACCGCATCCTTGTCGGGTTTTTGCTGAGGTCGATTTTTATCAACTTCAGCACGTCATCTTTTGTTATTTTTTCCAATTCATCGATTTTTTTGCCTTTGAGAAAATCTGTGAAAAGAGATGCGCTCGCCTGGCTTATGGCGCATCCTTTTCCACTGAATTTCGCTTCCCTGATGATTCCGCTGCTGTCGACCTTCAGGAACAGCTCTATCATGTCCCCGCAGGTCGGATTATGCACTTCGGAACGATAGTCCGCATTTTCGATTTTCCCGAAGTTGCGCGGGTTCTTGTAGAGCTCGATTATGAATTCCTGATAAAGGTCCTCCATACCATCAGGTTCCGGCAAGCAGCGACTGGGTCATTGCCGGGGCGGTCAGATAGATCAGTAATGCCATGACTGCGCCGGCGAGGAGGCCAAGGCCTAACAACCCCAGTATGATTGCAGCTGCAAGCCACAATGTTTCCTTCTTTTCTTTCCCCTTTAGCTTCTTGAAATAGACGACGGCCGCTGCACCCAGGAAGATGAGCGCGCCGACACCCTCAAGGACCATCGATACAAGCATCATGGTTCTGGATGTTTCCTCCAGCTGCCCGAGAGCGCTTCTTATGTTCTGCTGGCCCTGGGCAAAGGCCAGAAGTCCGAACATCAATAACAAAATCCATTTTTTCATACGTTCACCTCTTGAATATCTTTCTTGCCCTTTGCAGGGAATCCGTCAACCTATCTATTTCATCTTTTCTATTATAAAGATAAATGCTGGCCCTGGTGCTGGCCTCGATGCCGAGCCGTGTGTGCAACGGCATTGCGCAGTGATGGCCGCTCCTTACGCAGACCCCGTCCTCGGCCAGGATGGCTGAGACATCGTGCGGGTGAATCCCCTCCATCGTGAAAGAGACAAGAGAACCACGCTTTTTCCCATCCCTGGGACCTATCATCCCAAGGCCTTTCACTTCTCTAAGCTGTTTTAGCATATGCGAAACGAGCGAACTTTCATGGGCACGGATGTTCTCGAATCCGATTTTGCTGAGATAATCCATAGCAGTGCCAAGGCCGATGACCGCAGCGACGTCCGGAGTCCCTGATTCGAATTTGAACGGCAGCTCGTTCCATTCGCTTTTTTGTTTTGTTACCGAACGAATCATCTCGCTTCCATAGAAGAAAGGGTCCATCTTCTCCAGAAGCTCCTCTTTCCCATATAGGACTCCTGAACCGAATGGCGCAAGCATCTTATGGCCTGAGAATACAAGGAAATCGCAGTCCATGTTCCGGACGTCAGCGCCCATGGATGGGACGGACTGCGCCCCGTCCACAACACAAACCGCTCCGGCTTCGTGAGCCAGTGCACATATCTTTTTTGTGTCGTTGAGCGTGCCGAGAACGTTGGATGCGGCTGAAACAGCTACGAGCTTGGCGTTTTTTGTTTTTTTATCTAGGTCGTTCCAATCAAGCTCGCCCTCATCCGTTATATCGACAACTTCGAATTTTGCCCCTTTCTTTTTTGCCAGCTGCTGCCATGGGACGAAATTGCTGTGGTGCTCCATCACTGTCGTCACTATGCGGTCGCCTCTTTTAACGAACTTTTCACCCCACCCCCGCATCACGATGTTGGCTCCGTGGGTGCTGTTTTGGGTGAATATTATCTCTTCGCGCGCCCTTGCGTTGATGAATTTAGCTGCCTTGTCGCGTACTTCCTCATATTTTCTTGTGGCTTCTTCAGCCAACCGGTAAAGGCCACGGGCAACGTTCGCATTTTCATTCCTGTAAAAATCAGCAATGGTTTGAATTACCTGTTCAGGCTTCTGGGAGGTGGCTGCCGAATCAAGGTAGGTGAGCGGTTTGCCGTTCACCTTTGTCTGCAATATCGGGAAGTCCTGCCTCAGCTTATTTACGTCGAACATTTCTAGCACCTTTGAGAAAATCCGAATAGCCTTTTTTCTCGATTTCATGGGCGAGCTTTGCGCTGCCGGTCCGGACTAGGCGGCCGCCCACCATCACATGCAATACGTCCGGTTTAACATATTTCAATATGCGCGGGTAGTGTGTGACTATCAGGAATGCCCTCTTGCCATCGTTTAATTGTTTTATTGCTTTGGAAATCAGCTTCAGCCCATCCACATCAAGGCCGGAATCTATCTCATCAAGCATTATTATTCTCGGTTTAAGCGCAACCATCTGTAGGATTTCCATCCTTTTCTTCTCACCGCCTGAGAACCCTACATTCAAGTCGCGCTCGACCATCGTCCTGGCAAGGCCAAGCGATTCTGCTTCTTTCATTATTTGCTCATGGTCCTTCACGATGCTGTCCAGGTCTTGGCCACCAGAACGTGCTTTTCTTATGAGCCCGCTTGCCCTGACGCCTTCAAGCTCCTCTGGGTTCTGGAATGCGAGGAAAATGCCTTTCTTTGCGCGCTCATCCGGCTTGGAAGAGATCGCCTTTCCATCCAGCAATATGCTTCCCGTGGCTTTCAGGGCAGGGTCGCCCATCAATGCGCTGCACAACGTGCTCTTTCCGCTGCCATTCGGTCCCATGATCGCATAGACCTTGCCGTAATCAAGCGAAATGGAAACACCTTTCACTATCTCTTTTCCATCGGCATAGACATGCAGGTTCTTGACTTCGAGCATCATATCGCCCGCTCCACCAGGGTGATCGGACAGAAGCCGACCACGCATTTCATCTCCCTTATGTGTGATATGACGCCGTTCACAACGCCTGAAGGCCCCAGCAGCTCAACCGTTATGGCATAGGGGCCCGTGGACTGATAGACTGCGGTCACAAGGGGGAGCTTGATCAGAAGGTCCAGGAGGGAATGATAGCCGGCCCTGCGCACGTTCAGCGCGATTATGGCCCTTTTCCATCCGATTTTGCTTTCGTTTATTATTGCGGTGCTGCCCACCAGTATGCCCTTCTTCTTGAGCTTTTCCACCCTCTTCTGGGCCGCAGGCTGGCTTATGCCAAGCTCCTCTGCCATCTTGGAGAGCGGCGTCCTGGAATCCTTCAGGAGCAGGCGTATTATCTTAAGGTCAGAGGCATCAATCATGGTTTATTTTATTAACCATCTTGGTTTAAAAATATAACTATAGAAACTAAAACCATGCTTCTCAACGACGATACCATCCGGTCTATATCCAAAGCCAAGAAAGAGCCCGGATGGATGCTGAAGCGCAGGCTTGAAGCCTACGCCCAGTTCGTGCAGCTGCCCATGCACAGGTTCGGACCAGACCTCTCAGGCCTCAGGCTGGAGGAAGTGGAATGGTACGTTCATGGACCGCAGAAAAAGAAATCCTGGGACGATGTCGATCCTGAAATCAGGCAAAAATTCGAGAAGCTGGGCGTTCCTGAGGCAGAGAGAAAGTTCCTTGCAGGGCTTGAGGCACAGGTCGAATCCGAAGCCGTATATGGGAAATTGAAAAAAGAATGGGAAAAGAAAGGAGTAATATTCACGAACATGGATGAGGCTGTTAAGAAGCATTCCGGACTGCTGCGGAAGCACCTGGGAAATGCGATTTCTTCATCTGATAATAAGTTTGCGGCACTGACTGATGCCGTATGGAGCGGAGGCAGCTTTTTGTTTGTTCCGCGTGGAGTGGCACTCCAGGCACCGCTCCACGCATACTTCATGATTTCCAAGGAAGGGATCGGGCAGTTTGAGAGGACTGTGATAATCGCGGAAACCGGGAGTTCAGTGACGTACGTGGAGGGTTGCTTTACGAAAGGAACTTCAGTCGAAACCAGTTCTGGCCAGAAAGCGATAGAAAGTATTTCGCAGGGAGACGGGGTTCTTACTCACAGGGGCAGGTTCTGCAAGGTTTCAGGAATCCAGAGAAGACAGTATGACGGCAACCTCTATTCCATCAAATTTTATGGGGATAATACGGTGGTTTTAAACACCACCGAGGAGCATCCATTCCTTTGTGTCAGAAGAGAAAAAAAGAACGAAAAAAACAAAGGATGGAAGCAAGAATGGATAAAGGCAAGCGAGCTAAAGCGAATGGATTACTTGGTTATCCCCATCATAAAAGAGACCGATTCTAGAAGCCATAGGAAATTCACTGTTAGGTGGAGGAAGGGAATTACCACAAAAAAAGTGAAAATTGATGAAGGGTTCAGTACATTGGTCGGTTATTATCTTTCCGAAGGAAGTATCGCCGACGGGGAGCACTATGTACATTTCTCTTTCGGGATACACGAGAAAGAGAAAATAGAGGAAGTCCTGCGTCTCCTGAAAGTGGTTTTCCCTGATGAGTACGCAATCAACCTAATGTATCACGAGAAAAACCACGGCCTATCCATAGTCGTAAATTCGTCTGCTATTGCAAGAGTCTTCTCCCAATTCGGCCGCGGCGCGGGAAACAAATTCGTACCAGAGTGGATGATGAAGGAATCTGACAGAAACCAGGCGGCCATGATACGCAGTTTGTTTATGGGGGACGGCAACTATCTGAAAAAACAGACCAAAACGGGCCTTAAAGAAGCGTTCAGAATATGCACTGTTTCTAAGAAACTGGCGCATCAGACGAGAGACATCCTTCTTAGGCTTGGCATATTCGCATCCATAAATGTGCAAGATCGTTCAGCACAAGGAAAACAGAGCATGTATTATCTTATCATTGGCGGAGCGTTCTTGAAAAAATTTGGAGAGATTGTAGGTGTGGAATGCGAGGACTTAAAACCGAAAGGGCAGAAGCGCGCTTCAAATTTTCATATTGAAGGCAAATATGCGTACGTTCCAATAAGAGAGATTCGCGTCTCCAGAGTGAAGGACATGCCTGTTTATAACTTCAGCGTGGAGGGCGATGAGAGCTATACCGCGGGTTCGGTTGTAGTTCATAATTGCAGTGCGCCTCTATACCCGCGGAGCAACTTGCACACTGGCGTGGTTGAAATCTTTGCTGAAAAGAACGCGCACGTGCGGTACATAACACTGCAGAACTGGTCGAAGAACGTCTATAATCTTGTGACTCAAAGAGGGATAGCAAAGGAAAACGCGACGATAGAATGGATAGACGCTAACCTTGGCTCGCTCTGCACACAGAAATATCCATGCGTGGTGCTTGCAGGAGATGGAGCGAAAGGGAAGGTCACGTCCATATCCGCAGCTAGTGCTGAGCAGAACCTTGATTCAGGTGGAAGAATGATCCACCTTGCCCCTAACACCTCTTCATCGATCATTTCCAAGGGGATAAGCTCGAAAGGTGGCAGTGCAACGTTCAGGGCAGAGGTGAAAATCGTACCAGAGGCGAAAGGCTCGGGTTCCTTTGTGAAGTGCCAGGGCATAATGCTCGATGACATATCCAAGAACAATTCACTCCCGAAATTCTTTGTGGAGAACGGCGATTCGTTCATATCCCACGAGGCCAGCGCAGGCAAACTCAGCGAAAAGAAACTGTTCTATCTGATGAGCAGGGGGATCTCCAGAAAGGACGCAGAGGAGCTGCTGGTGCTAGGATTCTTCGATTCGTTCATAAAGGAGCTTCCATTCGAATATGCGGTCGAGTTCAACAGGCTGCTGCGAGTGGAGATTGAGGGCGGGGCCATATAGCAGGCCGAAAGCCGGGTTTCGTGACAACGTTTTATAAATATTAGGTCTCCTTAAATATTAACCAAAAGTTGATGGAGGTGTATGAAAGTGAATAAGAACACAGGAAGGGATTTACTTTTCAGTGAGGGCGACAGATAGGTCCAATAAGCGCTCTAATTCTGCAAGAAAAGGAAGACCGAATTCGCTCGATGGGGGAAAGCGCTGGAAACTGCTCGAGTTGTATTATACACGAGCTTATTCTCTGCGAAAGATGGCAAGCATCCTAGGGGTATCCAGGATGGCGGTCTGGAGGAACCTCCAGCACATGACAGGTGATTACGCATGACAGAGAGATTGGAAGGCAGAAGAAAGGCGACCCTCGCTCAAGCGGTCGTACCACCGGTGGCGGAAATGGCACAGGTCGCGGCTAGGGGGAAGGTTGTCCTGCTGGCACATGATGCGAAAGTACAGTTGGAAGAAACAAGGAACATCAAAACGGAGAGAAGCAGGGGGAAATACACAGCACCGCTAAAGCTAATAGGCCTAAGAGATGCCATAGAGCGGACATTGATGCACCCCGATGCGACCGGGCTGAAGGAACTGGCTGTTGACAAAGAAGAGGGAAATGGAAACAAACCCGAAAGCCTCCATGACGCGCTCCATAGCTCAAGGGATTATCTGAATATGGTTCTGACGGGCTTGGCATATGAGACCATCCCCATGCAGGCACTGGGCGTGTGAGAAGCAGACGCTAATTTTTATTTAAAATTTTTTTTCAGATACTCGAATTCTTTAAAATCCTATCCATCGAATATCCAGCATGAGAGGCACCATCGTAATTCTAGCAGTATTGGGAATATTCATTTTCGGCTGCATCCAGCAATGCGGCAATGAGGTCAATCAGGTCTGCGGCGAGGACAATGTAACCTATCAGAATCCATGCCTTGCGATGCAGGCGGGCGTACAGACTGCCTATGGAGGCCCATGCGGGAGGGACCAGACACTGGCGACGTGTTATGATTCGGACAATGGGAAGAACCTGCTTGAGCAGGGCACAACACAGATGCGCGGGGCCGGAGCCTCAGCAACTACATATACCGACTCCTGCATCGGCACCAGCGGCGTGCAGGAGTACTACTGCGAAAACAACCAGATAAAACCGGAGAGCATGACCTGCCCTGAAGGAACAATATGCGAAAGTGGCACATGTACCGATATTGTCTGCAGCGATACGGATGGGGGATATAACAATTATGTGAAAGGCACAGTGGCGAAAGGCAGCGAGACGCACACGGACTCGTGCAACGGCACTTCGAACGTTGTGGAATACGCCTGCGGAACAAGCAACCAGATAACGAGCGCTTCCATGAGATGTGGCAGCGGCGAGGCCTGCAGCGATGGTGCATGCGTAATGGCCCCGACAGTCTGCACAGACACCGATGGAGGGAACTACGTCTATGAAAAAGGCACGACCACAAGCGACGCCGGCACCTACATAGATTACTGCCTCGACACGTCGACCGTGAAAGAATATTACTGCTCAGGCACAACCATCATCGATGCCAGCCTCTACTGCGGCAGCAGCTACGTGTGCAGCAACGGAGCATGCGTTACTGCGGTCTGCACTGACAGCGACGGCGGGAGGGATGAGAACGAGTTCGGTACCACCACCAGAGGTGCATATAGCGAGAGAGACACCTGCTATGACAGCGACACCGTGAACGAATACTATTGCAACGGCGATCTGATGGCAGGCATCAAGATCGACTGCGACAGCGATGAGGTGTGCTCAGACGGCGTATGCGTCCATGCTGCCTGCAGCGAAACCGATGACGCAAACGACCCCACGGAATTCGGCAGGCTCAGCATTGGCACGACAACAAGGGAAGACTC
>Ga0315268_10001543_pt1 | contig 26507 bp, 22 predicted proteins | sample C1_top_MG_FD_204535 | JGI IMG/M metagenome (GOLD analysis project Ga0315268, IMG submission 204535) | Sediment microbial communities from Yellowstone Lake, YNP, Wyoming, USA - C1_top | ecosystem: Environmental > Aquatic > Freshwater > Lake > Sediment | place: USA: Wyoming | collected 2017-08-01
AGACCTTGGCGCAGTTGCCGTCGAAGACGCAGTAGTTCGGGTCCAGGACCGCCACCTGCGGGATCGCGTTGCCGTGGGGGATGTAGATCGCCCGCCGCGCGCCCAGTCCGTAGTCGTATTCGTGCGGGACGATCGGGGCGCAGACCAGCTCGCACTTGCTGCAGCCGATGCAGTCTTCTTCCACCACGTAGCGGGGCTTCTTGAGGAGGGTCACCTTGAATCCGGCCCCGTTCGGCTCGACCTTCTGCACCTCGGTGTAGGTGAGGAGGGTGATGCGCTCGTGGTGGGCCGTCTCGGCCATGCGGGGGGTGCAGATGCAGCTCGAGCAGTCCAGGGTGGGGAAGACCTTGTTCAACCCCACCATGACGCCGCCGATGGATGGCTCCCGCTCCACCAGCAGCACCTCATAGCCCTGGCCGGCCAGATCCAAGGCGGCCTGCATGCCCGCGATGCCGGCGCCGATCACCAGCCCATCGTACCGTTGCTTGATCTTTGCCATAGCGCGACCTTCCTTCGTCCGTGGGGGTCGTCCACAGTCGGGGCTACCGACTCACCTCGCTGAGCACGGTGCCATCCGCGTCGCGGACCCGCACGGTCAGGGGCATCTGGCCCGGCAGGCTGTGCGTCGCGCAGCCGATGCAGGGGTCGTAGGCGCGGAAGGCCATCTCGATCATGTTCAGCACGCCCTCGGTGACGTCCACGCCCTTCCGGATCAGCCCTTGGGCTGCCTGCTTGATCGACATGCAGATGGCGGCATGATTGTTGGTCGTGCCGACGATCAGGTTGGCCTTCTGCACGATGCCTTGCTCGTCCGTCACGTAGTGATGGGTCAGGGTCCCCCGCGGGGCTTCCACGATCCCCACCCCTTCCCTGGGGGTCTTGTCACACACGACGCGGTAATTCTCGGGGTGGGTGATCTCCGGGTGCCGGACCAGCTCCAGGGCGCGCTCGGCCGCATTGAGCAGCTCGATCACCCGGGCCCAGTGGATGGCCAGCGTGTGGTGGACCGGCTTCTTGCCGCTCTTGTCTCCGGTCAGGGTCTCGAAGTACTCCTCGTATGCCTCCTGGGCCAGCGGGCTGTTCATGCCGTCGGCCACGTTGAGCCTCGACTGGGGGGTGGCCCGGTAGACGCCCGACTCCTTGCCGCCGACGAAGCCCTTCCAGCCCACGTTCTTCAGGTAGGGGAACTTGAGGTAGCTCCAGGGCTCGACCCGCTCCGCGATGTGTTGCACGTACTCGGGCGGGGCGTACTTGCACAGCTCCTGACCATCCGGGGCCACCACGCGCACTTTGCCCTCGTAGAAGTTCACCCGGTTCTTCTCGTCCACCAGGCCCATGGAATAGGTCTCGTGGTAGTAGGGCCCGTGCAGGATCAGGTCCACGTACTCCTGGTTGGAGAGGACGACGTCATGGAAGAGCTTCAGGGTGAACTTCCCGAACTCCACCATGAACCGGCAGATCTCCTCCAGCCGGTCGCGCTCTTCGGGCTTCAGGGCCTTGCTCATCCCGCCGGGGATGGCGTTCACCGGATTCACCGGCTTGCCGCCGAAGATAGCGGCCGCCTCGTGGCCCCAGGCGCGACACTTGATCACCTCGCCGCCGATGGCCACCCCGACCTTCCCGATGACCCCGATCAGGTTGCGCAGGGCGGGGTCGCTCTTGGGGCCCATGACGAAGTCCGGCGCCCCCAGGGCGTAGAAGTGGGTGGTGTGGTCGGTGACGTAGAAGATGTTGTACTGCAACTCGCGCAGGAGCTTGGCCGTGAGCGGCAACTCCACCCCGTAGACGGCGTCGCAGGCCTTGGCGGAGGCCATCAAGTGGGCCTCGGGGCAGACGCCGCAGATGCGCGGCGTGATGCGGGGGAGCTCTTCCACCGGGCGGCCCTCGCAGAACTTCTCGAACCCCCGCAACTCCGGCACCTGGAAGAAGCAATCGGCGACGTTGCCGTCCCGGTCGAGGAAGATGTCGATCTTGCCGTGCCCCTCCAGCCGCGTCACGGGGTCAATGCTGATTCGCCTGAGCCCCTCTTTGGTCTTCACATGCGGACTCGTCATCCTATCCTCCAGGTTGGCCCTACTTCCGGGCCTTCAGCATGCTCGATGACAGGCTGAAGCGGTAGAAGGTCCCCACCGGATCCACGATCTGGTCCACCAGCTCACGCGCCCGCTCCTCCGTGGTGGCGTCCAGGAGGGTCCCCAGGGCCCCGATCATGGACACGCCCTGGTCTTCCACGTTGGCCGGCGGCCCGTAGCAGCCCTCGCAGCGCATGTCGGCCTTGAGGCACAGCGCCCCGCAGCCGCTGCGCGTGGCCGGACCCATGCACATGATGCCTTGCTCCAGGACGCACCACCCCGGCTCCGGCCGTATCTCCTGGGGGCGCCGGAACTGTTTGATCTTCACCAGCTTCTTCTCGCGCGGGCACTCGTCGCAGACGGTCTTGTCCGTGCAGCCCACCTTGACCGCCGTGTTGCGCGGCGGGACGGCCCCGCCCGCCACCGCCTGGATGGCCTCCCACACGCGGTCGGCCTGCGGCGGGCAGCCCGGGATCTGATAGTCCACCTCGATGACATCCTTCAGGCTCAAGACGCTGCGGTAGAACCGGGGGATCTCCAGCTCGCCGTACTCGCTGGCGCAGGTCGGCTGAGGCTCCACCCCGTTCGGGTTATCGATGGACGGGTTGTGGTGATAGGCGGCGTCGTAGATGCCCTCCACCGTCTTCAAGTTGGCCAGCGCCGGAATGCCCCCATCGGCCGCGCACGCGCCATATCCGATCAGGGTCTTGCTCTTCCGGCGCAGCAGACGGGCGACCTCCTCCTGCTCGCTGTTCCGAACGCCGCCGTTGTAGAAACAGGCGTCGATGTACCCGTCGGGGTAGGCCGCCACGTCCTTGTATTTGAAGTCCGCCGCACACGGCCAGAAGACCACATCGGCAATCGCGATCAGGTCGAGGAGGCGGGGTCCGATCTCCAGCAGCGAGATGTCGCACCCGCCGCAGCTCGACGCCCAGTACATGCCGATCTTGAGCTTCCCGTTGGCGCCCATCGCTATTCTCCCCACGCCTTGAGGTCCATGCCGTGCCCCACGCCGCGCTCGTGCAGCAGTCGCGGCCAGTTCAGCGGACCGAGCGCCCGGACCTGTTCGGTCATCTCGGCGACCAGCTTGCTGAACTTCTCCCCCTCCGCGGCGCTCACCCATTCGTGGCGAAAGCGCTCCGGCTCGAGCCCCAGCTCGGCCAGGAGGCGTCGCATCAGCGGCATGCGGACCATCGTCTTGTGGTTACCGGAGATGTAATGGCAGTCCCCGATGTGGCACCCGAGGACCATGACCCCATCGGCTCCGTTGGCGAATGCGGTGGTGATCAGCTCGGGATCGATCCGGCCGGAGCACATCACCTTGATGATGTCCACATTGGGCGGGTACTGCATGCGCGCGGTGCCCGCGCTGTCTGCCCCGGTATACGAGCACCAGAAGCAGAGGAAACCGATGATGCGCGGCTCCCAGGTGGCGGGTGCCTTCGCTGTCTGGTGGACCGTCGCGGTAACGTCGGCCATGGCAGATCCCCCGTTAGGCGGCGGCGGCCGCCGGCAGTCGCCCGAGCAGGGCCAGGATCTCGGATTTCACCTGCGTGTCGCTGAAGCCGAACTGGATGATCGCGTTGCATGGGCAGGTGGCCACGCAGGTGCCGCACCCGGTGCACAGGGCCTCGTTGACGATGGCGACCTTCTTGGTGTCGTCGCGCGAGATGGCGTCGTACGGGCACACGTAGAGGCAGATGCGGCAGCCGCTGCACTTCTCCTCGGCGACCTTGGCGATGAAGGGGTCGAGCTCGACGTGCGCCTGGGCGATCAGGGCCGCGGCCTTGGACGCCGCTGCGGCCGCGGCGGCGGTAGACTCGGTGATGTCCATGGGACCCTGCACCGATCCCGCCAGGAAGAGCCCGAAGGCCGCCAGCTCCACCGGACGCAGCTTGGGGTGCACCTCGAGGAGGAAGCGGTCCGACCCGACGGAGCAGCGATACAGCTCCACGAGCTTGGACATGTCACGAGCGACCAAGCCGGTGGCCAGCACCAAGAGATCGATGGGAACCTCCACCTCCTCGCCGAGGGTGAGCCGGTCTACGGTCTTCACCACCAGCGGCGCTTCACCGCGCGGATCGGGCTCCACCCGTGGCGGCCGTAGCGGGTCAAAGCGGACGAACACGACGCCCTGCTGGCTGGCCCGCTCGTAGTAGCCCTCGTGGCCGCGCCCGTAGGTCCGGATGTCCTCATGGAAATCGTAGATGTTGAGCTGGGGGAAGCGCTCCTTCAGCTCGGTCGCCGCGCGCAGGGTGGTCGTGCAGCAGATCCGGCTGCAATAGTCGTTGATTTTGCCGTCGGGCATCGGCGGGTGGATCTCCTTGTGCTGGAGGCTGCCCACACAGTGGATGAACCCGACGTTCCGGATCGGCCGTCCGTTCAGCACCAGCTTGCCGGCGGTCGGGCCGTCGGCATCCAGGAGCCGGTTGAGCTGGGCCAGGGTGACGACCTCGGGGAACTCTCGGTACCCGTATTCTCCGCGGCGCGGTTCGTAGAGGTCGAGCCCGACCGCCATCACGATGACGCCGGATTGAATCTCGATATCGGTGGGCTGGCCCTCGAGGTCGATCCCCGCTCCGCCGGCCGCCTCGACGCACTTGCCGCACTTGGTGCAGGCCTTCCAGTCGATGGCCGGATACGGAGGGTAGCAGCCCTCGTACGGGAGATAGATCGCCTTGCGCTTGGTCAGGCCGTAGTTGAAGGGATCGGGCGCCTCTTCGGGACAGACGGCCATGGCCGCCCCCGCGTTCTTGAGGCTCGCATCCACGCCCCGTGGGTGCAGCCGCACCGTGGTGCGGAAGTCCCCGATGAACCCGGTCGCCTGCAGCAGCTCTGCGTTGGTGTGGATCGTGATCCTGGGATGCCTGACCACCTCGTCGACCAGAGGCTTCAACAGCTCCCGCGCCCGCTGTTCGGTCGGATACAGCCGGTCCAGTTGAGCCATCCGGCCGCCGAGGAACGGCGCCGACTCGATCACGGTCACATCGAAGCCTCGGTCTGCCAGATCCCGAGCGGCGGTGAGGCCCGCCACGCCTCCGCCGATCACCAGCGCAGAGGGGCGGATGGGGATCCGGCGCTTTTCCAGCGGAACGAGATGGGGGACGCGGGCAACCGCTGCGCCGATCAGCCGGATGGTCTTCTGGGTGGCGAGCTCGTGATCGGCCACGACCCACGAGACCTGCTCGCGGATGTTCCTGTGCTCGAAGAGGTACTGGTTGAGTCCCGCCCGGGCGACGGTCCGGCGGAAGGTCAATTCGTGGAGGCTCGGGGAGCAGGCGGCGACGATGACCCGGTTGAGGTTCAACTCCTTGATCTTCTGCTCGATGAGGGCCTGCCCCGGATCGGAACAGACGAACGTGTGGGTGGTCGAAAAGACCACGGAGGGCAATCGGCCGATCTCTTCCGCGACCCGGTGGACGTCCACCACGTCGGAGATGTTGCCTCCGCAATGGCAGATGAAGACACCGATGCGCGGCTCCTCACCTCCGCCGTTGCCCGAACCCTGTGCCTTCACACTGTTCTCGCTCATGCCCACGTCTCCCGATAGCGGGTGCCCTCTCCGGTGCGCCGTACCTCTCCGGATTTCCCTGTCTCAGCACCTATGATGGATCGAGATGCGGAACAGGCCTCCATATCCCTCGCCGTTCGTCGATCTGTCTCTGCCAAGATGTCGCTCACGCAATACATTATGCCCACCTCTGACAAGTTCAAGGAATTTACTGCGATTGTCTGTCGTCCCGATCATCTGTTGACGATTTCAACGATCGCTTTGATCCGGTGATATCGTCTGCTGAGACTTCTGTTCAGGCGCCTGGAGTCGCAGCGCTGCCGCGGACGAGACCAGCGCATCACGTCCTTACTCTCCTGCCCCGGGGATCCGCCCTCTGACCCCCCTACCTCCTGCCGGGAGAGGCCGGCCGTTCAGACACAATCTCGGCCCCCAAGAAAATAGCCCTTGAATCGTCGTGAGGAGGGTGTACTATATTAAGGACGAGGGTTCGTGGAACTGATGTTCCGCACACGGAAGGGGGCCATCATGGAAGGCATCCAGGACGCACGCGGAGTCAGTTTGGACATGCTGAAGAAGTTCGGGACAAGGTGGGCGGTGCTCGCCGCCATGAGGCTGGACATGGCGAGCCGCGGCATCACGATCGAGAGTGAGATGGACGAGCAGCTCAAGCTGGCGCGGGTCCAGGTCCTGTCCGGCTGCTTCTCGCCGTGCGAGGTGGGCTGCTCGCTCTCGAAGGTAGAGGGCCATCTCATTTCCATCGGCTCTTCCCTTGGCGGCGAGTACGTTCGGGAGTGGTCCGAACTGCTGGCCCAGGCCATGCGGGGAGAGATTGACCCCAACCGAGTCGCGGAGATCCCGGCCCTCAAGCCCGTGGCGATGGACTGTAAGTTCCTGGCGTGCCGCTGCGCCGATCTGCCCGGCTACAAGGTTTCGGCGTAGGGCGGCAGAAGCCTGTCCTTATTCTCCCCGAAGGGATCCTCGGCTCCAGGAGGTGGCGCCACGAATGCGCCTTCGACCCGGAGCCGGGGGGCCCCCTGCGGTGTTCGTCCGGCCTGCCCTTACCCGCGGCTCAACTCCTCGCACAGGTGTAGACGGGGTACTTGAGGGGCTTGTCTTCGCCCTCGGTGACCGACGAGAGCACCAGCGCACGTCCTCCCCCAGGTCGTACGAGGCGGGACAGACCAGATTGCCCACGTTCTCGATGACGAGGACGCCCGAGGAAAACGCGCTGGCTTACCGTGGCGGACCCGTGTGAACGGGCCGCTGGATCGGCAGCTACTTGCGGCCAACCGGGGCGTCCATCTGAAGACGGCTCGTGAAGCCGTTGGTCCGCGGATCGCAGGCGCTCACCGTCCTCTGCATCTGGACGAACGCGGGGGCCCCGGCCGTCGGGTCCATCTCCTCTCCCCGGTCTCGTTCCTTCGCGAAGTCCGTAAAGTCGTCCGTTGTGTTGAGGTTCCGGTACCAGGGCGTACCACCGAACTCGAAAAAGCGCATCCGTACCTTGGGGAAGATGGCACTGATCCTTCGTCCCCCGGCTTCCAGCACCTCGCGCATCGCCGGGAGTGCACTTTTCCGGTAGACGGCGAAGAGGGGTTCGTGCCCGGCCGGCGACCGGCCGATGACGCAGTCGCAATCCGCCGCCTGCACGAGCATCCGCTGCACGCTCCCGATGTCGACCTCAGGGATGTCGCAGGCGGTCACGAACACGCGCTCATGCCGCGCTCCCGTCACCGCAGAGGCGATCCCCATGAGCGGTCCCTGCCCCGGCACCCAGTCGGGAACCGTCCTCGCGCGTAGAAAGGCGTACTTCTCGGGCGTGTTGGTGCTGATCAGGATCTCATCGAAGTGCGCCACAAGCTGGTCGTAGATGTGGCGGATGAGCGGCTTCCCCTTCACCGGGAGCATGCTCTTGTCCTGCCCCATTCGGCGGCTTTCCCCGCCTGCGAGGATGACCGCCGAGGCCTCGACCAGGCGGCACACGCCGTCCAGGACGATCAGTTGCCGAGGAGAGAGATCGAATGCTTTTCCATCCGACACGATGACCCGGTTGGCCATGGAGATCACAGCCGCCGCCGTGGGTTTGATGCAAGAGGACTTTCCGTCCCTTACCATCAGGAAGAGGTCGGGCTCGACAACCTGGGCCAGGCTGTTCGATTCGGCCACGACGAGCTGGCCCGGATCGAGTCGGGACACCAGTGCCTCAACGGCGCCGCGAAGCCGCGCTCGCCCGCAGCGGAGCCAGAATACCCGGTGTGCACCGCTTTCGAGCATGCGCGTGGTGTCCTTGCCCGGCGGCTCGCCGTGCTCCTCGCTGAGAATGATCTCCCCGTCGAGCGTCGAGCAGGCGCCGCACCCTTCGCCGCCCCGGGGGCAGCCAGCCTCCCCCTCCCGGACGGCGGTGACCTTGACGCCGATAACCGGATGCGGCCGGGAGAGCGCCCTGATGAGCGTACAGGCGAACTCGGTCTTCCCCGAGTTTCGTCCCGTGGCGCCGATGATGATCCAGCCCGGAAGTCGCAACCGATCCATGACAGACCGCCAACCTGCTACAAGCCAGGGCTGAAGCTGGCATCGCGCCTTCTCATTTCTGGGAAGGGCGCCAGATGCAGACACTCCGTTCAGCCCGACAGGACGTATGGTATCCGGCGAATGTACCCCTCCCGTTCCGCGAGGAGGTCCAAGTGCAGGGTCGCGCTCTCCTCGACCACGGGAATGATCGTCTCGCCAAGGGGGAGCTTCCGCTCGTCCACGGTCTTAATATAGCCCCCGCAGCTCTCACACGTCTCGATCCAGCGGGGATCCCCCTCCGACAATCGCAGGACGTTGAGCGCCTCCCGATCAGCGGTCTCACACCACGGACAGGCCAGCCGCGTGAACTCCCAGGTCGTCCCGCACAGGCCGCAGTGCAGGATCCGTCGTCCATCCTCCCGCCGGAGTTGGGCAAAGGATGGCAGCGAACCGCAGATCCCACAGCGACCGCCCGTCTCTTGCGGAATCGATCCTCCGCTTCGGGTCGTCGCCACCCGTCGGGCCGCCTCGGCCACGAAGGGTGCGGCCAGCGCCCGTCCGACGAATAGGAGAACGTCCACGGAAACGCGCAGCGCGCGCGCCTGTTGCTCCAGCGCCTCCATGTCGGGTCCGAAGGCTGCCGTGCCGGCCAGAGCCTGGAGCAGGGCGGGGTCGGCCTCCACTGCAGCCGCCAGCCGCTGCATGTCTTCCGCCTTGCGTCCGCGCTGGGCCGCGGACCTGCAGATTGCCGAGAAGACCGATTGGAGTAGCCCGCGGTCGAACGGGATGGTATCAGGCTCGATGGCCGGTCTCGGCATCGGCAATTCCGGCTGGCGTTGATCTGTGGCCGCCCTTCTCGTAGGGCTCGGGCGGGGAATGGACTGTGCGGTCTGGGCCATCGCCAGGCGCACGGCCCACTGGGCCTTCAACAGGTCGATGCGAAAGCGAATGTACTCCTCCGACACGTGCGGCTGGCCGATGAGCGCCTCCAGGCGCGCGACGATCTCATCCAGCCCATACATCGCATTGCCATCCTGCCGCCCAGACATTGTGCTTGCTCCCGCCCCCGGTCGTCCCGTTGACAGGCCCGAGAGTGTCTCGCGGATTCTCCGTCGGGTTTCAGAAACCAATCATCTGCTCGTAGGCCCGCAGGACCCTCGTCACCTCGTCCGGGGTGAGACGTGAGCCGGGCTTGGCGACCATTTCACGGACGATTCGCATACGCTCGGTCGGCGATTTGATCGCTAGTTGCCGCAACTGGTCCGCTCCATGGCACTGCGAGCAGCGCAGCAGCTCCAGCGAGGAATGGATCTTGTCCAGGTCCTTCTTGGTGATGTGGGCGCCGGGCATCTTGCTCATCTGGGCGACGATCTGCTCAATCTGGCCTTGCCCACCGTGGGGACCGGCAAACCGCCGTTCGGTATGACAACCGATACACTTCTCCTCGTGGAAGAGGGTCAGCTTCGGCGCGGCGATGTTCACCAGGTCCTGCTTGCTGGCCAGCACATCGCGCAGTGCGTTGACGTCTTGGCGGGTATCCCGGACGAGGCCGGCGAGCAGGACGATCAATACCGCATTGAGGATCGTCAGGAACCCGACGACGAATTGATATCGGTTCTCCATGGTCGTCCTCCACTCCCGCAGCCGGAAGACCGGGCTGCCGGCCTCCTAGGTCTCCGCCGGTCGTGAATGCGCCGGCGTGAAGACCGGGAAATTTCGGCAGACGAAAATATAGGCCAGCACGCCCGCCGCCACGATCCCGGCCGTGATGGCGATCTCCATCCAGTGGGGGTAGTAGGTTTCCCCGTACGTGGACGTGATGCCGACCACGGCGACGTTCAGCCGGTTGATCAGCAACCCGACGATCACCATCAGGCTGGCCCAGAACAGCCACCTGGCCGAGTCGGCAAAGTCCGGCGTGAGCAGGATGGCCAGCGGGATGATCAACCCCGCCTGGACCTCGATCCAGAAGGCGACCGACTGCGGCGTGAGCACCAACAGCTCGGTCCCGATGCCCCGCAGCACAATATCCAGGCCGCGCAGCGCCAGGGTGCCGAAGAGTGCCCAGCACAGGACGTGCCCGACGTCCCGCAGCAGCGCGACCTCGATTTCCCTCCCGAAGTACCAGGCGCTCAGGGTGGACTCCACGATCACCATCGCCACCCCGGCCGCTACCGCCGACACGAAGAAGAACAGGGGCAGGATGGGCGAGTACCAGATGGCGTTGAGCTTGTGGGGGACGATCAGGAAGAGCGATCCCAGCGAGCTCTGGTGCAGCACCGAGAACATGATGCCCGCCATCAGCAGCATCGTCGGCATCCGGGGATCCCGGTAGATGACGCCGAATCGAACCAGCAGCTCAAAGCCCACCAGCACAGCGGCGATGGCGATGACCCAGGCCGCCGAATGCGTGAGGGCGATCGCGAACAGGACCAGCAACGCGACCGCGATCCACGGGGCGACATTCCTCCACACTGCATACGTCCTGTCCATCTGGTAGCGCTCGAACACGACCGGGAGGAACTCCAGGAACAGGATGGTCGTGTACATCATCACGCACCATCCCACCTCGAACATGGGGGATTCGTGATGCCAGTAGATGATCATGTGCCAGATGGTCCACGGGCGCCCCAGGTCCACCATCAGCGCCAGGATGAACAGCAGGTACCCCAGGAAGGCCGTCAGAATAGTGGGGCGAACCAGCGGCCGGTATTTCTCCCCGCCGAACATGTGCATCAAACCGGCCACCACGAACCCCCCGGCGGCCAACGCGATGCCGGCCAGGACGTCAAATCCGATCCAGAAGCCCCAGGGGTACCCCTGGTTGAGGTTGCTCACCCGGCCGATGCCCGAGGCAAAGCGGTACAGGGCAAGGATAGACCCGAACGCAGCCACCAGCATCAGGAGGCCCGTGCCGAGGCCGAAGTCCCTCCACCTGATAGTCGGTATCATCGCCCACTCCTCTCGTCCGACGTGGGAGCGTCCACGTGCCCCTCGTTGCGCTGCTTCCGGGTCCGCAGGGCGTAGCCCACACCCAGTACGCTGGCCAGGCCGAGCATGACCATCGGGATCGCCTTCATGGCCGGCTCGGTGTGGGCCACCATGGGATTACGCGGCACGCGCAGGACATAGCCGAGCTTCTCGAAGGGCACGCTGGAGATGTGCAGGACACACGTGCCGCCGGCCTCCTCCAGCCCGTAGATGTGGTGGATGTATCCGCCCGGGTTGGTGGCGATCCGGCGCTGCGCCTCCTCGATGAGCGCGTCCCGATCCCCGAAGGTGATAGCCCCCGTGGGGCAGGCTTTCGCGCAGGCGGGAATCTCCCCCACCGCGAGGCGATGGGCGCACATCGTGCATTTGTTGATATACGGATTCCAGGTCTCGTATTCGAAGCGCGGCACCACGAAGGGGCACGCCAGCATGCAGTAGCGGCAGCCGATGCACTTGTCTCTGTGATAGATCACCGGACCGTTGTCGAGCTTTTCCAGCGCCTTGACCGGGCAGGCCGAGGCACACCCCGGCACCTGGCAGTGCATGCACTGGCGCTTGCCGAAGACCCATTCGTACCGCCCGCTGATCACCACCTCGTTGTATGTGACGAGGCACCAGGTCCCCGGGCTCAGGTCGGCGGGGTTCTGGTAGCCGGGACCTCCGAAGAAAGTCGTCTTCTCCGCCTGCCGTTTGTACTCGTGCTTGCACGCCACCTGGCAGCCCCGGCAGCCGATGCAGCGCGGCAAGTCAATCAGGAGACCCTTGACGGCCATCATGCACCCCCTAGGCTTTCTCGACGTCGCAAAGGAATGCCTTGAACTCGGGGATCATCGTGTTGGGATCGCCGACGTGTGCGGTCAGCAGGTTGGCGCTGTCCCCGGTGGCCAGGCCGGCGTACCCCCAGTGCCAGGGGATGCCGATCTGGTCCACGAGCCTCCCGCCGATGGAGAATGGCTCGAAGCGGTTGGTGACCAGGGCGCGGGCCCGGAGTTCCCCGCGCTTGCTCCGCACCCGGACCCAGTCGCCCGTCTGGATTCCCTTGCGGCGAGCGAGGTCGGTGGACAGCTCGACGAAGACGTCCGGCACCAGTTCGACCAGCCAGGGCATGTTGCGCGACATGGCGCCGGCCTGCCAGTGCTCGCAGACACGGTAGGTCGTGCCCACGATGGGGAACTCCCGCGGGTCGCCGATCTTGTCCGGCTCCCACACCTTGCACGCGGGGCTGTACTGCACGGACGACATCAGGTTGCGGACAGGGCTCTCGACAGGCTCGTAGTGCTCAGGGAACGGTCCATCCGCCAGGGCGATCGCGAACGCACAGGCAACGCCCTCGGGCCGCATGATGAAGGGGAGCTTCGTGCCGGGAGGCCAGGCACCGTCCGGCACGTCTCCCTCCCACTTCTTGGCGTCCTCGTTCCAGCGGATGACCACCCGCTTCGGATCCCAGGGCTGGCCCTTCATATCCACCGAGGCACGGTTGTAGAGGATGCGTCGATTCGCAGGCCAGCACCATGCCCAGTTGGGGTTGAGCCCCAGCGGGTCCTTCGCCGGGTCGCTCCTCTGGCGCCGGGCCATCCTATTGTCTTCCTTGTTCGGCCCCGGGTAGCTGCCGCAGAAGATCCAGCAGCCGCACGCCGTGGAGCCGTCGGCCTGCAGCAGGGCAAAGGTCGGCACCTGATCGCCCGCCTTATACGGCTTGCCGTCGATCTCGAGATCCTGCGTGAAATGGCCGTTGATCTCCCTGGCGACCCTGTGGATGTCCGGTTCGCCGTGCGGGTCCGTGTCCTGGCCGTAGTCCCATGAGAGCTGCAGAATCGGCTGCGGGAACGCACCCCCGGCTGCGTAGGCCGCCTTCAGCTCTTTGACCAGGCGGGTGAGGATCCAGGTGTCACTCCTGGCATCGCCGGGTGGATCCACCGCCTTGTATCGCCACTGGGCCCAGCGACCGCTATGGACAATGCTGCCCTCCTTCTCGACCGACGCCGCGGCCGGGAGGAGGAAGACCTCGGTGTTCACCGAGGACGGATCGACGCCGGGCCGCTTCCAGAACCCCGCGGTGTCGGTCTCGAACAGATCGACGCAGACCAGCCAATCCAGTTTGGCCAGAGCCTCGCGGGCCTTGTTGGAATGCGGGCTGCCGACGGCCGGGTTCATCCCGAAGCAGAACAGCCCCTTGATCTTGCCGGCGTGCATCGCCTCGAAGATCGCCATGAACGAGTGGTCGCCTGTCGTCTTGGGCAGGTAGCTGTAGGCAAAATCGTTTTCCTTCCTGGCGTGCTCCCCCCAGAAGGCCCTGAGCAGGCTGGTGGCGTACTTGGGATAGTTCTGCATCCAGTTGGCGCTGAGTGGATCGTTGCTTTTGGGCGTATTCCTCTCAAGGTACGCGTCGAGCGTTTGCAGCGGCGCGGTGGGTGCCAGCAGGTAGCCGGGGAGGCTGTGGAACAACAGGCCCATGTCGGTCGAGCCCTGCACGTTGGACTCGCCGCGCATCGCGTTCACGCCACCGCCCGCCATGCCGATGTTGCCGAGCAGGAGCTGGAGGATGACGTACGAGTGAATGTTCTGCGTGGCATGACTGTGCTGGGTGGTGCCCATGGCGTAGAGCCACACCCCTACGCGGTTGGGCGCCCAGGTCGAGGTGTAGATGTCGCAGATCTTCCTGTACACCTCCTTCGGCGCGCCCGTGATGTTGCACACCGTATCGAGGTCGTACCGCGAGAAATGCCGCTTCAGCAATTGGAAAACACAGCGCGGGTGCCGCATGGTCATGTCGCGCTTCGGCACGCCGGTCTCATCCATCTCGTACGCCCACTTGGACTTGTCGTAGCTGCGCGTCTTGGGGTCGTAGCCGGCGAAGAGCCCATCCTGGAAGCCGAACGCCGGATTGATGATGAAGGTCGCGTTGGTGTAGTGCCGCACGTACTCGTGTTGAATGCGATCGTTCTGCAGGGCGTAGTTGATCATGCCGCCCACGAAGGCGATGTCCGTGCCCGACCGCATCTTGCAGTAATGGTCGGCGAAGGCCGTCGTGCGGGTGTACCGAGGATCGCAGGAGAGGACCACCGCCCCGTTTTCCTTGGCCTTCTCGATCCAGCGGGCGGCGATGGGATGGTTCTCCACGGCGTTGCTGCCGCAGATCATCGCCACATCGGCATTCTTCATGTCGATCCAGTGATTGGTCATCGCGCCGCGGCCGAAGGAGGCGGCCAAACTGGCCACCGTGGAGCTGTGTCATATCCTGGCCTGATGTTCCAGCCAGATGACCCCCAGGCCGCGCATGGCCTTGGAGATGAGGTAGCACTCTTCGCTGTCCAGGGCTGCCCCACCCAGGCAGGCGATCCCGCTGGTGTGGTTGATCGTCAGCCCGTCGCGCTGGCCCACCCAGGTCGCGTCGCGGGTCTTTTTGACCCGCTCGGCGATCATCTTCATCGCCTGGTCCCAGGAGAGTTCCTCCCAGGCGCTGCCGCCAGGTTTGCGGTACCTGATCTTCCGCAGGCGCCGCTCGTTGTGGTGGACCTGGTAGAGGGCGGCGCCCTTGCTGCACAGGGACCCCTCGTTGATGGGATGATCCGGGTCGCCCTCGATGCCGATGATCTTTCCCTCTCGAACCTCCACGATCTCGCCGCATCCTACACCGCAGAAGGGACAGATCGTCGTCGTGATCTTTCCGCGTTGCGGCCGCGCCTCCGCCGCAAACGCCGCGCTTGGCCCGAATCCCAGTCCCAGGGAACTGAGCAGCGCACTGGTTCCCGCCGCGCCACCGCTCGCCAGAAAACTCCGCCGGCTGATCTCCATTCTTGTTCCTCCCCGCGCTCGATGTTCCAGGCTGCTCGCCGGTCCTCCCAGGTCACCTAGGGTCTGACCGTCCCCTTCCGCCTTTTTCTCCTCTCCGCCCGATACGCTTTGCCCTCATCTCCGAGCAGATTGCTCTCTTTTCGTTCGAAAGCCCCCATTAGATAGCAAACGCCTTGCAGGATGCTGGGGGACCGGATGGCTCGCCCAGACCCCCGATCCGGTCGAGCCGCCTTCCACCGGCCGCCCTGGAGTGCGGCACACCTCTCCGGATTTCCCTGTCTCAGCACCTATGAGGAATCGAGATGCGGAACAGGCCTCCATATCTCTCGGCGTTCGTCGATCTGTCTCTCCCAAGATGTCGCTCAGGGCAACATAAAGCCTCCCACCGACAGGTTCAAGAAGTTTGGTGCAATTGTCTGTGGTCCCAATCATCTGTTTACGATTTCACCAATTGCTTTGATGCGGTGATATCGTCTGCTGGGACTTCTGTTCGGGCGCCTGGAGTCGCAGCGCTGCCGCGGACGAGACCAGCGCATCACGTCCGGAAGCGATGAGAGAACCCGAACGAGAGGAGCAACGACCGGCAAGAGATTCGGAAGAGCGTTGCAGGCCCTCTTGAGTCAAGCGGGCGGGCGCGGTGAGGCTCGGATGTCCTGTCGCAAGGAGCTGTGGACTAGGCCGGGGCGGCACCTTGAGGATGAGGAACAGAGCGGCCCTTCTCTCGACGGCACCGCTCCTCGAGGTACGCATACCACTGCGCCATTCCCTGGCCCGTCCGCGCCGACACTTCCAGGATGGTGGCCTCGGGGGCGACGCGGCGGATGTTCCGGACGGCCGTGTCCCGGTCGAACCCGACCGGCCCGGCGATGTCCATCTTGTTCACCACGACCACCTGGGCGGTCCGGAACATGACCGGGTACTTGAGGGGCTTGTCTTCGCCCTCGGTGACCGAGAGGAGCACCACGCGCACGTCCTCCCCCAGGTCGTAGGAGGCGGGACAGACCAGATTGCCCACGTTCTCGATGACGAGGACGTCCAGGGAGTCGAGAGGCATCTTCTCCATCGCGCGGGCCACCATCTCGGCCTCGAGGTGGCAGACGTTTCCCGTGGTGATCTGCACCGTCGGCACGCCCCGCGCGCGCAGCCGCTGGGCGTCGTTGTCCGTCTCGAGGTCTCCCGCGATCACGCCGACACGCAGGCGATCCCCGAGGTCCGCCACCGTCCGCTCGATGAAGGCGGTCTTCCCCGAGCCGGGCGAGGAGAGCACGTTCAGGACGAGGAGGCCCTTGGCCTTGAAGTATCCCCGGTTCCGCTCGGCCAGCCGATCGTTCTTGGCCAGGATGGCCTGCTGGACGGGTACGGTGCGCCGGTCGCCTTCGTGCGGTTCGTCATGCGCATGCGGGTGAGTATGGGGATGGTCGTGGTCGTGCGGGTGGGCATGCTCATGGCCGTGAGGGTGCGAATGGCCGGCCTCCGGCCCGTCGATGCGAACCTCGCCGACGATACCGCATCCACAGTCCTTGCACACGATCAGGATACCTCCAGAGATGCCAGTTGGAGTTCCCGCCCCTGGTGCACCTCGGCGCTGGGAACGTGACACCGGGGACACTCACAGAAAAGGTCGTCCGGCTGAAATTCGAGGCGGCATGTCGAGCAAAAGCAGACGATCGGGACGTGTTCCACCTCGAGCGTTGCCCCTTCCGCGATCGTCCCTCGGGTCAGCACATCGAAGGCGAATTCCAGGGCCTCCGGGACCACCCCGGACAGGGGGCCGATCCGCATCGTCAGCCGGTGGATCCGATTCGCCCCCTCTTCGGCTGCCCGCTTCGTGGCCATGGCCAGCGTGTTCTCCATTATGCCAACTTCGTGCATGCCGCCCCAATCCCCTAACCCGGATAATTCACGAACAGTACCTTGAATTACCCAGATCAAATGACCAATGACCAATGGTGGTGGGCGCGCAAAGCGCGCCGCCAACTGGTCCCATTCGATTGGCTTCCGCAATTGGTCATTGACCATTGGGATTTGGTCATTGCTCCGGATTATTCGTGAAGGCGTTCGCGAATAGTCCGGGCTAAGATCCTTGCTTGAAGATGGCCGCGTGAGGTCGGTGTGTCAAGGGAAAACTCGCCGATGATATGTGTCACCAGACCCTTGCGCCAGCCTTGCGCGACGCCGGAGTCTTCTTATGCTCCTCTCTCAGCCTCGTTTGTCCTGCCAGATTCAATCTGTCTCCCTGGCGCCTCCGGCCCTCTGTGTCTCGGCTCCCAGCTCTCGTCTCTCGGCGCTTCCCCGGTCCGCCCGGCCCGCGTCTTTCAGCTTGACACGGCCGCACTGTTCAGGGCATACGCTCGGGGGCGGATGGAAACACCGACCCGCTGCGAGGAGCAGCAGTTCGAACGGAACCCTTGTTGGCAGGAGTCGCCGCATGAGGATCACGGATCTACAGACCTACCTGGTGGACACCAAAGCCTTCATCAAGTGGGTGTTTGTCAAGCTGACGACAGATGAGGGCATCGTCGGCTACGGGGAGGCGGGCAGCGCCTTCCGTGAGCGGGCCCAGGCCGCCGCCATCCAGGAGCTGAAGCCCCTGGTGGTGGGCCCCGACCCGTTCGAGGTCCGGGCATTCTGGAGCCAGGCGTACAAGATCCACCTGGACGTGCGCGGGCCCAGTTCGCTCCACGTCTCGGCCTTGGGCGCCATCGAGTTCGCCATGTGGGACATCCTGGGCAAGGCGCTCGGCACCCCGCTGTATAACCTCCTGGGCGGGAAATGCCGGGACATGGTCCGCGCCTACCTGCATGCGCAGGTCTGGGGAGGGGAGGTGGAGCCGGGGCCGGAGGTGTACGTCCAGCTCGCGCGCGAGCGGGTGGCCGAGGGGTTTTCGACCATCAAGTTCGATCCCTTCTGGTTCGCCGTCCCCAGTGACGCCAACATCGGTCGGGACGAGTTGCGCCGCGTCGTGAGAATCGTGAGCGCGGTGCGCAAGGCGGTGGGGGATGACGTGGACGTGGGGATCGAGTTCCACGCCAAGTTCAATACGCCCGCCGCCATCCGGATCGGCCTGGCCCTCGAAGAGTTCGACCCCTTCTTCATCGAAGAGCCCACCGGCTCCGAGGACCTGGATGCGCTGCGGATGGTGACCGACAGCCTGAAGGCGCCCGTGGCCTCGGGCGAGCGGCTGGTCAGCCGCTACGCCTTCAAGCCGATGATCGACCGGCACGCCGTGGACATCCTCCAGGTTGACCCCGGCCGGGCCGGCGGCCTCTTCGAGAACCGGATCGTGGCCGACATGGCGGAGGTGGCCTGCATGCCCGTGCTGGTGCATCAGCCCTACGGCCCGGTGTACGATGCCATGGCGGTTCAGCTCGCGGCGATGATCCCCAACCTCTTGGCGGTGGAGTGGCCCAAGCACTACTACCCGGTGACGCCCCCCGATCTGCGCTTCCGGCTCGTCAAGGAACCGCTGGCGGTGGAGGATGGCCACGTGCGCGTGCCCACGGCGCCGGGCCTGGGTGTGGCGCTGGACGAGGCGGAGGTGGCAAGGTACCGGATCGAGTTCTGACTGCGGCACTGTGCGCATCCATAGCGGCGCCGGGGCTGGGTCACGACCAGACCCCACGACCAGGCCCCTCTATTGACAGGGCAACGCGCCAGGCATAGCTTTGGGTCCGAACGGTCCGGACCCGCGCGATTCAGCATCGGCTGGGCCGCGGGTCCAATCGCCGGACGATCCGGCGCTCCCCTCTAGCCCGGATTATTCAGGAATCCCCGATATTACTTTCACCGGGTACCCCCTGGGTGCCCTCTCCCACACCCAAAGGGTACCCAGGAGAGGGGCACAATTCTTGATTCCCTCTCCCCGGTGCGGGAGAGGGCAAGGGTGAGGGGGCCGTTCCGACGTGCGAAGCGACTTCACGAACAATCCGGGCTAGGAGACGGCCGCCCGAGATGCAGAAGAGATTCTTCTTCCTCCTCCCAGGGGTCCTTCTCACCGTCGCAGGCTGCAGCTTCGTCTCCGCTCCGTTCAGGGTCGCCAAGGGGGCGGTCGTGGGAGGGGTCTGGGTGCTGAAGACCACCTACGTGATCACCGCCGGGACGACCAAGACGATCTATCGAATCGGGGAATTCACCTACGAGGTCGTGAAGGCGCCCATCGAATGGGCGCTGACCCACGAGGAGATCGAGAGCATCGATGGGGTTCCGGCGAAGGAGGCCATCCGCGAGGGCCGGGTGAAGGCCTCCCCCTACGTGGTCAAGGGAAAGACGTACGTCCCCATGTCGGCGGAGGCGGCCCAGCGGTACCGGGAGGACGGGATCGCCTCATGGTACGGGTACGAGAGCGGCCGCATGACCGCAAACGGCGAGGCGTTCAACCCGAGTGGGTTGACGGCCGCCCACAAGTACCTTCCCATCCCCATGTTCGTCCAGGTGACGAACCTGGAGAACAACAAGTCCATCATCGTCCGGGTGAACGACCGGGGGCCGTTCCCGAGCGATCAGAACCCGAGATCGGGCGACCGCATCATTGACCTCAGCATGGGGGCCGCCAAGCGCCTCGGGTTTTATGCCAGGGGCACGACGATGGTGCGGGTCGAGGCGATCCAGGTGAAGGAGGAATGAGGGGGAGGGGTGATGCGCCGCTTCGGAGGGAAGAGCTGATGCGAGTGTGGACGAGGAGAGCCGTCCTCTTGGCGACGGGGCTGGCGGTATTCCTGGGGGCGACGGCGCCGCTCATGGCCGGCGCCCGCATCACCGAGGTGACAGTCAGTCAGGCCCGGGAGTTGATTCAGAAGAGCGCCAGGGACGCCCAGTTCGTCATCCTGGACGTGCGGACGCCCGAGGAATTCGCCCAGGGGCACCTGTCCGGCGCGCTGAGTGTGAACCTGATGGCCCCGGACTTCGAGCGCCGGCTGGGCGCGCTGAGTCGGGGGAAGACCTATCTCGTCTATTGCCGGACGGGGAACCGCTCGGTGAAGGCGATTCAGATCATGGGCCGGTTGGGCTTCCGGTCGGTGTACCACATGTTCGAGGGGATCGTGGGCTGGCAGAAGAACGGCTTCCCCCTGTCCACGTCGTCGTGACCTCCGCGCCGCCAGCACATCCGCCTTGCTCGGGCTCTCCGTATGATGTATATTGCGATGTACCTCTTGGGAAAGGCGGTGAGAGTCCGATGCCAGAGATGATTCGCAAGCAGGTGTACATCCAGGCGCGCCAGGAACAACTTCTCAAGGCGCTCGCGAAGGATCTGCACGTGACCGAAGCGGAACTGATCCGGCGAGGCATCGACCGGGGCCTCGACAGGATGGCGGGCGTCCGTCCAGACCCGGCGGCATGGGGCGAGGCGGAAAGGTATATCCTCGCCCGGATGCGGAGGGGAACGGTCAAGGGGAAGCGCCGCTGGACTCGTGAGGATCTCTATGGCCGATGAGATTCTCGTGGATACAAATGTGCTCGTCTATGCCTACGACCGCGCGGAGCCCAGAAAACAGAAACGGGCGCTGGAGACTTTGCGGCGCCTGGCGGTCGGCGGCCGCGGGCGGCTTTCGGCGCAGATCTTGGGGGAATTCTTCCGGGCGGTCACCCAGAAGATCCCATCCCCTTTGAGCCCCAGCGACGCCTACGGCCAGATCGCGACGTTGATCCGCGCTTTCTCTGCGCTCCCGATCACGCCCCTGATTGTCCTCGAGGCCGCGAGGGGAGTACGGGATCACCGGCTGAACTACTGGGATGCGCAGGTGTGGGCGACGGCCCGCCTGAACCAGATCCCGCTGGTACTGAGCGAGGACTTTAAGGACGGCTTTGTCCTGGATGGGGCTCGCTTCGTCAACCCCTTCGCCCGCGCGTTCGACCTCGCCGCCATCGGCTAGGCATTGCAGCAATGCCTTGCCTCGGGTTCCAGCCGAGCGAAAGAGTTATTCCACTCAGACAACGACGTCCCTCAACCAGATGTCCCCTGGCGCTCTCCCTGATGACCGACGCCTCGCCCAGCCAGCGTGCCCGCGGCGAGAGGGTCGAAGCAGTAGGGAGACTAAAGAAGCAACGTCCCCTCCACGCCCCCTCCAGACGGCCGCATGCCATGCTGGTTACCCCTAGCGGTAGAGGGAAAAGCCAGCGCGGAACGTGGTGCTCCGCTGGTTGTACAGCAGGAAGCTCTCCCCGTACCCGGTGAATAACTGCGCGTGGAGATAGAGGCTGAAGTTGCCCCAGCCCAGCCGCATCATGGGATACGAGAGATCCACCTGGAGGCTGCCCCGGTTGGCCTTATCGCCCAGCCGGCTGATAGCGGAGAGCTGCAGGCCCTTGGCCCATCCCAGGACGGCCCGCATGCCGACGTACCCGCGATAGCGCGCGAGGTCGGGGTTGTCGCTCAGGTTTCCGACGTAGGCCCACGCGCGCGGGGCGAGGCTCAGCTGGAGGCCGTCCTCTTTCCCGAGCACGACGGTGGGCTGGAAGTACACCTGATTGAGACTCCTTGAATCCGCTCCTCCCTTGCCGTTTGATTCATGCTGGATCCCGGCCTGCAGGTCCAGGCGGAACCAGTCCGCCCAACGCCCCTGGTCAACGCGCTCCATCGCGTAGAAGAACTCCGGCTTATAGCTGCTGTCCAGGAATGGGGCGGAGGCTTGCTTCCAGTCCCAGAGCGAGGTCTGCGTGTAGGCGAGGTGGAGCCCCTGCAGGGCGGGATAGCGTTGGGCCAACGGCCCGTTGACGTTCAGGAGTCGATATTTGAAGCTGATCTGGAACTTGGCGTTTGGCGAGTCCGGCCCCGCGATGAAGTAGAAGGGCTCGTAGCCGAAGAAATGGGCTTTGAAGAAATCCTGCGGGCCGGAATCCTCCCCTTCTTCCGTAGGTTCACGCGGAGGCTCAATGGGGGCCGGCTCACCCGCCTTGGCGTATGCTTCCGGACGTCGCACCTCCAGCACCACCGCATTGGCGCGGATGCCCGGCGCGCTGAACAGCAGTTGTCCCTCCAATCCCTCGGGCACCGTCAGCACGTATTCCCGGCGGGCATACCCCCCCGGAGGGATGAGGGTCTCTCCCGCTTCGGCCGGATCGCGCAACGTGACGACCACGGGCCGAACGACACCCCCGCTCTGCAGCCGGCCGTCAAGCTGCGTCCGGAAGGAGCGCGACGCGGGGCGATCCGAGGCATTGAGGACGACCAGCCAGACGCTCACCGTTCCGCCCGCAGGTACCGCCTCGGATGGCACGACGAAGACCGTCGTCAGCTCCTGCCCGAAGGCGACCGAACAGGCGAGCAGACCGGTCAAGAGCAGGACAGCCGTGGCTGCCGGCAGCTTGCCGCGAAGGGAGTGACGGTCGGCATGCGACGGACGCACCACGATCGCACCTCACATTCAGTCCAATGGGAGGAAGAGACGCGAGACCTCCGCGCCTCGGGAACCTCCTGCCGGCAGGATGGCGTCAGTGTGTCCAGGGCCGGTCAAAGAATACCTCGACCCAAGGGCAAGTGTAAAGGCGGCCGGTATTGCGACAGAAGCAGGGACAGCAAGGCGGGGCGACTCAATCGTGCCAGACGGTGGGGACGTGCTGACGGCCTATCCGAGGGAGCTTCGCTCACTCTGAGCTGGCACTGACGCGGTGGTCGCTGCGGCAGACGGTCTGGGTCAGCGGACGTGTTCTCGTTCCGGTGTCCCCTGGCGGTCTCCCTGGTGACCGACGCCTCGCCCAGCCGGCATGCCCGCGGCGAGAAGCTCGAAGCAGTAAGGAGACTAAGGAAGCAACGTCCGCTCCACAATTCTTTCTTGGGGGTAGGAGCCGAGCGGGAGAGCTATCGAATAGCAATAGCCGTACCACTTCCAACGATTCTGTTACCAATCAGCACATTGTTTCCGGGTAGAACCAACGCGTCATCGCGGGCGATGATAGAAGCGTTTTGACCGGGAATTTCAAAAATCCCATTGATACGAATCACCTGCGGGTTAATGAACCGGACGTTTAGGATCTCCTGCCCATTCTCGTCCCTGACTAGCAATGAACTTCTATCCGGCTGTCTTGGATTGAATGTTCTCTCGGGGCTAGCTTGAAACTCGTTGTCGATTATCCTGACGACAGGCTGGTTGTTGGAGTTCACGAGTCTTGCAGAGAGGAACAGGCTCCCGTTCTGTACTCTCACGGAAAGAAACGGCTGTCCTCCGACAGTGAGGGCGACTGTCTTATTGTTGGTGATGATGGTGTTGCCCCCCAAGACCAAGGCCACAGAGCCTTTTTCCAACTGCCCAACGCTAATTGGTGTTGGTTCGTTGGCAGGTAGGATTTCGCCAAAGTAAACCGGCCGCTTCGCGGCTTCTCTCTTATCAACGATTCCGTTATTAAGATGAGATGTAATCGCAAGCAACACCAAGATCGTACCCACACAAGCAACCCACAACGCTGTCTGCGGGTCGCGACGAGAGAGAAAATACCACACCGCACCGGTCCAAAAAATACTAGCCATAAACCATACCAACGTCACTAGCCAAACAGGAGCCATGAAGTTGACGCCCCACGATCCTGACGGAAGAGGTGTCGGCAAGACCCTCGACTTGGCGGGTGGCCCTGAACGCCTCTTTCTGGTTTTTCTCGACCCATCTGGACTCATTAAGTTCTTGTCAGTGTCCATTTCCCGCCAGGATGCGAACGGAGCATACCGCAGCCGGGGGGCGCGATGTCAAGCGAGAACTGGTCATAAGAAGGTACCGGACAGTATGCCGTGGATACCCTGGAACTCGCCGGTGAAAGTCCGGCCCCGGGAGCGGGCAGCGCGCCCGGGTAGCTTGAGGGAGGTGTGAGGGGTAACCTGAAACACCAAGTTCCCTGACGAGCGCGCCCGGACGGACGTGCGCAACCTGGCAGGCCGCAGCGCGCAGCGAACCCAGGTGTAGCCCCGTTAACTCAGTGAGGGCGTCGACTCCGTTGTCCGGGGAGGAAGACCGGCGCTCAGATGACCACCATCGCTGCCAGGTCATCTGGGGCCCTCCGGGGTAGCAGGGATGGCATGCGGGGACAGCTCCAGAGGGCACCACGGGAGAGCCTGGCCAGTGGACCACAGGAGTCCAACCGCGGCGTATAAGGCGAACGCCGAAGTCGCCGCCGGGCTGCCCAGGCAGTCGGAGCGGCCCATAGTACCGCTCGCAGGGTCGGGACAACATAACCCGACCCGAGGGAAGGGGCTGCACTTTCACCGCGCCGCTGATGGGGCACCCGAGAGGGGATTGCCGCGAGGCTGGAACCCCTCGCTGCCGGGGTGGTGTCCCCGGTGGCGGCTAGGTCGCCGTGCCAAGCGGGACCGTTCCCGTGCATGCCAGCGGCCGAAGGTGATCGGAGAGCCGTGTGCGAGAAAACCGCACGCACGGTTCGATGAGGGGGCGCTGGTGTTCGACGCATGCGTGGGCTCGTGAGGCACCGCCAACCGAAAGGGGCGGCAACAGATAGGCTCACGCTACCCTCCGGCACCAGTGCTCTACTCTACCCATTTAGGGCCTAGCCTCAGTTTACGAGTTGTGGGCCAGCAATTCGCGTTTCGAGCGCATGGATACAGGGGTTAGGGCCTCCGTCGGGTGTATACACTAACTCGCCGTGTACCGCCCGAGCCGAAAGTGCTCGAAGAGCCGGCGCTGGATCGGCGTGTGCTGGGTCAGGATCGTCTCGGCGCGGGGCCGGCCTTTCCCCTCGGTGGGCGGGTAGAGGAGGATGAGCTCCTGGATGCCGGCCAGGCTCTCCAGCACCCCGACGAGGTCGAGGCGGACGCCGGCCTGGACCGCCTGCCGGTGGAGCAGCGAGGCCAGGAGCAGGGCCAGCACGCAGTAGAAGGCGTGGACCCGGATCTTCTGGTCGGTCCAGTGGAACATCGGCTCCCAGCCGACGAAGGCGGGATGCTTCATCTGCTTGAAGGCGGCCTCGATGTGGTGCTGGGCCCGGGCGGCCAGGATGATCTGGTCGGTGGACCACCCGGCCTGGTCGGTGAACAGGATGCGCTTGCCAAGCACGCGCGCCTTGAGGTCGGCGTAGGCCGCGGCCTGGAGGCGGTAGTGCAGGCGGAGGCGGCCCTGGGCGTCGGTGCGGACGTCCGTGGCGAGGAGGGTCTTGAGGTGCTGGCCGCTCCGCAGCTCATCGAGGCGCTTCCGGAGGCTGGCCGGGCTGTAGCCCTTGCCCCGCGCGCCGGGGCGCCCGGCCCGGCGGACCTTGGCCTGCAAGCTGGCCAGGCGCCGCCGGGCCTTGCTCAACTGCTGCTCGATCCCGCGCACCTGCTTGGCGAACAGCGTGGGGCTGAAGACCACCACCACCGTCCGGGCCCGGCCGTAGAGGACCTTGGTCGTGCGGACGGCCGTGACCCCCGCCAGGCGCGGGTCTTGGCACGGCTGGAACCGCTCCCGGGGCAGGGCCAGGAGGTCGGCATGCTGGGTGGGCACCAGCGCGGCCACGAAGTGGAACGGGGTCCCGTCGAGGCGCGCTTGGTTCGCGGCGGAGTTGTTCCCCTTGTCGAAGACGAGGGTGATGTCCTCCAGGTCCTGGGCCAGGGCCCGGTAGCGCTCCACCAGGGTGTCCAGCACCTCGGCGAAGGTCACGGCATCCGGCTGGTTGCCGGCGTAGAGGTGGGAGAAGAGCGGCACGTGGAAGTCGGTCGAGACCAGGAGCCCCAGGCCGACGATCCGGAGGTCCGTGCGCTTGGACTTGGCGTGGCCCCGTTGCGGGAGCTGGGCGGGGGTGGCGGTGTCGATAAACGTGTCGAAGTTGGTGCAGTCGAAGATCAGACAGCCGCGGTCGATGCCGAACCGGTCGACCACCCGGCGCGCCAGCTCCGTCTCGATGGCCTGCAGGGCCTCCGGGGTCACCCGCGCCATGTGGTCCCAGAAGCGCTGGCTGGTCAGGTCGGTGCGCCGGAGCGGGAGGAGGCGGGCGAGCGCGGTGGCCTGGTACCAGGCCCAGAAGCCGCGCTTGCTGGTCGGGGCCACGCACCGGTTGAGCGCGGCCAGGACCAGGTACTGGCCGACGCTCGGGCCCTGGGCGCGCTTGGGGAGGTGGGCGTCGATGCACCCGATGACGTCGAGCTGCGTGGCGAGGTCCAGCAGGGCCGCGACGGCCCCGAAGCTCCGGACGCGGCCGTCTCGCGGGCGCTGAGCGGCCTGCCCGGCTTGGGCCAGGGCCAGGACCTTCTCGGCGGTGCCGAGGTACTGGACGATCACCGGGCGGGGCTTCCCGTGGATGCGGCGGGACTCCACCACGGAGTAGTACGCCCGCCCGCGGACCATCCGGCGCTGGATGCTCGCCATGAGATTAGTGTATACACAACCGCTGGTGGGCGTGTCAAGCGAAATCTCAAGAGTTCGTGTATCCCCGGATTCTGGCCTAAAAAGCGGACAAACCAGGCCGGACCGCGCCGGGCGAGGTTGGGACGCGCCGCGGTATATTTTAGTGTATACAAACCGCGAGACCCCTTGACCGCTTCCAAGGCCGCACCAGCCGCGGCTTTCCACGATACGCTTCATTGTCAGCCGGCCCATAACTCGTAAAGTGAGGCTAGTTGTCTTTCACCGTCTCAGAGATGCCGGTGATCCGGATTCCCGCGCCGCTGGCCCTGTAGCGCCGGTTGATCCCCAGCAGGAGAATCGTGAGGCTTT
>Ga0315268_10001545_pt1 | contig 26446 bp, 24 predicted proteins | sample C1_top_MG_FD_204535 | JGI IMG/M metagenome (GOLD analysis project Ga0315268, IMG submission 204535) | Sediment microbial communities from Yellowstone Lake, YNP, Wyoming, USA - C1_top | ecosystem: Environmental > Aquatic > Freshwater > Lake > Sediment | place: USA: Wyoming | collected 2017-08-01
CGTGCTGTATGGCAATCTGGCGCTGGATGGCTGCATCGTCAAAACCGCCGGCGTCGATGAAAGCATCTGGAAATTCTCCGGCCCGGCGCGCGTGTTCGAGTCGCAGGAGGCGGCGGTGGAAGCCATCCTTGCCGACAAAATCGTTGCGGGCGACGTGGTGGTGATTCGTTACGAAGGCCCGCGTGGCGGCCCCGGCATGCAGGAAATGCTCTACCCGACCTCGTACCTGAAATCCAAAGACCTCGGCAAAGTCTGCGCGCTGGTGACCGATGGCCGCTTCTCCGGCGGCACCTCGGGCTTATCCATCGGCCACGCCAGCCCGGAAGCAGCAGAAGGCGGCACTATCGGCCTGGTCGAAGAAGGTGACTTGATCGACATCGATATCCCCCAGCGCGCACTCAACGTGCGCGTGACAGAAGCCGAACTCGCGCGCCGCCGCGCCGCAATGGACGCGCAGGGCGCGCATGCCTGGAAGCCGGTCAATCGCGTGCGCGCGGTGTCGCCCGCGTTACGCGCCTACGCCGCGATGGCGACCTCGGCGGCGTTTGGCGCGGTGCGCGATGTGTCGCTGGTTGAGCATCCCTCTGAAGCGCAAATCCACGCCGACCCGCTGGCGCGCTTCGTCATCCCCGGCCAGTTGAGTTTCCGCGTCGGCGCCGGTGGGCTGACCTACGCCGACCTCGACAACCACGGCGGCCGCGCGACGATTTGTTTGCAGGGCGCGCACGTAGTCAGCTTCCGTCCCAAATCGCAGCAGGAGCCGGTGGTGTGGGTGTCCGATGCCGCCAAGTTCGCGGCGGGCAAATCCATTCGTGGCGGCGCGCCGGTGTGCTGGCCGTGGTTCGGCGCGCACGCGACCGAGGCCGCGTTTCCTGCGCACGGCTTCGCCCGCACAGTGCCGTGGCAAGTGACCGGCTCGCGCAAGCGCAACGACGCCAAAACCGAGATCACCCTGCAACTGCTGGACAACGAACAGACCCGCGCGCAATGGCCGCACCCCACCCGACTGACGCTGACCGTGGTGGTGGGCGACAAGCTGGAGATGGCGCTGGCCACCACCAATACCGGCAAGGCTGCGATTCAGATTGGCGAAGCGCTGCACACCTATCTGCACATCAGCGACATCGGCACGGTGCAGGTGAGTGGCCTCGAAGGCGCAACCTTCCATGACAAGGTCGACAATTTCGCCACCAAAAAACAGAGTGGCACGATTGGCTTTAACGGTGAAGTTGACCGCGTGTACGTGAATACGCCCGCCGACTGCGTGATCGAAGACGTGGGCCTGAAACGCCGCATCCGCATCGCCAAAACCGGCTCGCTTTCCACCATCGTATGGACGCCGTGGACCGAAAAAGCCGACAAGATGGGCGACATGGGCGTGGGCAAATCGGGTGCGGGCTGGCGCGAAATGGTCTGCGTCGAGTCGGCCAACGCGATGGACAATGTCGTCACCGTCGCGCCGGGCGAGTCGCACATGATGGCGGTGGCCTACAGCGTCGAACCCTTATGAACAAGGAGGCACTATGCGCGTGATTCTGGTGGCCAATCCCAAGGGCGGCAGCGGCAAAACCACGCTGTCGACCAATCTCGCCGGCTATCTGGCTTCCACCGGCAAGCGGGTGGCGATGCTCGATCTCGACCGGCAAAAATCAGCGACCCACTGGCTGGCGATGCGCGACCTGGCATTGCCGGACATCGAGTTGCTGCGCGAGGGGCAGAAGGAAGACAGCGACTGGCTGGTGATCGATTCCCCCGCCGGGCTGCACGGCAAGAACCTGGAGCGCGCGCTCAAGCTGGCGCACAAAGTGGTGGTGCCGATCGCGCCGTCGCTATTTGATATCCGCGCCAGCCAGGATTTTCTGGTGGCGCTGCATGCCGAAAAGGCGGTGCGCAAAGGCCATGCTTTTGTGGGCGTGGTCGGGATGCGAGTTGATCCGCGCACTCGCGCTGGCGTGACGCTGGAGCAGTTCATGGCACAACAGGATTTGCCGGTGCTGGCTTTCCTGCGTAATACGCAACACTATGTGAACGCTGCATTCGAGGGCAAGAGCCTCTTCGACCTGCCGCCGCATCTGGTTGAACGGGACCTCGAATCGTGGCGCGAGCTGACCGCGTGGCTGGAGCGCTGAAAGAGTGACAATAAAAAAAGTGGCGTATAGAATAATCAGAATTGCCGGAGGGAACGGATGGACACTTTGCTCGCTTGGCTGCATGCGTCTTGGCCCTGGTATGTCGCAGGGCCGCTGATCGGGCTGATGGTGCCGCTCATGTTGTGGATCGGCAATCGCTCCTTCGGCATTTCATCCAACCTTCGCCACCTGTGCGCCATCGCGCAGCCCAAGTCGATCAGCGTGGATTTCTTTCATTACAACTGGCGTGAGCACAGATGGAATCTGGTGTTTGCCGCAGGGGCCGTGCTGGGTGGCTTTCTCGCCGGGATCGTGTTCGCCAACCCGGAACCGGTCGTGCTTTCGGTGGCCGCGCTCACCATGTTTTCCTATTGGAATGTTCCCGTCGCCGGGGGATTTCTGCCGCCCGTTTTGTTTGACCTCACCTGGATGAGCATTGTTGTTATGTTCTGCGGCGGCGTGCTGGTGGGATTCGGCACCCGCTACGCCAGCGGCTGCACTTCAGGCCACGCGATCACCGGACTCTCCACGTTGCAACCCCAATCCCTGTTTGCGGTGCTCGGCATTTTCGCGGGTGGCCTGCTTTCCGCACACTTCATCACGCCCCATCTCTTTTCCCTGTTCTGGTGAGCCGCCATGCGCTTTCTGCCTTATCTATTCGCAGGGCTGGCTTTCGGATTCGTGATGATCAAATCCGAGGCGGCGTCCTGGTATCGCATCATGGAAATGTTCTATTTCCAGTCCTTCCACATGTTCGGCATCATGGCGAGCGCCATTGCCACTGGCCTCACCGGGGTGTTTCTGCTCAAACGCTATGGCCGCCTGCTCACGCTCGACGGGGAGGCGATCGTCATTCCCCAAAAAGCGCCCGGTCGCATCAACTACATACTGGGCGGATTCATTTTCGGCTTGGGCTGGGGCATCATCGGCTTATGTCCCGGCCCCATCTTCTCCCTCGTCGGCATGGGGTCGATCGGCGCGCTGGCAGCCCTGGCGGGCGCGTTGCACGGCACCTGGTTATATGGCTGTGTAAAAAAATGGTTGCCGCATTGACAAGCGCGCGCAGCGTCGGATAAACGCTAGTCATAGGCTTCAAACGATCACCCCACTCCAACGGAAAACATTCGATCATGAAAATCTCTCGCTGGTTACTGGCCGGGGTGGCAGTGCTTGGACTGGGCGTCGCGTTTGCGACGTATTGGCAGAGCCGCACTCCGCCTGAAATTGTCGCAGCGCGCAAAATGGGCGCAGAGCTGTCACAAAAGGGCCGCAATGGGGTGCCGGCCTGTGTCAGTTGCCACGCCACAAAGGGCGAGGGCAATGCTGCCAAGGGACTTCCCCGCCTGGCGGGGCTGAATGCGGGCTATATCGCGCGGCAATTGCGCGATTTTGGGCGCGAAGCCCCGCTCACCGGGGCGCATTTCGACAAAATTGCGCGCGATTATTCAAAGACCCCGCGCATTAATCTGCCGTATTCCACGCTGACTCCCGGACTGCGTCATGACCCAGTAATGAGCCCCATCGCCAAGGCGTTGAAACCCGACGAAATCGAAGCACTGGCGCAGTATTACGCCGCGCAGGATTTTGTCGCCAAGCCGCTGGCGGGCGATCCGGAAACGCTGGAACGTGGCGAAGATCTGGCGCTGCGTGGCAAACCGGAATATGGCGTGCCGGGTTGCTTTGCCTGTCATGGCCAGAATGCAGTTGGCGTCGGTGCAGTATTCCCGTCGCTGGCGGGCCAACCGCCGCCATACATCATTGATCAGTTGAACCGCTGGCAGGCGGGCAGTCGTGACAACGATGAAAATGGCCTGATGCGCTCGGTTGCGGAGTGGATGACCGAAGGCGATAAGCAGGCCATCGCGGCCTATCTGGCCAATCTGACCTATCAGGCAGACGGCCGATGAAGGGATGGCAAGCGTTGGTGCTTGTGTCGCTGGCCAGCCCCAGCGCGGCATTGACGTTTGTGGATGCGCCGTTGCCGGGCAATCTGGTCGAGGTGCCGGTTGCCGCGCCGGGCGAGGTATTTATTCCGCCCGCGATCGTCGATATCCCGGAAGACAAGCAGGGCGACCTGGTCAAGCTTGGGCGCCGGATATTCATCGATACAGCGAATCTGGCGCGACGCTACGGCGGCAATCAACTGTCGTGCGCCAATTGTCATTTGTCCGAGGGCCGCAAGCCGAACGCCGCGCCCATGTGGGCGGCGTGGGGGCGCTACCCGCGTGTCGGCGAGTCGCCGGGCACGGTGCAGAGTTTCGAAGCGCAGATACAGGACTGCTTCCACTTTAATCTGAACGGCCAGAGCCCGCCGCTCGATTCCCCCGAAATGCAGGCCTTGGTGGCGTATTCGCAGTGGCTGGCAACCGATGCGCCCACCCGCGCCGAGTTGCCCGGACAAGGCTTCGGCGGTGGCAATGCGCTGGCAGGCGTTCCGCAAGGAGGGGGCGCGAGCGCGGGATCGGTGAAGCGCGGACAGGTGCTTTACCGCGCGCAATGCCTGGTTTGCCACGGTGCCAACGGGCAAGGCATCGCCAGGCGCACCAGCGGCTATCATTTTCCGCCGCTATGGGGCGCGGCCTCCTACAGCGCGGGATCCAAACTTGCGCGCCCCTCTGTACTGGCGGCTTATCTGCAAGCCAACATGCCGCTTGGGCGTGGCGGCAGCCTGTCCGCACAACAAACGGCTGACATTGCCGCGTACGTGCTGGCGCAACCGCGCCCGGCCGATCCGCGTGTCGGCTTGCTGCAGCGCCTGCGGGGGGGACGATGAAGCAGCTGGCGCTGCTGCTGGCGGGGGTGATGGCCGCGTTCCCGGCGGCCCCGCATGACTGGCCGTATAGTCAGCGCCCGAGCGCGGCGGTACCGTTGACCGATACGCCCGGCACGCTGGAAGCCGAGACCCTGCGCCGGCCGGGCAAACGGTTTGTGCCACCCGAACTTGACGAATTGCCCGCCAACGCCTGGGGCGACCTGGTGCGCGAAGGGCGCGCTATTTTCGTCGATACCGGTGCGCGCGCACCGCGCTATGCGGGTAATGGTCTATCCTGCGTGAGTTGCCACCTCGGCGAGGGGCGCAAGCCGGATGCGGCGCCGCTGTGGGGCGCATGGCCGATGTACCCGACTTATCGCGGCAAGAATGATGACGTCAATACCTTCCAGATGCGGGTACAGGACTGCTTCCGGTTTTCGATGGATGGCCTGATGCCGCCGCTGCAATCGCGCGAAATTCTGGCGATCACCGCGTATGCGCAATGGCTGGCGCGCGGCATCCCATCCGGTACGCCGGTGCCCGGACGCGGCTTTGTACAGATCAAGCGCGATATCGAGCCATCCGACGACCGCGGTCGCGTGGTGTACGGCATGAAGTGTGCGGTGTGCCACGGTGACAATGGCCAGGGGGTGAAGGCGGCGGATCAGGTGCGTTACCAGTTTCCACCGTTGTGGGGATCGGACAGTTTCAATCGGGGGGCAGGCATGTACACCGTACGCACTGCCGCCGCGTATATCAAGGGCAACATGCCACTGGGTCGCGGCATGAGCCTGGCTGACCAGGAAGCTTACGATGTCGCCTTGTATATCCGCCTGAAAAACCGCCCCACCGATCCCCGCAAGTCCTGGCTGTCTGATTTTTCGCGTGGATTCTCCGGCCTTTGACGATGATGAACCGCTCCGCCTTGCTCATCGTGCTACTGCTGGCACCCGGCCTGAATGGCAGTGCTGCGCCGGATGCGGTGAATCGCGCCATCGACGTGCCGGTGTGGGATGAGGCAAGCGCCGCACCTGCTGTGCGCCTGCGTATCGAGCCGCCCCGGATCGGGCTATCGACCGAACAGACCAAAGTTTTTGCGGCCGCTCCGACCGAGCGCCAGTTTGTGCCGCCGCGCCTGGCCGATCTGCCGGACAACGCCTGGGGCAAGCTGGTGCGTGACGGGCGCGATATTTTCGTCGACACCCAGCGTCACGCGCGCCGCTTTGTCGGCAATGGCCTCAACTGCAGCAACTGTCATCTGTCGGAGGGGCGGATGCCTGGCGCGGCGCCATTGTGGGCAGGTTATCCACTGTATCCGTTGTACCGGGGTAAAAATCTGCGTGCAAACACGTTTCCGGAGCGCATCGGCGAATGTTTTCGCTACAGCATGGACGGCACAGCGCCGACTCTCGACTCTCGCGAAATGCAGGCTTTGGTCGCGTATTCGCAATGGCTCTCAACCAACGTGCCGGCCCGCGCGGTCATGGCAGGGCGGGGGGTTGCCGGGGTGCGTGCACCGCGCGAGGCCTCGCATGGACGTGGCAAGATTGTGTATCAGAACCAGTGCGCGGTGTGCCATGGCAAAAATGGCGAGGGGGTGCGGCGTGCCGATGGTCATGGCTATCAGTTTCCGCCGCTGTGGGGGTGGGATGCCTACGCAAAGGGCGCGGGCATGAACAAGCTGGGCACCGCCGCCGGATTCATCAAGAGCAACATGCCACTGGGCAAGCGCGGCAGCCTCACCGAGCAGGAGGCGCTGGACGTGGCGTTCTATCTCAAGATTCAGTCCCGGCCGTGGGATCCGCGCATGGGCTGGTTCAGTATTTTCATGGGAGAGATCGCTGATGGTTGAGACGCGCCTGGCCAAATTCTTTCCATTTTTGATCTGGTGGCGGTTGCTCGACCGTCCGACGCTGCGCGCCGACCTGGCGGCCGGGATCACCGCCGGGGTGCTGATTCTGCCGCAGGCGGTGGCGCTAGCGGCGCTCGCCGGACTGCCGCCGGAATACGGCATCTACACCTCGATTTTCCCGGTGATCATCGCCGCCCTGTTCGGCTCGAGCTTCCATGTCATGTCGGGGCCGAACACCGCGCTTGCGGTGTTGATTTTCATCGACCTGTCGTCGTTCGCCAGCCGCGGCACCGAGCAATACATCATGTACGCGATGGGGCTGACTTTCATGGCCGGGGTGTTCCAGCTCGCTTTTGGTCTGGCGCGATTGGGCGTGGTGTTCAACTACATCTCGCACTCGGTGATTGTCGGGCTGGCGGCCGGAGTCGGCGTCGTCATCATCATTCAGCAGCTCGGCAATTTCTTCGGCATCCTGATGAATCAGCGCGAGGAAATCTACGAAACCGTGCTGCAGGCCTGGTACAACCTGGATCACGCCAACTGGGCGGCAGCGGCGAGCGGCCTGGTTACCATCCTGGCCGGGGCAATCACCCGCAGCATCAACCGCAAATTGCCGCATCTCATTATTGCCCTCGTCGTGGGCACCCTGTTCGCCTGTTTGCTCGACTGGCTATTCGGCCCGGCGACGCTGCGCATCGACAAACTGGGCACGCTGACCCTGTCGGCGCTGCCTTTTGTTCCAGTCAACTTCAGCGCGGACAGCCTGATCGTTTACTACGATCTGATCTTGTCGGCAGTGCTGATCGGATTCCTCGGCCTGATGCAGTCGGCAGTGATTGCGCGCTCGATGCAGGCCAAGACGGGGCAAGTAATCGACATGAACCGGGAAATCATTGGCCAGGGTTTATCCAATGTCATTGGCAGCTACTTGTCGTGTTTTGTCAGTTGCGGTTCGTTCAACCGCAGTGCGGCCAATTTCGATGCCGGCGCGAAAACGCCGATGGCGAGCCTGGTGTCGGCAGTCGCGCTGGCGGTGTTGATCTGGTTCGCCTCGGACCTGATCGCGCTGATGCCGATCGCAGTGATGGCAGGGCTGTTGATGCTGGTCGGCTGGGGTCTGGTCGATCGCAAGGAAATTCGCCTGCTGATCAACGAGCGCGCTGAATTCATGATCTTTGTCGCGTGTTTCTTCAGTGCGGTCGTACTGGGCCTGGATTACGGCGTAGTCGTCGGCGTGCTGCTGTCGGTTGGCGTCTACCTTGCCAATGTCTCGCGCCCGGTGCTGCGGCGGCTGGATGAGGAAACTGCCCATGCGTATCTGCCCCCTGCGCTCGGCAACAACGTCACCGTCCTGCGCGTCACCGGCAACCTATTTTTCGGATCGGTGCAATCGATAGACGCCCAATTGCGCACGCTGGCGCACAACGAGGGTCGCGCACGCGGGCTGTTCCTGTCGCTCGAATACGTCGGCCACCTCGATACTGCAGGCGTGCAGGCGCTCGCCAAGGAAGCCACCCGTCGCCATCAGGCGGGTGGCCAGATCTACCTGGGATTACGCGACCACGGCTTCGACGACATGCTGTCGAGATCCGGCCTGATTGATCTCATTGGTGCTCAAAATATCTACTATCGCCTGGCCACCGGCGAAGCCGTGTCGCGCGACATCTTGCTTGAGGATCCGACTTATGAACCGACACATTAAATTCTTCGTTCTCCTGTTTGCCCTGCTGACCGGCATGGGCGTGCTGCCTGCCCATGCCGAGACGCCACGCTACAAGCTGCTGCTGCAGGTAAGCGAGGACTCGACCGACAAACTGGAGCTGGCGCTGACTCACGCCAAAAACGTGCAGGACACGCTCGGGCGTGACAACGTCGCGATCCAGATCGTCGCCTGGGGGCCGGGCGTGAAAACGCTGCGTTACTACACCCCGCTGGCCGACGAACTGAAGGAAATGCACGACCGTGGCGTGCGCATCGTCGTCTGCGAAAAGAGCCTGTATGCAGCCAAGCTCAAGCGCACTGATCTCGTGCGCAATTTCAATTTGTCCAGCGTGCCGTCCGGGCTCGCCGAAATCACCGTGCGCCAGGCCGAAGGCTGGGCTTACGCCGCCCCCTGACATGTTGGCCCGTCCGATATTTTTCCTGCTGGCGCTGGCGGCACCGCTGGCACACGCCGCGCCGGGCCAGCCTGCCCAGGCCGCGTCCGGCAGCGTCACCTTCATCCATCTCGGCGACCTGCACGGCCACCTGATCCCGCGCCCGGACATGCGTGACGGTTCACCCACTTACGGCGAGCAGGTGGGCGGGCTGGCCTATGTGGCGAGCCAGATCCAGGAGATTCGCCGTCGCCAGCCGGGCGCGCTGTTGGTCAATACCGGCGACACCATCCAGGGCTCGGCCGAAGCGCTCTACAGCGAGGGGCAGGTGATGGTCGACCTGCTGACCCCGCTGAAAATCGATGCCTTCATCCCGGGCAACTGGGATTATGTTTACGGCACCCAACGCTTCATCGAACTATTCGCCGGCAAGCAGCCGCAAGCGCCGTGGGGCAGTCTCGCCGCCAATCTGTATTACGCAACGCTGTATGACTTTCCGGCCACGCCGTATGCACGTCAGGCGGGTCAGCGCGTGCTGCCGCCGTATCGCATTTTCCAGGTTGGCGCACTCAAGGTGGGGCTGATCGGGCTGACCGCCGACCGCGCACCACAGGCGGTGAGCACCCATGTGATCGACGGCTTCAGCCTGACGCCGGGCAGCGAGGAGCTGGCTTATCTGGCGCCGCGCTTGAGGAAACAGGTTGACGTGCTGGTGCTGGCGTCGGAGCGCGGACTCGCGGCCAATCTCGAACTGGTCGAAACCATCCCCGGCATCGACCTCGTTTTGTCGTCCGACATGCACGAAGAAACCTGGCAGGTGCTGCGCGCCAAATCCGGCACGCTGCTGCTTGAGGAAGGTCAGGATGGCACCATGGTCGGCGAGATCACGCTCACCGTGACAAACGGGCACGTCACCAGTCATCGCCATACCGCGCATCGCATCACCACCCGCCGCCTGCAGCCCGATGCGGACATGCAGGCCAGAATCGAAGCCTTGCGCAGCAGCTTTGTAAGCGGGCCCGGTTTCCACCCGCACAGCAACCCGATCAACGGTGCCGTGCTGCGCACGCCGATCGACACCGTCGTCGGCTACACCGACGTCGCGCTGCACCGCTCCAACTTCGCCGACAGCAAAATCCAGCCATCAGTGATCGAGGGCAGCTCGCATAATTTTCTGGCCGATGCTTTCAGGAGCGTGTGCCGCTCGGATATTGGCGTCATTCGCGGCTTCCGTTACGGCACCCACGTTGCGCCCGGCCCGGTCAAGCTGGAAGACCTCTACCACTTCATGCCGATCGGCCCGCAGGTCGCCTGTGGCGTGGTGCGCGGCGAGGATATCCGCTGGCAGATCGAAAATTCGGCACGCGGCGCGTTGACGCACTACATCGACGACTGGACCGGCGGCTGGCTATTCGGCTGGTCAGGCGTCAGTTTCGACCTCGATCCGTATCAGGAATACGGGTTGATGGCGAGCAACATCCGCGTCAACGGCGAACCGCTCGACCCGTCGCGCGAATACCGGATCGGCGGTTACTGGTATGTCGATAACGCCAACTTGATCAACCGCATGGAGGCAGAAAACATCCGCGTTCTGCGTGCAGCCAACGGCGGAATCCTTGACGCCACCGATGTCGTCACGCAGTATTTCTCGACCCTGCCGGGACGGCATTTTGTCCACACGCCCGACCGGGTGAAATTGTTGCAGCCCCTGCCGAAACGCAGCGGCCCGAATGCCGAAATCCAGCCCCTGGCCGGGGCGCCCCGCTGAGATTTATGAGACTCCCTTTTATGAGCATCGCACCATGATCGAACGCTATACCCAAGCCCTGATGCGCTACCGCTGGCTGGTGGTGATCGTCCTGCTGTTGCTCGCCGTGCTGGCCGCCGCCGGGGTCAAGCGTCTATCCATGACGACCGACTTCCGGGTGTTCTTCGGCGCAGAGAATCCGCAGCTCGCCGCCTTCGACAAGATGCAGAACACCTACACCAAGGACGACAACGTGCTCTTCGTCATCGCGCCGAAGGACAAGCAGGTGTTCACCCCGGCCACGCTCGCCGCCGTCGAAGACCTGACCCGCCAGGCGTGGAAGTTGCCGCATTCGATCCGGGTCGACTCGCTGACCAACTTCCAGCACACCCGCGCCGAGGGCGACGACCTCATCGTCCAGGATCTGGTGAAGAACGCCGCGACGAAGACGCCCGCCGAACTCGCCGAGATCCGCCGCGTCGCGCTGGCCGAGCCACTGCTGGTCAAGCGTCTGGTGTCCTCCGACGGCAGCGTGACCGCGCTCAACGTCACCATCCACGTCCCCGCCGCCGAGATCCGGGGCGGCACGCAGCAGGTCGTCGAGGCGGTACGCAAGCTGGCGGGCGAGGCGCGCGCGCGCTATCCGCAACTGGAGTTCCATCTCACCGGCAACGTGATGATGAATTACGCCTTCCCCGAGGCCTCGCGCCACGACATGAAAACGCTCATCCCCATCGTGCTCGGCGTGGTGATGGCGGCGCTCTTGTTCCTGCTGCGCGACCCGACCGGGGTGGCCGGCGTGTTTCTCATCGTCGTCATGTCGATCGGCACGACCATGGGGCTGATGGGCTGGCTGGGCATCGAGCTCACGCCGCCGGCATCAAGCGCGCCGACCATCATCCTCACGCTGGCGATCGCCGATTCGGTGCACCTGTTGTCGAGCTTCTACTACTACCTGCGCCAGGGCCTCGAGAAGACCGCGGCGATGGCCGAGGCGATCAGCCACAACGCGCGGCCGATCGCGATCACCGCGGTCACCACCGCGATCGGCCTGTTGGGCCTCAATTTCAGCGACTCGCCGCCGTTCAACCAGCTCGGCAACATCGTCGCGCTCGGCGTGACGCTGGCCTGGCTGTTCTCGATGATCTTCCTGCCGGCCCTCATGCTGGCGTTGCCGGTGTTCGCACGCGCCACCCCGGCGGATTCGGACATGGCGATGGATCGGTTTGCCGAGTTCGTGGTGCGCAACCGCCGCCCGCTGTTCTGGGTCAATATCGCGGTGCTGGTCGCGTTCGCCGGGCTGATTACCCGGAATGAAATCAACGACCAGTTCGTCGAGTACTTCGACAAATCGACTGAGTTCCGCGCCGACACCGACTTCATGACCGAGCACCTGACCGGCATCTACACCGCCGATTTCTCGCTCGACGCCGGGCACGACGAAGGCGTGTCCGATCCGGTTTTCCTGGCGCGCACCGAAGCATTCGCGCAATGGCTGCGCATGCAGCCCGAGGTGGTGCACGTGTCGAGCTTCACCGACATCATGAAGCGGCTGAACAAGAACCTGCACGGCGACGACCCGGCCGAATACCGGCTGCCGGAAACCCGCGAACTGGCCGCGCAGTACCTGCTGCTCTACGAGATGTCGTTGCCGTTCGGTCTCGATCTCAACAACCAGTTGAACGTCGCCAAGTCGTCGACCAAGCTCACCGCGACGGTGAAGAACCTCACCAGCAACCAGTTGATCGCCTTCGAGGCGCGCGCGCGCGACTGGATGCGGGACAGCGCGCCGCAGATCACGGTCACCGGATCGAGCCCGGCGCTGATGTTCGCCTATCTCGGCAAGCGCAACCTCATCTCGGAAATGCGCGCCTTCACGGCTTCGCTGATCCTGATCGGGCTGACCATCATCATCGCCTTCCGTTCGTTCCGCTACGGCATCATCAGCATGATTCCCAACGTCATCCCCATCATTCTGGCGTTCGGTGTGTGGGGGCTCATCAGCGGCCAGGTCGGGCTGGGGCTCACCGTGGTCGGCAGCCTCACGCTCGGCATCGTGATCGACGACACCATCCATTTCATGAGCAAATTCATCGACGCGCGGCAGCAAGGCGCGTCCCCCGAAGACGCCGTGCGCCACGTATTCGCCACCGCCGGCACTTCGATGTGGGTACTTTCCGCCGTGCTCGTTGCGGGCTTCGCGGTGCTGTCACTCTCGACCTTCCGCGTCAACGCCGACCTGGGCCTGTTGACCTCCATCACTTTCATCCTGGCGCTCGCCGCCGATTTTCTGTTCCTGGGCCCCTTGCTGCTCAAACTTGAGGAAAAACGCCATGCGTAAATCTGTTTCCCTGCTCGCACTCGTCGCACTCGTTGCCACGCTCCCCGTTCACGCTGGTCCGGCAGAAGACAAGGGGCTGACCATCGCCAAGGAGGCCAGCACCCGCGATAGTGGCTGGGCGGACAACACCGCCGATCTGACCATGCTGCTGAAGAACAAGCAGGGCGAGGAAAGCCGCCGCGACATGCGCGCCAAAACGCTGGAAATACCGGATGACGGTGACAAGAGTCTGATGATTTTCGATACTCCCGCCGATGTGAAGGGCACTGCACTGCTGTCGTTCGCGCACAAGACGGTGGACGACGAGCAGTGGCTGTATCTGCCCGCGTTGAAGCGGGTCAAGCGCATCGCCTCGGACAACAAGGCCGGCCCTTTCATGGGCAGCGAGTTCGCCTACGAGGACATCACCTCGCAGGAAGTCGAGAAATACACCTACAAGTGGTTGCGCGACGAGAAACTGGGCGGCCAGGACGTGTTCGTGTTCGAACGTTATCCGGTTGATGCCAACTCCGGCTACACCCGTCAGGTAGTGTGGATGGACAAGGCCGCCTACCGCATCCAGAAAATCGATTTTTACGACCGTAAACAGGCTTTGCTGAAAACGCTGAGCTTCAAGGATTACAAAGCCTACGGTAAGTTCTGGCGCGCGTCCGACATGACCATGGTCAACCACCAGACCGACAAGAGCACGCAACTGGTGTGGAACGCCTACAAGTTCGGCACCGGCCTGTCGGCGCGCGATTTCGACCAGAACGCGCTCGCCCGCGTGCGCTGAGCGCGCCACAACGCCCCGGCTCCGCCGGGGTTTTTCACGAGCCCACGTCTCATGCGTATCCCTTTTCTGCTGGCCGCTGTCCTGCTGGGTAGCGTGACGCCCGCTATCGCCGACGGCTGGTCGGGCCGGACCGGGGTTGAGTATCTGCATTTCTGGAGCGATCCGATACACGAGGGGCAGTATTCCAACTATCTCTCTCCCTTCGTCGAACCCGAGTACAACGCCGAGTGGGACGACGGCAAGCAGCAGTTCAACTTCACCCTGTTTGCCCGTGGCGACAGCCGCGACGACAATCACCAGCACGTCGATGTTCGCGAGCTCGAATACCTCATGGTCGGTTCGAACTATGCGTTGCGCGCAGGCGTAAGCAAGGTGTTCTGGGGGGTGACCGAAGCAGAGCACCTGGTCGATATCGTCAACCAGTCCGACCTGGTTGAAAACCCGGACGGCGATACCAAACTCGGCCAGCCGATGCTGAACCTCACCCTGATCAACGGCCCCAGTACGCTGAATCTGTTCGTGCTGCCGTATTTCCGCGACCGCACCTACCCCAGTGAGAGCGGTCGCCCGCGCACCCGTCTCGTCGTCGACGATGACCTGGCGACCTACGAAGCCAGTAACGGACGCCACCACGTTGACTTCGCCACGCGCTGGAGTGTCAGCGAATCCGGGCTCGACCTCGGTCTGTCGTATTTTTACGGCACCGGACGCGATCCACGTCTGCTGCCGCAGAAGATTGCGCCCGGCCAATTTGTGCTGGCGCCGCATTACGAATTGCTGCAGCAGGTCGGACTCGACACCAGTTATGTCGATGGCGCGATGCTGTGGAAACTTGAGGCGGTCGGTCGCGAGCAGCTTGGCGCCTGGTATTTCGCGATGAGCGCAGGGTTTGAATACACCTTCTCCGGCGTTTTCGGCAGCTCGGTTGATATCGGCTTGCTGTCGGAATATCTGTACGATAACCGTGGCTTGAACGCGACCTTGATCGTTCCCGTGCCACCGGTCAAGGCCATCGGGGCGCCGCCGAACTATTTCCAGAACGACCTGCTGTTCGGCCTGCGGGTAGGCTTCAACGATGTCCAGAGTACGCAGATTCTGATGGGGATCATCCCTGACCTCGACGGGCAGGGTCTGATCTACAGCCTTAAGGCCGAGCGGCGGCTGGGTGAAACCTGGAAACTGAATCTGGAATTTCGCGGCTATGTCAACATCCCGGTAGACGACGTGCTGTATTCGCAGCGCAACGATGATTACATTCGGACAACGCTGGCGTGGTATTTTTGATGCGGCATAACGGCGCTTTGCCCGCTTCGCAGCGTCGTCTCAATAAGCCGCAGAAGGGAGCCGCCATGCGCGGAATGCAGGCAGGATTACTCGCAATACTGATGCTGGCGGGGGGCGGGGTGCCCTGCCAGGCCGTCACCCTCACCTTCATTTATTACAACGATCTACATGCTCATCTGACGCCGCATCTGGACATCGTGCGCGATGCCCAGGGCCACACCAGCGTGGAGTACAAGGGCGGCATCGCCAAGCTCGCCACCCTGGTCAAGCAGATCCGCGCGGACACCCCCCACTCCGTCATGATGAATATTGGCGACACCTATCACGGCGGCGCCGAGGCCATGTTCACCAACGGCAACGCCATCGTCGCGCCGGTCAACGCGCTGGGCATCGATGTGGGGGTGCCCGGCAACTGGGATTTCGCCTACGGCCCGGCGGTCACACGGCTGCGCTACGCCGAGTTGAATGCCGTGGAAAAAGGCGCGCTGGGTCTGGTCGGCGACGTCATGATGGGCTCGGGCGACATCGCCCGCCCCAATTTTCCCAACCTCGCCGCCAACGTCACCTTCAGCAAACCGATCTGGAAGAAGGGCGACGCCTTTTTGCCACCGACGCTGATGAAAACCATCGGCGGAGTGAAAGTCGGTTTTATCGGCATCACCTCCGACATCGTGCCCGAGATGCACAGCCTGCTGGCGACGGGTCTGAATTTCCTCGTCGGCGAACCGGCCTACGTCGAACTCGTCGAACGCCATGCGCACCTGCTACGCGAGCAGGGCGCGCAGTTAGTGGTGGTGATGTCCGAACTCGGCATCCACAAGGACTGGCAGCTTGCCAACAAGATCGGCAGCGGTCTGATCGATGTGTTTTTCTCCGCCCACACCCACGAATTGACATGGCAGCCGCTGGTCGGCAAAAGCGGTGCGCGGGTCGTCGAAGCCGGCAACGACGGCTGGCTGGGGCGCATGGATGTCGAGGTGCCCGAGCGCGGCAAGCCGCAGTTCAAATGGCAGGTCATCGCCATCGACAGCAAGGTGGCGGACGATCCGGCAATGGCCAAACTGGTGGCGGAAGCGCGCGCGCCTTTTCTCAAGCCCGATCCCAACCTCAGCGTGCCGCTGCCCGGCATCGAGCTGACCCTGCATCAGCCGCTTAATCAGGTCGTGGGCAAGATCGACGGCCTGCTGCACCGCCGTGAGGCGCTGGAGTCACCGTTCAATGCCGCCTGGGGCGAAGCCTTGCGCCAGTACGCCCAAACCGATATCAGCCTGTCGCCCGGCTTCCGCTTCGACGCCGTGCTGGCCGGCGGCAAGGGCTACGAGGATGCCGCCGTGGCGCGTGGCAGCGTCACTGTCGAGGACATTTACCGGCTGTTTCCCACCCCCTACACGCTGGCCACCGGCAAGGTCGATGGCGCACGGCTGAAGACCCTCATCGAAAATAATCTGAGCGCGGTCTTCGCGCAGGACGCCTTCGCCACCCACGGCGGTTGGGTTGATGCACTGGGCGGCCTCGACGTCACGCTCAATCTGATGGCGCCCGACGGCCAGCGCATCTCCGCGCTCAAGCTCGCCGATGGCAAGCTGGTGCACGCCGATTCGATGCTGAGTGTGGCGGGCTGCACGCGGCCCAAGGATGACCCGGACGTGATGTGCAGCTATAGCGGCTTTGCCGATGTGCAGCCGCTCATCAACCCGGCCACCAAGGCACCCTATTACGTGCAGGAGCTGTTCGCCAGACTGGTTGCCGAAGGCCGCATCAAGGCGCTGCCGGACGCCCACCTGCACGACACGTCTGGCCAGCCACAATGGCCGCGCAGTCCATGGGTGCAGCCGGTGTGGGGCACCAAACAGTAAGACTGCCGGGCGCAGGGGCGAAGTGAGCGACCCCGCTCAGTGCGCAGTCGGCTTCAGCAGATTCACCACCTGCGGCTTGGCCACGCTCTTGGTCGACGAGCACGAACCATCTTCCTGCACGCCCAGTTGGCGCTCAGCCTCGGTCAGCAAGTTGATTACGTCCACGTAGAACTTGTCGTTCGCCATCAGCCGCGCGGTGCGCCCGCCGTCGTTGGCGGCGAGCACGTCGGCACCGTGGTTGATCAGCCATTCGACAACATTGGCGTCGCCGCCGCCCGCCGCCAGCATCAGCGGAGTGATGCCGTAAAAAATGCGTTCGTCGAGCGAAGCGCCAGCCTCGTGCAGCATTTCAATCGCTTCGACATATCCACACTCGGTTTCGCCGTTGTAGGCGGCTTTTGCCAGCGCGGTCCAGCCCTGCGGCGACTTGGCGTTGACTTCGGCACCGGCCGCGATCAACACCTGCAGCGCTGCCACATGACCGCCGTGAGCCGCGTGCATCAGCGCGGTTTCGCCGGCCTCGTTGGCTGCGGCGTGATCGGCGCCGGCATCAAGCAGGCTTTTGAGTTGCGTGGCATCGCCCGACTGGGCAGCGGTAAATAATTCCTGGGACATGGAGGTCTCCTGCAATGGTCGAATGGTCGGGAGCGTACAATAGTTGACTAAATCAATCAACTATTACGCCGCCGCGTTCAACCCATCATGCCCAACCACCTCGCCACCGAACCCAGCCCCTATCTGCTGCAACATGCTGACAACCCGGTTGACTGGTATCCGTGGGGCGAGGCGGCGCTGGAAAAAGCCCGCCGCGAGAACAAGCCGATCCTGCTGTCGATCGGTTATTCGGCGTGCCACTGGTGCCACGTGATGGCGCACGACTGCTTTGAAGATGCCGGGGTGGCGGCGGTGATGAACCGGCATTTCGTCAACGTCAAAGTCGACCGCGAGGAGCGCCCCGACCTCGACCAGATTTATCAATCCGCGCACCAATTGCTGACGCAACGTGGCGGCGGCTGGCCGCTGACGGTGTTTCTCACCCCCGACCAGACGCCGTTTTTCGCCGGGACGTATTTTCCCAAGACGCCGCGCCATCAGTTGCCGGGCTTCATCGACTTGATGGAAAACATCGCCCGCGCCTGGCACGAGCGGCGCGGCGAGGTGCTGGCGCAGAACGCGGCGGTGCGCGATGCGCTGGCGCGCCAGCAGCCTGCGCCCGGCGTGCAGCAGGCTTTGAGCGACGCGCCGTTGGCCGACGCGGTACGCGATCTTTCCGCCAATTTCGACCCGGTGTGGGGCGGGTTTTCGCATGCGCCCAAATTTCCGCGTCCCGGCGAGCTGCATTTTTTGCTGCGCGAATACGCGCGCAATGGCCAGGACGTGGTGCGCGACATGGCGCTGTTCAGTCTCGACAAGATGGCCTCGGGCGGAGTGCGCGACCAGTTGGGCGGCGGTTTCTGCCGTTACTCGGTTGATGAACAATGGGCGATTCCGCACTTCGAAAAAATGCTCTATGACAATGGCCCGCTGCTGCATCTGTATGCCGACGCCTGGGCGTTGACCGGCGACGCGCTGTTCAAGGAAACCGCAGAGGATCTCGTCGCGTGGTTGCTGCGCGAAATGCGCGCACCCGAGGGCGGTTTTTACTCCGCACTCGACGCCGACAGTGAAGGCCATGAAGGCAAGTTCTACGTGTGGACGCCCGATGCCGTGCGCGCACTGCTGAGCGCCGATGAAATTGCGGTGGCCGCACCGCTGTACGGTTTCGACCTGCCGCCGAATTTTGAAAACAGCCACTGGAACCCCATCCTCGCGCGTCCGCTGAGCGAAGTCGCCGCCGAACTGGGGCTGGCTGAAGCTGAGGCAAAGGCGCGGCTGGCGAACGCACGCAAAAAACTATTTGCCGCGCGCGAAACCCGCGTGCGACCGGGGCGCGACGACAAGCAGCTCACCAGCTGGAATGCGCTGATGATCGGCGGGCTGGCACACGCCGGGCGGGTGATGGCGCGCGCCGACTGGGTGGCAGCAGCGCACGCGGCCGTTGATTTTCTGCATCAACATCTGTGGCGCGACGGCCGTCTGCAAGCCAGCTACAAGCACGGCGCAGCGCGCCTCAACGCCTATCTCGACGACTACGCCTTCCTGCTCGATGCGCTGCTGGAAACGATGCAGGCCAGCTATCGCGAGGCTGACATGGCGTGGGCGCGCGAACTCGCTGACGCGCTGCTGGCGCATTTCGAGGATACCGAGTCAGGCGGCTTTTTCTTCACCAGCCACGACCACGAAGCGCTCATCACCCGCCCCAAACCGGGCTATGACAACGCCACTCCGTCCGGTAACGGCGTCGCCGCGTTTGCCCTGCAACGGCTGGGACACCTGCTGGGCGAAGCGCGCTATCTCGACGCCAGCATGCGTTGCCTGCGGCTGTTCCAGGCGCAGCTCGCCCAGCAGCCGATCGCCTATCCCACCCTGCTGGCCGTGCTCGACGAAGCACTGGCGCCGCCGCGCATCATCCTGCTGCGCGGCCCGGCGGCGGCGCTGCGCGAGTGGACGACCATGCTGACACCCCAACTCGGCGCGCGCGATCTGTTGCTGACGCTACCCAATGGCTTGAATGTGCCAGCCGCGCTGGCCAAGCCCGAATCCGGACAGCCCGCCGCCTGGGTTTGCAGCGGCACGGCCTGCCTGCCCGTAGTGAGCGAACTGGCCGCCGTGCTGACCTAATCGACATATCAACTGGCTATTGGGAACCTGCACCCGCACCTGCCATCAAACGATCAGTCCTTTTGGCACATCTACCGCGATCTGGTTGAGCAGGTATGGCAATGTTTCATGGATATTGGCAGCAAATAATCCAGTTCCTGCCTTGCGCGGAGGGTTCTTTTCCTTAATAGTGCAGGGGCGATGGCAAACACGCACTAACCTGAATTCTACGGAGACTGTAAATGATGAAAGCACTCATGATGACTGCGGCATCGGCTGCCCTGTTGCTGATGTCTGGCATGGCGGCAGCTACCGACGGCCCGGCACTGGCACAGAAGAATGCCTGCCTGTCCTGCCACAGCGTCGACAAAAAGATTGTCGGTCCGGCTTACAAGGATGTTGCCAAGAAATATGCGGGGGACAAGGGCGCACAAGCCAGACTGGTTGCCAAGGTGAAGGCGGGCGGCAAAGGCGTGTGGGGCGATATTCCGATGCCGCCGAACCCGCAGGTCAATCCCGAAGACTTGAACACGATCGTTGCCTGGGTGCTGAGCCTGAAGTAATTCGATTCTGCTGCAAGCACACAAGGCCGACTTCACGTCGGCCTTGTGTTTTTTGGCACGGCGCGCTGCCTCAAGGTTTCCGGGAAGGCCGGGCGCGGCGGGCTTGTGGTATAAATCCCGCGTTCAAATTTGATTGCGGGAAGACCGACATGACACGCCACACTTTATGTTTAGCGGCATTGGCCGCCGCAGCGCTGGTTGCGGGATGCGGCGACAAACCGCAGCAGAATAGCGGTAACCAAGTCGTATCCATTGGTCAGGTTTCTCCGCTCACCGGGCCGCAGGCGCATCTGGGCAAGGACAACGAAAATGGCGCGCGCCTGGCGCTGGATGAAATCAACGCCGCCGGGCTCAGCCTGGGGGGCAAAAAAGTCACGCTCGAACTGAAAAGCGAGGACGACGCCGCCGATCCCAAGACCGCCACCACGGTGGCGCAAAAGCTGGTGGACGAAGGCGTGGCGGGCGTCATCGGCCATCTTAATTCGGGTGCCACCATCCCGGCCTCGAAGATTTATTCCGACAACGGCATTCCGCAGATTTCGCCCTCGGCCACTGCGGTGGCCTACACCGCGTCCGGCTTCAAAACGGCGTATCGGGTGATGACCAACGACGCGCAGCAAGGCAGTGTGCTGGGCAGTTTTGCGGTGACCAAACTGGGCGCGAAAAAAATCGCCATCATCGACGACCGCACCGCTTACGGCCAGGGTCTGGCCGACGAAGTCGAGAAGGCAGCCAAGGCGGCAGGCGCTGAAGTGGTGGCGCGCGAATACACCTCCGACCGCGCCACCGACTTCATGGCAATTCTCACTTCCATCAAGGGCAAGGCGCCCGACCTGGTGTTCTTCGGTGGCATGGATCCGCAGGCCGCACCGATGATCAAGCAAATGAAACAACTCGGCTTGCAGGCCAAATTCCTCGGCGGTGATGGCGCGCAGACCCCCATGTTTATCACCCTCGCCGGTGCCGACGCCGAGGGCGCGCTGGCATCCAACCCCGGTTTGCCGCTCGACGCGATGCCCGGTGGGGCGGCGTTCAAAGCCAAGTTCGAAGCCAAATACGGCAAGATCCAGAACTACTCGCCCTATGCCTACGACGCCATGCATGTGCTGATCGACGCGATGAAGCGCGCCGACTCCAGCGACCCCGCCAAGTATCTGGCCGAACTGCCCAAGACCGATTATCAGGGCGTGACCGGGCGGGTGCGCTTCGACGCCAAAGGCGACATCACCGGTGGCGCGGTGACGCTGTATCAGGTGAAAGACGGCAAGTGGGTGACGCTGGAAACGGTGATGAGCGGGGCGAAGTAGTAAATAGGGGCGTATAGCCGCAAGCGCATTTGTAGCACCTGTGTGCTACATTAACGCCTCAGCACAGGAGCACCCCATGTCCACCACTACCATCCGTCTGCCGGAAGACCTGAAAGCCCGTGTGACCGTCGCAGCGAAACGCGCGGGCACGACGGCACACAATTTCATTCTGGAAGCCATCGCGGAGAAGGCGGATCAGGCGGCGCGGCGCGGCGACTTTAATGACTTGGCGGATGCGCGCTATGCCAATATCGCCACCACCGGCAAGACCATCTCCTGGAATGAAATGCGCGGCTATCTTGAAGCCCGTCTTGCTGGCAAGACCGCAATGCGCCCGGTTGCCAAAAAGCTCGTTCGCTGAGGATGTCGCGTATCGAATTAGCACCGGAGGTCGGGGAAGATTTCGAGCGCATTTTTGACCATCTTGCCGAATTTGACGTTGCAGAGATCCCCTTACGCATTCGTGAAATCATTCAGGCCATCGCCGTGCTTGAACACAACCCTCTTATCGGAAGGCCGGTTGATGACGGCAAGCGGAAATTGGTGATCGGCCGCGACGCACGCGGTTATGTCGCCCTGTATCGTTACATTTCTGAAATCGACACGGTCTTCGTCCTCGCGCTACGCGGACAACGCGAAGCCGGCTACACAAAAAACTAATGGACATTTTCCTGCAACAACTCATCAACGGCCTGGTGCTGGGCAGCGTCTATGCGCTGGTCGCGCTGGGTTACACCATGGTGTATGGCATCCTAGAACTCATTAATTTCGCCCACGGCGAAATCACCATGATGGGGGCGATGGTGGCGTTGTCGGTGATAGCCGCACTGGCGCTGGCCGCGCCCGGTTTGCCGGGCGGGGTGATCCTGCTGGCGGGACTGGCCGTCGCCATACCGGTGTGCATGGCGCTGGGCCTGCTGATCGAGCGTGTCGCCTATCGGCCGCTACGCAATGCGCCGCGACTCGCCCCGCTCATCACCGCCATCGGCGTCTCGATCATTCTGCAAAACGTCGCCATGCTGATCTGGGGCAAACAGTACATTCCGTTTCCCGCGATCCTGCCGCAAGGTCGGCACGAGATTGCGGGTGCAACCATCAGCGACACGCAGATCGCCATCCTGGTGCTGGCGGTGCTCATCATGCTGGCGCTGATTCTGGTGGTGCAAAAAACCCGGCTTGGCCGCGCCATGCGCGCCACCGCGCAATCGCGGCAGGTGGCGAGCCTGATGGGGGTGGATGTGAATCGGGTGATCGCAGCCACCTTTGTGATTGGCTCGGCGCTGGCCGCGATCGCGGGCGTGATGGTGAGCGCCTATTACGGTCTGGCGCACTATTACATGGGCTTCCTGCTCGGCCTCAAGGCCTTCTCGGCGGCGGTGCTGGGCGGCATCGGCAATCTCGCCGGGGCGATGCTGGGCGGCCTGTTGCTGGGGCTGATCGAATCGTTCGGCGCGGGCTATATCGGCGACCTCACCGGCGGCTTCCTCGGCAGCCATTACCAGGATGTGTTCGCGTTTTTTGTGTTGATCGCGGTGCTGGTATTCCGCCCGTCAGGTTTGTTGGGCGCGCGGGTGGTTGAACGTGCTTAGTTTGAATAAAGCACAGTCGCGCTGGTTCGGTTTTGCATTGCTGGCGATCGGGCTGGCACTGCTGCCGTTTCTGATCAATGCCGGATTGGGCCGTTCGTGGGTGCGGCTGCTCGATCTGGCGCTCCTCTACGTGATGCTGGCGCTGGGGTTGAACATCGTGGTCGGCTACGCGGGTTTGCTCGATCTTGGCTACGTCGCGTTTTATGCCCTCGGCGCCTATGTCTACGCCTGGCTCGCCAGCCCGCATTTCGGCCTGCATCTGCCATTCTGGGCGATCCTGCCGCTGGGCGCGGCGCTCGCCGGGATGTTCGGCGTGATGCTGGGCGCGCCGACCTTGCGATTACGCGGCGATTACCTCGCCATCGTCACCCTCGGCTTCGGCGAAATCATCCGCATTTTCCTCAACAACCTGAATGCACCGTTCAACCTCACCAACGGCCCGCAGGGCATCAACCTGATCGACCCGGTGCGCCTCGGCAGCGTCAGTCTGAGCCAATCGCATGAATTTTTCGGCTACACCTTCAGCGGCGTCCATCTCACCTATTACCTGTTTTTGATGCTGGTGCTGGCGGTGATTTTCATTTCGATGCGGCTGGAAAATTCGCGCATCGGGCGTGCCTGGGTGGCAATCCGCGAGGACGAAATCGCCGCCGCCGCAACCGGCATCAATACGCGCAATCTCAAACTGCTGGCGTTCGCCATGGGTGCCACCTTCGGCGGATTGGCCGGCGGGTTGTTCGCCAGTTTCCAGGGCTTCATCAGCCCCGAATCGTTCAATCTGATGGAGTCGGTCATGATCCTGTGCATGATCGTGCTCGGCGGCATGGGGCATATCCCCGGGGTGATTTTCGGCGCGCTGTTGCTGACCTTGCTACCCGAAGCGCTGCGTTACACCGGCGACTGGCAGCGTAGTGTGTTCGGCCAGATCTACATCGACCCGGCGGATTTGCGCATGCTGCTGTTCGGCATCGCGCTGGTGGCGGTGATGCTGTATCGCCCCGCCGGCCTGATCCCCTCGGCGCGCCGTCGCCAGGAATTCGCCGACGCCAAACAATGAGTGTGCTGTTAACTGTTTCTGGTGTGAGCAAGGCGTTTGGAGGCTTGCAGGCCTTGGCCGACATTTCCTTGCAGGTTAATGCGGGCGAAATTTACGGCCTCATCGGCCCCAACGGCGCGGGCAAAACCACGCTGTTCAATACGCTCACTGGCTTGTATACGATCGATTCGGGCGAGGTTCGTCTGAATAACACCCGCCTCGACGGCCGTCCGCCGCATCAGGTATTGCACGCCGGGCTGGCGCGCACCTTCCAGAACATTCGCCTGTTTGCCGAAATGACCGCGCTCGAAAACGTGCTGGTCGGCCGTCACGCGCGCACCCACAGCGGCGTCATCGGCGCGGTGCTGCGCCTGCCCGCCACCCGCCGCGAAGAGGCCGATTCGCACGAGCGCGCCCATGCGCTGTTGGGGCGCGTCGGCATCGCGCAACACGCTGACCGCCTGGCCAAAAATCTGCCTTACGGCGACCAGCGGCGACTCGAAATCGCCCGCGCGCTGGCGACCGAACCGAGCCTGCTCGCGCTCGACGAGCCCGCCGCCGGCATGAACCCGGCCGAACGCAGCGCGCTGCGCGAGCTGCTGCTGCAATTGCAGGCTGGCGGGCTGACGCTGCTGCTGATCGAACACGACGTGAAACTGGTGATGGGCCTGTGCACCCGGCTGGCGGTGCTCGACTACGGCGTGAAAATCGCCGAGGGTACGCCCGACGTGGTGAGCCGCGACCCTAAGGTGATCGCCGCTTATCTGGGGGACGAGGCGCTATGAGTTTTAGAAAACCCCATTCACCACAGAGGCACAGAGGCACGGAGAAACCCATTCCACGTCCTGTTTTTTCTCTGTGCCTCTGTGCCTTTTATGCCCTTCAGGGTACTGTGGTTAGCGGTTTTACAGCATGAGTACGCTGCTAAACGTCAGCCAGCTATCAGTCGCCTACGGTGGTATCCAGGCCGTGCGCGAGCTCAGCCTGGAGGTGGCGCCGGGCGAAATGGTCTGCCTCATCGGCGCCAACGGCGCGGGTAAAACCACCACCCTCAAAGCCATCAGCGGGCTGCTGATGCCGCATTCAGGCAGCGTGCAGTTCGACGGCCAGGCGCTCACCGGGTTACCCGCACATGAAATCGCGCGGCGCGGGCTGGCGCTGGTGCCCGAAGGTCGCGGCGTATTCCCGCGCATGTCGGTGGTCGAAAACCTGATGATGGGCGCCTACACCCGCAACGACCGCGCCGCGATTGCCCGCGACCTCGATCAGGTCTATGCCCTGCTGCCGCGCCTGACCGAGCGCCGCGCCCAGATGGCCGGGCTGTTGTCCGGCGGCGAACAGCAAATGCTGGCCCTGGGGCGCGCGATGATGGCGCGTCCGCGCCTGCTGTTGCTGGACGAGCCGAGCATGGGACTGGCGCCGCTGATGGTGCAGGCGGTGTTCGACATCATTCGCCAGATTGCCGCAGGTGGCGTGGCCGTGCTGTTGATCGAACAAAACGCCCACCTGGCGCTGAAAACCTGCGCACGCGGCTACGTACTGGAAACCGGGACGATTACGTTGAGTGGCAACGCGGCGGAGTTAGCGGCTAATCCGGCGGTGCGGCACGCCTATTTGGGCGAATGAGAATTTGAGTTGAAGCGGTACAGCTGACGCTCGGTCAGCACCGCATCGAGCGGCATGTCCCACGGGTCGTGCGGCAGTGTGTCCACCCGCTGGCATTCGTAGGCAATCCCCACCAGTCGCGGTTTGCGCCACAGACGGCGATGCCGCATGAACGCCAGCGTCGCGTCGTAATACCCGCCGCCCATCCCCAGCCGGTAGCCCTGGTTGTCAAACCCTACCAGCGGCATCAACAGCAGATCGAGCTGGCGCGCGCGCAAGGGGTGCGCATCGAGCGGCTCGGCGATGCCGTAACGATTGGTCGTCATGCGCGTGTTGCGACCGACCCGCGCGAAGCGCATCTCCCGCCCGCGTGACGGCAACACCGGCAGATAACATTCGCGCCGCATCCACAGCACCTGATTGAGCAGCAAGTGCGCGTCGAATTCGCCGCCATGTGGCAAATACAGGCCGATGCGTTTTGCGCGCAGCAACAACCCGTGGCGCAGCGCGAGCCGCAACGATGCGCGCGCAGCCTGACGACGGGCAGCGGGTTTGAGCGCGTTGCGCGCGGCTTTAAGTTGGCGGCGGAGGGTGGGTTTATTCATGAAGGAAGTGCTCCCCGCCTGTGCCGTGACTGGCCGCAGACTCTTGAACCGGGGTCCAAGACGGCCGCGCTCAAAGGCACTTTGGGCACATGAAACGTGTCACGCGCACACCCGCACCGGAATAGACCGCAGCCTTGCACGTATGCATTGGTTCAGAGAAATTGCAGCGAACCTCGAACACCGCAGGGAGCAACGCCAGTTTAGAAGAG
>Ga0315268_10001546_pt1 | contig 26445 bp, 24 predicted proteins | sample C1_top_MG_FD_204535 | JGI IMG/M metagenome (GOLD analysis project Ga0315268, IMG submission 204535) | Sediment microbial communities from Yellowstone Lake, YNP, Wyoming, USA - C1_top | ecosystem: Environmental > Aquatic > Freshwater > Lake > Sediment | place: USA: Wyoming | collected 2017-08-01
ATCTGCTGCCTTTGTTGGACGCAGATGAACGCAGACAAACGCAGATTTTTTCTTTTGAATCAGCGAAATCAGCGTTTTTCAGCGTCCAAAACACAGATTTGCGAAAAGAGTCGCACATTGGGTTATAAGTAACAAAAGGAGATTTCCCATGAAAACCAAAAAATACGAAAGTGGACAGGCGCTTATCGTAATCGTCTTCGCGATCGTTGGATTGCTTGGCATGACCGGCTTGGCAGTTGACGGCGGAATGGTATACTCAGACCGGAGCAAAGCTCAAAACGCGGCAGATTCAGCTGCATTGGCAGGCGCCCTGGCAAACAGCCGTGGTGAGGATATTACCACCGCGGCTATGAGTCTTGCCGCTTCCAACAGCTATAATAACAATGGCACATCCAATATTGTTGCAGTTACCATTGACACATTGGCAGTCGGAAGCGGCGCTTGCCCCGGCACTTCGAGTGGATATGACATTAATGTACAGATCACGTCGAATGTAAAAACCTATTTCGCGCCGGTTGTTGGCGTTACAGAGATGACCAATAACGTGTTCGCCACTTCTCGCTCCTGCGGAGCCTATACCATCCCATTATTTGATGGAAACGCCCTCGTCTCACTTGGCTCAGCCGGGATTGACTTTGAGGCAAGTGGCAGCCCTGTATGGAATATCACAGGCGGCGGGATCTTCTCGAACTCCTCCGATTGCAAGTCTGTTAAAGCTAACGGTTCATACACCGTCACAGCGCCATCCATTACCATGGTTGCAACTGCCTGTGGCGTGTATGGAATCACTGGAATTCCGATCACCCCAAGCGTTCCCCCATATACCTGGGATAATTATAAGGAAACATTACCGCCGACTCCTGAATGTACAAAAAATGCTGTTGACCTCGGTTCGGGTAACTGGGAACCGGCTGCCGGAACTGCAGGAACAAAGATTGGATCTAAGTTGGATCTTGCTACTACCGCCATGCATTTTGCGCCTGGTCTGTATTGCATAGATAGTATGCCCCCCAATAATGTAGGTTCAATCTCCGGTACCGAGGTAACATTTTACTCAGATGTGGCAGGTTTCGATATAAAGTATGCCGGCAGTGGAGCAGGCATGACGGCGTCAGCGCCAACATCAGGCTTTTATCAAGGGGTTCTCTTGTATATCAAGCCTGAGTTGGACGCAAGCGGCAATTTACTGAATACGCAGGAGCTTGGTCTGCGCGGAAACGGCAACGTTGACGATATAAATGGCTCCATTATTGCCCCTTCTGCGAGCATTACTATGTTCGGCAATTCCAACGCAAATGGCTATAAAGCCCAATTTATCGGTTACAACATTGACACAGGCGGCAGTGCGGATATCACAGTCCATTACGATCAGAGCCTGACTTACCAATCGTCATACCCCGCGTCTATTCAATTGCTCAAATAAGCAAACAGAAGAGTGCATTAAGATTAGCGGCGATTACTATTTATGGTAATCGCCGCTTTGGTTCTATCCAAAACCTTCTGCGCGTTTTTCACCAAAGGCATATAACAGGAGGAAGTTATGACCTCCAAACCCAAACTTAGTATCAGGCGCTCTTTTCAGCGCTGTCCGTGAAACCTGTGTACACGCGAAGCGTCACGGCAACTCCCAATTGATCTTTGACCATCCTCCAACCTTCAAACCTGCAACTTGTAACTTGTAACTTTCAACCTTTCAAACTTGCTGTTATGACCGCGCCCGTTTTTCCTGTTCAACAATTTCCTTCAATGGAAGCACAACCGTAAATGTGCATCCTTTCCCCTCTTTGCTTTTCAACTCGATCCTGCCGTTCATAATGGACGTCAATTTTGCCACAATCGAAAGCCCCAATCCAAATCCGCTTTGCTTGGAATTTTCCATACTGTTCACTTGTTCAAAGGCTTCAAAGACTCGCTTTTGCGATTCGGGAGGAATACCAACGCCGGTATCTATGACCTGAATCGCCCAATGAGCTTCATCGCGTTTAATAAAGCGCACAGTCACCGAACCTTTCTCTGTAAATTTAACCGCGTTATGCACCAGATTCATCACGATCTGCCTCAGCCAAAATTGATCGCCGACCAATTTCTTTGGCAAATCCGGATCAATATATTCCACAAGAGTTAATCCCTTTTTGTGCGCGTGGAAATTCAACGTGGATAAAAGCGGACCGACGACCTCATCCACATCAAAAGGATATTCGCGTAACACGATCTTACCTGTTTCGATCTGCGCCTGCCCGACCAGGTTATTAATAAACGAAAGCAGTTGATTCGCCCCATCGAGAATCTCGGACGAAGCCTTTTCCTGATTTTCGCTTATCGGACCGAACGAACCATCCTTCAACATTTCCGCGTAGCCGATAATTGCTCCCAAAGGCGAACGCAGGTCATGCCCAAGATTTGCCAGCAGTTGACTCTTCAACCGGCTCGCCTCCATCATCTGTTCCTGCGCCTTCTTCTGTTCGGTGATGTCGCTGATAAGCAGGACGCGTCCGTTACGCTTGCCGCGCTCATCCAGCACGGATGTGGTACGCACTCTAAAAGTCAACGGATCGCCTGCGAGTTCAAAGGAAACTTCCTGAATAATTTCCCCGCGTGGATTAGCCGACTGCCATTCGCTCCAACTTGGGAGCAGGGTTTTGATATCGCGTCCAAGCAGGTTGCTTGCATCTTGAAAGATAAACGTACCGACCGGATTGATATCAACAACGCGTTCCTTGTAGTCCAGCACCACCACGCCATCCTTCATGGCGTTGAATACAGAATCGTGCGCGACCGGTCGCAAGTCCATGAAACGATAGCGCAGGAAGCTGACGGAGAGGAATACATTCGCCAATGTCAACGCAATAGGGGTGAGGTCGAGGGATGGGATTCAATCTCGTGACATACATAAAATTCGCAAGCCACGGAAATGCCATTCCAATCAGCATGATACGCGATTGACTGCGGTACAGGCTTTGCGCGCGCGCAGCGATTTGAATAAACACCACCGTGGTCGCGGCAATCAAACTATATTGAAAGGCTATCAGGAAAATGAAAACTGTCCCATGACTGACATCCAGTGGACCGAACGGCATGCCGTTGGTAAAATCAATGGTAGCCCAGATTTGACGATGCCAGTCATTGGTAAACGCAAGGATCACACTGCCGCTGGCGACGCCCGCCAGCAAAGCCATGCGCGTGGGTGTCAGCCAGTCGCCGCGGCCGCTGTAGTGCATGGCAAAAAAGAAAATGCACAGCGCCACATAGGAAATACCGAAATACTCCAACTTCGCCCACAGGATCTTTTCCGCCATGCTCGCGCTGAAAATTTCCATCGTGTAAGTCAGCGACCATTCTATTACACAGACAATAGCCAATATCAAACCATAAGCGCCCGGCGTGGAGCGTAAGACCCAGATCCGGATCAGGAGCAGGAATCCGATCAAACTGCTTGCCAGCAGGATGACGATATAACCGATGTAGTATGGATACATTTCCATAGTTAAATTGATTTTAATGCGAAATGGGCTTTTGTGCGTTTCAACTTTATTGGAATTTGAAGAAGCGCGCCGCGCCCTACCCAAAACCATCACAATCTGATAATATACATCTCGTACGCCGAAAGCTTTGATCTTGTCCAAGAAAACCCTCGGCCCTCCCCGTCGGGGGTTTTTGTGTGTCTTATTCTGGACGACAGATCATAGACGACGGACGACAAAACATTGTCCATTGTCCATCGTCAATTGCCCATCGTCTCTAATATCGAATAACGAAGAACCAACCAACCCAATAAAGAGAACCTTATGCTCATCGAAAGAACCGACCTCCGTAATATCGCCATTATCGCGCACGTTGACCACGGCAAAACCACCCTCGTGGATGGCTTGCTCAGCCAATCCCACACCTTCCGTGAAAACCAACACGTCGAAGAGCGCGTGATGGATTCCAACGACCTCGAACGCGAGCGCGGCATTACCATCCTCGCCAAGAACACTGCCATTGTCCTTGTTGATCCTGTTACCAACCAGCCGATCAAAATTAATATTGTGGATACGCCCGGACATGCCGATTTCGGCGGCGAAGTCGAACGCGTCATGAACATGGTGGATGGCGTTCTCCTGCTCGTTGACGCGGCGGAAGGTCCCATGCCTCAAACTCGCTTTGTATTAAAGAAAGCCCTTTCGATGGGACACAAGGCTATTGTCGTCATCAACAAAGTAGATCGCAAAGATGCCGAACCGGCGCGCGTATTAAACGAAACTTTTGATTTATTCATCGAACTCGGCGCCAGCGAATATCAGGCGGATTTTCCCGTCGTGTATGCTCAAGCCACCGCCGGACGCGCCGGTCTTACCGCGGACATTGGACCTGATCTGCAGCCATTATTCGACGTCATCCTCAAGCATATCCCCGCGCCCAAAGTGGACCCTGACGCGCCTTTGCAAATGCTTATCACCATGCTTGGCTATGATGATTATCGCGGCGTAACCGCCATCGGACGCGTTTTCGCGGGGACGATCAAAGCCGGTCAAAAATTGGCGCGCATGAAATTAGATGGAACGATCCTGCCTGAAAATGTGCGTTATCTTTATACCTTCAAAGGCTTGAACAAAGTTGAAATAGATGAAGTCAAAGCAGGCGATATTATTTCGCTGGCTGGACTCGAAGGCATTGCCATCGGCGAGACGCTTGCCGACCCGAACGAACCCGTCGCGTTGCCGACCATCAAAGTCGAGGAACCAACCGTCCGCATGACGTTTGGCGTGAACACCTCTCCGTTTACCGGGCGCGAAGGAACGTGGAGTACATCCCGCAAATTGCGCGAGCGTTTATATGATGAACTTCGCACCAATGTTTCTTTGCGCGTGGAAGATACCGATTCTGCCGAAAACTTTTTAGTCTCTGGACGCGGCGAATTGCATCTGGGTATCCTCATCGAAACCATGCGCCGCGAAGGTTATGAATTCCAAGTATCGCGACCTGAGGTTATTTATCATCAGGCTGACGATGGCGCTTTGCTTGAACCTTATGAAGAAGTGCATGTCGAAACCAGCGCTGAAACCGTCGGCGTTGTCGTGGAAATGCTTGGGAGCAGGCGCGGCAAAATGACCGATATGCAGGACGCGGGACAGGGAATGACGCGCATCGTTTACATTGTCCCGACGCGCGGCTTGCTTGGATTCCGTTATCAGTTCCTGACATCCACGCGCGGCGAGGGTGTGATGCACACGATATTTAATGGATATGATGAATTATCCGGTCCGATGACCACGCGCTCGAATGGTTCCATTGTGGCGTGGGAAGCCGGTTCCACCACGGCTTATTCATTGAAGACGGCGGAAGAACGCGGCGTGTTGTTCGTCGGTCCCGGCGTGGAAGTGTACGAAGGCATGGTGGTCGGCGAAAATGCGCGCGGACAGGATATTCCGATCAATGTCTGCAAAAAGAAGCATCTCACAAATATGCGCGCATCGCGCGCCGACATGGAAATCCGCTTGACGCCGCCGCGCCAAATGAGTTTGGATGAAGCCATCGAATATCTTTCAGATGATGAACTGCTGGAAATAACGCCGCAAAGTTATCGCATTCGCAAACGCATTTTGGCAACCGATGAGCGCGGCAAACAAACCAAGAAAGCCAAAGAACAACTTAGCGAAGAGTAAAAGCAAGACGTAATTTGTAATGAGTAAAAAAAGTTCTCGCATCCATGAAAGATACGAGAACTTTTTTATTCTGGATTCTGACAGCTACTCAGCCATGTCGTTGCGAGCGTACTTCGCGAAGCAATCTCATCGCAACCCGCAGGGCAATGCAGGAGACTGCTTCGCCGAAGGCTCGCAGTGACATAAATCCATGCCTACCGGCAGTTGAAGGTGATGGTTCGCTGTTCGGAAGTTCCAGCCTCATTAAATGCTTCCACGCTGTAGTTTATGTCTATGATGCTTGTTATGATCGTATTGTCGGTATAAGTGGTGGAGTTCGCGGGCAGTTCGACGATCAATTGACCGTAACGATATACCCGATATCCCGTTTCGTTATTTGCATTGTCAGACCATGTAAGCGTGGTGGTTAAGTTTCCAAAAGGACATTCGTAATTGAAATAAAGACTGCCAGGTCTTGCCGGCGCTTTTTTGTTGTCCGATGCAACCGGCGTTATCTCTGGAAGAATGGCAATATCGCCGCTGACCGTTCCCAGATCGCCAGCTACCCAGCAATTTGCCGAGCCGTCGGCAGGAGTCACGATCCAGAAATTTCCCGTTATATAACGCGCCATAATAGTTACCGTTGTGCCGCCGGGGATGGTCGTTACCCTGGAGTAATTTGTCCCCGGACCTGAACGACAATTGGTATTATCGGTCACGGTAAATGTGGCGGGACTGCCGGATTTTGTGACAATGGATATGGCGGTGGGCGTGTTCAAAACCGTCTGCACGGTCGGCGTGGTCGCCGCTTGTAATGTCATCGCTATAATGGTCGCGGCTTGGTCGTTGACCGAAGGTACGTTTGACGCGCTGGGAAGATTACAGGCTGAAATAACGAGTATCAAAAAAACGCTTGGCGCCAAAAAAGATATTCGCATTTTATATTCTCCTATATAGGTGATTTGCCGTTTCTACTTGACGACTTATTTGTTTTGAATATCAGAATAGACAGTGTAAGTGGGGAGTCCTTGCTGGTGCGCGTGCTTCAGCGCGGATGCGGCTTGTTGCTTGAGAATGGCGCTTGAAAGATCCGCTCTGCCGGGATGATATGCAAGTCCGATAAAAACAGATACGCTAAAAGTTGTGCCGGTTTTGGAACTCAGCAAACCTTTGAATACCGCGAGGATGCGTTCACATACTGAGCGTCCTCCGCGCTCGTCTGTGGTGGGCAACAGGATGAGATATTGATTTCCAATTTTGGCGGGAATATCTGCCGAGCGCAGGTGCGAGTTGAGTTGAGCGGATATTTCGGCGTCTATTACCGGCTGGGATTCTGTCGTCTGTTGGCTGGGAATAATCAAAATATCCAGCAAACAGACTGGGCTGGGATAACGTTGCGAGCGATTGATTTCATATTCCAGCAGGATTTCAAAGACATCGCGGTTATAAAGTTGAATGTTGCTCGATGAATCTCTCTTCATGGGATGCGCTCCATTCTTAACTTATTGGATGGTCTGCAAAGATTGTATCATTTCAGACTTCATTAACGGTATATACCATTAATTGACAACTTGAATGGAAGCAATCAAAGCGTCCAAAATGTTGATCGTTGGATTAAACATTTCAGGCGCGGTACTGTTGAGCATGGTAGTAACGGCGTTAAAGTATGGCACAAGGTCTGGGCTATCATATCCGGGAAACGGCACACCGCCTGGAGGAACAGGCAAATTCGAGGCGTCGCCGTATGCCAAAGTCGGCGCGGTAATCGGCAGGATGGCGATGATGTAATATTTCCCATCGCTGGTCAAACCTTCAAAATGATAAAAGATTGAATTATTTATGACCGGCGATGGCGCCTGTCCATATTGCGTGACCATTCGTACACCCGAACCATTCTGGAATTTGACGATCTTTACCTGCGCGGCAAATATCTGCGCCGCGTTGAAAAACGGAACATGAGGCAATGTATCATTTGTAATATTTCCGTTTGGATTAAGCAACAGCGTTTGTAAACGAATCAGGTTTTGCGCCGCGCCTGTATTGGCGGCGGCAAATTCCTGCGCGGGATAAATATAAACTTTCGCCATCGAGAATCCGCCTTGCGTAACATAACCATCCAGCGTCAACTCAATATGCGCGGGACCGGCGTCCCAGGGAGCGCCATTCTGGTCGCCAACAATTGCAGGCATCTGAGCGCCGTTGATATTGGAAGCCAGTCCAAGCGGATTGACGAGACTGACATTGCCAAATTTAATCGCTGTGCCAGCCAACGCTGGCGCGGTAGGCGTCAACGATTGCATGGTCGCGGCGACCACAGTCTCGACGCCCGGCTGATTAACTTGCGGCGGCGCGCTGACCGGACTCGTTGAGCAGGCTATGACAGCCAACAAAATAGCCAGAAAAGCAAAAGTTATTTTTTTCATGTCACCTCTTTTTGTAGAACAAGTCTATCCTTAACTATCTGTTGGATACTTACCAATCCGTTTCAAAATTATTTCACCTGCGCCACTTTTCCATCCGTCATTTTTTTCAAGTCATCTGTCATTAACTCGAAAATGGCGTTCGGCGTTCCAGCCGCCGCCCAGATGGTTTTATATTTCAGGAAATCTTCATCGAGATAAGTTTCCATTTTTTGGATGTGACCGATGGGAGGCACGCCTCCAATCGCGAAGCCGGTAACTGCGCGTACGAAATCGGCATCCGCGCGGCTGATGGCTTCGCCCGCGTATCCGCTGATGCGTTTTTCGTCCACGCGGTTCGCGCCGCTGGTTAGCACAAGGATCGGCTTGCCCGAAACTTTCCCTTTGAATATCAATGACTTCACGATCTGACCTAATTCACAACCGGCGCGTTCCGCCGCTTCCTGCGCGGTGCGCGTCGATTCGGCGTGTTCGATGATTGTATAGTTGTAGCCAAGTTCATTTAATAAATCTTGTATCTTTTGCGCGGAGGAAGAGAGCGTCATATAATTTGCCTTGTTTTCAGTGATATGATTTCCCTAGTATATCAAACTCAAAAAGGATTTACGATGCCGTCTCAAAAACAAATCTACCTGACCGAAGCGGAACAATACGAAGCGCTGGTTTCACGCGAAGATTATCAAGCGAACATCCCGCGCGCTTTGGACGAAATCGTAAAAGCTGACGGTCTCGACGCGCTCGATCTCGGCGCGGGGACTGGTCGTCTGGCGGGCATGTTGGCTCCGCGCGTAAAATCCTTGTGCGCGTTTGACTTGTCCGCGCACATGCTGAAGATGACGCGCTATAAGTTGAAGAATGGATTAACTGCCGTTGCCGATCATCGCGCTTTGCCTGTCGCGTCTCATAGCGCGGATTTAATCGTCTCAGGCTGGAGCGTAAGTTATCTCGCGGTTTGGAATCCAGACTCGTGGCAAGATGAATTGGAGAAATGGCTGAACGAAATGAAACGCGTCTTACGCCCGACCAGTTTCATCGTTCTGTTTGAATCGCTTGGCACGGGAGTTGAGTCGCCGGTTAAGTTGGAGCATCTCAAGGATTTTTATCCGTGGCTGGATGAAACCGGATTCCAAAATAAATGGATACGCACCGATTACAAATTTGGCTCGGTTCAAGAGTGTTTGGAAATCGCCGGTTTCTTTTTTGGCGATGAGATGGAGGAGAAGATAAAGCAAAATAATTGGGCGATTTTGCCTGAATGTACCGGCGTGTGGTGGCTGAAAGTAAAAGCGGTATAATCTGAACATGGGTTATATCTTTAGATGGAATGACCATAAAGCAAGTGTCAATCAGGCGAAACACAAAGTGAGTTTCGAGGAAGGCAAAACGATATTTTACGACCCATTTATTGTCACCTTGCCTGATGAATTTCATTCAGAAAAAGAAGACCGCCTGATAAGCATTGGCACATCCATCAACGAAAAGCTGTTACTTGTTGTTCATTTGGAAAAAGAAGAAACAATAGAAGGTACATTAATCCGTATTATCAGTTGCCGTAAAGCAACACCACCTGAAAGAAGATTATATGAAGAAAGTAAATAATATCTCTGACGAAGATGACGGTATGCTTCCCGAATATGATTTCACGGGCAAAAAGGGCGTACGCGGCAAATATTATATCGGGCCGAATCAGGCTCATGCTGTTCACATTGAACATCAAGATGGCACAATAACAAAGCAATATTTTAATTCCCTTGAAAAAACGATTACTCTCGACGCTGATGTCGCGGCATACTTTCCCGATTCAGAAAGCGTAAACAACGCGTTACGCACATTGATTGCCCTCGTCCCGAACAAGCAACTTGCCGAGCAGAAAGCCAAATATATTCCTAAAAAAGAATCCGCAAAGAAAACCGCCGCCAGAAAATAATCTGGCGGAAATTTTTTGCGCGATGTACAACCTTCAACTTTTTCCATGTCTCTTACCGATACTCACTGCCATTTAGATTTCAGCAAATTTGATGAAGACCGCGACGCGGTAATTCAACGCGCCATTGACGCGGGCGTGACAAAAATCCTGATGCCGGCGATTAATTTGGAATCGTGCCTTTCCGTTATAAGACTGGCGCAGTCGCATCCAAATTTATATGCCGCAATCGGATTCCATCCCACAGACGCCGATAAATGGAATGCTTCATCCGTAGATGCTCTGCGAAACATCGCGCAGTCCGCGGATAATAAAGTAGTCGCCATCGGCGAAATTGGACTTGATTATTACTGGGTCAAGGAAAACGAAAAACGCGCCCATCAGCGCCAAGTATTGCAACAACAACTTAATCTTGCAAGCGAAGTCAAGAAACCAGTTATCATTCACCTGCGCGAAGAAAATAACATGGACGCGGGCGAAGCCTCAAAAGATATTCTTGAAATTCTTGAGACATGGCATAAGGCATTACAGTCCGCGGAAAATCCGCTCGCAAAAAGACCCGGCGTATTTCACTCCTTTGGCGGCAGTTTTGAGATCGCGCAAAAGGCAATGGCGATGAATTTTTATATCGGCGTCACCGGACCGGTCACATTCAAGAACGCGCCCGAACGGCACGCGCTTGTCAAACAATTGCCGCTTGAACGTTTGCTGATTGAGACCGACGCTCCATTTCTTACGCCTCATCCGCACCGAGGCAAGCGGAATGAACCTGCGTTTGTGAGCGAAATAGCTGATAAAATTGCCCAGTTACATTCCAGAAGCCAGTCTGAAGCGGCATCCATCACAAGCGCCAACGCTGCGCGCCTTTTCGGCTGGGGAGATTGATTTGAGTACGGTATCTTTTTTCACACCAGTTCAGGAACAAGTTAAACTCGTCGAAGATCGAATGCGCGCCCAGGCGGATAAAACCCATCCGGACCTGCGCGCCGCGCTCGAGCATTTATTGTCTGCGGGAGGCAAACGCATCCGCCCAACCCTGGGCTTGCTCGTCGGCAATATGCTTGGCGCGCCCCTTGAGAAACTCATCACACTCGGCGCGTCCGTGGAATTGCTCCATACCGCGACTTTGGTGCATGACGATTTAATTGACGGCGCGCTTTTGCGTCGCGGCATGCCCACACTTAACGCGCGCTGGTCTCCGCCCGCCACTGTTTTGACAGGCGATTTTCTTTTTGCGCGCGCCGCCAAACTCGCCGCCGAAGCAGATCATCTGCCCTTAATGAACCTCTTTGCCGAAACTCTGGCGACCATTGTTAACGGGGAATTAACTCAAATGTTTTCAAGCCGCGGGCTTATCAGCCGCGAAAATTATTATGAACGCATTTATGCCAAGACCGCATCATTATTCGAAATGACAGCCCACGCCTCAGCCATGATCAGCCCGGCGGATAAATCAATGGCTGAAAATATGCGTGACTTCGGCTACCAGATCGGCATGGCATTCCAGATCGTAGATGATATTCTTGACTTCACCGGCGAACAAATTACAGTCGGCAAACCTCTCGGCTCAGACCTGCTAAATGGACTGGCTACACTTCCAGCCATTTATTACGCCGAGGCTAATCCCAACGACTCGGATGTGCTTACTCTTCCCACCGGCGGCTGGACAAATGCCGAAAATATGGCGCGTCTTGTTGAAAATATCCGCAATAGCGACGCATCCGAAAAATCCATGCAGGAAGCGCAAAAACATATAGACCGCGCTCTGCAAATACTCAGCCAGGTTAATGCCTGCCCCGAACGCGAATCGCTGGAGAACCTCGCCAATTTTATTGTTGATCGAAAAATTTAAAAAAAGAGAGAAAAGAATAGAGACAGCGCTTCGTAATTCGTAATTTATATTTTTCCCATGACAAATCCACGCAAACCCTTCCGCTTTAATGTCGGCTTCATCGTTCACGGAGAAGTCGGTTCCGTTCACGAATTCCCTTTTGAGTTTGATAAGGTCCAACTCGGAGGCGATCTCGAACTGCGTAACTTTGAAGGCTCGGCGTTTGTTGACCGAACGCCACAGGGACTTTTATTACAAGCCAAATTCTCAGCCGAAACCACGCTTGAATGTGTAAGATGCCTGAGCGAATATAACCATGCTCTCGTCTGGGAAATGACCGAGTTGTACGCGTTCAACGAAAAGTCTGTGACGGAATCCGAATTGATCCTTCCTGAGGACGCGCACATTGATCTTGAGTCTCTCGTGCGCGAATGTGCAATTCTGGAATTCCCAATCAGCCCCATTTGCAAACCTGATTGTAAAGGCTTGTGCATTGTCTGCGGTGAAAACCTCAACTTGACAGATTGCGGTCATCGCCCCGAGCAAAACGATTCGCCTTTTTTAGCGCTCAAAAAACTCCTGTAAATAAATATGAATCCAAGCCGGATATTTATTCTAAAGATAGCTGGCATTTTGCTCACGGTGATTTTGCTTGGCGGAATGTTTTACCTGCGCGCCATGCAGAATTTTGGACATCAGGATTATCTCAACTCAAACTTTTTTTTCTTCTGGCTTGCCGGACGCATGGAATTGACAGGCGAAAATCCATACGATCAGACTCAATATCTCGCGGGTCACGCCGCCGCCGGCGCCGCCTGGAGACCAAACCAGATATTTCCGTATCCATTACCTTTATCTCTTTTCATGATTCCGTTGGGAGCGCTTTCGCTTTCAAACGCTTTTATCGCATGGCAATTTGCTTCTCAAATAATTATCGCCTTCACAGTATTTGCGCTTCTATCTCATTGGAAAGAATCCGCGCAAAGACGTTTGCTTGTGCCGATGATGGTCTTCCTGTTATTCTTTGGACCGGTCTATCTCACCTTGCAAATCGGCGCCATCGGAGCGCTTTCATTATTGGTTGTATTAATTTCCCTGTTGTTGTTTGAAAAAGAAAAATCCTTGCTGGCAGGTATTGTCCTTTCACTGACCATCCTTAAACCGCCGCAAGGATTAACCATACTTTTACTCGCCGGCGTTTGGTTTCTGGCGCGCAAAGATTGGAAAGCGATTCTCGGCGTGGCGCTTGGCGGACTGGCGCTATTGGCAATCGGCATGATACAAGACCCATTATGGGTGGTCAAATTTAGCGGCGCGAGTCAAGCCGTGATGGATCGTACGCAGGGAATCCACTCGAATGTTTGGGCGTTTTCATATTTGATCTGTAAAGGGACATCGCCATGCTCGACAATTCTCGGCGGAATCGGCGCGCTGACTCTGCTTGGGCTTGGGTCACTGTTCCTTTGGCGGAATCAGGCTCAACTGTCCGCGTGGGATGCGTTCAATATCATCATCCCCATCGGATTCATTTCCACGATCTATTTGTGGGCTTATGACCAAATCCTTTATATCATCCCGATTGTGTGGATTGTCGGCGCTCTTGTAGAAAGAAAGAAAAGTTATATTCAGGCTTTTATTTTTTTGGCGGCGCTTACGCTCGCGTCTTTTACCGCGCTGACGCTTCACGCGTATACGCTGAAAGATGTTTGGAGTTTGGTGAATACCGTCATTGTGGCGGGAATGGTTTTTTGGCTTTTATACGCAAAACAAAAGAAGCCCATTGACAAAGCCATGCCATCCGCTTAAACTATCTTTATGACTATGAAACCTGCTTTCATAATACAAATGAATATGGGAATGTCAAGCCGCGTCTGGGAAGCGCGTTAGTTTTTCGTATCTGACGAAAACGGGCTGTCCAGTAACGCGGGCGGCTTTTTTGTTTGTAAGAGCCGATATCCTTTTCACAATTACCGAATTATGGAGTTTTTACCATGCCCGAAAATATTTTAATCGCAGTTGCCTGGCCCTATGCCAATGCCGAAATCCACGTCGGAAATTTAACCGGTTCACATCTGCCCGGTGATATTGTCGCGCGCTACCATCGCCTTAAGGGGAATAAAGTTTTGATGATTACCGGAACCGATTCACACGGTACGCCCGTTACGCTCGCGGCGGATAAATTAGAAAAAACCGTCGAGGAAGTGTACAAGTTTTACCATGAAGGTTTTATTGACCTGTTCAAGCAGATCGGTATTTCGTATGACTTGTATACAACCACGCACAGCGAGAATCATTTCAAGGTTTCGCAAAGCATCTTTTTGGCGTTGCAGAAAAACGGTTTTCTGTTCAAGAAGACCGAACCACAATGGTTCTCGCCCGGATTAAATCGCTTTCTGCCAGATCGTTACATTGAAGGGACTTGTTACATTTGCGGCGCTGACGGCGCGCGCTCCGATCAATGCGATGCGTGCGGAAACGTGCTTGATCCCACCAAACTGGTCAACCCGAAATCCAAAATTGAAGGCGATACATCTTCGCCTGAACTACGCGATACTGAACATTTTTTTATTGACCTTTCAAAACTTGAGCCAGACGTTATCAAATATCTAAAAGAGCGCGCCGACCACATGCGCGATACCGTCTTGGGCGAGTCGCTGCGAAAGATCGAAGCCGAAGGACTCAAGCCGCGCGCAATTACACGCGATCTTGATTGGGGAATCCCTGTCCCGGTCAGTGACGCGGGTTGGGAAACGAAAAAACTTTACGTGTGGTTCGAGGCGGTCATCGGCTACCTCTCCGCGCCGATTGAATGGAGTCAGGTATCGGGTAATGGCGAGTCGTGGCGCGATTGGTGGACGAATCCAAAAGCGAAGCAATATCATTTTATCGGCAAAGATAACATCTTCTTTCATACTTCATTATGGCCCGCCGAGTTAATGGGAGTCGGCAGCGCGTTCATGGAAATTTTCGTGGGCAAAGAAATCCCGTTGATTCTTCCGTATGATGTGCCTGCCAATCAATTTATGAATCTCGAAGGCAAGAAGATCAGCGGCTCGCGTAATTGGGCAGTGTGGGGACGCGACGCGCTGACCCGCTTCGATCCTGACGCGCTGCGTTATTACCTGACCGTCAATATGCCCGAAAGCAAAGACAGCGATTGGGATTGGGCTGAGTTCGTGGCGCGCAATAACAACGAACTGGTCGCGACGTGGGGCAACCTTGCGAACCGCGTGCTGGCGTTTTGTTATAAGAATTGGGATGGGCGTGTGCCTGATGTGGATGATATGGGTACGGGCGGATCGAATGACATTGGTAAGGGCGGATCGCGATCCGCCCCTACATTGCGACCTGCTGATCTTGAATTGTTGAAAACCATCGAAAACGGATTCAACACTGTCGGCGCGGAACTCGAAGCCGTGCGCTTGCGTTTGGCATTGAGTGAAGCGATGAAACTCGCCACCGTCGTCAATCAATATCTCGACGTCAACGCGCCGTGGTCAGCCATCAAAGTGGATAAAGACGGCGCATCGAAAACAGTTTACACTGCGCTCAAAGCGATTGATTCATTGAAGGTGATGTTCGCTCCATTCCTACCATTCACCTGCGAAAAACTGCACGGCTTCTTCGGCTATGAGACTCCGCTCTTCGGCGAGCAATACACCGAGACAGTGAAAGATTCGCTTGGCGAGCATACGGTCTTGAGATACCGCGCTTCGACTTCGCTCAGAACGGAGTGGAAACCCAGCGATTTACAGCCTGGGAAGAAGTTGAATCAACCGGGTCCGCTGTTTAAGAAGTTGGAGGAGAGTGTGGCAGTGGATGAGAGGGCGAGATTAGGGAATTAGACAAAAAGAAAGCGAGGATGACAAAATGATCATCCTCGCTTATTTCTTAGAAAACAAAATCTTTCCACTTATCCAAATCTACTAATTCTGTACTTCTGGGTATTGTGATAAATCTCTTCACAGAACAACTCGAAGCGTTTTCCTTTGGCAATAATTGCTATTTGATTCTTCTCGCCTAAACTCGGTAATGGTGTTGCAGATCATGGATATCTCCATCCACTTCAATAACCAACGCAGCCTTGTGACAGTAAAAGTCGCCCCCACCCGTCCTCCCCCAAATACGATGATGTATATTTCACATGATTATTCAAAGTTTGAATCGTCGTATTTGGGGGAGGTGCCGAAGGCGGAGGGGGCTAAAATGGACTCCCAATTTATTCGCCCGCAATTCCTGCCAAAGGATTTTCTCAGCAGGAGTCATATCGCGGCGACTCTCCCCATTTTCGTTTTTTGAAAATGGGGAGATGTCCGAAGGACAGAGGGGTCGCGTTGAAGTTTTTCTTTGGTGACGGTTTGACCTGGGATGATGCCTGCCCTGAGCGAAGTCGAAGGGTTTTTGACTGGCATGATTGGCTCATTTTACCCCTCTCCCGTCTCCCCCAAGGGGGAGAAGCTAATGCCTCCTCAAACAAAAGTTGCTTTGCTACGGAAAGTCACCACAATCATCAGCCGACAAGCCCCCTTCCCATTTGGGAAGGGCGGGGAGATAGGTCACATCCCTTCCTCATCTCCTCCCCATTCTCTTTCCCAATCCCATCTTGCCTCAAGTTTTTGCTTTAGTTTTTTTGACGTAAACCTTCTTGATTAATATCAGTTTCATTTGAGAACAGAAACCTATAAAAAGACTTGCCTTGAAATTTCAAGGTTTGTCTTATACCGAGAAGTCTCAAATAGTCATGAGTGACTTGCTCGTGAAAGACAAGTGAAATCTGCTGTTGTTTGGTCAAATGCCTCAATGCTCTTTCGGCTGTATTGTTATGCCAAGGAATTCCATCATATTGAAGAAAAGTAAAAAGGCTGTCTTTATATTTGATAAAGCGTTTTTGATATTTGTCAGCCAACTCAGATTTGTATTCTTTATCTATGATTGCTTTTTTATAAAACAGATCTACTTGCTTCATAAATTTGTGTAAGTGCCTTTTCTTTAAGCCATATTTCTGAACTGCTTCCATGATGGAAATAATCAGAAGCCTTATCTCGTGAACCAGATTTTCAAACTCAGTATCAAACGGGGATTCCCAGAGGTCGTCGTTTAAATCACGGATTAAGTGAACCCAACATTTCTGTTGCTTACACTTAATGGCATCGTAGCCTGGATAAAAATCTGAGACCAAAGTGCCTGTATATGATTGCAAGAATTCATGAGCAATTGTTGATTCTCTTGTCTTGGTTAACTTAAAAACAACATACTCGTCATTTGTAAACGTCCACACATATTGAGTTTTACCACGAATATTAATTGGTGTTTCATCAGCATGGATGATTGTAGACTCTAACAACTTTTGAATTATTAGTTCCTCTGTTTTTTTATAGTGCAGGCTGATATTTTTGATGAATTGTCCGACATTGCGTTCAAATCCATGCTCGCCAAATTGCTCTGCAACAACTTCTCCAATGCTGCTATATGTCATGTGAAGCGCAATTCTCTGGTAAATAATCCAAGACTGAAATCCATGTCCATATAATTGGTTAGCCCCAAATGCTCGTATTTCTTTCGGAGCATAGGATTTCAAACACTTTGGGCAATATCCGTGCTCACCAATATATTCTGTTATTGTTTTCTTGATTCCACCTTTGATTAAAACCAAATCTATAATCAATCTTTTTGAAACCAATTCTTTTGCTGTTTTTCTACGTGTCTGGAGCTGACTATCGTCTTTTGGACAAAATTGCCCTATGGATGAAATTCGAATGGTTTTTGTTGCTTTTGGACTCACCCTCCTCTGACCTTGATAGCCAAGTTTACGACTATTTCTAGGTTTATCTACTTTCCCTTCTTGGTCAGATTCACGACGAAATTTAATTTTCTTTTCATCATAGTTATTGTGAGCAAACTTAAGAACAGTCTCAAAATGATCATGAATTTGCTTTCCAGATTCTGTTGCATTACGTTTAGGCTTGCTTACAAAATCCACATCAGCCCAACTGTCAGACGTATCTTTAATTTTTGAAAGGTAATCGGTTAACAGCATTAGAGCTAAACAATCATCTTTATTGTAAGTTAGCAAATGGTCTTTGTATTGAATATCTTGGCTTATTTCCCACATGTAACGCCAAACAAGACTTTGAACGCCAGTTGAATTTGAAAGTGACCAATTCGCGCCGATAAAACCGCCAATTTCCTTCAGCCCATTTGAGTTAACGGGGAAGTAAACTTTGCCGTATATTTGCGAGTTGATATTTACTAAACGCTCTTTGATGTTGTTTATGTCTTCATATCTTTTTGAAAGAGTAGCTATTGCTTTGGAGTCGTAATTTCCGTAATGATAAATTGGCGCATTGGGATATTTTTCAATTTCGCCAATAAATTTTTTCCAGGCACAAGATTCGTCACTATTGACATCAGCCCAAAAAGGATAATATATACTCTTGCCTTCATCACGCACCAAAAGCCCAAACAAATAATAAAGGCTTTGATCAGGGACGCCCTCAATGTCAATGAAAAGTTCAATATTTTGCCGAGAGAAATTCGGCAATTCCTGAATATATATTTTGCCCGTCCGAATTGCGAGTGCTCGTAATTCAGGTTTGTGAGTCTTTTGATGATTTCTTGCCTGTTTCTTCAATCTTCTTGGCTTAAATAAGTACGATAGCTGTTTAATAGTAAATATCCCCTTTTTTTCATATTGTTTAATCGTCCTTACGTTCATTCCAGAGAGTTGACTAAGATTATCAGTCTCCTCTGCTTGTGCTTTGCATGATTTTTGAAATGGGCAATAAAAGCAGTGCTTGTTCAGAATTATTGGCGGGGGGTGACTTGCAGGAAAGGATAGCCACTCTTGTAGTGGTGAGACGATTTTTGGCAGTGATTTCAAGAGAGGTTTTAGATTAACTCCATGCTTTTTTCCACTGACGTTTATGATTGTGCCCTTTTGGAGAACTTGCCCCTCAATTTTGCCTAGCACATGTCCGACAAAAGCTAATTCGATTTTATGTTCCTTGCCGATATTATGAGTTCCGATGAAAACCGTTGGTTCGTAATTTGTGTTTTTGGGCGAAGTCGTCTTGCTATCTCGTATAAGAATATCGCATCTGGCTTCAAAATGTTCTGATTTCAACTTAACATTTTCCAGAATATTCCCACCTTTTCTTAAATCATTTGGTTTACTTATCTGAATACTAGCCGTTGTTGGCTTAATGTCGTTTATGTATCTGGTTTTTTGCAAATTTCTTTGCTCATTTAAAATGCTTATGTATTCTACTTCTGCGCCTTGTTCTCCTGACATGAGGAGAAATGCTTTTCTTGGACAGTGAAAATAAGCAACTACAATATCAGAAGAAATTATTTTTTGCATAAAACCTTCTTTGTAAAATCAAAATAAGCGGGTCACACATTAAGCGTGACCCGCCTTCACCCGTTTATCCGCTTCAAAAATCCGCTACCTAATCCACCGTCAACGTCTTCGACAAATTCCTCGGAAAATCAGGATCGAACCCGTTCGGGTTGAAACCCTCCCTCAGCACATGGAAGCACTTCGGGTTGATGGTCGAGTCCGCTTGAGCGGAGTTCCACGAACTGAGGCAGGGCTTTACGTGTGCCCGTTAGGGTAGCCCGCACCGACCACGATCAATCCACCGTCAACGTCTTACTCAAATTCCTCGGGAAATCGGGATCAAACCCGCGCATCACGCTCATGTGATACGAAAGCAACTGCAACGGCAGCACTCCCAGCAACGCGCTGATCTGTGCGTCTGATTTAGGAATAACCACCAGATTATCACCGTTGGCGCGCAAGCGGGCGTCCTCTTCGCCGATGGTGATCGTGCGTGCGCCGCGGACTTTGACTTCGTTGATCCCACTGATGATGAGCGGCACATCATTCGGTCCCGCCACAAACACGATCGGGAATCCCTTGCTCACCGCGGAGAGCGGTCCATGTTTGAACTCGGTCGAGAGCATGCCTTCGCAATGGGCATACGTAATTTCTTTTAATTTTAACGCGCCTTCCAAAGCGATCGGATAGGTCGCGCCGTAGCCGAGACAGTACATATCGTTCCATTCGTTTATATCTTTGGCAATACTTTCAATTTGTGCCCCGACCATCTCGATCGTCTGCTCCATCAATTCAGGGATGCGCAAAAGTTCGCTCGTGTCTTTGCCTGCGAGTCGATACGCCAGATACAGGAACGTCACGACCTGGTTGGTAAATGTCTTCGTGGCGGGCACGCTAATTTCGTATCCGCAGCACAAGGGTAGACAGAACGAAGTCGCCTTCGTCAACGTCGAGCCCACCACGTTCGCCAATCCAAAACAAGCCATGCCGCGCTTCTCGGCGGCTTCCAACGCGTTGAGCACATCCTTGGTCTCGCCCGATTGGCTGACGAAAATCCCCACGTCTTCATATCCCACCGCGGGCGCGTATTGCGCGATGAACTGCGGCGCGAGCACGGGGATGGCAGTCAGCCCCGCCAGCTGCGCGATGTACACCGAGCCCACCGCCGCCGCGTGATAACTCGTGCCGCATCCGATCAAATACAGATGACGCGCGTTCTTCATCTTCTCGACCAACGGCTGCACATCGGGGCTGCCATCCAATAAGTGGATTAACTCACGCGCGACTTGTGCCTGCTCGTGGATTTCCTTCAACATAAAATGCGGATACCCGCCCTTCTGCACCGCATCCATCGACTCGGTAACTGTTTCTGGCATTCGGACGATTATTTTTCCATCTTTGACAGAGCGCACTTCCACGCGGTCTGCCCACAGCGTCACGATCTCCCCATCTTGCGGGCGGATCACGCTTCGCGTTAATGGCAGAATCGACGGCAGGTCAGACGAAACACAGGTGAAGCCTTCGCCGAGTCCCACCACCATGCCCGAACCTTTTTTGAAGGCATAGAGTTTGTCGTCATTGGCTTTTCCGATGACAAAGGCATAATCGCCTTGCAGGTCGCCGTATGCCAAACGGATCGCGTCGATAAACTCATAGCCGCGCTTGATGTATCTTTCCACCGCATGCACGCATGTCTCGCCATCATTCTGCGAACGGACGGTCATACCTTCCGCCATGAATTCCAAACGCAACTCAACATTGTTTACCACGTTGCCATTATGCGCGCCGACCATCTCGCCATTTGAATCTAAATGCGGTTGTGCGTTGACCTGTGAAGGCTCGCCGAACGTTGCCCATCTCAACTGTGTAATGCCGCGCTGTCCGCGCATTTCAGCGATGTTATATTTCACCGCCACCGAATCTACCTTCCCGACATCCTTGCGTAGATCAATTACCCCGTTGTTAATTGTCGCCGCGCCGACCGAGTCATAGCCACGATAGGTGAGTCGTTCCGCCGCCGCGATCAAGATCGGTCCAAGCGCTTCTTCTTTATTGGTTACGTATCCGAAAATTCCACACATTGTTAATCCTTTTACGAGTTGGGAGTTCTTACAAGAAAAATGCCACGCCTCGTGGAGGTGCATGGCATTTTCTGTTTGGCGGTATCTCTCATCGCCAATTATCAATTTTCAGCGAATAACCCAGTTTCTGTAATCGCTCATAGTGAGTCGTATTTCCTGTAATCAGTGTCAGATCATGCTCCATGGCAATCGCGGCAATCATTGGATCTGCCCTGCCGATAGGTTGACCTGTATTTTCAAGGTCGGCGAACAGCTTCCCTGCGGTGACCGAACAATTTTCATCGAAAGGGAGCACCTCGATTGCCTGCAAGCCGCTTAGAAATTTCTTCAGAGCATCAGTCCGTCTCACTTTATGTAATCCTTTGACTACCTCCATCACAGTGATCACTGAAATCGTGAATTGCTCGAAATTCTCTTTGTATGCAACTGCCTTTGATACGATGGCAGGATTCTTTGCCTTGAGAATTTCCGAGAGAATATCCGTATCCAGCAAAGCTTTATTCATTTCCCCTCATGGATACGTAGTGGCGTGGTTTCGCGCGTTCGCATGGCATAAGTCACCACTTCATCCATCATGTCTGCATCGTCAGCGAACATACCGAGAAAGGGATCGACTTTTGCCAGATGGTTAAGATATGCGCGGAGAGCGTCGAGCATAATGTCAGATTCTGATTTATGCGTTTTCTTTGCAACGCGCTTGAGCGCCTGATAGGCAGTTTTAGGTAAAGAAACTTGGAATGAAACACTTTCAGTCATGGCAGCCTTCTTTTTTATGGAAGAGAAAATTATTAAGAGTGGCGGGTATGGCGAATTTCATAAACGGCTAAAATCTGTAACGACAGGGAAAATCATTTTTACTCCTTGCTACAACCAAATTATAGCACGTGAGATTGGGGAAAAATTATGCGTTCTATAGAGCGCATCCGCATTATTATGTCGTTACAAGAAAAATACCACGCATCGTCAATGTGCATGGCATTTTTGATCGGATGGTTTTGTCATCGCCAATTATCAATTTACAGTCAAAATTATCCTTTGACGTAGGATAACTTTTCGCAAATGGAACCGTCCCTCACTTGGAATATATCAACTCCTCGGACATGCTTCTTTTTTCCTGCCCCATCCAACCATTCATATCTCCAGCGCATAATACACCGCATACCGAGGCCAAAAATTTCCTCAATCTCAATGTGGGCATGAGGCGACTCACGGAAGAAATCTTGCCAAAATTGAGTTACTGTCTCCTTTCCCGAATATACCGCGCCGTCGGGGGCTGGAGTAGTGTTTTCGCAAACGCAATCGTCGCTCATAAGCCGCATCATCCCTGCGACATCATGACGGTTGAATGACTCATTAAACTCAAGGACAATGCGGATTGCCGATTCTAACCGTGACATGCGGATTGGACTCATAAGATAACGCCTCTGGATTACAGTGAGCGGAGTATAGCACAAACTTAAAATAGGCAAGAATACGCATACAAAAATCCATATCCATTCATTCTTGGTTATAATACCCCAATGGATTTCTTTATCCCCGAAGACAACTTACAACGCATGTCCCCCGAAGAAACGCGCATCACATCCTTGCGCGCGGAGCAATATCCCGACGGCAAGCGCGTCCATATCAACCTTGAAATCACGCCCTTTCAAAAACGCCCTCACATTGAAGTCACGCTATTCAACGGCAATGGAGACGAAGTCGCGACCGCCAGCATCGTCGAACCGATGATCTGGAAAATCGAAATCACCATGCACCTGCGCGGCGAATTTTATAATCCATACACCGCCGAAGCCAGGCTCTTTTATCCTGATGGTCCGACTGACGAACCGAAATCTTTTTCATTTGATATAAATCCGCCTCGCGCGGACGATGAACCCTTCGACCCTGCTCAGGGCAAGCCTGCCGCCGTTTAATAAACTTATCCCATGTCCACGCGCCTTCCCTTTTCATCTCATAAAGCAAAATCGAGAAGCGATTCTCCATTTTCCATTTTCCATTCTCTATTCTCCATCTTCCATTTTCCGTTCATCCTTCATCCTTCAATCTTCATCCTTTTCTTTCTCCTAATCGCCTGTTCGCAGGCAGTTACCTCCGCGCCTGAAACTGAATCCACTCAAACGCCGGCAAATATTCCCATTCCATTGCCTTCAGGTGAACTTGAAAATATTATCATCCTCTCAATGGAAGAGAACGGATACGCTCATCTCTTCGCGTATGCTCCCGGCGAGTTGCCGCTTACTCGTCTCACCACCGGCGACTGGAACGATGTCACACCAGCCATCAGCCCGGATGGCGCGCGCATCGCCTTCGCCTCCGACCGAAACGGCTTCTGGGATATTTACCTGCTTGACCTGCACACCGGCGATATTCAACAATTTACCGACACACCCGCCTATGACTCCTCGCCGACCTGGTCGCCCGATCTGGCATGGATTGCTTTTGAAACCTACGCAAACGACAATCTTGAAATCGCCATTAAATCATTAACCGATCCAACTCAAGAAACCATCCTGCTTACAAATGATCCCGCCGCCGACTATTCCCCTGTCTGGGCGCCAAACGGACGACAGATCGCCTTCGTCTCCAGCCGTACCGGCGACGCGGATATTTGGCTTGCCGATCTTGATGTCACGGATGACACGCGCTTCAAAAATCTAAGTAACACACCGCAAGCGGAAGAAAGCCATCCTGCATATTCCTTTGATGGCGCGCAACTTTTGTGGACATCTGTATATCAATCCATCGGCTACAACGGCATCTATCTTTTGAATACATCAGATCTCACGCGCCCGGCTCATTGGATCGGCGACGGCAATTGGGCAACATGGAACAGCCGCGCCGACCAGGTCATCGCGATCATCAATGAGGCTAACGGGCAATACCTAACTTCATATACAACTGACGGAAAATTGATTCTTTCTCCCGAACCATTGAAAGGCTACGCGCGCGGCTTGCTCTGGCTCCACACAACCATAACGGGTTCTTCATTACATATATTTGAACAAGCCGCAAAATCCACGCCGCCTCCGCTTTGGGCGCCAGCCGTTACCCCCGCGCCGGATGTTCCCAACAAACGCTGGCATGTTGTAGATTTGCCAAATGTGCAGGCGCCTTATCCGCAGTTACACGATCTGGTAGACGAATCATTCAGCGCCTTGCGACAACGCATCATCATTGCTTCTGGCTGGGACGCGCTTGCCGGTCTTGAAAACGCCTTTGTGCCGATCACCACGTCCCTCGACCCCGGCTTCAACGAAGACTGGCTGTATACCGGCCGCGCCTTCGCGGTTAACTCCTCTCTCGCAAACGCCGGCTGGATGACAGCCGTGCGCGAAGATATTGGCTCGCAAACTTTTTGGCGGTTATACATCCGCGCTTTGCAACAAGACGGTTCTCAAGGCGAACCGATTCATTCTCCGCCCTGGGACTTAAACGCGCGCTACAGTCTGAATCCACGCGACTATGAGCAAGGCGGACAGTATGCCCCCGTACCAACCGGTTATTGGGTGGATATCAGTGCGTTGGCATCTGCTTACAACTGGGAACGCCTGCCTGCTCTGCCAAACTGGCGCACCTATTATGCCGGAACGCGTTTCACAGAATTTGTCCTCACCGGCGGACTCGATTGGTATTCAGCCATGTTAGAGTTATATCCGGCTCAGATATTCGTCACGCCCACACGCGTTCTGGCTCCATCAGTCACGCCATCCAAGACGCTTGTTCCCACCGAAACGCTCGCGCCAACGCGCACGCATGGACCAAGTCCCACAGCGACCATCACCTTTACGCCAACTACCACCTTTACACCGACCAATACATTTACGCCATTACCGCCGACAGCTACATTCACACCGCCGCCGCCTACATCCACACCACCGACGATCATTCCATGAGAAAGAATGTCATTCCCCAAAGGGGATGCTGTGCGAACGAAACGAAGCAATCTTCTGTAACCCGTGTCATTGCGAACGAAGTGCAGCAATCTCCCCATCATTGGTGGGGATTGCTGCATCCTTCTCACTTCTCATTTCTCATTTCTCATTTCTCACTTCTCCTCATAATCTTTCCCCTCACCGCTTGCGCGGACTTTGCCGGCATCCCTGCGGGAACGCCTGTCGTGGCAGTTGCCAGCTTTCAGTCTCGGGATGAAACGCCGACTCCAACTTTGGAGCCGTTTCGTTTCAGCCTCCCAACCCCGGGCGCGGAACCGATCTCAGGTTGGCGTCCTCCGTTATATCCCGTGCCATGGGCAATGTCTCCGTATGACCATTTTTACTTTACGCGTCCCATTGCCGCCGATCAAGTCAACTGGCCCCTGGCTGATTATCGTTATGGCGGTTCTTTCTTCGCGCCGAATGTTGTGCATACCGGCGTGGATATTCCCGTCTCTGAAGGGATTCCAATTATGGCGGCAGGCACTGGCACGGTGATGTGGGCAGGTTGGGGTTTGTTTTCTGGATTGCATGAAAATAAAGAAGACCCGTATGGCATGGCTGTAGCGATTCGCCATGATTTTGGATATAAAGGCAAACAATTATTTACCGTGTACGCGCACATGAGTCAAGTGGATGTGGTAGTCGGTCAGCATGTAGAAACGGGCGAGCGAATCGGCTTGGTGGGCGCTACAGGCGAGACCACAGGTCCTCACCTGCATTTTGAAGTGCGTCTTTCAGACAACACTTTCTTTAACACATACAACCCGGAACTTTGGATGGCGCCACCGCAAGGTTGGGGGGTGCTGGTCGGACGCGTGAAGAATGAAAAGGGTGAATACTTGCAGCAATTTGAAGTTGATGTAAGATCAGAAGCCACCAAAAAGACGCGCACTGTAAAAACTTATGGCGGCGGCGCAACCAATCATGATCCTTATTACGATGAGAACCTCGTGCTTGGCGATCTGCCCGCCGGAATATATAGAGTCTCTTTACGTATTGAAAAAGAAAGAATGCAGATCTGGGTGGAAATTTTTCCCGGCAAGGTGACATTTTTCAACTTCCGCATCGAAAAAGGCTTTGACGTAAATCCGCCTCCCACCCCAACCTTTGACCTGTTACCCGTTACTGAAACTCCTTCACGCTGATATTTTTTAGCTTTGAGCTGACAAAACTCATGGCTTTACCAAAGTCGCTTGACAAAAATTGCCCTTCATGGCGTTATGTGAACAAATTTTGCCAAAACCGTAAATCTTTGCTTTCTACACGAAGCCAAAACGAAGAATTACTG
>Ga0315268_10001547_pt1 | contig 26440 bp, 20 predicted proteins | sample C1_top_MG_FD_204535 | JGI IMG/M metagenome (GOLD analysis project Ga0315268, IMG submission 204535) | Sediment microbial communities from Yellowstone Lake, YNP, Wyoming, USA - C1_top | ecosystem: Environmental > Aquatic > Freshwater > Lake > Sediment | place: USA: Wyoming | collected 2017-08-01
TCAATCCCATACTGGCTGCCGGACAACCCAAACGCTCACGCCCCGTCAGCGCTCCCACGGCGGTATCGCTCCAAGGATACGCTGACGCCACGTCCCATGCAAGGACATTCTAATAACGCAAACCGTTGGGTGGCTGACCCAGAATGATTTTGGAATATGATAGAAGAAGACGCACTAACTATATATACTGATGGATCATCATTTTCCAAACCGCGACGCGGTGGTGGAGGGTTGCTATTTGTGTATATTGCACCTGACGGAAGTGAAGTAACCGAAAAAATCGAAATAGAAGGATATAAAGGTGCAACGAATAACCAGATGGAACTTCACGCATGTTTAGAAGGATTAAAGCATGCCCTTACACATCCTATGGTAGAAAATGTTCAGAATGTTATAGTTAGAACCGATTCGCAATACGTTTCAAACAATTATCTACGAGCACTACACCAATGGTCTCAATTCAAATGGCGAAATAGAGAAGGTCGTCCAATCGAAAATGCAGAACTCTGGAAAGAGTTCAAAAAGCAGTTTATAAAGTTGAGCAATGAAAAGCATGTAAAAGTAAAAATTGAATGGGTTAAAGGTCATGCGAAAGACCAATACAACAAAGCCGTTGATAAAATGGCACAGAAATCAGCCAAAGGAGTATTGAATAAGCCACTCTTTGTCGTTCAGGTTAGAAGAAAACAGACGACAGAAATGACCCAAGTTGGAAGTGTTGACCTTTATGGTCAAAGAATATCTATCCGAATCGACACTGCTCAATATTTGTTGCCTCAAAAAATTAATAAATATACTTACGAAGTGATTTCACCAACTAGCAAATTTTATGGAATGAAAGACATCATTTTCTCAAAGGAGAACTTAAAAGCAGGTCATCATTATTATGTCGTTCTCACCAAGAATAAAAACAATCCAGAGATAAAAAAGGTCATAAGAGAATTACAAAGAAAATAATGGCTTTTTACAAACGCCACCCAACAAAGTGTGCACTGGACCCTTCGACACGGTGAGCGAAAGACGAACCGTCAGTGTAGGCTACTAGGGACGGCGTGCGGCACCTACGGCAAGCATTTCGCTATGCGTGGCTTCAAGTTTTCTCTGCTCCCAAGCAGAGTCCACGCCCGCCTACCTGCCATGCTTCGCGAACGCAAATCGTTGGGCGGCTTAACGAGATTTATGCCGATAGCATAAATTCACAACGGAGTATCACTTTGAGTCGAAAATTCCAAATCACCAAAAGAGTATTTTTTGTGTTGAGCATCCTGCTCTTTCTCGCAATCCCAGTGGCAAGCCTGATCTGGACAGTTTTTGTCTGGGACGGTTACTGTCTCTTTGGCACATCTTGCCCCTGGTGGGAAGCTAGCGCACTCATAATGACCGGGATTTTATATCAATACCTTCCATTTTTACTTCCATTTTTATTTGTGACATCTTCGGTTTGGCTAATCATGACAGCAGTTCAATTCTTCACCACATCCAAATCACAAAAAGCAAAAACACTTTTACGCTATCTTTTACTTGGGGTTTTCATTACTCTGATTGCTTTTATTGCTTATCAGGTTGGCTGGAATATTTTTGTGAAAACCACCATAGGAGAAAGTGTTGACTACGAACTTCCTTCTAACTATTATTGGGTATATTCACAATACACCGGGATTATGCACGTATCAATTAATAAAAGCAAACATAATCGCGCGGGAATTGAGAGGCCTGTAATAATAATAGCTTCAACGCGGTCGTATATTGATGTTGATAAAGAAAAAATTCATCTGCAAATCCAGTCAAGTTTGGGCAAGCAAGACTATGAGATGAAATTTGTTGATGAACAGGAAATCACCATCAGGGGGCAAAAAGTATCGCTCTTAATTTACGAAGGAACAGATGAAAATGGTGTCCTCATGAAACAAGTTATGAGCGATTTTTTTGAAGGTAAAAAAAACAGTAAGGTAATGTTATCTTTTGAAGGAAAAGTAGCGAATTGGAATCAAGAAGAAATTGATGCATTTATTGAATCAATAAAGTAATCTATTAAATATCGCGCCCAACAAAGCGTGCGCTGGACGCTTTGACACGGTGAGCGAAAGACGAACCGTCAGGGCAGACTGCTGGGGACTGCCGCCCGTAGGGACGGTGTGCGGCATGCTTCGCGGTCAAGCATTTCGCGCACGTGTAGCTTCGAGTTTTCTCTGCTCCCAAGCAGAATCCACGCCCGCCCCAGCGCCATGCTTCGCGAACGCAAACCGTTAGCCCGCTGCTTGAAGTCACAATACACATTAAGGAGAGCATGGCATTACATGAAAAAATTACCTCGTTTTTTGTGGTTAGTATTACTTTTTTCAATACCACTCTGGCTAGCCGCCAGTTTCTTCGACGCGACAAAAATTATTCCTGTCAAATTGCCTTTTAGCGCGCTTCAATTTCTTTCTGTTCTCTTTGCAGCAATAATTGTCACTCGCCAAAGCGGCGCATCTGTTCGCGATTTGCTACTACGCGGTATTGACATTAAGCGTATCAAGAATCCTATATGGCAAGCTGGTATTTTTCTATTAATGCCACTCACTGTCTTGCTGTCGTACCTACTAATATTATGGAGTGGCGCAAATATTCCCGACAAAACGACACCGCTTCTAAGTATCCCAATCTTTTTGCTCATTTATGGAATAAGCGGTTATTGTGAAGAGATTGGCTGGACAGCTATTATGACTGACATCTTGCTTGAACGCCGCACTGTTATCCTAAGTGGACTTATTGTTGGCATCACGGGGGCGTCGTGGCACATCATACCTTTCATTCAAACACACAACGCCGCTACATGGATTTTCTGGCAGTGCATGTACTCTATCATCTATCGTGTGTTGCTTACAAAAATCTACGTTCTGACGAATCGCAGTGTTTTTAGCACGATTGCTACACACGCAACATACAATATTGCCTTTTCGCTAATGCCGTACTATGGTTCATCATACAACCCAATGTATATGTCATTCGCAACACTATTTATAACTATTATCATTTTTACATTAATCAAGTCACGTCGCAATGAGAACGTGACCCTACCCAATGAAGCGGGCTAACAAAGCGTGCACTGGACGCTTCGACACGGTGAGCGAAAGACGAACCGTCAGGGTAGGCTGCTGGGGATTCTGCCGCATCTTCAAGCATTTCGCGTACGCGTGGCTTCGGGCTTTTCCTGCTTCATAGCAGAATCCATGCCCGCTCCAGCTGTACCCTGTTGGGGTATAACGCAAACCGATCACAGGTTACGCTTCAAGTGTGACCTGTTGCTATTAAATGATAAAATATATGTCAAGTCTTATAAGGAGTCTTGCATGCGCGCAGTAGACATCATCATCAAAAAACGCGACAAAGGCGAACTCACTAGCGCCGAAATTGAATTCTTTGTGCGCGGTTTTACCAATGGGGATATTCCCGATTATCAGGCTTCAGCGTTTGCGATGGCTGTTACGCTCAATGGCATGACGTCTTTTGAAACCGCAGATTTAACTCTCGCCATGGCGCGTTCGGGTCAGACGCTTGACCTTTCAGGAATTGTGGATATTGCTGTGGATAAACATTCCTCCGGCGGAGTAGGCGATAAGACCACCATCGCGGTTTTGCCGATGGTCGCCGCCTGTGGATTGCCCGTTGGAAAAATGTCTGGGCGCGGACTTGGCTTTAGCGGCGGCACACTCGATAAAATGGAATCCATTCCCGGCTATCGCGTGGATTTGACCACCGAAGAATTCAAACAACAACTTAAGGACAAAGGTGTTGTGCTTACCGGTCAATCCCTTGACCTGGCTCCCGCAGATGGAAAAATGTACGCTCTGCGCGATGTGACCGGGACTGTGCCATCCGTGCCATTGATCGCGTCATCCATCATGTGCAAGAAGATCGCCGCGGGCGCGCAGGCAATAGTATTGGATGTAAAAACCGGACTTGGCGCATTTATGCAAACGCTTGAAGAGGCGCGTAAACTTGCCGAACTTATGGTGGATATTGGACGATTGGCAGGACGTCAAACAGTGGCGTTACTATCTGATATGAATCAACCTTTAGGTCACGCGGTAGGCAACGCGCTTGAAGTGGTTGAAGCGCTTGAAACTTTACACGGCGGCGGACCTGCAGATTTTCGCGAGCATTGTTTACATGTCAGCGCGCACATGCTTTTGCTTGGAAAACGCGCAAAGGATTTAGATGAAGGTCGCCGCAAGGCGGAGCAGTCCATTGTAGACGGTTCGGCTTTCGAGAAACTCCGCGTGTTGGTTCAGGCGCAGGGCGGCGATGTCTCTTTTGTAGATGACCCGGATAAATTTCCGAAGGCGAAGCTGGTGGATGTGGTCAAGGCTCCTCAAAGCGGATTCATTTCACAGGTCCACGCGAGAAACGTAGGCGAAGCCTCGGTCGCATTGGGAGCAGGTCGCGCCAAAAAAGGCGATCCTGTTGATCATGCTGTCGGCTTTATCATCCATCATAAAGTTGGAGATCGAATCGAAGAAGGTCAACCGTTATTTACGATCTACGCAAACGACGCCGAAAAATTAGCCGAGGCGCGTGTTTCGGCGCTAAAAGCGCACATTTTTAGCGATTTACCCGTACCAGTTTTGCCCCTTTTCTATGATTAGTCTTGCGTAATTTTTAAGAATCGGGCATACTTGCGTTAGGAGCGCGTGATGGCAAAAGTTTCGCTTAGAATTTACAACCGAGAGATCGAAAGCCTCATTGAACAGAATCATCTGGATGAGGCAATTGCTCATTGCCATCATATCTTGAAGACTTTTCCAAAACATCTTGAAACTTATCGCTTGTTAGGCAAGTCGTTTTTGGAAGAGAAGCATTATAACGAGGCGGTGGATATATTCAGCCGCGTTCTTGTTTCTGTGCCGGATGATTTTGTTGCTCACGTGGGCATGAGCATTATCAATGACGACCAGAATAAACTGGACAATGCCATCTGGCACATGGAACGCGCTTTTGAATCCCAGCCATCGAACGCCGCCATTCAAGGTGAATTACAGCGTTTGTATGGACGCCGCGATGGTATTGAGCCGCCCAAGATACGTATGACGCGCGGCGCGCTGGCGCACATGTATGTGCAGGGTGAATTATATTCGCAGGCTATTTCCGAGATCCGCGCAGTTTTACAGCAGGACCCGCAACGCATAGATTTGCAAGTGTTGCTGGCGATTGCATATTTTCGCAATGGGCAAAAAGCCGACGCTTCCGATATTTGCGCGCAATTGTTAAAACGCTACGCATATTGTCTTGACGCAAACCGCGTTCTTGTAGAACTTTTGCCGGGCAGTGACCGCGCAGAAAGTACGCAAGTGTATCGTATGCGTATTTATGAACTTGATCCGTACGCTACATTTACGAAAGGCTCCGTTTTCAATTCGGGCGATGTCGCCGATGCCGCGGTAAATTTGGAACGTCTAGAATACTCCGGTCAGGATGTTGCGCCGGTACAAAATTGGGGGGCTTCGATTGGAGCCGGTCTTGTGCCGGCGGTTTCTTCCGATCAGCAACCGGATTGGCTTAAATCAGGAATGTCTGCTTCCGGCGCTAACGATGATCAACGCTTCAATCAGACTCAGGATAAACCTGCTTCCGTTCCTCAGCCTCAAGAGGACATCCCGGATTTTCTGCGCGCCGCCGGTTGGAGCGAGTCCAGCGGCGCGGTTGGAGAGGCTTCGTCAGCTTTTGATTCAAGCGGCGCGGCGGAAGAAATTTCTCCCGCGGAACTTCCAGAATGGATGAAAGCCATGGCGCCTTCGCAACCTTCACAAAGCGCCGCGCCTCTTTCGCCCGCGGCGCAATCCGACGACTCGGCTAATTGGCTTGCCGGTCTCGGTGATGCGAGCGCGGCGCAATCTGCAGATGATTCTCCGTTTGGCGAATCTGCCGGCGGGGGACAAGATACGCCTGATTGGCTAAAGGGACTTGGCGGAGAAGTTCAGACTCCGCAACCATCTTCGCTTGACAAACCTGTAGCTTCTCAACCTGCATCCATGGACGAGACGTCTGCCTGGCTTAAAAATCTTGGTGGCGATCAACCTGCATCCGAGCAACCTGCCAGTTCATCTGACATGCCTGATTGGTTGGGCGAATTCGGCGGTAATCAACAACCTACGCCTGCGCAGCCTGCCAGTTCATCTGACATGCCCGATTGGTTGAGCGGATTGGGTGCAAATCAAGCTAATAAAACACAACAAGATTCATTTACTCCAGAACCAATAAAACCTATGCCAGCCGCGACATTAGAAACTTTAGGCGCATCTGCACAGGAACAAGATGACGCGGTCTCGTGGTTGGAATCGCTGGCGTCCAAACATGGCGCCAAGCCCGAAGAATTAGTAACCGACCCGAACTCACGCAGTGACATCGCGCCTGATTGGGTGGATCAAGCGCGTGACATCGCGCAGTCACAACCGTCTGTACCTGTCGTACCGCAGGAACCAGCCGCGACATTGGAAACTTTAGGCGCGTCTGCACAGGAACAAGATGACGCGGTCTCGTGGTTGGAATCGCTGGCGTCCAAGCATGGCGCCAAGCCTGAAGAATTAGTAACCGACCCGAACTCACGCAGTGACATCGCGCCTGATTGGGTGGATCAAGCGCGTGACATCTCGCAATCACAACCGCCTGCACCTATCATGCCGCAGGAACCAGCCGAATCATTTGATACACTGGGATCATCCGCGCAGGATGATATAGGGGCGTGGCTGCGTGAGCAGGATAAAGGCGCCGCGCAAGATATTTTTGCTCCAAAGCAGGTTGAGCAAAAGCCTGCGCCTGCCGAAGATAAAGAAACGTCCGATTGGCTGGCTAGCCTGACCACGGATTCACCTTCACAGCCTTCAGATTGGAGCTCGTCTCCATTAGACGATTCAAAACCGATTTGGGATGAACGGGCGCCAATGCAGAACGCGCCTGCATCCATACCTCAGGAGCCGATATTCAAAGAGATGCCAGAAACTCCTGCGTCCGCTAATTTGCCTGATTGGTTAAGCGGTCTTGATAATGAACCACAAAAGCCCGCGCCATCCGATAATAGACCTTCATGGTTGGTGACGAAAGAAGAGACGTTAACTGAACCTGAGCCTGAACCCGAACCAATCTTGCCATCAGATTGGCGTCCCGTTGAACCGCCGACGCGTAAGACGGAGACGCCTCCTATTCAGCCTCAAGAGTTGACTTGGGAGTCTCAACCTGCGTCCGTGCCTGCTCAGCCCAAAGCGGCTAAATCTACTCCCAAGCCGCGCGTGCGGTCAACGGCAACGACACCCAAATTAACGGAATCAACTCTTAGTCAGGCACAGAGTGAGTTGTCGCGCGGCGACATTCCATCCGCTATGGAACATTATGCCAAGTTGATTAAGAAGGGACGCTTCCTCGATGAGATCATCCGCGACCTGCGTGATGCGTTATATCGTTATCCTATTGAAGTCAGCATTTGGCAGGCTTTGGGCGACGCGTACATGCGCTCCAATCGTTTGCAGGAAGCGCTGGACGCATACACTAAAGCGGAAGAATTATTACGTTAGTTATAAAAGACCTGACAGATTAAAAATTTGTCAGGTCTTAATTTACATATTTTTATTTGGAGGAAATTTCTGTGGAAAGAACGCTTGTACTTGTAAAACCAGATGGTGTTCAGCGCGGCTTGATTGGCGAGGTGATTGCGCGCCTTGAACGCCGCGGACTGCGGCTGGTCGCCGCGAAATTTATGCAAGTTAGCAAGGAATTAGCTGAGACGCATTACGCCATTCATAAAGGAAAACCTTTTTATGAAGGCTTGATCGCTTACATCATCTCCGCGCCTGTGATGGCAATGGTTTGGGAAGGTCCGAACGCTGTGGCGGCTGTACGCCAGACGATGGGAGCCACCAAGCCGGTTGAAGCCGCGCCCGGCACCATTCGCCATGACTTCGCTCTCGAAGTCGGACGCAACCTGACTCACGCATCCGATTCCGCTGAGAACGGTGAAAAGGAAATTTCGCTGTGGTTCAAAAAGGGTGAACTGGTTGATTGGAAACGCGAGAACGATCAGTGGATATTTGAGAAGTAGAAATAAATCCTAATAGATACAGAGACCTTTGAGAAAAAAATATGCCCTTTTCTCAAAGGTCTCTGCGCGCTCTGTGGATTAATTTTCTATAATTCTGGTACGCGCGTATGCCATTCGGTAGCTTGTTCATAAGCGTGCGCGGCTGTTAATAAATTTGCCTCAGCCCAATGCTTTGTTACCAGTTGCATTCCGATTGGCAAGCCTTGTTTTGTAAATCCGCATGGCAGGGAAATCGCAGGCAGACCTGTGAGATTAAACGGCGCCGTAAAACGCGTAAGGCGTTTTGCTTCTTCAACTGCATCGCGGCCCTCAAAGGTTGGAGCGGGGATTGGCGTAGTGGGCAACAACAAAAGATCATAGGATTCGAACAACAGCTCGAATCTTCTCCGCGCTTCAACTTGCTTCCGCCTCGCCAGGGAATACTCGCTGGATGTGTATGCCGCGCCGATCTCCAGGCGTTGACGGACATCTGTCCCAAACCAATCAGGATGTTCAGCCAGTCTTTCGCGGTGATATGCCGCGCCGTCGGCTGTAGTCATGATTCCATTGGCAAGCGCCGCGTCGCGCAAAAATGACATATCCACTTCATGAACGATGGCGCCTAATTTTTCAAACACACGCCGCGCTTCTTGAATCGCCTGAAGTACTTCTGAATCACAAGCATCAACATATTCTCCAACTGCAAAGGCAATCTTCTTTCCTTTTATGCCATCCAATATGTGACCGAGATAATCGTCGGTGGGCATATTCATACAGGCTGGGTCTTGCGGATCATAGTGCGCGATCACTTGTAGAATGATCGCCGCGTCTTTTACGGTTCGGGTCAACGGTCCGGCATGATCGAGATTCCATGAAAGCGGAAAAATGCCGCTCAAGCTCACGCGTCCATACGTCGGCTTTAATCCCACGATCCCGCACAAAGATGCCGGGATGCGGATCGAGCCGCCTGTATCTGTGCCGAGCGCGCCCAGCGCCATCCCGGTCGCAACTGCCACCGCGCTTCCGCCTGAAGATCCGCCCGGAGTGCGCGTGGTGTCCCATGGATTGAGGCACGCGCCATAATGTGGATTATCAGTCGTTACACCCAACGCGATTTCGTGTGTGTTTGTTTTGCCTAAAATAGTCGCGCCTGCTTGTTTCAGTTTTTCAACCACAAAAGAATCCTGTGATGGGATGTAATCTTTAAAGAATTTTGAGCCGGCTGTTGTTTTAATTCCCGCCGTTTCATATAGGTCTTTTACCGCAAGTGGAATTCCATACAATGCGCCATTTGAATATTGACTATCAATCGCCGATGGCTGTATGGTGATGAATGCGTTTAGTTTCGGGTTGAGCCGCTCAATTTGACAGAGACAACTTTTAGCGAGAGCAAAGGGCGTCAAGTCGCCAGACGCGAGTCCGGTGAGAGCGCTATCAATTGTCAAAAATGATTTGTCCATTGACTATCCTTTATTTCATGAATAAAAATCTTGCCCATTTTTTATATACCAGAGATTCGATTAAAACACGATAGGCTAATACTCCCAATTATAGTAGGACTATCATCCCATAGCCTGTCTATACTGATGATATTATTATAACAATCTGTTAGTTTGCCGAATATAGGAATATAGAAGGAGAATATCAATGAAAAAGACAACCTATCTTTTGTTGGCGGCGACCATTCTTGTGGTTTTGCTCGCTTCAGCATGTGGAGGTTCTGCCGCCCCTGCGACACAAGCCGCGCCGCCCGTGGAAATTGTGCCGACTGCCGCGCTGGCTACCGCGCAACCTGTTCCATCTGTACAGACTTTTGCGCCTGCCTGCCAGACTACGTCTTGCTCCGCGCCTGTTGTGGAGGAAATGGATACTGAAGTACAGAAAACATATTGCGTGGAGAAGGTCCCTTACCAGAACATCATGGTCGCGCCCGGTACCGCGTTTGAATCGCTTGATACATCTGGCGACTTCAAGTGTAAAAACAGCGGTACGGTCGTGGATGGTAAGACTGTGATTACCTGTACCGGGAAAAATCTATGGGCATATCAACTCAAACTCATCAATACGGCTTGCAGCGTCAGCGCGCTCATGACCGGCGCCAGCCAATGTCAGGAAGGCTTGGGTTATGATGCCGCGCAGAATTGTTGCGCTCCGCTCACTGGCGGCGACTCTGGATCTGTGACCATCAAAGTAAATCTCGGTTCTTGCGAGTAATGTTAGCAGAAAAAATCAGCCCGCGTTTTGTAAAACGCGGGCTGATTTTTTATTTTGATTGTTAGAACAATCCGAGTACCTTGCCGGTTTCAAGGTCAAGGTCAACATCATAGAAGACCGGGCGGGTGGGCAGACCGGGCATCGTACGCATGGTTCCGAGAAGCGGATAGAGGAAGCCTGCGCCGACGCTCGCACGGATGTCGCTGATGGTCACGCGGAAGCCGCGCGGCGCGCCCTTCACCTCAGCCTTATCGGTGAATGACAGGTGAGTCTTCGCCATGCAAAGCGGCAGGTCGCCAAAGCCGAGCTTGGTGAATTGCTCGATCTTGGCTTCGGCTTCGGGAGTGTAATCCACGCCGTCGGCGCGATAGATTTCGCGCGCGATGGTTTCAATTTTTTCCTTGACCGAAATATTCAGCGGATAAAGGAACTTGAATTGGGTGGGTTTCTCGCAAGCCTTGACAACTGCTTCAGCCAAAGCGACTGCGCCTTTGCCGCCTTCCATCCAATGACGTGAAACGACCGCGTCCATGGCGCCTGCTTCGATGGCGGCTTTGCGGACAATTTCCACTTCGGCGGGTGTGTCATTTGCAAATGAGTTCACAGCCACGACAACATTCACGCCGAACTTGAGCGCATTCTCAATATGCTGAACCATGTTAGGCAAACCCTTGCGGAGCAGGTCGAGATTCTCATCGGTGTATTCAGACGCCAAAGGTTTGCCCGCGACGACTTTCGGTCCGCCGCCGTGCATCTTGAGAGCGCGCACGGTTGCAACAAGTACAACCACATTTGGAACCAAGCCGGAATAACGGCACTTGATGTCCATGAATTTTTCCATGCCGATGTCCGCGCCGAAGCCGGATTCGGTGATGACATAATCAGCCATCTTGAGCGCGATCTTGTCGGCGATGATGGAAGATTGTCCATGCGCGATATTGGCGAACGGTCCCGCGTGGACGATGGCGGGAGTCCCTTCGAGAGTCTGCATCAGGTTTGGTTTGATCGCGTCTTTCATCAACACGGTCAACGCGCCAGCCACGCCGAGATCCTCAGAAGTGACGGCTTCGCCTTTGCGATTAACAGCCACGACCATGCGTCCGAGTCTGTCGCGCATATCGGCAAGATCGGTGGTCAGCGCGAGGATCGCCATTATTTCGGAAGCGACGCTAATATCGTAGCCAGACTTGTGTTCGTGTCCTAATTCATCCTTGCCAAGACCAACCATGATCTCGCGCAGGAAACGGTCGTTGACGTCAACGACGCGGCGCCATTGAATCCCGTTCGGGTCAATATCGAGGCGGGCGAAGCGAGCGCGTTCTTCGGGCGTTAGTTCGTTTGGATTGGTTTTGTTGATGCCAAGTTTCTTCAATCGGCGTAACATGGATGGCGAGAATTTACGTTCGCCTTTTTTGTTGGGTGGACAGAGTGCATCGAAAAGTTTGTTATCGTCGGGAGTCAGTTTCTCGTGCATCATGCGCGCATCCAACGCGGCGGCGCACAGATTATGCGCGGCGGTGATGGCATGGATGTCGCCGGTGAGATGCAGGTTAAAATCTTCCATCGGGATGATCTGCGAATAACCGCCGCCTGCCGCGCCGCCCTTAATGCCGAATGTCGGTCCTTGCGAGGGTTGGCGGATAACGGTCATCACTTTCTTGCCGAGATGCGCGCCGAGCGCCTGGCTTACACCGACGGTTGTCGTGGTCTTGCCTTCGCCAAGCGGGGTCGGAGTGATGGCAGTTACGTCAATGTATTTGCCATTTTTACGATTGCCAAGGCGGTCAAGGATTTCGAGTTTGATCTTGGCTTTGTAAGGTCCAAAAAGTTCCAACTCACTTTCTTTGATTCCGAGTTCTTCGGCAATCTGTAGAATCGGTTTGAGTTTGCCAGCCTGCGCGATGTCAATATCAGATGGCACAGGCTTCAGCAGTTTCAACTTGGTCGGTACGAAGGATAACTTCTTCGCGACGGCTTTCTTGACCACGGCCTTCTTTGCTACAGTCTTCTTTGCTGCAACTTTCTTTGCCGCGACTTTCTTCTTTGGAGCGGCTTTCTTTGTTTTTGCTTTGGTTGCCATAAATTCTCCTTTGTCCTGAAAATGGATACATTGTATATTATCAAAAACTTTCCACAAAATGCAAGAGATTTCTGTCACATCTTTGTCACTTCTGTATTAAAGTTCCCACCGCCTTTCCTTCAAGAGCTTTGGTTAAATTGCCCGCAGCTTCAGCCGAAAAAATCTGCGCGGTAAGCCCATCTACTTGCTGGGCTAAGTTCAGCATCTCCTCGACTTTGGATGCCATGCCGCCGGTAACGTCCGCGCTGACCGATTTGCCGATTCCCTTTCGCATCTCTTCATACGACTTTGAACTGATCTCGTTTACCAGCCTTGTCCTCGCTGGGAAATCCTCCCAAACGCCGGCTTCCAACCCCGCCAGCAGAATCCGTTGCGGATGCAGTTCGCGCGCCAAATATCCGAACACATCTTCCGTTGAAAGGATTGTGCCGCCGCGCGCCTCATCGAAAGCCACATCTCCATGCACAACCGGCAGGATATTATTTTCCAGAGCTTTGCGTATAGTCGCCGTCTCGTAACTTGCCACTTTTCCATCTCTTGAAATGATGGTCGCAGATGGCGGAAAGGATAGCGCGGGAATGCCTGCCTTGAACAAAGCTTCCATTACATAGCGATTTAATTCCGCGGCTTGAAAGCGCACCTCGGCAAAACCAGCCCATTCTTCAGGTGTGTGTACGCCATTACGCGTTCCATATTTCTTCGCGGCAGTGTGACCAAAGGAACCGGAGCCGTGTCCCAGGATGAGATTCAAGCCCGCTTGTTTTTGCAAGCCAGCCACACGGTCCGAAAAAAGAACCGCTTTTATTTCCTGAGCAAGTTCGGTTAATTTGTCGAGTCGAGGAGTGTAGGGTAAATCCTTATCCGTGATAAGCGATCCGCCAAGTTTGAGAAAGACTAGTTCTGTCATGGTTTGCACAAGTATACCAAAGTGTGCGGCGCGGACTTTTTGAAAGTTATAATAGCCCCATGCGTTTTATAAAAAATTTTATTATCTTGTTAGCTTTGATTGCATCGGCGATTATTATCAATGGTTATAACGAGCTTTCGCAAGCCGAACAACAATCGCAAGACGCTGCCGCGCATTATGAACTTGCCGCGCGTCGACTCTTTTGGCGCGTTGACCTTTGGGAAAAAGCCGGCGCTTCTGCGTATGCCGGTAAAAATTATGCCGAATCTATTCGTTTGTTTTCGATTGCGCGTGACCATGATTCATTATCAGCCGAATCGTGGGATATGTTTGGTTCGGCATATTGGCTCAATGACGATCATGCCGCCGCGTTGGATGTTTGGCAAAGTGGGGCGGAGGAATATCCGTCAAGCGCCGCGTTGTATGACCGCCTGACGATGGCTTATCACGAGAAAGGCGATTACGTTTCTGAACAAAGTGCTTTGACGGCGCGCATCGCTTTGGGCGTGGACGCGCAAGCCTATTATCGACTTAGCCTCTTGTTGATTCTTTCTGACTCGAAGCGCGCGCAGGATTTATTAACTGCCGCATCTTCTCTCGACCCTGAATTCGATTCAGTTTCTCAGACCTTGATCGCAGCTATAAATTTATCTGCCATTCAACCCGATGAAGCGACTCGACTCGTTACGCTTGGTCGCGGACTTGGTCTGGTGAATGAATGGAATTTGGCTTCACGCGCTTTTGACGAAGCCATCCGCGCGGACGCGAAAAATGCCGAAGCCTGGGCATGGCTTGGCGAAGCGAAACAGCAAAACGCTCAAGACGGACGCGTTGAATTAGACCGAGCGCTGGAACTGAATCCGCGGTCTGTTGTTGTGCGCGGACTGCGCGGCTTGTATTGGAAACGTCAAGGTAATTATCAGCGGGCATTGTCGGAATATCTTTTTGCAGCAGACGTCGAACCGGAGAATTCTGCCTGGCGCGTTTCGATTGCTGAGACTTACACTCAAATGGGCGATCTTGTTTCCGCGCTTGCGGCTTATCAACGCGCCACAGAACTTGCGCCGAATGAATCTATAAATTGGCGTTTGCTGGCGCTGTTTTGCGCCGCGAATAATATTCAATTGGAAGAGGTCGGTTTACCCGCCGCGCAGAAAGCCGTCCAACTTGCGCTTGATGATGCGTCTGCGTTGGACGCGCTCGGTTGGAATTATTTATCTTCGGGGCGTTTGACTCTTGCCGAGCAAACTTTGTTAAAGGCAATAAATATCGCGCCTGAGCTTGCCTCCGCGCATTTGCATTTAGGCATGACCTATCTTGCCCAGGCGAATCAAAACGCCGCGCGTCTGGAATTAACGCGCGCCCGCGACCTTGATTCGCAGGGGAATGCCGGTCAATTTGCAGAGCAATTATTGAAACAATATTTTCCGTGAACTCCTCTGCTCATTTCGTTGTCGAATTTGGTACATGATAGAATCTATTTCAACTATGAAACTCGGCATCGTTACAGACTCCACTTCTGACATTCCACAATATTTGATCGAGCGCTATGGATTGGAAGTTATTCCGTCCGTTTTGATTCTTGATGGAAAAGAATATGAGGATGGAAAGGGAATTTCGCGCGATGATTTTTACAAGCGACTTCCCTCGCTTCAATCTCCGCCGACAACTGCCGCGCCCTCGATAGGCGATTTCTCAACCCGATACGATTCTCTGTTAACGCGCGGCTGTGAGCATATCCTGTCCATTCATCCGGCGGAAGAATTGACATCCATTATCAATGTGGCGCGGCAGACCGCGGATGATTTCGCGGGACGCGTTACAGTCATTGACAGCCGTATGCTTTCACTGGGACTCGGCTTTCAGGTGATTGCCGCGGCTGAATCAGCGGAATCAGGTTTGAGGTCCGCGTTGGATGCGGTTGAGTCGACGCGCAAGAGATTGCAAGTCTTTGCCGCGTTGGATACGATGGAATATCTGCGCCGCAGTGGACGCGTTCCCGGCGCGGTGGCAATGCTCGGCGGTTTGTTATCCATCAAGCCGTTGATCGAGTTGACGGATGGCGCAGTTAAACCAATCGGCGCCGTGCGGACAACACAACAAGCCAACGAACATATATTTAATTTATTGCTTGAGGGCGGAAAAATGGAAAGATTGGCGATCCTGCATACCAGCGCGGAAGCGCGCGCCGATGAATTGTTGAAGGCGCTTATGCAGAAAGCAAGCGGATTGGCGCCGCGCGATATATTGACGGTCAACGTGACGGCTGTGATCGGCACGCACATCGGTCCGAATGGATTGGGTTTCGCGGCAGTGAGGATGTAGCGTCACTTGCCTTTCAATGGCTTGAAACCTTCGCCTAACGCCTCATGCGCCACGCCGATGACCATGAACGCCAGCGGGTCAATCTCATGCACAATTACTTTTAGAGTCGCAACTTCCGCGCGCGTGATAACAACATATAACACGGGACGGTTTTCGCCCGAATACGCGCCAGTGCCTTCGAGGAAAGTTACGCCGCGTTGCAAGTCTTCCATTATGCGGTTTGAAATTTCCTGGGCTTCACTTGTCACGATCATCGCCGTGCGGACTGTGCCGCCGCCTTCCAATGTTGTTTCTGCCACAAGTCCGCTTACATATAAAGTAATTAATGAATATAAAGCTTTGGGCCAGCCGAAGACAAATCCCGCCGCGATAATAACAAGTGAATCAACCGCCAGATAACTCTGTGACATGGAAATGCCGCGCCAGTTGTTGAGGATGCGCGCCAGAATATCCGAGCCTCCGCTGGTGCCGCGCGCTCGATAGACCAATCCGTAACCGATACCGCTGATCAACGCGCCGTATAACGAATTAAGCACAATGTCATTTGTGAGACCGGCTTCGGGAAATATATGCAGGCGCGGGATCAAATCCGTTAGAACGGAATAGATGACGATTGAAAAAGCTGTCCGCATGGCGAATTGTTTCCCGCCAAGAAAACGCCAGCCCAATGCAAATAATGGCAGATTGCCAACTAATACCATCAAGCCGATGGGCCAGCCTGTGAAATGGTTGACCAACTGGGCAATGCCGCTCACGCCTCCCGAAGCCAAATTCGCGGGGATAAAGAACAGGCGCAATGAAACCGCTTGTATCAACGAAGCCAGCGCGATCAAAAAATAATCAAGGATGGTGGGTAAGTATTTTTTCATAGCTCCTCAATTTTTATTATTCAAGATTGGGCGGTTTACTTTCAAACATTCCAACCTGTCAACCTTCAAACTTTAAACGATCTCCACGCCTGCCAGTTTTTCGATCACACCCACCACCGCGGAATTGTCCAACTCGCCCATGCCAGAGTCAATCATCTGTTGGAATAGCTTTGTGTTTGCAATCGCGCCAGAGATCGGGATGTCGTATTCTTGCGCGGTTTCCAAAATGATCTTCAAGTCTTTTAATTGCATACGCGCCTTGAAACCGGGATTACGGTTACCGTCAAATAAACGCGGCGGCTTGACGTCCAAGGACCAGCATTGCGCCGCGCCGCCTTTGATGGCATCTACCACCTTGCGCGGATCCACGCCGGCTTTTTTCGAGAAGACGAGTAACTCGCCCATCGCCACCATCTGCGCCGCGACCATGATTTGATTGGCGGCTTTGGCGACTTGACCCGCGCCCGTATCGCCGACATGTGTCACGGTTTTTCCCATCGCTAAAAATATCGGCATGACCTTTTCCAGCGCGGACGAGTCGCCGCCGACCATGATGGTAAGAGTCCCGTCGCGCGCGCCGATGTCGCCGCCTGAGACTGGAGCGTCCAGCGCGAACACGCCTTTTGTTTTTAGCTTTTCCGCGATTATGCGCGCGGACGCGGGCTTGATGGTGGAGTTATCTACGAAAATGAGCCCTATGTGCGCGCCTTCGATGATTCCCTTTTCACCAAAAACGACTTTTTCAACATCAGGTGTATCGGGCAGATTGGTAAAGACCACGTCTGCCTGTGCGGCGACCACAGCAGGCGAGGATGCATGAATAGCTCCCTCTGCCACAAGTTCATCCATTGCGGGACGCGAACGGTTATGTACTACGACAGGGAAACCTGCTTTGAGAATATTGCGCGCAATGGACTTGCCCATTATTCCGAGACCAATGTATCCGACTGTTAGCATTGTCAACTCCTTTGAAAATATTGGGATGATTATAACCTGACTAGCTATCCTCAAATCTGGCGGAAAAAATATAGACGCAATAAATTGAACAGAAGGATATAATTGGGACATGAGATAAAAAAGGTTGCGGTCGCTGACTTTCGACCTTAACCTTCAACCTTCAACCTTCAACTTTCAACGGAGTCATTATGAATATCTGGCGCGTCAATACACGCACGCAAACCCTTAAAATGGAATCTGTTCCTGAAGCATGGTCTCGTCTTGGCGGGCGCGGACTCATCGCGCGCATTATGCTCGATGAAGTGGACGCGAAATGCGATCCGCTTGGCGCGGGGAATAAATTGATCTTCGCTCCCGGTCTTTTGGTGGGACACATGCTCTCGTCAACAGACAGAATTTCCATCGGCGGAAAATCTCCATTAACTGGCGGTATCAAAGAAGCCAACGCTGGCGGGCGGACTGGTTATCACATGGCGTTTATGGGCATCCACGCGCTTATTATTGAAGACCAGCCGAAGGAAGATGGCTATTGGATTTTGTATCTTTCCATGAAAGGCGCAAAGTGGGAAAAGGCTGACAATCTCGCAGGTCTTGGCGTTTACGATACTGCGGCGAAACTTTTGGAAAAATATGGCGATAAAGTCGCGATCGCATTGATCGGTCCCGGCGGCGAAATGCGGATGAAATCCGCGGGGATTCAGAATATTGATAAAGATAAAATTCCGTCGCGCATCGCCGCTCGAGGCGGACTTGGCGCGGTGATGGGATCGAAGGGATTAAAGGCAATCGTGTTTGATTATGCAGGTGGGCAGAAACCAGCTATCGTTGAGCCTGAGGCGTTTAAATCCGCGCAAAAAGATTTCACAAAAGTCGTGATGGATCATCCGCAATCGGTGACTTATCGCGATTATGGAACAGCCGCGATGACGCAGATGACACAGAACTTTGCCGCTTTGCCCACGCATAATTTTTCGCAAGGCACATTCAAGCACGCGGATAATATCAGCGGCGAGACTCTGCGAGAATTTATATTGAAGCGCGGCAAGCCGTCTGATCCATCACATGCTTGCATGGCGGGTTGTACCATCAAATGCTCGAATGTTTTTGGCGGGGAGGATGGCAAGGCGATTGTCTCGCCGCTTGAATATGAAACGATTGGTTTGATGGGATCGAATTTGGATATTGATTCGCTTGATGTCATCGGACGCTTGAACTGGCAGGTAAACGATCTCGGACTCGATTCGATTGAAATCGGCGCGGCGCTTGGCGTTGCGGCAGAAGCGGGTTTGATGAAATGGGGCGATGGCGATGGCGCCATGAAGTTGATTGACGAGATTCGCAAAGGCACGGAGTTGGGACGCAAACTTGGCGCTGGCGCGGCGGATATGGGCGACGCTTATGGCGTTGAACATGTGCCTGTTGTCAAGCGGCAAGCCATGAGCGCGTATGAGCCGCGTTCGATTAAGGGAACAGGCGTCACCTATGCCACGACTCCGCAAGGCGCCGACCATACCTGTGGATTGACCATCCGCGCCCAGATTAATCATCTTGACCCGAACGCGCAGATCGAAGTCTCGCGCAACGCGCAGTTTAACATGGCGGGCTACGACACACTCGGCGCGTGCATCTTCGCGGGCTTTGGTTACGCAACTACGCCGAACTTTGTGGTGAAACGTCTGCTTCAGGCGCGTTATGGTTGGAATGATTTGTCAGATAATATCCTGCAGGAGCTTGGTAAACAGACTATCAAGATGGAACGTGAGTTTAATCGCCGCGCAGGTTTTACGAAGGAAGATGACCGAATCCCCAAGTGGATGACGCGCGAAGCCATACCTGAGAATAATTCAGTCTTTGATGTGCCTGCGGAACAATTGGATTCGATCTTTGATGGGATTGAATGATAGAAAAGACATCCGAGTTCTTCAAGAACTCGGATGTCTTATGCTTTGAGCCACCGGTCGGCTACGACCCGACGACCTGACGATTACGAATCGTCTGCTCTACCAGCTGAGCTACGGTGGCAAATATCTTAGCGGCGGGATTATACAAGAATACAGTGTATAGCGCAAGTTTAACCCCTCACGTGTTGTCAGATATTCGGCGTCAATCGTAAATCTAAAATCGTAAATCAACTATGCTTCGAATTGCAATGCTCTCTTATCATACTTGTCCGCTGGCGACATTGGGCGGAAAAGATACCGGCGGGATGAATGTCTATGTCCGCGATCTGACGCGCGCGCTCGGCGTTATGGGCATCCACGTGGACGTGTTCACGCGTTCGCAGGATGAACACATGCCGCATGTTGTGCATGAGTTGGGATATGGCAACCGCGTCGTCCATGTGCCAGCCGGTCCCGAGGTCCCGAAAGGGAAACGGGAACTGGCGACTTACATTCCGCAGTTTGTTGATGGGATCAAATCCTTCGCCGCGGAAAAAGGCATCCGGTACGATTTAATCCACAGCCATTACTGGATGTCTGGTTTGGCGGCTGAGTCACTTTCAGATGCGTGGGGCGGGTTGCCGATTATTCACATGTTCCATACTTTAGGTGAAATGAAAAACCGCGTTGCCCGTTCAGCGGATGAACGCGAAACGCCTGAGCGAATTATCGGCGAAAAAAGGATTTTGGCGCGCGCCGATCGTATCATTGTGGCAACGCTTGCCGAACATTCACAACTGCGTTTTCTTTACAAGGCAGACAATCATAAATTGGTTGTGATTCCGCCGGGTGTGGATACGTGCCATTTTTATCCCATTCCTCCTGATGAAGCCAAGCAATATATTGGTCTTAAGCCGGAGGCTCGCATGGTGTTATTTGTCGGTCGTATTGAACCGCTCAAAGGTGTGGATACGCTCATCCAAGCCATGGCATGTTTGCAGTTGGACGAAGCGATGTGTCCTGTTCATCTCGCGATTATTGGCGGCGATCCGGCGGCGAATCCACAAGATATGACTGTGGAAATGACGCGCCTGCAAAAAATGTGCGACGACTTGTGCATGGGTCAGATGGTAATCTTTCTCGGCAAGCGCGGACAGGACACGCTTCCTTATTATTATTCAGCGGCAGAAGCGCTGGTGATGCCGTCTCATTATGAATCGTTTGGCATGGTCGCGTTGGAAGCCATGGCTTGTGGGACTCCTGTAATAGCCTCAGAAGTTGGCGGACTCGCTTATTTGGTCCGCGACGGCGAAACTGGGTTTACGATTCCATCTAATGAATCGGATAAGTTGTGCGAGAAGCTATATTTGTTACTAAGCGATCCGGTTCTTCACCGGACGATGGGACTGCGCGCCGCCGAAGAGGCTCAATCCTATTCCTGGGATAAGATCGCCGCGCAGATCATGGATGTGTATAAGGAAGTGTTGGGAATTGGAAAAAGCTAATCCGTTGAAACAATTGTCCCGCAGGTTGAGTTGAGAAACACCCGCGGGACAATTATGTCAAGTGAAATATCGCAGGTTGATCTTAAGGAAGAAGCGTCGCGTTAACTGAATCCGCGTAAGAAACATCAACAGTCAACATTCCTTTTTCTTTCGCCCAAGCCAGCGCGTTGTTCCATTCGGCTTCGGTTGGCACGCCTGCGGTTGGAAAAGGCGGAACCTGGAATTTGCCAATCAACGGCGGCGGCACGAGTTTCTGGTCGCTCAACACGTTTGTATATTTGGCAGGGTCGGCATTGAGCATGGTAGTCGCTTTTTCAATCGCGGCAAGGAATCCCTTGATTGCTTCGGGGTTCGCGTCAATCACAGCTTTGCGGAAAGAGATCACGCTGAATCCATATTCGGGATGAGTCGAATCGTCAGCCACGATCACCGCGCCTTGTCCAATGGCAAGCGATGCCAGCGGGTCAGGTAATACGCCCGCTTTGAGTTCGCCTGACGCGAGAAGCGCCATACGATCAGGCATTTTCGGTACGGCGATGGTTTTGATTTCATCGGCAGTTAATCCCGCGGATTGAAGCAAACGGTCGGTGACATATTCAATAACCGTTCCTTGCGAAACGCCGATCTCGACGCCTTTCAAACCATCGGGCGTGGTGATTCCACTTTGCGCGGATGCGAGAATAAAAAAGTGACCGTGACCTTCGGTGGGGCGTAAGGCATAACGCACGGCTTGCATTTGGATGGTATCTTTGTTGAAGAGCATATCAGCCAACGTTTCATTGACCGCGCCATCCGCTTGACTCGCGGCGAGCAACTGATCGCGCTCAGGCGCGGAGGCAACCGGCACGAACTCAACCTTGACTCCGTGTTTCGCGAACAAACCTTCTTGTTGCGCGACATACATCGGAAGCGTGTCAATGAGGGGAAGCACGGCAATCTTCAACGTGACCGCTTGCGACGCGGCGGGCGCGCAAGCAGAAAGAATAATGCCGAGCGTCAATAACATGAAAGTAATAATTTTACGCATAGAGAAATCTCCTGTTTACAAAATATGCAAAGCGCGCAGCGCGCAAGTTGCGATTGGTTTTGTTTATCGGATTAACCAACTTTCAATGATTATATCCAATAGATTGAAAACCAAACAGGAACAATAAATCATTGACATTTGTGCCGGTATAGCCGCACTTGATTAAATCATTCAGTGGTTGGAAGAAGTGATACGCGTCATTTCTTGACCGATAACCTGCCGCGGACATTCCAAGCTTTTTCGCCCGTTGACAGGTTTCCCCGTTAACGACCGCGCCTGCCGCGTCGGTGGGACCATCCTCGCCGTCGGTTGCAAGCGAGATCAATAAAATATCCTGCATACCATTTAATAAATTTACAGACGCCAATGCCAATTCTTGATTTCGTCCGCCTTTGCCATTACTAATTCGCCCTGAGCCGCGTCGAAGGGTGACTGTTGTCTCTCCGCCCGCGATCATGCAAAATGGAAGATTCCTTTTTTGCTTTTCTTTCTTCAATCTCTTTGCAAGTTTTTCTCCGACTTCGCTTGCCTCGCCATGCAAATTGGAATCAATGATCTCGGAATCAAATCCCTCGGCTTGTGCCTGTTCCAGCGCGGCTTCCATGGCGGTATGAATATCGCCAATGATAATATTCTGGAGTACAGGGGTTTGCCACTGAGCCGACAGCAAGCTGTCGGATTCCAAAATATGTAAAATACCAGCTGGTGTTTTTTTCAGTAAGTTATATTTCTTAAGAACATTGAGCGCGTCAAGATTGTTTTTTGAATTCGTCACGGTTGGTCCCGAAGCGATAATCTCCAACGGATTTCCCAGCACATCCGAGAGAATCAAACTGACGATTTTTGCCTTTGTCGCGCTTGCTAATCCGCCGCCTTTGACGCGATCTAATTTACTTCGCAACAGATTGATCTCGTCAATGCTTGTTCCGCAAGAAAGCAATTCGCTGGTCAATGATTGCATATCTTTCAAAGTGATTCCCGCGCGCGGCGCGGTCATCAACGCCGAGCCTCCGCCAGAGATAAGACAAATCAGCAAATCATCTTCGTTGAGTTCAGAGATAAATTTCAGCGCGGACTCGCCAGCCTTTATGCTTTGTTGATTTGGAATCGGATGCCCCGCTTCAATAACTTTAATCATTCGCCTTGAGCGACAGTGTTCCCTTTGGGGAAGCTGAAGGGCATGTTTGGTGATGATTAACATGTGTGGAGATTGCTTCGGGCTTCGCCCTCGCAACGACATATCTGCCGCGTATGTCATTGCTTCGGATGCTTTTCCAATTCCCAATAAATAAATGTTTTTATGTTCAGGTAATGGATTATTAAGTAAATAATTTCGCACCAGTTCCCCCGGTTCCACTGCATCCAGCGCCGCGGCGAGGATGCGCGTCACGCGCGGGTCTTGCAAAGTGTGAGTTTCAAAACGATGCGCATCCATGCTTGCAGTATACTGTGGCTATGACAAAACCAAAAGTGTTTGTAACCCGTATCATTCCCGAAAAGGGACTTGCGCTTGTGCGTGATTTTTGCGACGCCGATATTTGGCAGGATGAAATGCCGCCGTCTCGTGAAGAGATTTTGCGGCGCGTACGTGATGTGGATGGCATCCTTTCATTGTTGACTGAGAAGATTGACTCGGAAGTTGTGGACGCCGCGCCGCGCTTGAAGGTAATCAGCAACATGGCTGTCGGCGTGGACAATATTGATGTATCTGCCGCGACCGCGCGTAAACTGCCTGTCGGTAATACGCCCGGCGTATTGACAGATGCAACAGCGGATATGGCTTTTGCATTGTTGTTATCTGCCGCGCGTCGCATCGTTGAAGCTGACAAGTTTTTGCGCGCCGGTAAATGGAAAACATGGAGTCCACAACTTTTGCTCGGCGCGGATTTTGTCGGCGCGACTTTGGGAATTATTGGCTTTGGAAGAATCGGTCAGACAGTTGCCAAACGCGCACAGGGATTTGATATGCGCGTCGTTTATTATGATCCAACTACGCAACCTGCTTTTGGCGCGAAGCCTGTTGATTTGGAAACTTTATTGCGAGAATCGGATTTTGTTTCGGTGCATGTTCCGTTATCCCCTGAAACGCGTCATTTCATCAACGCGGATACCTTATCGAAAATGAAATCAAATGCAATTCTGGTCAACACTTCACGCGGACCGGTGGTGGATCAAAACGCTTTATACAACGCGTTGAAGTCACATCAAATTTTTGCCGCCGCGTTGGATGTCACCGATCCTGAACCATTGCCAATGGATAGTCCGTTGCTAGAGTTGGAGAATTGCATTATTGTTCCGCATTTGGGAAGCGCCAGCAAACATACACGCGATATGATGTCGTTTCTCGCCGCGCAAAATTTGATCGCTGGTTTGAAAGGAGAGAGGCTGGAGAATTGCGTGAATAAAGAGGTCTATTAGTTTGGGTGGTCAGGTATTTCGATGGAGTAATTTGCTTGAGAATTTATTGTCCCGAAGGAAGTTGCAATAACTCCAGGTATGCTGGATAATGGTGGATGATTGGGTGGACATAATTATTGGCTCTTGTTTGGTAAATATTTTATATTAAGAGCCTTGAATAATCTTTGTCTATCTTTATAATCCACATTATGAGTGTTTAGGTAATTCTGTACATAATAAGATAGGGCCTTTTCTGCCCAGTAATTCTTCGTCTTATTATATTTTTCCAGCAACGCCTTTATATAGCTTACGTCTATGCCATCTTGAGACGAGGATACTAAATGGTTAATTAATTCGTACGCAGGTGTCGATTTTCTTTCGGAGAGCAAAAGCATGGTTGATGTCAACTTTTCAGTAACCACGGCTTCGGATATTCGGTTCAACATTCCAATCGTAACAACATATCCAAAAAATTGAATGGATCGTTCAATAAACACTCTCCTCTTTTCATTGTCAAATTTTTTATTCCGAGTTTCAGCTAGTTTTTTTTCTGCGTCTTCTAGCAATTTCGTTAGCCATTCTTCAAATTCTGGTTTCCTGTATTCATTCAGAAATAAATTTAATATTCGTAAACCCAAATCAACTGTATCTTCAAGAATTTCTTCAACATCTTTTCTTTCAAACGATCCTGCTCTGTTTTTTAGTATTTGCCCCAACACTTCCATTATTTTTATGCCTCGATTTATTTCAATTACGCTCACATCATCCGGTTCATCATTTTCATCGGCATCATTTGGGATGCCGGTTTCCTTGTTTAGGGCGTCCTCCTTTCTTTTTCTCTGCTCAGATCTGATTTCTGCGGTGCTTTTATTTGAAATTATTGATTGTGGAAGTTCAGCTGTGAGGTTGTTCATAAACTGCGTTTCTTTTGTGCTTAATTCAGCAGGAATTACCTTTTCAAAAGAATAAACACAATGAAGTCTGATGGTATCCAGCAATAGTTTGTTTTGAGTATGATGAATTGTGAATATCAAAATGAAAGCATTCTGCCTTAAGTGTATGCTTTTGCAGAGGTCATTAATAATCGCATCATTCTCGGTAGATGCTAAATACATCCCTAAGAAAAAATAATAGATATAAGAATGTTCAAATCGTACGCGATCTTCTTGAATGTTAAGTATTGCGTACTCTTCGTTTTCTATTTTGTTTATTAATGCTTCTGTAATTATGAATCTTGATTTGTATGACTCGCGAAAACTAAGATAATCTTTTTGAATATATGCTTTTCCGTTTGTTGTTTGATTATATATGTCGTAAGAAATATGTTTCAAATAATTAAAACACGTATCTAAATCTTCAGGTTTGATATTCTTTTTCACTAATTGCGCTGTTACTAATGCTTGGTAGCAATGCCCATAAGCCGTGATGCGATAATCGCTAGGCATAAACGACTCGAAGGATTGCAATATGCTGAGAATGTAAAATGGATATCTTGGCACGATTCGCTGGGTCGTTATTACATTATTCACCTTGGATTCCAGTTTGTCGATATCCAAATCATTCAATTCATCTAAACTATTTTGTCGGCTCGCTTGAAGCCATTTTCTGATCAATTCCTCTTGCTGCGCCAAATCAAATTGCCCCAGCGTCAAAGTAGCGTAATCTGCGAAACTCGGCTCATCTTTAAAGTAGAGCATGTATTCTTCGTCGTCTACGGTGATAATCGTCATAGCGAAATTGTCGTCCAAATAAGAAATAATGTTGCAAGATATATTGTGATTGTAGTTATCGATTAGCGCAATCTTGTTGTCCAATTTCATCCACGCATCGAAGTCGCCGTTCATTTGTTTCGAAAATTCTTTTTTGAAAAGGTCTTCAAAGTTTAGGGTCTTATGAATGCTGTTGCCATCCAGAAAAATTGGAGTGTATTTCTCTCTCAGATTCATGGATAGCCATTTTAGCAAAGCAGTCTTGCCGCTAAACTCGCGACCTTTAATAAGCACAGACTTTCTCATTTTTTCCGTGAAATAATCATACCCAACAGTTTCTTTCTTAAAAGCATCTTTAACTATGCTTAAATTAGGAAATACAAATATTTCGTCTAAGTAAAACGTCGAATGTATTTTAACAGACGTGGTAAACTGGGCGAATGCCAAAAGCCCAAGATTATCATCTCACGAAAGCAGAATTGAAGGCAGTAGAAATAGCCATCAAACACGATAAGCGTCC
>Ga0315268_10001548_pt1 | contig 26440 bp, 18 predicted proteins | sample C1_top_MG_FD_204535 | JGI IMG/M metagenome (GOLD analysis project Ga0315268, IMG submission 204535) | Sediment microbial communities from Yellowstone Lake, YNP, Wyoming, USA - C1_top | ecosystem: Environmental > Aquatic > Freshwater > Lake > Sediment | place: USA: Wyoming | collected 2017-08-01
AGACTCGAAATATTCGGTGCTTGAAGAGGTCTTTTCAAGGTACCAGGGTCTTTTGGACGGTCTCAGCACCTTCTTAAAAGAACTTTCTCATCCTTATAAAAACTGGCAGTTCATAGTAAAAGAAGCAAGAAGCTACAGCCTCGATTATTTTCATCTTATTTACAATCATCCCAAAGGGCCCAGAGGCGCGGAAATCTTTATTGATATTTTCATAAGCGCAGTCGAATCTTCCGCCGAAAGGCAGATAAAGGCCGATGCTGTCGATAACCTTATTTTCTTTTTGCAGAAAATCATAAAGGAATCTGGCTTTAATCTTGAAAGATTCCTCCCGGTTCTGAATGACACCTTTATCCGCATCAGAGATTTCGAAGACGAGCATTTTTATCTTTTTGTTAAAAGCTTCTACCAGATAAAGAAGCTTGCAACCGACCTGACCGAAAGCCCGGTTCAGGATTCATTCCGTTACGATGCCCTCAATTCGCTCTTTATAAAGTATTTCAAATATACATATTCATACTGGCTGGGCGTGCCCGATCCTCTGTTCTGGTTCCAGAAGGAGGCAAGCGAGATAAGAAGCCGGAAAACTGTCGATGAGTTGACGCGGGACATATCCCACGGACAGATAAAAAAGCTTAAGAGAAGACTTGAAAAAACGGCTTCCCGGAGTCAGACAGGTTCAAGGGAGCTTGCAAAGGAACTTCTTGATTTTCCGGGATACAGGCAATTTATAGAGTCTTACAGCAGGATACCGCAGAAACTCCTTGAATCGGAAGCAGGAAGCAGCCGGGGATATCAATATAAGCTGCTTTTCCTTCTGCATGTGATGAATATATCCGGGCTCTCGATGATTCACGAAGAAACTCTTGCTGAAATAAACAGAACGCTCGAGTGGATTATCGCTCACGAGAAATACAGGAATGTCCAGGAGCTTATACGGCAGACATTTACGGTTTTAAAAGAGCGTACGAGCAGGTATCCGAAAACAGCTCTGAACTGTATTCTTAACATGGGGAAAGGAGTGTACAGAACCGGCGATATAGAGCTCGTGAACTTTTTTATAGATTCGCTCATAGATATCGGTTTTCATGCTCCCATGGTAAAAGGTGTCGGAAATGACTGGCAGATACGGGTTAACAGCGCTCATATTCAGAACATAAGAACATGGATTGAGATAATCGAGCTTAAACCGAAATGGTCGACAAGGCTTCTTTCCGCCCTTGTTGTCAACCTTGCAATGTGCGGGGTATTTATCAGGGATACGGACCTCTTCCCCAGGGATATCACCCGCTTTTTAAACAGCGATATCGGACCTGTTTATAATCTGGCCAAGCAGCTTGCCAGGCTGTTTCCTGTTTATTTCAATGATATCGGAGCCGAAGGCAAGTTGCGGGACATCTCGACCATGCTGGATGAAATTACGGCAAGGAAAGATGTTCTAATACACTGCCTGAGGAAACAAAGCCATGTTGAAAGCAGCAACAGGACGATATGCTTCATGGAGGCCACCCTCAATTTCTGGAAAACAAGGGACAGAAAATATGTTGAACCTTTTGTTCCCCCCGCCATATACGCCCGGATTGAATCAACAGGGCCGTACATCGACGGCGTTTTTAAAGCATTTTCAAAGCTCGAAGAAAAAGGTGTTGTTATTCCTGACGATCTTGCCGGGATAAGAGAGGATAGACTGGAGAGTCTCCTTGGTGATATCGGCGAAGTGTCCGGGAGCGACAGAGAGAGAGTCAGGCTCGCGGTTATTTTTTTCCAGCTCCTACACCACAAGTACAATCTCGACTTTGTCGAAATGGACAACTATCTTGCCAGGCTTGATGAAGGCACCTTCCCGGAGTTGCCGAGGATAAAAGAAGCCCTTTCCGAATCCGATTCAAAGAAGAAACTTTATAAGCTGCTCGATTGCCTAAATTCATTAAAGAGCCTTATATTGTCTCCGCTTTCTTATGAAGCCAGAGAGGATATTTACAAAAAAAGGCATTTTGCCCTTGATATTCCTTCCATGTACGGAAGTTACCATGAAAACAAATTCGATGCCCTGGGACTCGCTTTCCGCCTTGAATCCCTTATCAATGTTCTTTTTGAAGAGCTTGTCGAGAAAATCGATCTTACTCTCATAACCAAGGCTACCTTTTTCCAGATTTATGACAGGCTGAGGCTTTTCGAGAAGGCATTGAAGCTTGACGGGATTTCCTCTTTCGAGCTTGAACGGCAGCTTGATTTTCTTCTGGATTCGCTGGAGGTAAGGGGATTTACATTCACACAGTACCTCGACATCTTTAAAGGATTTGCCCAGGCCGTAAAGAACATAATAAATGATTATTATAACAATATACATGAGCGGAATTTAAACCGCATCCTTTCAAGCGGGCAGATCGACTGGATTCTGCCCAAGTATCTTCCCAGGGAATCCGTGATTGATCCTGAAAAACTCAGGCACAGGATATCTGAAATATTCTTCAGGGAAAGGATAACCCTTTCGCTGGGACTTCAGCAGCTCGATCTTTTTTTGAGCCGGATACTCGGCATCCTTTTCGACCAGTCTGAAAGACTTAGCAAGTACAGGCTCCGCCTCCTGTTAAACTATGATCCCCATATCGCCATGACGCTGATAGACGATGCGAAGGGAAAGGTTTCAGGGATAATATATCTAGGAAATAAAGGGCTTAACATGGTTAAGCTCAGGAATTACGGCCTGCCGATCCCGCCGGGCTTCATAATAACCACGGAGGTTTTCCGCTGCAGGGAGATTATAGACAGCTATCCTCCTGCGGAGCAGAATTTCAAGGAGCAGATCGCATACAATATTTTTTCACTTGAAAAAATTACGGAGAAAACATTCGGGGATCCTTTTAATCCATTACTTCTTTCGGTAAGGAGCGGCTCTTCAATTTCACAGCCGGGGATGATGGATTCTTTCTTAAACGTAGGCATAAATGAAAAGATAGCAGCAGGCATTGCCTCAAAGACCGGAAATGCATGGTTTGCATGGGATAATTACAGGCGGTTCCTTCAGGGTTATGGAATGGCCTTTGATCTTGATAGAGACCGCTTTGACGCTCTCATTGGCGAGTTCAAGCAGAAAAGCGGCGTTCCTTACAAAAAGAATTTTACCGGCGCTCAGATGAAAGAGCTGGCACTCTCATATAAGGATTTGATAAGAGATTCGGGGATAGATATTCCGGATCTCCCTTTTGATCAGCTTCGGGTGATAATAAACAAGGTCTTTGATTCGTGGGAGTCTTCCAAGGCAAAAGCCTACCGGAAGATAATGGGGATATCAGATGACTGGGGAACGGCCGTAACAATACAGGCCATGGTCTTCGGGAATATTTCCGGGGAATCGGGCACAGGTGTCTTCTTTACGCATAATCCGAGGTGGTCCGGAGATACCCTCAGGCTGTGGGGCGATTTTACACTGGAGAATCAGGGAGAAGACGTCGTTTCCGGGCTGGTAAGGACGCTTCCGATTTCAGTATTCCAGCAGGAGATTGAAAAGAGGGAAACGGATATAACACTTGAGACTCATTTTTCCGATATTTATACTGCGCTGAGGGAGTGGGCAAAAGACCTGATATATGAAAAGGGATGGAGTCCACAGGAGGTGGAATTTACATTTGAAGGGCCTTCAAGAGACCAGTTGTATCTCCTTCAGACAAGGGATATGGCGATGCGGGAACATAAGAAAGCCCTGGCATTCGATTTTATCAATAATGAGGAGAAGAACTTTTTAGGGCATGGAATAGGGGTGAGCGGGGGCGCCATGAGCGGAAAGATTGTTTTCAGCCTTGAAGAGATAAACGGCTTAAGACTCAGAGAACCCGAAACGCCGCTGATTCTCTTGAGAAACGACACCGTACCGGATGACATAAGGGAAATTCATGCGGCGGACGGCCTGCTTACGGCACGGGGAGGGCTGACGTCGCATGCGGCCGTTATGGCTCACCGGCTCGGAAAGACATGCGTTGTGGGTTGCGGCAATCTTGTCTGCGACGAAATAAAGAAGGCAGGCCGCTTCGGGAATGTTACCCTTAAATCGGGGGATTACATAAGTATTGACGGCCAGGAGGGCTCGGTATATCAAGGCCTGATAGGAATAAAAGAAAACCTGTAAGAGGTGAGAAAAATGGATTCGAAGGGGAAGGGAAAAGGTTTCAGACTGGGAATAAACGGTTTCGGAAGGATCGGAAAGCTCACCGTATGGCATCATGTAGGGAGGAAGTTTTTTGATGAAATCACTGTAAACATAGGGCGTGAAGCCGGGACATCGATATATGACATAGCGCAGTACTTTGAAAGGGATTCGACGTACGGGTCTCTTCATTTCTTTTTATACGGGCAAAAGGCCTCTTCCATTATAAGCGACATAGATGAAAAAAACCAAACTATTGTTGCCGACGGGGTAAAAATCAGATTCCTGCTGTCTTCCAGAAACCCGGCTGAAATAGGATGGAGCGACCATGGCGTTAAACTGGTGGTCGAAACAACAGGGCAGTTTCTTGATCCGACACTTCCTCCCGATCACAACCGGGGTTCGGTAAGGGGGCATCTTGAGGCGGGGGCCGCGAAAGTCATTGTCTCAGCTCCTTTTAAGATAGAAGACAAGGGAAAGGCCATGCCCGAGGATGCGGTTACAACCGTTATGGGGATTAATGCGAACGACTATGATCCGAGGCGGCACAAGATAATATCCGGAGCGTCATGCACCACTTCATGCCTTGCACACATGATAAAACCCCTGATAAATTACTTCGGCTCAAAGAGAATCCTCTCCGCTTCCATGGCCACAGTGCATGCGGTTACCGGCTCACAGGAGGTTCTGGACCGCCTTCCCAAAACGGCCGCGACAGATTTGAGAAAAAACAGAAGCGTGATGAACAACATCATACTTACGTCAACGGGCGCGGCAAAAGCTCTCAGGCTGGTGATTCCCGAGATGAAACAGATAGGCTTTATTGCAGAATCCGTGAGGATTCCGACCAGCACGGGTTCGCTTATCATACTGGTTCTTAATCTCCAGGAGGAGCTTTCAGGAGAGTCGATAAGAAGGGAGATGATAAACGATACATACAAACAAGCCGCAGCCGATGATCCCAAAGGATATCTCGTATATTCGGACAACCAGAATGTCTCGTGCGATATAATAGGGATGCCGGGTGTAGCCGTTCTCATCGAAGGCCATGAAACACATACCCGGACAGCGGAAGTCACCATAGATCTGGAAAAAGTCCCCGGCATAGAGAAGAATATAATCGCGACCCTGAAGCAGAAGATTATAAACATACCGGTTACTCAGGCGGTGATATACGGGTGGTACGACAACGAGATGGGCGGTTATGTCAGTATCCTAGGGGACAGGACGGTCTCAGCCGCAGAAAACATGTAGGAATTAATTGAAATGCAGGCAATACTCCTCAGGCTAAAAATACTTCTTGCAATATTATTCGTTATTATGGTTGTCGGTACGGTCGGTTTTGTCTTAATTGAAAAAAAATCAATCGTGGAAGCCGCTTACTTTATTATCGTTACTGTTGCTACCGTTGGATATGGTGATATTCATCCGGCAACAACATTGGGGAGGATTTTTACAATTATCCTCATTGTGACAGGCGTCGGCACCTTTCTCGGGGTGATCGCAAACATTACAGAGATGATGCTGGCAAAAAGAGAGATTGAAGGCAGGATGAAAAAGCTCAACATGGTAATTGGAGTTTTCTTCAGCGAGGTAGGGCTCCAACTCATGGCCTTATTAGCCCGGAGTGATCGGGAGGTAGACAAGATCAGATCCGATCTCCTTGTGACAGCCGGCTGGACAGATGAAAGATTCAAGACAGCGACCAATGACCTCAAAAAATACGATTACAGTGTTGAAATGGAATTAATTGACCTCACCGTCATGAAAGACTTTATCTGCGATAAACGGGATTTTCTCGTCCGGCTTCTGGAGAATCCGATCCTCCTGGAGCACCAGTCTTTCACTGATCTGCTCCGGGCGGTTTTTCACTGCATGGAGGAGCTTGCCTACCGGAATGATGTGAAAAATATCCCTCAATCCGATAAAAATCACCTTGCGAATGATTTCAAAAGGGCCTACCAGTTACTCATAAATGAGTGGCTCGACTATATGAGATACCTCAAGGAGAGTTACCCTTTTCTTTTTCATCTTGCAATGAGAACAAATCCATTCGACCGTTCAGCATCAATCACAGTAAAATAAGAGGGAATCTACGAGGTTGCCCGGAGCTGCCGCAACCTTAACGCCGGAGGGTCAATGTGGGACAGAAAGGAGGCAATATGTTTGTCAATAGGACGATTCGTTTCCACCTTGAACTTATCCTGATCATATCTTTTTTTTCGGTTCTTTCCGCCTGCATGGCAACTCCTGAAATCCGTCTGATGGCAGGCGGTGTAAAAATGAAACTCACGCAGGAAGCTCCTGTAAACTTAGAAGGCAGTCTTTCTCCTGACGGAAATTACTTCCTGACGGGCGGGTATAAATATGGCGGATTCAGTCTTTGGGACATTTCCCGCGGCCTGCAGATAAAGAGATTTGAAGTCGAGGCGGCGACAATACTATGGCTTCCCCTTGGCATCCCGGTTGCGTTCACTCCTGACGGGAAGCATGCACTTGCGGGAGGAACACTTCTCAAGCTCTGGGATATTTCATCAGGAAAAGAAGTTAAAACAATTGGTGACAGCGAAACATCTCAATTGTCGCTCTCTTCTGATGGGCGTACAGTTCTATCCGGCATTCCAAATTCACCAACTATTCTCTATGATGTTGCTTCCGGGCGGATAATAATCGAAAGGGAGAATTCATATTACAGTATAGCATTATCTGCGGACGGCAAATATGCGTTAGGTGGAGGGTCCGGCGGGTACATGGATTACTGGGCGGCTTCTACAGGAAAAATAATTAAACGGTTAAAGGCATGTGGCAAGACGGGCATGGTTCAAGGTGTCGCCTTTTCTGCCGATGCCAAAAAAGCTCTTTCAGGAGGCACTGATGGCGCAATCAAGCTATGGGATCTCTCTTCCGGAGCAGAGCTGTTAAGTATAAAAGGGCATACCGGCTTTCAGGGAGTCATGTCTGTCGCCTTTTCTCCGGACGGCAAGCATATTTTATCCGGCGGCGGATCGGACGGACTTATTAAATTATGGGACATTAAAACCGGCCGGGAAATCAGGTCTTTCAGCGTATTTTCCAGCGATCTGCTGCCGGCTCCGGTAACCTACGTCACTTTTTCCCATGACGGGAAAAGGATTATTTCAATGGCGACAGATGCATCATTTCGCATCTGGGATACCCAGTCCGGTGAAGAAATAGCAATACTGATTGGATTCATGGACGGGGAATGGCTTGTCATAACGTCGGAAGGCTATTACAATTCATCTGAAAAGGGCGCACAATATTTAGATGTCACATATGAAGGGAAGGAATACACTGTCAATCAGTTTTATGATGTCTTTTATCGTCCGGATATCGTTGCCGCAAAACTGAGCGGGCAGGATATAAGGGGGCTCATCTCGATCACCATGAAGGATGCCAGCAGGAACCCGCCCCCTTCAGTGGAATTCATAACAACTCCGGTTGATACAGGGCAAGCGAAGGTCAAAGTCTGTTACAGGATAAAAGACACCGGCGGGGGTATCGGTGAAGCCAGGCTTTTTCATAATGGAAAACTAGTTGAATCAGATGGCTATTATCGTGAATCGGCGCGGTCGATGCCGGAAAAAGTCGATCTGGCCGCACTCACAAGTCAAACGATTTACAGTGACATGCGCGGTATTGTTGTGAAGGGTATAGCCATGAGCAGTCCGGTTATGAGTACAAAGAAGGCAGACCAGATTGAAGAATGCAAGGTAATCGACATAGTCGATGGCGAAAATGAAATCAATATTACGGCTTTCAATGCTACAAACACTATACAGGGTTCTCTTAAGGCAATCCGTTTCACTGCAGGAACAAAACCTGAAGAACCCCATCTCTATATACTTGCGGTCGGTATCAACGAGTATCTTGACGGGGGGATTACTCTCAAATATGCTGCCGGGGATGCCGGAGACTTTCTCAGGAAAATCAGCGCACAGTCTGTAACCCTTTATAATTCAAAGAATGTTCATTCAATTCTTCTCCGTAACAAGGAAGCGACAAAGAGCGCGATTCTCGGTGCAGTTCAGGATATCTCCCTAAAGGCAAAACCCCAGGACAGTTTTATCTTCTTTGCGGCCGGTCACGGGATATTGATACAGAATCAGTATTACATGCTAACCCATGACTTCAATGGGCAGGTGAGGGATACTGATATGATAAGTTCCAACGAGATTGTTGAAATGTCGAAGAAGATAAAACCACTAAGCCAGTTATATATTTTCGACACCTGCCATGCGGGTGGCGTTGACTACATTGTGAGCGGCCTCTACGATGCCCGTATGTCTGTGCTGGCCAAAAAGATGGGTCTTCATATTTATGCCTCGGCAAGCGACAGGCAGGAAGCAATGGACGGCTACAGGGGCAACGGGCTTTTCACATACACATTGCTGGATGGTTTGAACAACAACAGGGAGGCCGACAAATACAAAGATGGGAAGGTCAGCTTTGTCGGGCTTGGTGAATATTCAAAGAAGAAGACGTCGAATATCTCAAAGGAAATAGGCCACGAACAGACGCCGCTCATCATAAACTTCGGGAAGGATAAACCCCTTTATAAGTTGCAATGAAAATCAATTGGCATACATTATCCAATAAATGATCAATGCTTGGAATATATTTATTACAATTGCTATAAATGTTTAAGGTTGTTTTAATGATATGTCCAGGATCTTTACCGGCTTATCAAGAGTTTTCCAGCCATGTTGTTTGCCTGATGGTATAAAATAGGATTCATTGGGGCTGAGTAGTTTGCGTTCTTCATCAATAAACATTTCTAATTGACCCTCTATGATGATACCGCACTGGTCGAAGGGATGTTTGTGTCCGGTATCCTCTTTCCCCGGACCTATTTCCATACAAGCCATGATCAGGTTGTTTCCTATTTCTGCTTTACTCATAATACCCGGCCGGAACTCTTCCAATTCCAGGATGTCCAGATTCCAGAAAGACATACCTTACTCCTCGCCCCGATAAACGGGACTCTTTTCAGTACCCCCTTGAGGGATGTAAGAAAGTTTACGAAATTATTTTCTGCCGTTTTTTTCTATCCGGTGCTTTTCGGAATGGCGTTGCTGAGCTTTACGAATTCTTCAACTGTAAGGGTTTCGGCGCGCCGCGCAGGATCAATTCCGGCACTGTTTAATGCTGAAACCGCGGTTTGAGCGTCGATCCCTAGCTCGCTTCCTGAAAGTGAGTTTTTGAGAGTTTTGCGCCTTTTCCCGAAAGCTGCCTTGATTACGCTGAAGAGAAACTTTTCGTTATCCGCAGGAAAATCCGGATTCTCCTTGAATCTTATTTCGATGATCTGGGAATCTATCTTAGGTTTCGGGAAAAAGAGAGATGCTTTTACGTCGGCGATTTTACCGATAGCAGCGCAGTACCGCAGCATGACGGAGATCCGGCCGTAATCTTTGCATCCCGGCTTTGCGCATATCCTTTCCGACAGCTCCTTCTGGAACATCAGTATGGCGCGGCTAAGGCATTTTCTCTGCATAATGAGTTTTACCAGCACCTGGGATGAAATATTATAAGGAAGATTCCCGATAACGACTATTTTACAGCCATGCTTTGCTGCAGTGCTTTCAATATCTGTGTCCAGGATGTTTTCGTTCATTATACTCACATTATCGATATTTTTAGCAAGAAGCTCGCTTCTTAAAAGAGGCAGGAGATTTATGTCCTTTTCGACCGCGTATACTTTTTCTGCGGCAAGAGCAAGCGGAACGGTGAGGGCTCCAAGGCCGGCTCCTATTTCGAGAACAATGTCCTCTTTCAATATGCCGGAACGGGAGACTATCATTTCCGCCATTTTCGGGTCGGAGAGAAAATTCTGGCCGAACTGCTTTTTCGGGGAAAGGATCCATGCGGAAAGGAGGGTTCTTGGAGATGTCATGAAGCGGGTTTTTCCTGATTATTTGTCAACAGTCTTCGGCGTGAGCGGAATTTTTTTACCAGGCGGCGGGTTATAAAGTATGAGGCTGCGGCGAACGGAATTCCGATGATTACTCCGCCCGTTAACAAGGCAATAGTTGCTTTTAATCCCAGCTTTGTCAATTCGGTAAATGTCGTGTATTTAGCGTCAAAAGGTAATGAGGTGCCCAGGATCAGGGCACCGGTTTTATAACTCCCCATATATATGAAAGGTATTGTAAGAGGATTTCCGATCCAGACTCCTATCGCGGCAGCAGCCTTGCTTGCCCTCAGAATATAGGCAAGCCCTATTGCAAGTATGGTGTGAAAAGGAAAAGTCGGGGTAATTCCGACAAAAATTCCTATTGCCATCCCTGTCGCTATAAAATTCGGATCTCCCTTCAGTTGCTTTACACGTTTGATAAACTCATTTATTTTCTGTTTAAAATTCATAATTACAAATTGCTTTTCCAGTAAAAATCTACATATATAAAATTATTATTTTCCAATGTGTCGTCTACATTAAAACATGTGCAGTTTACAAGAGTATTTATCAACACGCTCTTGCATCGGAACAAAACGGCTGCCTTGTTGAAAATTGATGAAGCTTGACTTTAATAGTTTTATCAATTAGTTTTGCATCAACATTTCTAGTTGTTATATTGTTTATTCAGAATATGATCCATGACTGGAAAAGGAGGGCGCATGGTTAAGAAAAGAGGCAAATCGGTCAGCTTTGATGCTATGGTCAAATTTTTTATGTTAAATTATGATATTCCGTCAAGGAAAGATATTCAAAAGATCGCTGCCAGGCTGGATAATCTGGAGACGCTTATTAAAAATGTCTGTGTGCCTGCAAAAGCCAGGCGGACGATGGCCTTTTCGGGCAGAGGAACACCCTCCGGAGAAAAGCCGGTTAAAACGGCTTTTGAAATGGTGTTCGGAACGATAAAGAGTTTTGATCATGGAGCGGGTTTTGCTGAAATTCAGGCTAAAACCGGTTTCAGTGAGAAGAAAATCCGGAACATCATCTTCAGGCTCAACAAGTTCGGAAAGATAAAAAGAAAGAGCAGGGGAACATACGTTGCGGTGTAACAGGCGTGAGTCGTTCCGCCATAATGATTGGCGGACCATTGGAAGGCGTAAAACGTGAGTCGAAAGGCGAAAGACGAGAAGCGTTAGCGATGTCCGAAATTCGATATTCGGATTAACTATCAGCCTGTAACTTGTGACCTGTGTCTTGCAACTGATATTAAACCGGAACAAGGATTTAGATGAACGATACTACCGACGGAAATAATGAAAATATCTTTGAGGGAGAGATGCTTTCGGGCTATGGCGTAAAGCGCGTTGTCCGGCTTCCTGAGATCAGCTCATTTTACTATGAGCTTGAGCATATTGCCACGGGCGCAGGGCACATCCACATAAGCAATAATGACAGGGAAAACACCTTTTGCGTTGCTTTCAAGACCGTGCCCGCCGATTCAACCGGAGTTGCCCACATACTTGAGCACACTGTACTATGCGGCTCCCGGAAATTTTCGGTGCACGACCCTTTTTTTTCGATGATCAAAAGAAGCCTTAATACATTTATGAACGCTTTCACGGCATCCGACTGGACTATGTACCCTTTTTCAACGCAGAACAAAAAAGACTTCTATAATCTCATGGATGTCTATCTGGATGCCGCTTTTTTTCCGCTCATAGACGAACTTAGTTTCAGGCAGGAAGGGCATCGCCTTGAGATGGAAGATAGCGAGGTGAACGGAAAGGAACCCGGTCTTGTATACAAGGGAGTGGTTTATAACGAGATGAAGGGAGCGATGTCGTCCCCCGACCAGGTTCTGGCCCGGTCGGTATCGAATGCCCTCTGTCCTTTAACCACATACGGTTTCAATTCCGGGGGAGATCCTGCCGAAATACCGTCCCTTACCTACGAGCAGCTTAAAAGGTTTCACAGAAGGCATTACCATCCCAGCAATTCCTTTTTCTATACCTACGGGAATATGCCGCTACGGGCAAGTCTTTCGTTCATCGAGGAAAAAGTATTGAATAAATTCGAGCGGACAGACCCCGGCACGGTTGTTCCGGCTCATCCCAGATGGATCAAACCGAAAAAAACCCGGTATTACTATCCGCTGGCAAAAAATGAAGATCCTCTCAAAAAGAACCAGATATGCATTGCTTGGCTGACGGCGGACATAAACGATATTTTTGAGGTGCTGGTGCTGGTGCTGCTCGAGCACATTCTTCTCGGGAATGCCTCTTCTCCGCTCCGCAAAGCGCTCATAGATTCCGGACTCGGATCTTCCCTTTGCGATTCGTCCGGATATGATCCAGGGAACAGGGATACGATGTTTGTCTGCGGCCTGAAGGATGTCAGGGAATCGGATGCCGGAGAGATTGAAAGGATAGTCTTTGAAACGCTTTCAGAACTTGCCGGTAAGGGAATAGATAAAAAGCTTATAGAATCGGCAATTCACCAGATAGAGTTTCACCGGAAAGAGATAACAAACACCCCGTATCCGTTCGGAATAAAAATCATGCTTTCTTTTGCAGGAACCAGGCTTCACGGAGGTGATCCGTCAAGGATACTCAATCTTGACGAAGACCTTAACAGGCTCCGGGAGGAATTGTCGAAAGGGCCTCTTTTTGAAAACAGGATAAGAAAGTATTTCATCGGCAATCCCCACAGGGTGCTTTTAATGCTTGTTCCGGATCATGATATGGAGCAAAGAGAGAACAGGCGGGTGGCTGAAGAGCTTGAAAGGATAAAGGCGGGTTCAAGTAAAAGCGATATTGAGAAAATTAAAAATGACGCAAAGTGCCTTGAAGCGCTCCAGGGTAAAAAGGAGGATCTGTCCTGCCTTCCGACCCTTGAGATTTCGGATATACCTCCTTCTGTGGAGGATGTGAAGGAGACTTCTTCATACGGCGTTATCCCGGTTTCATGCTATGAGCAGCCCACGGGAGGAATTTGTTACTTTACCGCGGCAGCCGGGACGGGATTAGCTGATGAAAGGCTGATGCATCTCGTTCCCTTTTTCTGTTTTGCTTTTTCAAGGACAGGCACCATTGTCAGAAATTATTCGGAGATGGCGCAGCGTATCGACGCCTATACCGGCGGAATAGGCCTTTCAGCAAATGCAAGGACAGGGTTCGGAATATCCGGCTCCTGCGTTCCGTTTGTCTCCTTTAATGGGAAATGCCTTGCAAGAAATATCGACATGATGTTTGACATAATTAAAGAGCTTGTCTTCAAACATGATTTTTATGATCTTGTCCGTTTGAAAAATCTTCTTCTTGAATACAGGGCCGGCCTCGAATCGATGGTTGTGCCCGGCGGGCACAGGCTGGCCATTTCCCTTGCGTCCCGGAATTTATCAAACGCTTCGGCATTAAATGAGAAATGGAACGGAATTCATCAGCTCATTTTTATAAAAAAACTTACCGAAGATCTTTCCGGCGAAAAATTACAGTTGCTTGCAGATGACCTTGCTTTAATAGCTTCCGAAATCATGACAGGAAAGAATTTTAAAACTGCGGTCATAGGCGACGACCGTGCGCTTTCCGCTGCGCTTCCGCATGCTCTTTCCCTCAGGGAAGGGTTTCCGGAAGGCATCCGTGACTCATTTTTGTTAAACGGTGTTTCAACAGGTAAAGATATGCCGAATGAGGGTTGGAGCACGTCATCAGCGGTCTCTTTTGTGGCCTGTGTTTTTAAGGCAGTCCGCATGGAGCATGAAGACGCGCCGGCACTTGCTGTTACAGGGAAGATGCTCAAGTCCATGTACCTTCACCGTGAGATCCGTGAAAAAGGAGGGGCATACGGAGGATATTCGATTTACAGTCCGGAAGACGGCATCTTTTCATATGCTTCTTACAGGGATCCGCATATAATCAACACACTGAAGGTTTACAGGGAAGCGCCGGCATTCATAAAGGCGGGAAACTTTTGCGATGAAGATGTAAAAGAGGCCATTTTGCAGGTCTGCTCCGAAACCGATAAGCCTGATCCGCCGGGTCCGGCGGCAAGAAAGGCGTTTTATCGGAAAATCGTTTCTCTTTCGGATGATCTGAGGGCGCGTTATAAAAGCGGGGTTCTTGCAGTAACCCGGGGGAAAGTGATCACTGTGGCGGAAAAATATTTAGGCGATAACAAAAAAAACTGCGGAGTCGCAATTATATCTGGTGAAGAGCAGCTTAAATCAGCCAACGAACAGCTTGGAGATTCGGCTCTGAAGCTTTTCAGAATATGAAAGGAATAAGGCTGAAGGCAAGAGGTGGAAGGCGTAGGCAGAATATCGAATATCGAACTTCGAAGTACGATGTACGATGTCCGGATAAGAAACCATAAACTGTTATTGATCCTGAAAAAGATCCTCAAGACGACCGCAAACCGAATCGCTCAGCGTTCCTTTCCCCTTCGCAATCTCTACGGTGTAGAGTCCCAATATCTTGTAAAGGTGAAGAAGGTGAGGGGTTTTGGACCCGATTTCCAGGAGATGATTTTCAATCGTTTGAATATCGCCTCTTGCGATAGGGCCGGTCAGGGCATCACGGACGCCCATTTTTTCGATGTTTGAGAGGGTGCCTTCGATTAGGGGTTTTAAACCCCTGAAAGCGTCATTATCGGGAACACCTGCTTTGCGTATGAGACTCAGTGACAGGTCAATGAGTGTTGCGAGGTAATTTGACGCAACAACAGCGGAAGCATGGTAAAGAATTTTGGCTTCCGTCTGTATGGTGACGCAGCCTGAGCCGAGATCTGAAGCAACCAGACTTGCGGTGTCTGTTGCTTTTTTATCGCCTTCGACTGATGTCACGATGCCTGAAAAGGGATTATGAGAATATTCCGTTGAGGCGAAGCTTTGCAGAGGGTGCATGGAGCCTATGCTCGCCTCGCAGGCTTTTGCCGACAAGAGCACTGTTGATGTAAGCGCTCCGCTGCAATGGAGGACGACCGAACCGGAGTTGAAGCCATTTTTCACTGCGATGCTGTCGCAAACCTCTTTTATCGTTCCGTCAGGTGTTGTTATGAAGACTATATCCGCATTTCGCGTCACTTCCCATGCGGTATCTGTGTAATTGACCGAACCTGTCAGGTCCGCGACTCTTTTTGCTGAAGAGAGGCTTTTGCTGGCAAGACCGGCCGGAATGTAGCCGGCTTCCGCAAGGTATTTGGCAAGGGCGGTTCCGACCCTGCCGCATCCGACTATTGCAAATGAGGGTTTCATGGATTTATTCTCTTTTTTGACATAGCAGCATCGAGATGATATTTATAAAAAGATAATAATATGCTTACAATAGTTCGGATTCTCATGCAAGAATGAAAAGATAAAAATTGAAGGGGAAAAGGGAGAAAGAAAGATGGAACAAAAAAAGATGACCGCGCCGGATTTAATGGAGAAGAAAAAAAGCGGAAAGAAGATAACGATGCTCACCGCATATGATTATCCAACCGCTCTTCTTGTCGACAGGGCCGGGATTGATGCCATTCTCGTGGGGGATTCCCTCGGCATGGTCGTACTCGGCTACAGGGACACGGTTTCGGTTACGATGGAGGAAATGCTTCATCACACAAAAGCTGTTTCTTCTGCGGTCAGGAGCGCACTTGTGATAGGCGACATGCCATTCGGTTCGTATAACGTCTCGGTCGAAAAGGCGATAGATAATGCAAACAGGATGATGAAGGAAGCTCACGCGGACTGCATCAAGCTTGAGGGCGGACGATCAATGGCTTCTCTTGCAGGGGCGATTGTAAGAGCCGGCATTCCCGTCCAGGGGCATATCGGCCTTACTCCGCAGACCGCTTCTTCTCTTGGCGGATTCAAGGTGCAGGGAAAAAGCTTTGAGGCTGCAAAATCACTCATTGAAGATGCGAAAGCGCTTGAAGATGCCGGTTGTTTCTCGATAGTGCTTGAAGCCATTCCTTCTCCCATAGCAAAGATTATTACCGGGTCAATATCAATTCCCACCATAGGAATAGGCGCGGGTATCGACTGTGACGGGCAGGTTCTTGTAATCCATGACCTCATCGGTCTTTTCGAGAGGTTTACACCCAAGTTCGTCAAGCAGTATGCCAAAATCAGCGATGATATACTTTCGGCCGTCAGCCGGTATAAATCTGATGTCGAGAATATGAAATTTCCAGAGGAAAAGCACAGCTTTTCCATGAATGAAAAAGAGCTCGAAAAACTGAAAACAAAAAGGAAAGTCCATGCATCAAATAAAAAGACCTTGGCATAACATTCGATATTTAAGTGGAAACAGAGAAAACATAATTATTGACTAAGTGGCGGGTGCTGGAATAAATAGGCTTGTTTTAATAAAGATTTATATGCAAATGATACTGATGATACCACAGTAAAGTCGTTAAATTACGAGTTAGTCTATGATATGGAACAGAATATTTGGGAGTTTAAAATAAGAGATGATACAGTTAATCAGAGGTTTTAAGGACATACTTCCGGGAGAAACCGGTCTCTGGCAGAAGATTGAAAAGACCGCAGCCTCCCTTTTTGAAGCTTTCGGGTTTTGCGAGATTCGACTTCCCATTCTCGAGCATACGGAGCTTTTCTCAAGGAGCATAGGTAAAGATACCGATATTGTTGAAAAAGAGATGTATACTTTTGCCGACATAAAGGGCGATTTTGTCACCTTGCGCCCGGAAGCTACAGCATCGATTGTGAGGGCTTATATTCAGCACAGGCTATATGCTGTCGATCCTGTCCAGAAATTATACACAATCGGCCCGATGTTCCGGAGGGAGAGGCCGCAAAAGGGAAGATACAGACAGTTTTATCAGATAAATGCGGAGGTGCTGGGTGTGGATTCACCTCTTGTCGATGCTGAGCTGATATTCATGCTGGCTGAACTCTTTAAAAGACTCTCCGTTTCGGATATCAGCGTACATTTGAACAGCCTCGGATGCCCCAAATGCCGCCCCGGTTTTACACGGGCCCTTCAGAGGTTCCTGTCAAAAGTCACGACACAGCTTTGCGCGGACTGTCAGAAGAGGAAGGAGAAAAACCCGCTGAGAGTTCTTGACTGCAAGGTGCTGGCATGCCGTGAAGCGGTTGCGGATGCACCTGCCATGATAGACCACTTGTGCGGTGAGTGCGAGGCTCATTTTGCAACAGTCAAAAACTCATTGAATAACCTGAGTGTTCAGTTTGAAATTGACAGGCGTCTCGTGAGAGGGCTTGATTATTACACGAGGACCACCTTCGAGATCCAGACCGGCTCGCTGGGCGCCCAGAGCGCTGTTGCCGGCGGCGGACGATATGACGGGCTGATAGAATCTCTTGGAGGGCCGTCCCAGCCGGCTATAGGTTTTGCCATAGGACTTGACAGGCTTGCCGAGATAGTTGACGCAAACAATAAAGAGGTTGCCGGCGGGATAGATCTTTTTATAGCCGCCCTCGGGGAGAAAGCTAAAACTGCCGCCCTAAAATGGGCATGCGATCTCAGCCGTTACGGGATAAAAACCGAAACCGATTTTTCAGATAAGGGGCTGAAAGGGCTGATGAAAAGGGCGGACAGACTCGGGGCCAGGCATGTTCTGATTGCAGGTGATAAGGAGCTTGATGAAGGTGTCGCCGTTTTGAGGAATATGTCGACGAAGGAACAGGTTTCCGTTAAAGTCGAAGGGATCATCGATACTCTTAAATCAAAACTGACGGCTTCGTAAAAAGTCATTCTGCTTAAGTTGCGCTTCATCTTTCGTCGTTGCAGCGTACCAAAAAGTACGCTTCATTCCTCAAGATTGAAGCTCACTGCCGCAAGCAGCGGAGAATGCGCTCGCTGTTTCGGTTTGCGCGCCTTGCATAATGTCCGCCTCAGGCGGATTACTTTGCCGTCAGAATTTGTGCTTACAATGAACTGTTCGATTTTAATATAGAATTTGAGAGGAGTCAATTAATTGACCGATATACTTGGTGAAATGAGAAGAACCCATAACTGCTGCGAGCTTGTATCAGGTGATGCAGGTTCTGAAGTCGTTCTCATGGGATGGGTTCAGAGAAGAAGAGATCACGGAGGAGTGATATTTGTCGATCTGAGGGACAGGGAGGGAATTACGCAGGTTGTTTTCAATCCCGATTTTAATAAAGAAGTACACGAAAAGGCCCATGCCATAAGAAGCGAATTCGTGATCGGTATACGTGGAAAAGTTTCGATGCGCCCGGAGGGGATGACAAACCCGAATCTTAAGACCGGAGAGATAGAAGTTTTTGCGACAGAACTAAAAATATTGAATGAAGCGGGAACCCCGCCGTTTTTAATTGAAGACTCGGTGGATGTCTCTGAAAATGTGCGCCTCAAATACAGGCACATTGATTTAAGGCGCCCGAATATTCAGAAAAATCTGATCTTACGGCACAGAGCGGCGGCGTCCGTGCGGCAGTACCTGAACGGACTCGGTTTTATCGATATTGAAACGCCTGTTTTGACGAAAAGCACTCCCGAAGGCGCGCGTGATTACCTTGTGCCGAGCCGGGTCAACCCCGGGATGTTCTATGCGCTTCCTCAGTCTCCGCAGCTTTTCAAGCAGCTTCTAATGGTATCCGGTTTCGACAGGTATTACCAGATTGTCCGCTGCTTCAGGGATGAGGACTTAAGAGCCGACCGCCAGCCTGAGTTTACGCAGATAGATCTCGAGATGAGCTTTGTGGGCGAAGAGGATGTCATGGGAGTTGCCGAGGGCATGATAAGGACTCTTTTCAAAGAGGTGCTCGGCAGGGATGTCGCCGTTCCGTTTCAGAGGCTCCCATATAGAGAAGCGATGGACCGTTTCGGGCTTGATAAGCCGGATCTTCGTTTCGGGCTTGAACTGAAAGATGTTTCGGATATTGTAAAAACATCAGGGTTCAAGGTCTTTGCGGGCGTTGTTGAAAAAGGCGGGATGGTAAAAGCTTTAAACGCAAAGGGATGCGTTGAGTTTTCAAGAAAAGAAATTGACGATCTTACCGAGTTTGCGGCCGTATATAAGGCAAAGGGGCTAGCCTGGATAAAGGTGAAGGAAGACGGGTGGCAGTCTCCGATTGCAAAATTTTTTACTGATGAGGAAAAGGAAAAACTGGCAAAACGCATCGATATGGAAACCGGCGACCTTGTTTTTTTTGTGGCCGACCAGACTGCGATTGCAAATGACGCGCTGGGGCATTTGAGGAATCATCTTGCGGGAAAACTGAAACTGATAGATGAAAACGAGTTCAGGTTCCTCTGGGTCACTCACTTCCCGATGATGGAATATGATGAAACGGAGAAAAGATACCAGGCGATGCACCACCCGTTTACGGCACCCCTTGAGGAAGACTACGGGCTGCTTAAGGAGAATCCGCTTGCAGTCCGTTCAAGAGCCTATGACCTCGTTCTAAACGGCTCTGAAATCGGGGGAGGGAGCATACGCATTCATCAGAAGAAATTGCAGGAAAAGGTTTTCGAAGCTCTCGGCATGTTGCCGGAATCATACAATGAAAAATTCGGTTTTCTTCTTTCCGCGCTTGATTCCGGAGCTCCGCCGCACGGAGGCATCGCCTTTGGATTCGACAGGCTGGTCATGATATTATGCGGCGAGTCTTCCATAAGAGATGTCATTGCCTTCCCGAAGACACAGAAGGCGGCGTGCCTTCTTACCAATGCGCCGTCTGAAACAAACAGGGCGCAGCTCGATGAACTTTGCATTAGAATCAAAACAGTCAAAGCGTGAAGGTCTTATTGATAAACCCGGCGGCAGACTTCAATGACATCCTTGAGCAAAGCTCCGGGAAAGAATTCACAAATGAGATGTTCTCCTTTTATCTTCAGACTTGTTAAACCGGCAGTTGCGGCATGCCTGTTTACGGCTCTTTTTTTTCTCTGCCATGCCCGGTCACAGGAAATAATCGATATAGGGAGGTTCTCGGCCGCAAAAAGCGGGGAGATCCTTCCGTCCGGATGGAAACCGCTTTTTTTCAGGAACATCAACAAACACACTGCATATTCGATTATTGAGGAGAACGGCTCTCCCGTAGTAATGGCTGTTGCCGAGGCTGCTGCTTCCGGTCTTGTTCGCGAGATAAAGATAAATCCCGTTGAGTACCCTGTTGTGCGCTGGAAATGGAAAGTTGGAAATGTTTTAAAAAAAGGGGATGTCGGCCGTAAAGAAGGAGACGACTACCCGGCCCGCCTCTATATCACCTTTGAATACGATCCCGGGAAGCTGGGGCTTTTCGAGAAATCAAAATACGAGATGGCCAGGCTTATCTACGGTCAATACCCGCCGCATGCGGCAATAAATTACATCTGGGAAAGCCGCTCACCGGTCGGGACCATGGTTCCGAATCCATATACAAACCGGACCATGATGTTTGTCGTGGAGAGCGGAGGAGAAAGTCTGAACAAATGGATAGAGGAAGAAAGAAATGTTTACGAGGACTACAGGCGGGCATTCGGCGGTGAGCCTTCCATGATATCGGGTGTCGCGATAATGACCGACACCGACAACACCGGCGAAACGGCAACGGCCTACTTCGGGGATATCAGGTTTGAAAAGAAACGGGTAAGGCCATGAGCATGTTTGAACTTTTTATGAAACCATCAATTAAGTTGTAAAATGAACTTACTAGGAGTCCTTATATGACGCGTAATTATTACGAATCAGGGGATCTTGCGGATTTTCCGAACATAGCGGAACATGCGCAGGAACAGGGGAAGAAATTTTTCGATTATTACGGCGCATCGACTTCGGCCGGGAAACTGGGCGAGCGTGAAAAGTCGCTGATAGCCCTCGCCGTGGCTATGACACAGAATTGTCCATATTGTATTGACGCCTATACGAACAAGTGCCTCTCCATGGGAATCGGAGAAGACGAGATGATGGAAGCAGTTCATGTAGGCGCAGCTATGATGGCCGGCATTACACTCGCCCACTCGACCCAGATGAGAAAGATAATAAAGAAAAAGGCCATGTGATATGCAGGAGATCAGACAACTTGAGGTGCTCGAAAAATACCACACCCATTTTGCAGGAAAGCTTGCCGGGCCGGTGCTTGCCTCAGGAGTGGAAATACTCCAGTTAAACGTTGGAAAGAGGTGCAACCTTTCCTGCAGGCACTGTCATGTGGAAGCAGGCAATGAGAGAAAAGAGATGATGCCCGGGGATATTCTCAAACGGTGCCTCGAAGTGATAAGGGAAAACAGCGGCATTACCACGATAGATATCACCGGCGGAGCCCCGGAGATGAATCCATCCGTAAAAGGTTTCATAAAGGATGCGGCAAAGATCGGGCGGCGTCTGATAGTGAGATCCAACCTGACCATACTGGCGGATCAGGACTACGCCGATTATGCGGAGATCTATGCGGATAATGGAGTCGAGATCGTAGCGTCGCTTCCAGACTGCGACGAGGCGAGGGCCGACCGCCAGCGCGGGGCAGGTTTCTTCCGGAAATTCATCAGGGTTGCGGAAAGGCTGAACGAAACGGGATATGGAAGGCCTGGCACCGGCCTTCTCCTCAACCTTGTGCATAACCCTGTCGGGGCATACCTGCCGGCTTCGCAGAAGAGCATCGAAGAGGACTACCGTACCCGCCTGAAGAGTTACCACGGCCTGGATTTCAACGCTCTGTATTGTATAAACAACATGCCTGTGGGCAGGTATCTTGAATTCCTCATTGCTTCCGGGAATTACGAAAATTACATGCAGGTACTCGCGGAAGCGTTCAACCCTGCTGCATTAAATAACGTGATGTGCAGGACAATGATCTCCGTGGCATGGGACGGAACCCTATATGACTGCGATTTCAACCAGATGCTCGGACTTCCGGTCTGCCCGGAACATTCCAGGCATATAGGAAGTTTCGACATGAAACTGCTTGGGAACCGCCCTATAGTTCTGCATAACCATTGTTACGGATGTACGGCAGGCGCAGGCTCGTCCTGCCAGGGATCGCTTGATTAGAGAAATGGTCTCGATAATAATTCCGGTCTACAACGAAGAAAAGATAATAGCCGGGCAGCTTCAGCGCCTGTCGGCAGTTACAGGCTCTGATACGGAAGTGATCGCAGTTGACGGCGGAAGCGCCGACCGGACTGCCTGTATCATAGAGGCTCATGAAAACGTAACTCTTCTCAAGTCTCCCCGGAAGGGCCGGGCGGTCCAGATGAATTACGGCGCTTCTTTTGCAAAAGGGGATATTCTTTTGTTTCTGCATGCCGATGCAATGCTCCCGGCGGTCTGGAAGTCCGAGATCGGCAGGGCAATGGAAAGCGGCTGTGTCGCGGGCGGATTCAGGATCAGGTGCGGGGGACATGAGGCGCTCGGCAGGCGCGAGCGGTTTTTTGCATACCTTTCAGGCATAAGATCCCGTTATGCAAAATACATGTACGGCGACCAGGCGATCTTCGTGAAAAAGAGCGCATTCGAGTCCGTTTCGGGTTTTCCGGAAATTCCTATAATGGAAGATTATGAATTTACAAGAAGGATATCAGAAATCGGAAAAATATACTATTCCCGGCAAATTGTTGATGTCTCCTACAGGCGGTTTGCGCACGGAGTCGTAACCGCCGCCGCGCTGATGTTGACGATTCCTTTTATGTACAGGCTGGGAGTGCCGCCCGATTACCTTGCAGGATTGTACAGGGATATACGATGAAAGATGACAGCTTCGTCAAAAATATGATTTTTAAAGAGACCATCAAAAATAACCTGCTTGTCATTTTTGCAAGGGAACCGGTTCCGGGGCGTGTCAAGACGAGGCTTGCAAAGGATGTAGGTATTGCGGCTGCAGCGGCCCTGTACGATCTGATGCTGCGCCATGTTGTAAAGAGCGTGATTTCAACGCAATACGACATTGTTATCTGCAAGACGCCTGAGAGCGGGGACGCATGCTTTGAGGACATGGTACCCGGCGCCGTTGTCAGGGATCAGCCGGAAGGGGACGTCGGGGAGAAAATGTCGGGTGTTTTCAAGACTGAATTTGCCCGCGGGTACAGGAGAATCTGCTTAATCGGGACAGATTGCCCCGGCATAACATCTTCCGGCATTCTGCGGGCTTTTGAACTTCTCGAAAATTTTGAACTTGTACTGGGACCTTCCTGTGACGGGGGGTATCACCTGGTAGGCCTGTCGGTTTTTCACTCGGAATTGTTCGAGGGCATTGCATGGGGCACGGACGAGGTGCTTTCAAGCACCCTCGGAATTGCCCGCTCCCTTGGTATCGAATATAGCTGTCTTGCAGTCAGGGTCGATATCGATGAGATTGCCGATCTTGAAAGATACATTTCAGAAAATTCCGGAACGGAACTGTCTTCTGCATTTACAAAAATATTACAGGAGTGCGGATGAAAAAAGGCAAAATAATAGCAGGCCTGCTGTTCGCATCCGTGATTCCAGTCTTTTTCCTGAAGGAGAAGATTGAGACATGAAATACGACCATCAGATAATCGTGATAGGCGGAGGAAGCGCGGGTCTTGTTGTTGCGGCCGGCGCTGCGGGCCTCGGCGCGGATGTCGCCCTTGTGGAGCGTGAAAAAATGGGCGGTGAATGCTTAAACAGCGGATGCGTTCCGTCAAAGGCTTTTCTGCGTTGCGCCCACCAGGCCGCCGAAATCAGGGATTCGGCAGGATTTGGAATCAGGACAACGATAGACGGGGTCGATATTAAAGCCCTGATGCAGAGGGTGAGCGGCGTGATCGGGGAAATAGAGCCGCATGATTCCGCGGAAAGATTCAGGGGCCTGGGAGTCAACGTCATAAAGGGCGGAGCCCGGATAGTCGATGCTCATCATATAATAGTCGCGGAAAAAGAGATTAGCGCAAAATATATTGTGATAGCGACCGGATCAGAAGCCGTTGTTCCTCCGATAAAGGGGCTTTCGGATACGCCTTACTACACCAACCGCAATATATTCTCTCTGAAAAAACTGCCTGCAGATCTTGTGGTGCTGGGCGGCGGGTCCATCGGGCTTGAGCTGGGGCAGGGGTTTTCACATCTCGGTTCAAAAGTTACGGTCATCGACATGATGGGACGGCTTTTTATGAGAGATGACACGGAAGTCGGCCCTCTGATGGAAAAAATGATGCGCGGTGAAGGCATGGAATTTCACCTGGGAGCGAAAATACTGGAGGTGACTAAAAACAACGGTTCAGGGGTGGTGAAAATCGAAAAAGAGAACAAGTTTCTCGATATTCCGTTCGATGCCCTGCTTGTTGCATTGGGAAGGAAGGCGGTAACAGATGGTCTCGGACTGAATGATGCCGGCATTGCCGTCGACAAAAGGGGCTATATAAAGACGAATGACCGCCAGCAGACAAGCGTGCCCGGAATATATGCCTGCGGGGATGTGTGCGGGCCATTCCAGTTCACCCATATGGCCGGATACCAGGCGGGAATCGTTCTTCGAAACATCATATTCAAACTTCCGGCCAGGGTCGATTATTCCGCCGTTCCGTGGGTTACTTACACAAGGCCTGAAGTGGCCCATGCCGGGTATACGGAAGAGGCCGCGAAGGGAAAAGGGCTGCTGGGAGACAGCCTTCTCTGTGATCTTGTCGAAAACGACAGGGCGAGGACAGAAGGCGATGCTCCAGGGTTTATCAAGATTGTAATGGACAGAAAGGGGCGGCTTATCGGGACAACCATCGTCGGGAGAAAAGCAGGGGAAATGATTGCTCTTTCGGTTATGGCAATCGGGCGGAAGCTGAAAGCGACATGTTTTATGAACATGGTGATGCCTTATCCGACGGAGTCTGAAATATACAGCCTTGCATCAAGGAATATAGCAAAAAAATCGCTCAAACCCTGGATGAAAAAAGTTGTCAGGATAATGATCTGAATAGTTATATTTATCCGATATTACATAATTTAATCAAAAGAATTCCTCGAAGCTCTGCTTCGGGGTAAGAATCCAGAATTCAGAATCCAGAAGGGGGATTAAAATATCTTCAAAAAAAATTCTGACTTCTGACTACTGTATTCTGTATTCCAGATACCTCGCAGCTCTGCTGCGGGATAGTTCATTTATCTGGTCAACCGGACGGGAAAGCCGCGAGAAATTTTTTCTTGACTTTGGTGCCGTTCTCTAATAGATAAGCAATCCTTTCAAAGACTGATCCCCAGTAGCTCAGTCGGTAGAGCAAGTGGCTGTTAACCACTTTGTCCGCGGTTCGAGTCCGTGCTGGGGAGCCAAACAAATCAAGGGGTTAGCTCGAAAGGGTTAACCCCTTTTGATTTCTGTGTGTGAATTTGTGTGAGACTTTTTTCATCGAAGCCAGAATTTGAATTGTCTTTTTCAGATTTATAAGCCTTTAACCACTTCCTGACAGCGTTGTCACTCACCCCATATTTTCGACCAACACCCGAATACCCAAATTGTTCGATTTCAGATTTTAACACACTATATGATGGACGGTCCACTTTGCGTTGCCTGAACGATCTGTTCGTATTTGTTAGCCCTTCAAGGAGAGTAGTATCCGCTTGTGAAAAGCCATCAACCTCCTGGAGTTTGTTCATCGCTTTACGTTCAGCTTCGCCTATAGAATGAAGATAGATTTCGGTCGTCTTGCGGTTCTGGTGTCCCAGAATGCGTTGAATAATGCCGATGGGTATTCCCATTTCATCAAGAATGGATGCTGTCAGATGTCGCATTGCGTGATAACGGAAATATTTTACCTTGGCTTGCCGACAAAGAGTTCCCATTATTTTTTTCCTGTCCTTGAATGGCCCCTTAATCCATTTTAGACTTTTGCGACACCAGTATTCGTGCCAAAACACCCAGGGAAGACTATCATCCCGCTGTTGGAACCTGTGATAAAGGATGTCATAAAGTTTTGGGACCATCGAAATATCCCGAGGTTCCCTGTTTCCGTTTTTTCTTTTTCTTGTCCACAGCGTAACAAAACGATCGGGAAACGACACATCGTCCCAAGTCAGATTGTTGATCTCATTAATCCTTCCTGCTGTAAGGACCATTGTCCACAGGTAATGTTGTGTGTCAGGGTCTGCAACAGAAATCACCTTTGTGACGTCATCCTTTGGCGGAATGTACTTTTTCCGTTTTTCAACTGGCAAGAAATCAATTTGATCCGTTGGGTTGTTTGCTATTATCTTCCTTTTAATGCCGTAGTTGAACGACGCTCGCAGATACTGCAACTCTTTGTTTGCAACTATCGGTGAAATTTCTGAACGCTTGAAGATGTACGCCTCAATCATAGAGTTGGTAATTTCACTGCAATTAAATCCTTGCCATTCCTTTATCCATCTTCTTGTGTGATATAGAACATCTTTGAAATGGCTTTTGGAATTGCAGGTTTTTACAAAGTCAAGCCGTCTGTTTACCAATGTCAAAAAGTCCATATCTATTGGGGTCGTCTGATCCGATTTGG
>Ga0315268_10001549_pt1 | contig 26438 bp, 17 predicted proteins | sample C1_top_MG_FD_204535 | JGI IMG/M metagenome (GOLD analysis project Ga0315268, IMG submission 204535) | Sediment microbial communities from Yellowstone Lake, YNP, Wyoming, USA - C1_top | ecosystem: Environmental > Aquatic > Freshwater > Lake > Sediment | place: USA: Wyoming | collected 2017-08-01
GTGATGGCCACCCAGCGGCAACCCTTTTTGACCCGGGCCCAGGCCCAGGGAGTTCCCAAGGACAAGGCCAGGGAGCTCTTCAACCTCATCGAAACCTTCGGTGGCTACGGCTTCAACAAGTCCCACAGCGCCGCCTACGCGCTCATCGCCTACCAGACCGCCTATCTCAAGGCCCACTACCCCCTGGAGTTTTTGGCCGCGCTCCTGAACAGCGAAATCCACCAGACCGCGGCCCTGGCCAAGCACATCATGGAGGCCCGGGAGCAGGGCCTCCGGCTACTGCCTCCGGACATCAACCAGAGCGACCGGGACTTCACCGTAGAGGACGGCAAGGTGCGCTTCGGCCTGGCCGGAGTGAAAAACGTGGGCGTGGGCGCCATCCAGGACCTGGTGGAGGCCCGGAAAAAAGGGCCCTTTACCAGCTTCTGGGACTTCCTGGAGCGGGTCAACCTCACCAAGGTCAACCGCAAGGTCCTGGAGGCCCTGATCCAGGCCGGGGCCTTTGACGGCCTTTCCCCCCAGCGGGCCCGCCTGATGGAGGGCCTGGAAGGGGTGCTGGACAAGGCCCAAAACCTGAAGCGCCTCCAGGCCGCCAAGCAGATGTCCATGTTCGACGGCTTGGCCGCCGCAGCCCCCGACGACTGGCTGCCCGACGTGCCCGAATGGGAGGAGTCGGTGAGGCTGGCCCGGGAAAAGGAGGCCCTGGGGGTCTATCTCAGCGGCCACCCCCTGGACGCTTACCGGGCCCTGCTCAAGAGCCGCTGCCCCGTCGCCGCTGCGGATTTGGCCGAAGCCGCCGACGGCCAGGACGTGGCCCTGGGCGTGGTGGTCACCGCGCTCACGGAGAAGACGGGCAAAAAAGGCGGCCGCCTGGCCATCCTCACCGTGGAGGACCTGACGGGCTCCGCGGAAGCCGTGGTGTACAGCGACCTCTACGACCGGGCCGCGCCCCTGCTGCACAAACCCAGCCTGCCCTTGTGGTTTAAAGGCATCGTGGTCCAGGAAGAGAAGGGCCCCAAGCTGGTGGCCCAGGAGATCACCCCGCTGGAAGGGGCCCTGCCCCCCTGGCCGGAGAGGCTGGACCTGCGCCTCCAGGCCGCCGCGGTCACCCGGGACCAGCTTCTGAAACTCAAGGACATCCTCACCAGCCACCCCGGCCCGGTGCCCGCGTTCCTCCACTTCCTGGAACCGGGGCAAATCGACGCGGTCCTGGCCCTGCCTCCGGAGTTGCACCTCACCCCCTCCGCAGCCCTGGCCGCGGAAATCAACCAACTCCTGGGCTACCCCGCCTTGAGTCTGTAAGGAGAATAAGGGGGTGTGGCACAGGCGCCCCCGCCTGTGCCCCTTCACCAGGGCACGGCCCGCTGTGCCCCTACGATCCTCGGGGGCGGGAAGGGGGGGCCAGCGGCCCCGACTTCCCCGGCCAAATTATTCCCCCTTAAGGGATTGGGGGAGGGGGTGTGGGGAATATATCTTACTATTTTCCGGGAGCCCATATTTTCCCCTCTCCCCCCTGGGGGGAGAGGGTCAGGGTGAGGGGGAATGTCGGCGAACAACTATTTCACCCCTCACCCTAGCCCTCTCCCCTGACAGGGGAGAGGGAATTCCACGGGATGGTAAGCGGCTGTCTGCCACCGGCCACTCTTTAAGCACCTGACCCCCCGCGACTTCACTCCCCTTCCGTCAACCGGTAAACGATGGGGACTTCGATGATGAGGCGGTCCCGGTTCAGGTCCCGGGGGAGGGGCGGAAAGGGGGCCGCGGCCAGGACGCACTGCCGGGCCTGTTCGTCCAGGAGATTATAGCCCGAGGGGCGCACCACCTGCACTCCCTGGCTCAGCGCGCCGCTGGCCGAGAGGCTGAAGCGCACCCGCACCACCCCCTCCTGCTGCTTCTCCCGGGCCCTCACGGGGTACTGGCGGTGCGCCAGGATGCGGGACCTGATCAAGCCCAGGTAATTCCCCTGGGCCTTGCCGCCGCCTCTGCCGCCATCCAGGCCGGTGCCCCCGCCGCCGGGACCGGGGCCGGGACCCGAGCCCGGCGAGGAGTTGTCAGACCCCGCTCCCGTGGCGCTTCCCGAAAGCCCCGGGGTAACGGGCCGGGGCGGTACCGCCAGGGCCAGGGATGGCGAAGTCGAGCGCGCCGGTGGCGCCGCGGGGGCGGGGGGCGCCGCGGCCTTCACCGGCTCAGGGGGTGGCATCATCGGACGCGGCCGGGCCATGGGCTTTTTCTTCACCGCGGGAGGAGCCGCCGGGGCCGGGGCGGCGCCCAGGCCCTCTCCCGGGGCCGCGGGCGGGGCCACGAGCTTTACTTCCAGGACCGCGGGGGGCGGCAGGCTCCGGCCCCAGCCGGTCATCACCCCCGCCCCTGCCAGGGCCAGGTGCAGCCCCGCGGACAGCAGCAGGCTGGTGAGGAAAATCCGGCGGTCCTGGACATATTCCATGACGGCATCCCCAAATAAAAAATCCCTGGGCCTTTCGACCCAGGGATGGCACCCGTTTTTCTTGACCCCTGGAGGGGACGCGGCCGGTTCCGCGGCCGGACCGCGCCCGGTTTACAGGCAGGTCTTCTGACTCCCGGATCTTCCTAATCCCTGCGCCTTCCCCCACCTTCTGGTGGAGTGGCATTCCAAGCAGGTTTCGTCCCCGGTTACAGCGGCGGGACCGCGCCGGCCTGACACCGGCTTCCCTATTAAGCCCCAAGGCACCTGTAAAACTCTGCCTCTATTTTAAGGACCCCGGCGAGTCTGTCAAGGAGAAAGAATCCCCGGCCCCGGCAAGGGTCGCCGCCCGATGCTTCCCCGGCCGCGTTTGACAAAACCGGTCCCAGCATTTATGATTTTCGCAAAAAGGTTCAGGCTTGACCGGCGCTGATGAGGAGGCCACTTGAAGCAGATTAATTTAGCGGCCGCGGCCAAATTCACCCAGGATAAGCCGCACCGGCAACTTCTTTATGAGTCCCGGAATCTCCAGGTAGTGTCCTTTAATTTGGAAGCGGGCCAGGAATTGCCGGTCCACTGCATTGACGGCGAGGTGGCCATCCTGATCCTGCAGGGTGAAGGGGAATTTCTGGGGGCCCAGGAAACGCCGGTTAAGGAGGGAAGCCTGATCATCCTGCCGGCTTGCGCCCCCCATGGCGTCAAGGCCCAGACCCGGCTGCGCCTGGTGGCCTTCGTGGCCCCGCCCGCGGAGTGAGATGAAACTAACTTAAGGCTTAATCCACTCCCACTTGGCCTTCCATGAAGTGAGCGAATAGCTTCGCCCTCACTTAGATCCACTTCCTGCCGCCCCTAACCCTCAGGCCTCGCTCCGAGAATGGTAATAACTGATGATATCCCGTTTGGAGATCATGGCCACGATCTCTTCCGGAGCCTCTTCCTTGACCACGGGCAGTTCGTCCAGCTGGAGCGGCGCCATCTTATCCAAGGCGTTCTGCAGGGTATCATTCCAGAAGACCCGCACCACATTGGGAGTGGCCACGTCCTTGGCCAGAATTATCTGGTTGAGGCTCTCCTCGAAAAGTACTTCCCGGATGTCGTTGATGGAGAGGATGCCGGTCATCTTCCCCTCCTCATTCACCACGGGGAAATGGTCCTCCGGAGAAGCGGTCACCGTCTTGACCAGCTCCCCCAGGGGGGTTTTCTCCGAAATTAGGGTCAGAGGTCGTTGATTCACCGCCTGATAGACGTACATCTCACTCAGCAGCCCCCGGGCAAACTCAGCCACATGCGCGGGGGAGGCAATGCGGGAAATCATCTGCTTTTCATAAAGGGCGGTCTTCCCTAACAAGACGTAGGAGATGGAGGATACCAACATCAAAGGCACCAGTAAAGTGTAGCTGGCACACATCTCACACGCCATAATAATGGAGGCCAGCGGCACCTTGGCCACTCCCGCAAAAAAACCGCCTATACCCACCAGCACAAAGGAGTTGGGGTTGATCACCCATCCCGGTGCCAGCATTTGCCCCAGGTAACCGAAAGCCCCGCCCAGCATGGCCCCGATGAACACCGAAGGGCCGAAGACGCCGCCGCTGCCACCGGAACTGATGGTGCAGGAAGTGGCCAGAATCTTCAAAAAAGCCAACAAGAGCATGGTTTGCCAGAAGATTTTGCCCTCCATGGCCATCTGCACCCAGCCGTAACCGGTGGAGGACACCTGGGGGTAATAAAAAATGATCAGGCCCAGCATTAGCCCCCCCAAAGCCGGCTTAAACAATCTGGGAAGAGGCAGGATCTTGAAAAAATAATCCCGCAGTCCGTAAAAGACGCGCACATAAAGGTAGCCGGCCAGGGCGCAAACCACCCCGAAGACGGCGTAGGGCAACAATTCCGTGGGCAGCGCGAAGTCCACTGGGCCTGGGAAAAACAGCGCCCCATGGCTATAAAGGAGGGAAAAAATCGAAAAGGCCACGATGGAGGCCACCACGCATGGCAAGATGGCCTCCGATTCCAGCTCCATTTCCCGGTAGAGCACCTCCGGGGCGAACAATGCGGCCCCCAGGGGAGCCCGGAAGATGGCGCCGATGCCCGCCGCGGCTCCCGCTAACACCAGGACGCGGCGTTCCCGGGGCTTCAGCTTCAAAGCCGAACCCAGAAACGAGCCGAAGCCCGCGCCGATCTGGGCGATGGGCCCTTCCTTGCCCGCGGAGCCCCCGCTGCCGATGGTCAGAGCCGAAGCCAGGATCTTGACAAACGGCACCCGCCGGCGGATATAGCCGCCCCGCTGATGAAAGGCCTCGATCATGGCATCGGTGCCATGGCCCTCGGCCTCAGGGGCGATGAGGTAAACCAATAACCCGGAAGCCAGGCCCCCCAGGGTGGGGATGATGAGCAGCAGATAAGAATGGGGCGGGCCGAAACCCAAGATCGCCGCGGCAGGGTGGGCTCTCGCGGGCTCCAGGTAGCCGGTGGGCAAATTAATGAAATACTTCAGGGCCGTGTGCAGCAGCTCATCAAACAGGATGGCCCCCAGCCCGCTGATCACCCCCACCGCGAGGCTGAGCAGCAGGAGGCGGATGTGACTGGTCCAACCAGGCGTTTTCAGAAAGGCCTTGATATCCTTCATCATCCCTCTCGGTTCACTTACCGCAAAACGGACCCTTAGGCAAGGTTAAGGGAAAAAGTGCCATCTTTCCCGCCTCCACTGGGCCTGGTTCGCCAACCCCTTACTCCCTCTTGGGCGCTCTCAAGACCTGATTGATATATTGGTAAAGGTCCTGCATCTTGGGGTCCGAGATCCTGGCGGCCGGAAAGGGGGGCATGTCGCCCGGGGAGCCGTTGGGCATGGTGGGATGGCGCACAAAAGCCCGAAAGGTGTCAAATTCCGCCAGTTGCGGGGCCAGGCGCAAGGGCAGATTAGGCGCAACTATGTTGCCGCCATGGGGATGGCACCCGCTGCAATTGCCCCGGTAGAGCCGGGCGCCCACCCGGAGCTCCGCCGGGAACTTTGGCGTCCAGCCGCCAAAAACCAGTTGCCCGCCACAATAGCCCAACCCGACCACCGTCAGAAAACAGAAAAAATAAACCGTCAGGAGGGCCATGGATTTTCCTTCGGCGTGGCGGCTGACCACGATGGCGATGCACAGGAGGACCAGGAGAGCCGACGCCAGGATGAGCTTTACCTTGATATAAAACAGCCAGCCGCCGCCAAAAAAGTGTTGCCAATCCGTATAGCCGAACAGCGCCGTGGGCACCAGGAAGATGAGCGCGAGGATAATGCAATAGCGGGCCGCGAGCCAGAGCGCGGGCCGCCGCCGCAGCCAGGCGGTAAGTCCCAAGACCAGGGCCCCGGTCACCAGGCCGATGGGCACATGAGCAAAGGGAGGATGAAGCGGATGGGGGTAGCCAAGTTTTTCCAGAAAATAATAGAGCGCGTCTATCATTGCCTAACTCCAGGACGGAATTTTGGGAAATCCTGCCATCTCCCCTGGTTTCAGAGCCGCACCCGCCGCAGCCGCAGGGCGTTTCCCACCACCGAGACCGAGCTGAAGCTCATGGCCGCGGCGGCGATCACCGGGCTCAGCAGGAGGCCGAAGTGGGGATAGAGGACCCCCGCGGCGATGGGAATGCCCAGGGTGTTGTAAATAAAGGCGAAAAACAGGTTTTGCTTGATGTTGCGCAGGGTGGCACGGCTCAGGAGCCGGGCCCGGACAATTCCTCTCAGGTCCCCCTTGACCAGGGTTACCCCGGCGCTTTCCATGGCCACGTCGGTGCCCGTCCCCATGGCGATGCCCACCTGGGCCTGGGCCAGGGCCGGGGCGTCGTTGATCCCGTCCCCCGCCATGGCCACCAGGCGGCCCTGGGCTTGCAATTCCTTGATCTTCTCGGCTTTCTGGTCCGGCAGCACTTCCGGGACCACCTCGTCCAGGCCCAGCTTGCCGGCCACCGCCCGGGCCGTGGTGCGGCTGTCGCCGGTGAGCATGACCAGGCGCAGGCCCTCTTCGTGCAGCCGGGCAATGGCCTCGGGCGTGGTCTCCTTGATGGGGTCCGCCACCCCCAGGAGGCCGGCAATCCTGCCGTCCACCGCCACCAGCATGACCGTCTGGCCGTCCTGGCGCAGGGACTCTGCCTCACCGGCCAGCTCCCCCGGCTCCAGGCCCAGGTTCGCCAGCAATTGGCGGTTTCCCAGGGCCACCGCGTGCCCCTCCACCTGCCCGCTGACGCCCTTGCCGGAGAAGTATTGGAAGGATTTTGCCTCCGTTAGGTTGAGGCCCTGGTCCCGAGCCTCCCGGACGATGGCCGCGGCCAGGGGATGCTCGCTGCCCCGCTCCAGGCTGGCCGCCAGGCGCAGCAAGGCCTTGGCGTCCCCCCCGGCCACCGGGGACACCGTGATGAGTTTGGGCTTGCCCTCGGTGAGGGTCCCGGTCTTGTCCACCACCAGGGTGTCCACCTGGCGCAGCACCTCAATGGCTTCCGCGCTCTTGAAGAGCACCCCCAGGGTGGCGCCTTTGCCCGTGGCCACCATGATGGACATGGGTGTCGCCAGCCCCAGGGCGCAGGGACAGGCGATGATGAGCACCGCCACCGCGTTGAGGATGGCGTAAGCCATCCGGGGCTCCGGCCCCCAGCGGGCCCAGGCCAGGAAGGTGGCCACCGCCGCCAGGACCACCGCGGGCACAAAGTAACTGGCCACCACGTCCGCCAGCCGCTGAATGGGGGCCCGGCTCCGCTGGGCCTCGGCCACCATCTGCACGATCTGGGCCAGCAGGGTGCCGGCCCCCACCCGCTCAGCCTGCATCACCAAGGCGCCGGCGCCGTTCACCGTGGCGCCGATGAGGCGGTCTCCCGGTCCCTTTTCCACGGGGATGGGCTCGCCGGTGACCATGGATTCGTCCACCGCGCTCCGGCCTTCCCGGACCACGCCGTCCACCGGCACTTTCTCCCCGGGCCGCACCCTGAGAAGGTCCCCCACCATCACCTGGTCCAGGGAGATATCTTCTTCCCGGCCGTCTGCGAGCAGACGTCGCGCGGTCTTGGGAGCCAGTCCCAGCAGGGCCTTGATGGCCGCGCCGGTGCGGCTGCGGGCCTTGATCTCCAGGACCTGGCCCAGGAGGACCAGGGTGACAATAAAGGCCGCGGCCTCAAAATAGACGGCCACCTCCCCTGAGGGACTGCGAAAGGAGGGCGGGAAGATGCCGGGGAATAATTGAGCAATAAAGCTGTAGCCGTAAGCCACGGCCACGCCCAGCCCGATCAGGGTAAACATGTTCAGGTGGCGGCTCACCAGGGAGTAGGCCCCCCGCACGAAGAAGGGCCAGCCGGCCCAGAGCACCGTGGGCGTGGCCAGGGCCAGCTCCACCCAGCCCCAGGTGCGGGGCGAAGCCAGGCCTTCCAGGGGGTGCCCCGGAATCAAGTGCCCCATGGCGACGATGATCAGGGGAACGGTCAGCGCCAAGGCCACCCAGAACCGCCGCCGCATGTCCGCCAGCTCGGGGTTCTCCTCCTCCTCGGCGGCCACCGTGGTGGGCTCCAGGGCCATGCCGCATTCCGGACAACTGCCCGGGGAGTCCTTAACCACTTCCGGGTGCATGGGGCAAGTCCACTGGGTCTTGAGCAAGGGGGCGGCCCCGGCCCACTCCAGGGCCATGCCGCAGATGGGGCAGCTCCCCGGCTCCGCCTGCTGCACCTCGGGGTCCATGGGACAGGTGTAATAACCTGCCGCGGGGGCCTGCGGCGGCAGCCCCACCACCGGTTCCCCGGGGGCCGGGCCGCAATGGGGACAGGGGGCGGGCTCCGGTTTTGCCACCCCCGGAGGACCTGGGACAGGGAAAATTCGCCCGGGAGCGGTTCCCGGGACGGTCGGCCCTTTGACCTTGATCTTCCCCGGTACTTTTAGGGGCGCGGGGCGGGCCGCGGTTAGATATTTCTCCGGGTCTTCCTGGAATTTGACCAGGCAATGGCGGCAACAGAAGGCATACTCTTTCCCTTCATAGGTGATACGCCAGGGGCTCTCCGGGGACACGCTCATGCCGCACACCGGGTCCCGGAGACTCCCGGGGGCTGGAGGTTCTGCAGGGTTCACGGCTTTCTCCTTACTTTCCGGCACGCTGTTGGTCTAATCATAATCACTGGGGCGGGAAGTGCCAAGGGTGGGACCGAAGGTGGGGAAAGAAGCGGAAAATCTTGTTCCCGGAAAAAGAAAGGCCCCGGGGCAGGTCCCCGGGGCCCTTATTTCTGCGAATGCGTGGTTACGAAGGCCAGGATGCGGCCTTACCCGACCCTCACTTATTAAGCCTGAACCTGGCTACCTGCTGTTTCACCGTGAAAGTCTGCCCCGCGATGGTCAGGGTGCCGGACCGTTGGGGCCCCGTATGGGCTTGCACCACATAACTTACCGTGCCGCTGCCGCTGCTGGTACTGACCGCGGTGATGGCGATCCAGGAGACGTTGCTTATGGCGCTCCAGTCGCAGGTGTCCTGGGTGGAAACCGTCACTTTGCCGGAACCGCCACCGGCCTTAAAGGTCTTGCTGGTGGGATTGATGGAGTAGGTGCAGGACGGCGGCGGGGGCGGCGGCGGGTTGGGGCTGCCGCCTTCATAGGCAATGGTGTAGTCCCCGAACGACACTGCGTTGGTGAGCTGGCTGTAGGCGATGCGGAAAAAACCGGCCTCCCCCCAGCCCGTGCCCCAGCTGTTCTTGGCGATGAAGTACTTCCCCGCGTCATCATAGCCCACGATCAAAATGGCGTGCCCGCCCTGGTAGGTGCCGGAGACATGGGTGTAAACGCCGCTGACGTAATAAAAGAAGTCCGAATACACGGCCATGGTGGTGACCAGGGGACCGTAAGTGGCCACGGCGTTTTCCAGCGCGCTCACCGTCGGCGCGGTGGTGGTCACCCACAGCCAGCCGGGGATGTGGTAGGAATCGTTGGTCCAGTTCAAGCAGGCGTTACTGCAGGAATTATTGGTGGCGGTGTAGGGAAAACAGGTTTCCACCGGCAGGCCCAGGTCCCGGATGTAGTCCGAGGCGTTGTTGATGTAGCCGCCGTTGCAGTTGCCGGCGTTGCTGCAAGAAACGAGGATTTGTTCCGATAAGTCCAGATTAAACCCGGGGTTGTTTTGGCTCAGGAGGACCTGGGACTCCAGGCAGGCGGTGGCGGCAAAGGCCCAGCAACTGCCGCAATTGCCCTGGTCTCTGATGGGGGTCACAAAGTCGCCGTTGTTGGCGCGCCAGTCCAGGCTAACCGGCGCGGTCACGCCGGCCAGGGCTGCACTCTCCTCTGCCGCGGCCTTCTGATCTTCATCCGTGAGCAGGGGTTTGAGGGTCCCTACCCGCCTCTTCCTGGCCTCCAGGGACAATTTGGTGATGGAGGTCTCCCCCGCCACCCAATGAGCCCCCTTGGATTTAATGGCGCTGTCGATGGCGGCGATTTCCCCGTTGGCGGCATAAGCCAGGGACACGGAGAATAGGAAGCAGACCGCCAGGGCAAACAGGAAGATGCGGTACTTTGGCCGACTTGCAGTAAGCATTTTCTCTCCCTCAAACTTCAAAGAAATAAACTCCCCCTCATCCTCTCGGCCCCCATTATCTTTCAGAAAAAAAGGCGTGGTAAATCGGGAATCTCCTAATTTATCCCGTCTTAATCCCTGATTGCCAGGTAGGGGTTGGCCACCCTCCCTCAACTTATCGGGTTTTTCCCCCAGGCTTTGAATTTTACTGCGCCTGCTAACCGCGCCGGCCTCCTGCCCGGCGCCTTCCCGAGTGGGAAACTTTAGGACTGCTTTTTGACTTTGACCGATTTTTTATACCTTTCGTAAAAAAATTTTCCACCCATGCCTCTCTTTTGCGGGTTGCTCAGCCCGTCTTGTTTTCTTTTGGGGGTGCGCTATAATTCCAGTTCACCGCCATGGACTCCTGGGCTTCCGAGATAAAAAATTACACCTTCCTGGTCACCGGCGCGGCCGGGTTCATCGGCTTCCACGTGGCCCGGGCCCTGCTGGCCCATGGGGCCCGGGTGGTGGGCCTGGACAATTTCAGCGACTATTACTCTCCGGCCTTGAAACAGGCCCGGGACCGGGAGCTGCGGCGCCAGGCCCGGTTCACCTCCGTGGCCGGGGACCTCACGGACCTGCCGGGGCTTCAGGCCCTCTTCCAGGCCCATCATCCCCAAAAGGTCTGCCACCTGGCGGCCCAGCCCGGGGTGCGCTACTCCCTCGAAAATCCCTTCGCCTATCAGAAGGCCAACCTGGAGGGGTTTCTCAATTTGCTGGAAACAGCCAAAGGCTCCGGGGTGGAGCGCTTCGTCTATGCCTCCAGCTCCAGCGTTTACGGGGGAGTGATGGAGCTGCCCTGCGCCGAGACGCAAAGGGTGGACGCCCCCATCAGCCTCTACGCCGCCACCAAGCGGGCCGGGGAACTCATGGCCCACGTTTACACCCATCTGTTCGGGATGGCCACCGTGGGGCTGCGCTACTTCACGGTCTACGGGCCCTGGGGGCGGCCGGACATGGCCCTGTGGCTCTTTGCCGAGGCCATGCTTCAGGGGCGTCCCATTAAGGTGTTCAACTACGGGGACATGCAGCGGGACTTCACTTACATCGACGACGCGGTCCAGGGCACCCTGGCGGCCCTCATGACCCCGGGCTTGGAGCCTTACGAAATTATCAACCTCGGCAACCACCGGCCGGAGCCCCTGACCAAGGTCATCGCCCTGCTGGAGGCCGCCCTGGGGGTCCCGGCCCAGCAGGAGCTACTGCCCCTGCAGCCCGGGGACCTGACCACCACTTTTGCCGACATCCGCCGGGCCCAGGCCAAGCTGGGCTTTCACCCCCGCACCACCCTGGAAGAGGGCATCCCCCGGTTTGTCCAATGGTTTAAAGAGTACCACGGCCTCCTTTAATCCTCGCTCCTTTCGCCTCAGCCCGCGATTTTTTATCTCTCCCCCTGGGGGGAAAGGGCCAGGGTGAGGGGGTAGGATGTCTGTACCTTCCGGAACGCCCCCCCTTTTAGGTAGTTTTACCCATGCCTAAATAGGTATTTATACTGATTGCTTTCCGCTTTTTTGCCGATTAAGTTACTGAGTAAAATTACATACCCCCTCCCCCGGCGCTGCGGCGTTGGGGTTCCCTCCCCCGTGATGCACCCAGTGCATCACCTTCCTTTGAGAGGGCCGTCCCCGTTAGCGGCCCTCTTTTCTTTTCTAAATTTTTGTAACCTTTTTGTTACCTTGGTCTTGATACATGATAAATAATATCTTATATTTTTATCTGGACACCTCTTTGATAATTTATTTCTTTAGATATTTAAAGAGGTAGAAATTATGTGGTACACAATCTGCTTTCTTATTGGAGTCTTATTTGTCGCCATCATTGGTATAATCGCAATGAGCCTTGTTAAAATGTCTAAAAAAGCATATCATGAGGCAGAAGAAATAGGATACCATTTAAAGGAGACTGACCAAGTTCACCATCACCACTGACATATCCTTTTTAGTGATAATAATTCATTAATCTAACGAGCTTTCCTTCAAAGGCTTATTTCATATATGATTAGGATAGGATTAATTCATCGTTGATTTTTGCGAAAGTAAAACATGGCCATAAGAAACAGCAGACCGAACTGAATGAAGCCTTTTGGCTAGACATAATTATTTTTATTATTATTGTTCTTGTACCTGCCGTTATATTAAATTTTATTTATATCAAATTAGATAATGAATTAGGCAAATACCCCCTCTCTGACTAAGTAAAAACGCTTTTTATTCCTCTTTCCTTGTTAAGCTAGACAGACCCCCCACCTACTGCCCGCCTTTGTGCACATTATTTCTTCCAAAAAAAATAATTTATTAATTTTCCTTTACATGAAAATAAATTAATTATAAAAGGGGCTAGTCTCCTGGGATAATTCCCGGGAGGGAATGCCCATGGCTGCTGCCGGCCCGCGGACTTTTACGCATCCTTAAACCCCGGGGGTCTTAGTTGTGGGTGAGGATCCCCCTTATTCTGTGGCGGCCCCCCTGTCCCGCGCCGGGTGCCCCCCTCCGGACCGGGTTGAGCGCTCCCGTCTGCTCCTGGCCCGGGTCTTTTCCGGGCTCACGGTGGCCCTGGGCCTGGCCTACCTCCTGTGGCTGGCCCGGCTCCTCTGGCGCTGCGGGGCTCTCCCCGACTACTTCTTCGGGGCCGCGGAGGCCCTGGCCTTCCTCCTTTTGAGCCTCCTGGCTTACGCGCTCTGGCCGGCCCCGGCGCGCCGTGCCGGGGATACCGGGCCCCTCCCCGAGCCGGCGGTGGACGTCTTTATTCCCTGCTGCGGAGAGCCCCTGGGCGTGATCCGGGCCACCCTGACCGCGGTCCGAGCCATGACCCACCGGCCGTTGACGGTCTACGTCCTGGATGACCGCGCCTCCCCCCAGGTGGCGGCCTTGAGCGCCTCCCTGGGCTTCCACTACCTCTCCCGCCCCCTGGCGGGGCTGCCGCTGACGGACGCCAAGAGCGGCAACCTTAATTTCGCCTTGAGCCGCTCCCGGGGGGAATTCATCCTGGTCCTGGACGCGGACCAGGTGCCCGTACCGGAGATCGTCACCCGCCTCCTGGGCTGCTGCCGCGCTCCCCGGGTGGCCTACGTGCAGAGCCGGCAGACCTTTTTCCTGCCCGAGGCCGACCCCTATTACAATGCCGACCGCATCTTTTACGAAGTCCTGCAGCCCGCCAACGAACCGGCCAATGCCGTAGTTTCCTGCGGTTCCGGAGTGCTTTACCGCCGGGCCGCCCTGGAAGAGATGGGCGGCTTTGCCACCTGGAACGTGGTGGAGGACTTCACCACCTCCTATGAGCTGGTGAGCCGGGGCTGGCAGGGCCTCTACTACCCCCAGCCCCTGTCCCGGGGGCTGGCCCCCGCGGCCCTGCCCGGGGTGTACCGCCAGCGCTTCCAGTGGGGCCTGGACACCATGCGCCTCTTCATCTGGGACAACCCCCTCCGCAAGCAGGGCCTGAAGGGGCGCCAGCGGCTGCACTTCCTGGTGGTGATGCTCAGCTACCTGGTGAGCGGCCTGGCCTTGCCCACTTTTTACGTGGTGCCCCTGTGCGTTTATGCCTGGGGTTCCCTGGGCTGGCTGGCCCAGGAGTCGGCCTACTGGTCCCTTCGGGGGGCCTATCTCCTGGCCACCATCCTCATGTTCCGCTACCTGTTTGCCGGCAAAGCCCCCTTCAAGCAGTTCAAGATGCTGTGCAACCTGTTCCCGGTATACACCCTGGCCACTTTTGCCGCCCTGATTTATCCGCCCCGGCGCAAGCCTCCCTACCGCCTCAATAACCTCCAGCCCTTCGAGGAAGAGAGGCGCTGGTGGCACGTGGCGCCGCACCTGACCTTCATCGCCCTGCATCTGGCCCTGCCTTTCCTTTCCCTGTGGCAGGATTGGGCCCCCCCGCACCTCATCGCCGCCAGCGGGGTGTATTCCGCGTTCATCATCTGGATCATGGGGGACTTGGTGTGGTCGGTGCTCAGCCCGCCCACCTTCAGTCCCGCCATGGACCCGAGGCAGGTCTATGTCTGACAAAGCGCGCTGGCTCACCTGGGTGGTGCCCCTGGTCTTTTTGGGGCTCCTGTTCACCGTGGTCCTGGGCCGGGACCTGGACTTCTGGCGCTCTGCCGCCGCCCTGCACCGGCTCTCTGAAGCCGCGGCCCAGCGGGGGGACCTGGCCCGGGCCCGGGACCTGGCCCTGAAGGCCTGGACCCGGGAGCCCGAAAATTCCCGCCACGGCCTCCTCCTGGCCCGGCTGGAGTTGGCGGCCGGCCAGGCCCAGGCAGCCCTGACCGCGGCCCGCCGGGTGTGCCAGCGGGACCCCGAGGCCACCGGGGCCCTGAAGCTGCAGGCCCAGGCCCTGGACCTCCTGGGCCGGCGCCCCGAGGCCCTGGAGCTCTTAGCCGGGTATCTTAAGGAGCGGGAAGACCCGGAAATCCTCCAGGCCGCGGCGGAGCTGGCCGCCCGCTCCCCGGAAGACCACCCCCTGGCCGTCACTTACCTGGAGCGGCTTTATCAGCTGGCCCCGGACCCCCCATGCCGCCGGCAGCTCCTCCTGCTGCTGACCTCCCAGAACCGCTTTCAGGAGGCCATTCCCCTGGCGGAGGAAGACGCGGCCCAGGCCCCCGAGGACCCCGAAGCCCTGCACCGTCTGGCCCTGCTGCACTACTGGGCCCGGGATTACCAGGCCGCCTGCCGGGTCTATCAGCAGCTCCTGACCCGGGCGGCCCAGGACGCGGCCCTGCGTCTCGAGGCGGCCCAGGCCGCGGACGCGGCCCAGAACCTGGACCAGGCCCTGGCCCACTATCTCTGGCTCTACGGCCACTCCCAGGGGAAGAAGGAATACGCCGTAGCCCTGGCCCGCCTCTGGGCCCGCAAGGGCAACCATGCGGAAGCCGCGGGCGTTCTGGCCCCCCTCATGGAGGCCCACCCGGAACCCGAACTGCGGCGCTGGTATGGGCTGGAGCTCCTGCTCCTGGGCGACTTCCCCCGGGCCCTGGCCGCCTACGAAGCCGCCTGGCGGGAGGGCGACACCCACGAGGAGACCATCGTCAACCTGGCCCGCCTCTATGCTGAAAAGCGTCAGTTTGACCGGGCCGCGGCCATGTGGGACGAAGCCGGCCGCCGCCAGCTCCTGAAGGGGGAGACCCGCTGGGAGGCGGCCCTGACCTACTCCTACGCCCGGCGCTACCCCGAGGCCCTGGAGGCCCTGGCGCCCCTTTACCGCCAGGACCCCCGGAATCCCCGGCTGCTGCTGTTCATGGGGCAGCTCCACTTCTACCAGAAGCACTGGACCCAGGCGGGCCAGCACTTCCGGGCCTACCTGGAGCAGCACCCCCAGGACGTGGAGGTGCGCCGGCAGCTGGCGGAGGTCCTGTCCTTTACGCCCGAGACCCGCCAGGCGGCCCTGGACCAGTACCAGGAGGCCTTGAAGGTCAAAGACGACGTGCGCCTGCGCCTGCGGCGCATCCACCTCCTCCTGGAGGAGCGGCGCTGGCCGGACGCGGCCCGGGAACTCCAGGCCTGCCCCTTGCCGGAGGAGCCCCGGCTGCTCCGGGATCAGGCCCACCTCTACCTGTGGCTGGGGGACCTGCCCCAGGCCCTGGCGCATTACGACCTCTTCCTGAAGAAAGAGCCCCTGGACAAGGGCGGCCGCCTGGAGAAGGCCCGGGTCCTCACCTACCTGGGGCGGACCCCCGAGGCCCTGGAGCTCCTGAACCGCCTGCGCCTGGAAGCCCCTAAGGACCAGGTGGTGCGGGTAGCCGCCATCGAAGCCTACCTCACCGCCAAGGACTACGGTAAGGCCCTGACCCTGGCCCAAAAAGAGCTGGAGCCGTCCCCTAACCTGGGTCCCGGGGAAAAGGCCCTGGTGGCCCGGTGCTACTGCCACCGGGGCGAACCTAAGGACCTGCGCCGGGCCACGGACCTGGTCCTGGAAAATCTCCGGGGGAACCGCCACCACCAGCCCTCCCTGCTGCTGCTCACTTACATCCTGCCCCGGCTGCCCCGGTACGAGGACCTGGACTACGTCATGAACCGCCTCCCCGGCCTGAAGCTGGGGGGCCCGGAGGCCGCCGCGGCCCTGGCCTATTTCGACGGCCAGTTGGGGCGCCAGGGGGGCAAGCTCAATTACCTGCTGCACGTCGTCAAAGAATACCAGCGCATGGGGCGCCCCGACAGCCCGTGGGAGCTCCTGGGCTTGGCCTGGCTGGCCACGGAGCTGGGGGACCTGCACGCCGCCTCCCGGTACTATGACCGGGCCCTAACGGCCCGGCCCGGGGACAAGTCCATCGCCCAATTGCAGCTCCAATGCCGCCTGGCCCGAAAGGACTGGGGCCAGGCCCTAACGGCCCTGGGGAACGACGCTAACAACCCCCAGGCCCCCCTGGAAACGGCCCGGGTTTACCTGATGCGGGGCCAGTACGAGGGGGTCAAGGTCATGGCGGCCCAAATCCCCGAAGAACACCCCGACCGGGCCCAGGCCCTGCTGCTCCTGACCCAGGCCTACCGCCTGGAGCGCCAGTACCCTGAGGCCCTGAAGACCTGCGCCCAGCTGGAGGGCCGCGTCCCCCGGAGCCAGTGGCTCATGGAAAAGGCCCGCATCCTGGAGGCCATGGGCGACCAGACTGCGGCCAGGCTCTACGAGGACATCATGGCCGCCCACCCCGACTCCCAGGAGGCCCGGGTGGCCCGGGCGCGGCGGGCCCGGGCGTTGGGCAACCTGGCCGCGGCCTATAAGGCTTACGGCCAGGCCTTGAAAGACGCGCCCCAGGACGTGGAACTCCTGAACGAACTGGAGGACGTGCGCGCCCAGATGCGACCCCAGCTTGCCTCCCGGGGCTTCCCCCAGTCCCGGGGCCAGCGCCACCCCGAGGAGGGGAGCCGCCCCTACCAGTTCTCCCGCTTCGACCGGGAGCCCGCAGGCGTGGGCCTGACCAACTACCTGCCGGCCCTGGTGGCCGAGGTCCTGCCCCTGGTGCAGCCGGAGACCCTGTTCTTCACCGACAGCAACCGCCTCCGCGGCGGCATCTTCCGCCTCTCCAGCGGCTTTTGGATCACCAAGGTGCTGCCGGCCCAGCTCTCGGTGGAGTACCGGGAGTACCACCAGGATATCGACCGGCACAGGTCCTGGGAGGAGACCAACGTCCATGGCTGGCCGGAAAAGCACTTCCTCAGCCACCACTCATCTAACGTCCTGCGCCGCTTGGAGGTAGCCCTGGGCGTCGGCCCCCTGGCCGCCTCCGACCGGGTACAGTTGGCGGGGGAGCTCATCTTCCGGCGCTACTGGAAGCGCATCGAAGGCGAAATCCGGCAGCGCTACGTGGACCAGTGGGGCGACACCCACCGCCTGCCCCCCATCGACCTGGGCAGCACGGACGACCGGAACCGCGTCATGGGCTCCCTGGAGGTCAGGTACCGGGGGAGCCAGGGCACCGACGCTACGTTGCGTTACAGCCGCGGAGACATCTTTGACCAGGACGCCCACCTCTATCCCCGCCTCTACCAGGGCATCCTCAACCTGGAAAAGGCCCGGATCGTCACCATCGACCAGGTGGAGCTGGGCCTTAAGCACCAGTTCCGCCCCGGCCTGGACTGGCGGAGCAACGTGGGGGGCGGCTTCTTCTCTGATGCCAACCGCCGCCTCACCCTGTTCCAGGGCCTGGCCTGGCAGGCCATACGGGGTCCCCGCATGCACCTGGAGTTCACCCCCCACTATTACCTCGCAGCCTACCGGGACCGCTTAGGCGCTTATTTCAGCCCTCACACTTACCACGCCCTGGGCCTGGGCCTGGACTTTGACCGCCAGCTCTTCCGCCTGCCCACCCTGATCCTCCAGGGCACGGTCCAGGGGGTGAACCAGCACGGCAACTGGGGCCCCGCTCTCCAGGGGCTGGCCGCCCTGGAATGGGAATGGCAGCAAAATTTCCACACCGATCTGCACATCTTTTACTTCCGGGAATGGGTGGACAACTACCGCCTGCTCACTGCCGGGGTGTCCTTCCGCTGGAATTTTTAAAGGTGAAATTTACGAGGAACTGGCCGGTGGCGACTTTCCAGAAATTTTTCTTAGGGGCCTGGCTTCTAAGCCTGGCCCTCCTCACCGCGGCGGGCTGCGCCGAAGTGACCCGGCCCCACCCCACGGCCCCGGAAGAGGAAGCCGTGCAGCTGGACGCGGTGCGCCGGCATCCTCACCTTTCCTGGTCCATGGAGCGCTCCTCCCGGGTCTTCCTCAAGCTCCTGGCCACCCTCCCCCGCATCCATGGCCGCACCTACCCCTTCCTGGGCTTCTCCTGGTGGGTCACGGCCACCGGCAAGGTGGCGGTGGACAATGTCTGGCGCCCCTCCCCGGCCGCGGACGCCGGCTTGAAGCAGGGGGACCTCATCCTGGCGGTGAACAACTGGCCCCTGCCCACCTGGGCCAAGGACTGGGACGAAGCCATCCGGGGCACCCGCAGCATCTTCCAGGACTTTTTGGTCTTTGTCCCCATCGCCCGGTATGAGCGCCGCTACGCCTCCCGCACCAGCCCCCACACCATGGTCCTCATCCTGCCCGGGGAAGTCCTGCCCGCGGTGATGCTGGACGCCAAACACATCGCCCTGGAGGCCCGGGGCTCCTACCTCACCGGCCCGGTGGAGCTCATGGTGCAGCGGGAGGAGCAAAAATCCCTCATCACCCTTTACCCCCAGCACCTGCCCGCGGAGTACGGCCTCCTCCTCAACAGCAAGGACCAGTCCATCAACGCCTACGCCGCGCCCGGGCGCATCATCCTGACCCAGCGCCTGGTGAACTTCTGCCTGAACGACGACGAGCTGGCCCTGGTGGTGGGCCATGAGCTGGCCCACCAGGCCCTGGCCCACCGGGTGCGCCGGGAGGCCTACCGGGAAGTGGGGCAGTTCTTAGGCGAGGCGGTGACCGCAGTGAGCACTTTTTCCTTAAGCCGCATCCTCAACTGGCGCCACTCCATGGTGGACGCGGACACCCGCCGGGTGGCCGAGGACGCGGTGGTGAGCGTCTTCTCCCGGGATGATGAACGGGAAGCGGACGCCTACGGGCTGTGGTATGCCTACCAGGCGGGTTACAACCTCAACACCGGCCTGGCCGTGTGGGAGCGCCTGGCCGCGGTGCACGAGAAAGACCCCTTCCAGACCACCTACTTCCTGGACTCCCACCCCGCCTCCCTGGAGAGGCTGGCCCGCCTTAAAAAAATCGCCGCCTACTTCCAGGCCGGCCGGGCCGCGGAAGTCTTCCTCCAAACCGCGGAACTGGACCGCCAACCGCCGCCTTAGGAAGTCCCGAGTCTCGGGTCCCGGGTCTCGAGTCATAGTTCAATATTTGGAGTGGTAATCCCCGGCTCGGGACTCTGGACTCGGGACCCGGGACTTTTTAAACCGGCAGGCGCACCGTCACCCAGGTTTCCCCGGGGCGGCTGTCCACCTGAATCCGGCCCCGGTAGGGGGCCAGCAGCCGCCGCACCAGAAACAGCCCCAGACCGGTGGGGGAGCCGTCCCGGGTCCCCCGGGGGACTACGAAGGGCTCAAAAATCCGGGGCAGCAGCTCCCTAGGGATGGGGGGGCCGGTGTCCCCCACCCGCAGCACCCGGCAGCCCTTCCCGCTCCCCCCCCTCTCCTGGCAAGTCTCCACGGTGAGAACCCGGGGGGCTGCGGCCTCCATGGCGCTCAGGGCCAGGTCCACCAGGAGGCAGAAGCTCTGGCTGAAGTCAATGTAGTGGCCATAGATGGGAGGGAGCGCCGGGGCGAAGTGGAACCTCTTCTCCACCTGGTGCTGGAACCGGGGGTGGGCCTGGTAGAGTTCCAGCTCCGCCCGAACGACCTGGTTCAGGTCCAGGTAGAGGCGCTCCTCGGCCTCCTCGTGGAGGCCCTGGACCATCAGGCGCCGGGTGAAATCCCGGAGTTTGTCCACCTCCTCCCGGAACTGGCGGAGCTTTTCCCCGCGGTAGTCCCTGAAGCCCCGGAGCTTCTCTCTCAGGGGAGGCGGGCATTGCTCCAGCAGCTCCGCCTCCGCCGCGGCCTTCTGCTCCAGGAGCTCCAGCTGGAAGGAGAGGACCTGCAAGGGTGTGTTCATCCGGTGGATGATGCCCCGGACCCGCCGGCCCACGCCGGAGTGGCGCAGACCGCGCACCAGCTCCTCCAGGCAGCGCTCCAGGACTTGGTCACCGGTATCGGCGGCCGGGAAGGCAGGGGCCACCGGGGCCGCGGCCTGCGCCTCGCGGCCCCTGGGGAAATTCTCGCCCTTCTCCCCCGCCCCCTCTTCCGGTCTCGGCTTCATCAACCCGCCCCCCCCTCATGGCATCGGTGAAACGAAGGGGGAACTTTAGGAAAATTCTGGCAGGCGGGGGCAGGTCCCGGGCCGGAAGCTGCGACGCCATGCCGGGGGGCGCTACCACAAGCTGCTTCAATATCCCTTTTCCGACACCCTAAGCTAGCTGGAAATTCAGCCCATCCTAGAAAACTAAAAGTATCTAAAGTCCCCCTTTGAAAAAGGGGGATTTAGGGGGATTTCAGACATTTATAAAATCCCCCCTGCCCCCCTTTCGAAAAGGGGGGAATAAACAAGGCTTCTTATCAGGCTTAAAAGGAGGCGTTTCAATAACCTGCCAGTTACCATTATGAGGGGTTTTTAAAGGACTTAATAGCCGGGGCTCAAGGAAAGCTCAGGGGCAGGCGGATGGTACAGGTGGTGCCCCGGCCCACCTGGCTCTCAAGGGTGATCCCCCCGCCGTGCTGTTCCACCAGCCCCCGGCAGATGGTGAGGCCCAGGCCGGTGCCCTTCTCCTTGGTGGAAAAAAACGGGGTGAAGAGGGAGGGCAGGTGTTCCGGGGGGATGCCGCAGCCGGTGTCCGTGACGGTGAGGATGACGTCCCGGTCCTGGAGGTCCACGCTTACGGTCAGGCGGCCGCCCTGGGGCATGGCCTCCACCGCGTTCTTCATGAGGTTGAGGAGCACCTGGCGGATCTGCCCGGGGTCAAAGGGGAAGGAAGGGACATGGGCCGGAGCCTCCAGGCGGAAGTCCACGCCCGCGGCCTTAAAAGCACCGTCCATGAGCTCCGCCACCTCCTTAATCAGGGCCAGGAGGTCGCCGGAGACTTTTTTGGTAGGCGCGGTGCGGGTAAAGGCTGTCAGGTCTCCTAAAAACTTCTCCAGGCGGGCCACCTCTTCCCGGACCAGGGTCAACTTGCGATGTGAGTCCTCTGGTATCTGAGGGACCCGCTCCAACTGCTGGGCGAAGCCGCCGATGAGGAGCAAGGGATTTTTGATCTCGTGGCTGATGTGGGCCACCATTTTACCCAGGACAGCCAGGCGCTCGTGGCGCAGCAGCTCTTCCTCCAGGCGCTTGCGTTCCCGCAGGTCCCGGAAATGTCCCACGATGCCCACCTCACGCCCTTTCTCGTAAAGGACCCGAGCGGAGAGCCAGATGGGTATCAACGTGCCGTCTTTATGGCGCACTTCAGTTTCGTAATTCTCTAAAATGCCTGCTCCTCCGTAAGCGTCGTCGTAAATTTTTAGTTTGATCTCACGAGCCAAACCAGGAGGGTAGACTTCGCGCACATTAATTTTGCCAATGACCTCCTCCGGAATATAGCCCAGGATTTTGGCCGCGTTTTCGTTGAATAACACGATATTTCCGCGCATATCGTTGGCAATGATGCCGTCCATGCAAGTCAGGGACAAACTGGCCCAGCGCTCCACCTCTGCGGTCATGGCCTCTTCGGCGCGCTGGCGTTTGAGGAGCGACCACATGCTGTTCATCAGCAAAGTCAAATGGCGGACGTCCGATTCGTCATAAGCCTCATCCTTATTGGCCACTCCGGCCACCGCCACAATCCGCTCGCCGTCAAAGACGGGGAGGTTAAGGTTCCGTTTTATGGGGACATGGCCCTGGGGGTAGCCTTTTTTATAAGGATTGGGCGCCTCGTAATCGTTGGTAATAATGGGCTGCCGCTGGCGTATGGCTTCCCCCCAGAGACCGGCAGTTTTTAAAGGATACTCAATGGGCTTATCCCCCACAGCGCACTGTTCCATGACGGTCTTGGACCAAGATTGGATGGTGAGGACGGACTCTTTCTCATCCATGAACCCCACAAAACCAATATTACTTTTGGTGAGCCTAACCCCCTCTTCCAGGGCAAAGTCCGAGATCTGCCGGATGGAGGCCCCGGTCATCTGGCTGAGGCGCCACAAAGCTTCCAGGCGGGACTCATTGAGGCGTAGCGCCTCTTCCGAGTTTTTAATGGAGAGGAAGAGGGGGGCAATCAATGCCAGCCCTATCACCATCAGGAGGGAGGTGGCCAGGGCAACGGTTTCAGTGATTGGATCCGGCGGATGGGGCAAGCCGGAAAATGCCAATTTGTATAGAGTGAAGCAGCGTCGGAGGGCCATCAGGGATACCGCGGCGGCAATAATGCCCCACGCGGCCCACCTCTTGGTGACCCACATCAGCCTCAAGGCCAGGAAGGCCGCGGCAACCTGCAGGGAAATGGAGGATATTAGAACCAGAATTACCATCGCTGCCTGTTTTGCTCCCCAAGATCATGGCACCTGGTTATTTAATAATCATCATGAAGATTAATCTCAATGCCTGCACAGCTTGGGGGCTGTCCTAAAAAAAGTCGGTGAGATAGGGGTTGTCGGCCTTTTCCCGGCCCAGGGTGGAGGTGGGCGCGTCGCCATAGTCATGGCCGGGCCAGACGCGGATGTCGTCGGGCAGGGGCATGATCTTTGACTCCAGGGAGGCCAGGAGCTGCGGCAGGGACCCGCCGGGCAGGTCGGTGCGCCCCGCGGCCCCCACGAACAGGGTGTCCCCGGTGAACAGGTGGCCCGGAAAGTAGAGGCAGATGGAGCCGGGGGTGTGGCCCGGGGTGTGGAGGACCACGGCCTCCCGGTTCCCCAGGGGCAGGAGGTGGCCGTCCTCCACCGTCAGGTCCACCCGGGTCAGGGGCGGGAAGCCTTCGGCCCGGGCCAGGTCCTGCATCTCCGGGCGGCGGAAGAACTCCCAGTCCAGGCGGTGCATGACTACCCGGGCCCCGGTGGCCCGGGCGAAGTAGTCATTGCCAGCGGTGTGGTCGGCGTGGCCGTGGGTGTTGACGATCCAGCGCAGGCGCCAGCCTTCCTCCCGGACGTGGGACAAAATCTCCGGCGCAGGGCCGCCGGGGTCGATGAGAAGCGCCTCCCGGGTCTCAGGGCAGCCCACCAGGTAGGCCATTACTTTGAGGGGCCCCACCTCCGCCGGGGTGATGCTCAGAGGAAAAGAGGGGACGCTCACTTCCCCAGAAACCGGAAGACCATCTGCTGGTTGCGCAGGGCGTAGATCTCCGCCTTGATGTAACGGTTGTGAGCCTGCTCATTTTCAGCTTTGGCTTCCTTCATCAGCTTGTCATAAAATTCAGGCTGTTTTTCTGCTAATGCCTGCGCCTTTTTGAACTTTTCGGTGGCGGATTTCTCCAGGCGCTCAGCCTGAGCCATTTCGTCCGCGGACAGCTTCTGGTTGATGGCTTCCTGCTGCGCCTCCTTGCCTTCCAGGGGCTCCTTGGACAGGGACGGGCCACACTCCTTCTGCAGGATGCTGAACAGGGCGTTGGCCTCCTTGACCAGGGCTTTGGCCTCCGCGGTGTAGCGGGCGTTCAGCTTCTTTTCCGCCTTGTCCAGGAGGGTCACGGCCCGCTTGTAAAGGATGGCGTGGTCCGGGCCGCACTTGGCCAGGGGGGGCGGGGCCGGCGCCGCGGCCGGCGCCTTCGCCGGAGGCTGGGCCGGCGCCTGAGCCAGGGCCGGGGCGGCCAGGCAAAATCCCAACAGCATAACCATTACCAGCGGTACACAATGCTTACGGGGCATGGGATCGTCCTCTGTCAGTGAAGCCGGAAAGTCTCGGCAATGGCCCGCTGAAAGCGGGGGCGGTAGATGATGTCGAAGGCGTCTTCCTTGCCGGGGAACAGCTTCAAGGCCTGGGAGCGGACGTTCTCCACCACCTGCTGAGCCTGGGCCAGGCTCAGGCGTCCGCCCCGGATCTCCATCAGGGCCAAATCCACCAGGAAGCGCAGGTACCGGAGGTTGCGGTTCTCTTCCCGGACCGCCTGGCGGTGGGCCGCGTCATCGGCGACCGTCAAAGGTGCTTCTCCTCAACAGGTGCTTATTCTAACCCGGCTTTCTGACCCTGTAAAGGACCGAGACGGCTCTCCCGGGGCCGGGAAGAGTCCCCGGCCTGGACGGGCTCCCGCCGGGGCTCCAGGGTGATGTCCTGGGCCACCCCTTCTTTGGCCTTCAGGACTGCGGCCACCTTTTCCCAGTCCAGCAGATTCTGGAGTCCGTGCCGCTGCGCCAGTTCCTTCACCACCTCCCGGGCCTCGTAGCGCCAGTTATAAATGTTGGGGTGGACCTCGAGATACACCCGGCCTTGGGGAGTCAAGGCCATTTTGATGGGCCGGTAGATGATCTTCACCGGGGTCCCTACCTCTATCTGGGGAAAGAGCTGCTCGATCTCCTCGGGCAGCATGCGGATGCAGCCGTGGGACACGTAGTAGCCCACGCTCCAGGGCCGGTTGGTGGCGTGGATGCCCACCCCGGAGGCGGTGGTGCCCATCCAGAACTTCCCCAGGGGATTCTTGGGCCCCGGGGGCACCTGTTCCACCACCTCCAGGCCCTGCTCTTCCATTTCCTCCTGAATGGACTCCGGCACGTTCCAGGTGGGGTTCCGGCGCTTCTCGCCGATCTTGAAGCTGCCGGTGGGGGTCGGCCAACTGGGTTTGCCCACCGCCAGGGAATAGCGCCGCTGATAGACGCCGTTGGCAAAGCGGTACAGGATCAGCTCCGGCAGGTTGATGACCAGGCCGCTGTCCAGCTCCGCGGGCACGATATGTTTGGTGTTGATTTTCAGGACCATGCCCGTGGTGATCTTATAAGGCTTCTTCAGGCCATTCTGTTTGGCCACTACGGTCCACTTCACTCCCTTTTCCGCGGCCAGAATGCTCAGGGTCGTCTTTCCCGGGACCTCGCAATCCTCTTCTCCCCCCGCCACCTGCTGGTAGAGGGGCGGTGGGGCCAGGGCCGGACGGGAGACCGCGGCCAGCACCACGGCGGGGGAGCACAGCCCCAGGAGAAGCCACCACCAGCGCCGCATCTTCAGTACTCCACCTCCGCCTCATAGGGAAAATGGTCGGAAGGGTAGCGCCCCTCCTGATTATCGGTAACCACCGCCGCCCGCTTTACCTTGAACGGCGCGCTCACCAGGATCCAGTCGATGCGGGCCCCCCGGGACCGCCCGTCGAATTGGTGCTGGGTGGTGGCCTCCTCCCCCGGCGGGTGCAGGGCCCGCCAGGTATCTTGCAAGGGGCTGCCCTCCCCCAGCAGCAGCTGATACACCGGAGACTCGGGGGGCTCATTGAAGTCCCCCGCCAGGATCAGGGGCCTGTCCTGGGGGAAGAAGCGCTCCCGGATGAGCCGGGCCCCCTGGAGCCGGGCCTCCCCGGAAATGTGGTCCAGGTGGGTGTCCAGGAAGTAAAAGGGCAGCCCCCGGCCCTCCTCCTCCAGGAGGCCGTAGGTGACCATACGGGGGAAGGCGCTGCCCCAGCTCAGGCTCCGGTGCACCGCCGGCGTCTCGGACAGCCAGAACTCCCCGCTTTCCCGCACTTGGAAGGCCCCGGCCCGGTAGAAGATGGTGGGATACTGGCAGGTGGGGTCCACCTGCCGGTGCCCGATGAGGGGCAGGTAGCCGGGCAGGTTCTCGGCCAGGTACTCCAACTGGGGCACGGTGCCTTCCTGGGTCCCCAGCAGGTCCGGGGCGTGGTTCAGAATCACCTGGGCCACCAGTTCCCTGCGCCACTGCCAGGCGTTGGCGCCGTCAAGGGGGGTGGCAAAGCGCAGGTTAAAGGTCATGAGGCGCATAGCCTAACTCAGCCAAACCTGCCGGGCAGGGTCTGGGGAAAGAACATCTCCTGGGAGATGCGCAGGAAATGGGCGTCCGTCATGGAGGCGAGGAAGTCCCGGACCACCTCCGGGGGCCGGTTCGCCTTCAGGTACCCGGGCTCCATGGCCTTAAGGAAGTCCGTCCAGATGAGGGTGTCATGGCGCTCTGCCGCCACGTCCGCCAGGAAGCGCTGGAACATGCTTTCAAAAAGGGCCTCGATCTTGGGCGTTTCCTCCTTGATGCGGGGGTTGTTATAGATGCGCTCGTAGTTGAAGGTCCTGAGCTGGAGCAGCAGGTCGCCCACCTCGGGGCTGTAGCCCGCGTAGTTTTTGTCGTAGCTGTGGCACAGCAGGTCGGTGACCAGGCTGTAGACGATGCGGCCGTTGGTGCGGCCCAGCCTTTGGGCCACTTCCGGGGGGATCTCCTCCCGCCGGATGAGGTTCAGGGTGATGGCGTCCTCCAGGTCCCGGCCGATGTAGCTGATGGTATCCGCCAGGCGCACCACGCAGCCCTCCAGGGTCATGGGCTTCAGCGACAAATCAGGATCCGCCAGCTTCCGGCGC
>Ga0315268_10001550_pt1 | contig 26438 bp, 22 predicted proteins | sample C1_top_MG_FD_204535 | JGI IMG/M metagenome (GOLD analysis project Ga0315268, IMG submission 204535) | Sediment microbial communities from Yellowstone Lake, YNP, Wyoming, USA - C1_top | ecosystem: Environmental > Aquatic > Freshwater > Lake > Sediment | place: USA: Wyoming | collected 2017-08-01
ACTGAAAATTTTGAATAAAAAAAGGAAAACGGTAATAGCGATAGCTGCTTTTGTTGGAAGAACGCGGCTTATAGATAATATAGTCGTATGATGCAAAACAGGAGAATAATTTTATGAGAAAATCGTTTTTTGTAAAACCGAAAGTTCTGTTCAGGTATGTCGCTTATGCTTTGGTTTCAGTTATTGTTACATCCATCTGCGTTTGGATTGTAATGGATCTCACAATCGGAAGCAGCGAGGCGCTCGAAAATATCAACACCGCCGAAATAGCAAAACTTCAAGCGGCAATGATGGTTGAATTCCGGTGGATAGTGGTCATTCTTCTTGTGGTAATCGGGATACAGAGCATAATGATGTTCCACCACATAATCGGGCCGATTTATGCGTTTGAAAAAATCATAAGGGAAATTACACAGGGACGCCTGGTACGCAATTTTCATCTAAGGCACAAGGACGAGTTCAAAGAACTTGCCACCTTAGTCGACGGTATGTCGGGGACATTTATTGAATATATAAAAAAAGACCGGAGTATTATTACCGGTGTTTCCGGCGAACTGGACAAACTTTCCTCCGCCTCGCCTGAAGACAAAAAACGGATTTCGGATATTAAAGCAAAACTCTCCCGAGTAACTGCAGATTTCAAAATTGACGCTTGACCAAATATATTGCTCAGAAACTTATCCCTCACGCCAGAAGACTACGGGCAATGCCCGTGGATGAATGGTGTTTCGGGATGTCGCCGAAGGCGGAATAATTAGATACCATGGTCGGAGCAGTAGGCACTGAACACATTCGTTTCACTCAGTGTAAACTCCGTGAATGTGTGAATGTACCCGTGGGGCTCCATTTCCCGGCTTCTTGAAATATGACCTATAACTCAATAAACTTTACAAGTCTGTCGATGTACCTGGAATGTCCTCAAGAATATAAATTTCATTTTGTGGACGAACTCGGTTCTGTCTACAGGCAAGACAGACCTTATTTTTCGTTCAGCGAAAGTGTACACTGGGCTCTGGCGAAATTTTTTTTGACGGATAACCTTGAAGAAAGAACGCTTTCAAACCTGCAAAAATACCTGGAAGACAACTGGCTCTCAAAAGGTTTTGCTTCCAAAGAAGAGGAAAGTGACTGGAAAAGCCAGGCATATTCGCTGCTTGAGAGCTTTTTCAGGACTGCCGATATAAAAGCTAAACCGATATACATTGAAGAATATTTCAGGATACCGTTCGGCGAGACAATGTTGTCGGGAAGAATAGACCGCATAGACAAAACGGGCGACGGTTACGAAATCATCGATTATAAAATTGCTAAAATTATGCCGAAGACCGAAGATGTGGAAAATGACCTGCAGCTTTCCATTTACCAACTCGCCTGCGCGAAACAATACGGCTTCATACCAAATAAATTGTCTCTTTACATGCTGAATTTCGATAAAAAAATTACGGTTATAAAAAAACCCGAGCATGTGCTGCTTACCGAGCAAAAAATAAAAGACCTTGCCGGAAAAATAAAATCAGATAAAAATTTCCAGCCGAAACCCACCGACCACTGTAACCGTTGCGATTACAATATTATTTGCCCTGCGATGGGATTAGGACTTGAAATAGTAAAATTTCCTTCGTCGGTGGTTCTGGATGACAGGATTCGGAAATTCATTCACCATCTTGAAATAATCAGAAACGACCTTTATGCGCTGAACAAAGCAAACACGGAACTTTCCGGAATACTTGAAAAATCGGTCTTAAAGAACAAGATAATGGATGTTTTTGTTGAAACAGCCGAAGTCGATTGGGGAATTTTGTTTTTGAAAAATGATGAAAATAAATTTTATCCTGATTCGGCAAAGGGTATTGAAATTACTGAGGATATGAAGCCCCCCGCATCTTATGATTTTTCGTTTGAAAAGGCTACAATAATAGACGAGCCGGCATTCAGAAACAAATTTCCTGTGCTGGCTGGCATCAGTACCAGTTTCCGATCGGCTATTTTTTTGCCTATTGCCGGCTGGAACAAAACATACGGTTTCATACTTTTAGTAAACAAACTAAATAAGGTCGAATTTAACAATTATGACTGTATTTTTTTGAGCAATCTCGCAAATATGGCTGCGATTTCATTTAACAATGCCGAACTTTACGAACTCGCGATAAAAGACGGGCTTACGAACCTTTTTGTGCATTCATATTTTCAGACTCGCCTGGAAAATGAAATGTTCAGGGCTCAAAGATATAATTCAAATATTTCACTTTTAATGATTGATATCGATCATTTTAAAAAAATCAACGATATGTACGGGCATCAGGAAGGCGATGGTATTCTTAAAAAATTTGCCAGTATACTTTTGAGCAACACCAGAAAAGTGGATATAGCGGCTCGGTACGGCGGCGAAGAATTTGCTGTCATTCTGCCTGAGACCGATGCGACTGGCGCCCGCCAGGTGGCGGAAAATTTCAAAAAACTCGTTGAAAATGGAAAATTTATTATAAAGGGAAAAAATATTACGATTACCGCAAGTATAGGCGTCGCTACCTGGGACAAGAAGTCAGACAAAATGGAATTCATAAGAAAGGCTGACACCTGTTTATATAAGGCGAAAGCGAATGGTAGAAACAGAATCTGCGTAAGTAGCGGCGGGTAATCATTATATTATTTAACCCGAGTGATATGGCAAAAGGCAATATATTAAAAAACATTTTTACCGGTTTGTTGAAATTTTTAGTTTCGCTGTTTCTTGTGCCTGTTATGTTCGGTATGGGGATAGCTTTTTTTATGCTTTTCAGTTCTCCCCCGAGCATGTCGGCCTCTGAAATATTTTTTGTTTTCGGTTTTTTTATTTTTCTGGTTCTGTTCCTGCTGAATGTGCTGCCGGCTTATGTATATGTACTGGGGCACGAAAGCACGCATGCAGTATGGGCGGTTCTGTTCAGAGGAAAAATAAAAGAGTTTAATGTTTCTTCCGAGGGCGGTAATGTAGTTACTACCAAGACGAATTTTTTTGTCGCGCTCGCACCGTATTTTTTTCCGTTTTATACATTTTTAATAATTTTTTTGTATTACTGCCTTGCGTTTTTCTTTGATATTGCACAATGGGTCAACTGGCTGTTTTTTCTGGTGGGTTTTACTTACTCATTCCATATCTTCCTTACCGTGGACGCGATAATCAAAGGCCAGCCGGACATAAAAAAAACAGGTTATTTCTTTTCCTTTGTGCTGATACTTATTTTGAATATGGCAATCGCCGCCCTGATATTAAAATTTGTTGTCCCTGAAAAAATTTCAATGAAGGGATATTTTTCAAATTCGTACAATATTGCCGTTACAATTTACGGATATATTTTAAAACATGTGTGGAATTACTTGACAGAATTGTATAATTTAATATAATAAAAGATTAAAGTCCTTAGATTCGTTACAGGAGATTTTATGTATGCAATAATCGATGTGGGTGGCAAGCAATACAAGGCAGAAGAAGGCAAAACCGTCAAAGTGGATTTGTTGGATAAAAATGCAGGAGATACCGTAGAGTTCAAAGCGGTGCTGGTTTCTGATGCAAACAGCAAATTAAATGTGCCGTCTTCCGCAAAGGTTGAAGGCACGGTAGTAGGACATTTTAAGACAGGCAAAGTAGATGTATTTAAAAAAGTGCCTAAGAAAGGTTATAAAAAAATGATAGGGCACAGGCAGAATTATACAGAAGTTAAAATAGTGAAAATAGGATAAGGAGCGGTGAGAAATAAGTGGATAGTGAATAGTGGATAAGTGGTTAGGTTGTCATTTAATCACTAATTTGTAATCACTTAGTCACTTAATCACCGGTGTTGATATGGCACATACTAAAGGTCAGGGCTCAAGCGGCAACGGCAGGGATTCATGCGGCAAGCGGCTGGGTGTTAAAAATTTTGAAGGTGAAATGGTTTCTGCAGGCAGTATTATTGTAAGGCAGCGCGGAATGAAGTTTTCCCCTGGTATAAATGTCGGTGTAGGCAAAGACGACACGCTTTTTGCGAAAAAATCCGGCCGGGTGAAGTTTCAGTGGAAATCAAAAGGCTGTAAGCAAATCAGTATAATACCAGCAGCAAGTTAAATGATGCGATTAATGCCGCACATGCCGTATTTTGTCCTCAAAGGCCGGCAGGTTTCAACAGTATCCTGAAATCTGAATGCCGCAAAAATGTTGAGGGACTAAGACGAATGTACGCATGGCGTTTCGCAATTGCCTCAGTCGGGCATACAGGGCAGAATGCGTGGAAAACAAACCGGCGGTTCTCATATGATTGGCGTTGTTAAGCAATCATATTTTCTACGACATTCTGTTTTATTTTTATGTTTATAGATAAAGCAAAAATATTTGTCAAATCCGGCAAGGGCGGAAATGGCTGCCTGTCATTTCACAGGGAGAAGTATAAACCCTTGGGCCCACCGGATGGCGGCAAGGGCGGTTCCGGCGGCGATGTAATTCTTGTTGCGGATAATAATCTTAAAACACTGCTTGATTTAAAGAGAAATCCGCATTATATGGCAAAAGACGGTGCGCAGGGATATGGAAACAACTGCTATGGAAAATCCGCGGATGATCTTATAATAAAAGTCCCGCTGGGCACCGTTGTAAAAAAAAACAACGAGATAATTGCTGATCTTGTCAAACCGGGACAGCAGATAATAGTTGCAAACGGAGGAAGGGGCGGCAGAGGAAATGCGAGTTTCAAAACTTCAAGAAAGACAGCTCCGAGGATAGCCGAGAAAGGTCAGCCCGGCGAGGAATATACGCTGGAACTTGAGCTTAAGATTATCGCGGATGTCGGCATAATAGGCTGTCCGAACGCAGGCAAGTCAACTTTGCTTTCTAAAATATCGTCCGCCCGTCCTAAAATAGCCGATTATCCTTTTACGACACTTACTCCGAATTTGGGGGTTGTGAATATCTACGGGAAATCCCTTGTTTTTGCAGATATTCCCGGTCTTATTGAAGGCGCTCATTCCGGCAAAGGGCTCGGGGACGAATTTCTCAGGCATGTGGAGCGCACAAGGATACTTTTGCATATCATAGACGCTTTCGGTTTCGGCGATAAAGATGCTTATTCAAATTATATTGCGGTCAATAACGAACTGAAAAGTTACAGCGCCGTGCTATCAAAAAAATGTCAGATAATAGCAGTCAATAAAATGGACATACAGGGCTCTGAATCTGCGCTGAAAATTTTTAAAAGGCATAAAAAAACAGTTTTTGCGATTTCGGCGATCCGGGGCGAGGGGCTGAGACCTTTGCTCGGAGAAATTTTCAAAAAAATAGACAGTGTTAATAATGAAGAAATAAAATTCGTTCAGCCAAAAACCGTTTATTACAGGTACGAACCGGAATATGCCGTAGAAAAAGTTCAGGATGTTTTCAAAATAAGCGGCCGGAAAATCACCGACCTCGCCGAAATGACAAACTTCAACGAAGAGGAAGCGCTGCGGAGATTCCGGAATATTTTGAAAAAACTCGGCGTTGCCAGAATGCTGAGAGATAAAGGCGCGGTCGCAGGAGATACCGTCAGGATAGGAAATTATGAGTTCATTTTCGAAGGATAATCAGATAAATAAAAAATGGAGGGTGGTTGTGAAAATAGGCAGCGGCCTGATAACCGGACGGTCGGATGACACCGGCGGTCAGCAGCTCTCAAAAATCGCGGATGAGATCGCTGCTTTTAACAATGCCGGAAATGAAATAATATTGGTCTCCTCCGGCGCGATTGCCATCGGTTCTATAAAACTCGGTCTAAAAAAAAGACCGGTTGACCTGCCTTCAAAACAGGCGGCTGCCGCAATAGGCCAGGTCGGTCTTATGAACAGATGGGGAGAACTGTTATCAAAATATAATATCTCTGTAGCACAGGTCTTGCTTACAAAGAGTGATTTTCAGGACCGGGAAAGATATTTAAACACCCGCAACACATTATTGAAACTTATTTCTATGGGCGTAATTCCTGTAATAAATGAAAACGACACCGTTGCCACAGAGGAGATAAATTTCGGCGACAATGATACGTTGTCATCTGTTGTGGCGTCAAAAGTGGATGCGGACGCCCTTATCATAATTACGGACGTGGACGGACTTTATGACGGCGATCCCGCAATTGATAAAAATGCGAAATTGATTACTGAAGTCAAAAAAATCACAGAGAATGTAAAGAATCTTGCCTCAAAAAATGTCGGCTGCGAACTCTCCATCGGCGGAATGACATCCAAACTTGAAGCGGCAAGGATAGCGATGGCATCCGTCGTGACTACATATATCATTAACGGGAAAAAGAATATATGTATATTCGATATCGTTTCGGACAGGGTAAGATGCACAAAATTCGTCCCCGATGCCCGGCTGGAAAGCAGAAAGAGATGGATTGCTTTCGGAGCGCGGGTGTCAGGGAAAATTGTTGTTGACGACGGCGCAGCCCGTGCTATATCCGCTCATTCCAAAAGTTTGTTGCCCGCCGGCATTGTCAATGTCAGGGGAAATTTTTCAAAAGGGGACATTGTAAGCATAATTAGCGCCAATAAAGAAATCGCCCGCGGGCTCGTTTTTTATTCCTCCGAAGACATAAAAATAATCAAAGGTCACAAATCTTCCGAAATCGAAAAACTCCTCTGCCGCAAGGACTACGAAGAAGTGATTCACAAGGACAACCTGGTCGTACTCGGGTAGTCGCTCGGGAATTTCCTCGCGGAACCGCGTACCGTCAGAACGGTCGCTCTCGCTCGCAGAGCAGAAAGTTTTAAGCTCTGCTCCGCGAAGTGGAGTTTATCCAGAGCGAAGCGTGGGACTCAGAAACACCCTCGCTCCCGCATTAAATTAAATAGAAACTCTAAGCTGGCCGGTTAAACTATTCCCTTGATTTTTATTTAAGATTGAGTTATAATATTTTCACAAACTGAATATTGTAATCTAAGAAGCGCATCTTGGGGGCAATATTTTTAAAATAAAAGCAATTTTCATTTCCCTTTTCCTGATAATCCCCGGCATAAAATACTCTTTTTGCGAAGAACTAAAAACAATAGCTGTGCTTGATTTCAGAGCTCAGAATGTTTCTGAGTCGGATTCCGCAATTGTTTCCGACTTTCTGCGCACATCGCTGGTCCAGGGCGGTTATTTTCGCGTGATAGATAGGACCAATATGGAGCGGATTCTTTCTGAACATTCCTTCCAGATGACCGGCTGTACAGACCAGTCCTGCGCTATAGAGATAGGGAAACTCCTTAATGCGGAGTATATGGCAATCGGCTCATATTCCAAAATAGAAGGCACGCTGTTCATAACTGTAAATGTTGTTTCTGTAGAAACAGCGCAGATAGTTATGTCTGAAAGGAAACAATTCAAAAAAATCGGGAATGTAGAAAAGATTGTCAACGGATTCGCTAACAAGATAGCCAAAGACATATACAAGGAAAAGATTTACGATTTCACGAAACTGCTTGAATTCAAGAACTCGATAAGGGGAAACTTCGGATATTTTATGTTTTCCGGCAAGGCGAAAGATATAGAAACAGGGAGTTACGCATATAACCTGTCGTATCGCCGTCCCGGTATTTTGCTTTTTGAATATCCCCAGTTTTATACTGAAGTTGAAACGGGCTATTTTCTTTTGGAGAAATCCCGGGTTAATTCAAAAATAGATTTTTATACAGCCGCATTGAATTTCCAGTATTATCCTGATATTTCCTTCCCTGTTGACCTATATATGAAACTTGGCGGGGGCTCATCCTACGGCAGAAGCAGTATTAAATATGATGCACTCCAGCCGAAAAAGACAGAAATATCCATTGACCCGATGGTGGATGGCGGCATCGGCTTTGATACATCGAGGCATTACCGCATAGGCATCCAACTTGAGGTTTTATACAACTATATTTTTATGAAATCATCTGATTTGAGCGGAATAAAATTCAATGCCGGGTTGTCGTATAACTGGTAATGTATGAAAAACAGATTAATTTTGATTATTCTCATTCTTTTTCTGACAGGTTGCGAAAGAAAACCCCTGTTAGACAAATTATCCGGCTCTAAAGTCACTGAAACTATAACAATAACCGAATGGGGAAAATGGATCCCGACACACATTGTTGTAAAAAGAGACCAAACATTTACGGTAACGGCGAGCGGAAAAATATCAATTGGAACTCGTAATTATTTCCCTGATGGACTTGCTTATGATTTTACTAATGGATATAGTGGTTATCTTTATTGGGGTATTTTGGTCGGTAATGCTCCTTTGGGAAAACTATATGGACAAGTAAATAATTTGAATTTGCCTTTAGGTTCTGATTTTAATGGAACTAGTCCAGCAGATGGTATATTATATTTGGGAATTATTGATTACAACTGGCCAGGATTATCAATAACTGGCAGCTATACCGTAACAATAACAGTTGAGTAATGTAATTTCCCTCCATTTAAAAAATTCCTGCCCAGTCAACTTAATAAACATTACCTTCCTTAATGCAAGAGTGAAGCAATAAATTTGCCAAGTGAGGGAACGAGGGCGTTGCTGGAAGAAACCTCACGGAAGTTTGCTTAATTCATCCAGCAAACTGAGTGAGAGCCCGACTTCTGAGTCGAGGCGTTTTCTGGAAGCAATGCCCGAGCGACCTTCCGGCAAATTTACTTGCGAGCGACCATTGACTTTATGTACCACAAAATTGTAGAATCTATTTATGAAATTTATAGCGGATTTGCATATCCATTCCCACTATTCTCTGGCAACAAGCAAAAACCTTATACCGGAGCAGCTCGAACTATGGGCTGGGATTAAAGGCATAAACCTCGTAGGCACAGGCGACTGCACGCATCCAGGATGGCTTAAGGAGCTTAAAGAGAAACTCGAGCCTGCAGGCAATGGTTTTTACAAACTTAAAGACAGCTTCCGGCTAAAAAATGTCGTAAGGCCTGCCGGGTGTCCCGGGATATTCTTCGTTTTGACCGGTGAGGTCAGTTCCATATACAAGAAAAACGGCAGAGTTAGGAAGGTTCACAATCTCTGCGTGTTCGACTGCTTTGAGTCTGCGGAAAATTTCCAGAACCGGCTTTCCAAAGTAGGCAACATTATTTCGGACGGCCGGCCCATTCTGGGGCTGGATTCGAAAAACCTGCTTGAAATGCTTCTTGAGACATCTGAAACATCGTATCTTATTCCTGCGCACATCTGGACGCCGTGGTTTTCAGTGCTCGGCTCAAAATCCGGGTTCGACACTATAAATGAATGTTTCGACGAGCTCACAAAATATATTTTTGCCGTTGAAACAGGGCTGTCAAGCGACCCGCCTATGAACCGCAGGTGCAGTTTTCTGGATTCATTCAATCTGGTATCCAACTCAGATGCCCACTCGCCTGAAAAACTCGGCAGGGAAGCGAATCTGTTCGACACAAAACTAACTTATAACGGAGTGTTCGACGCCCTGAAGACAGGCAGCGGTTTTTTAGGTACAATCGAATTTTTCCCTCAGGAAGGAAAGTATCATTATGACGGCCACAGAAAATGCAATGTTTGCTGGAACCCGTCTGAAACAATCAAAAACAAAGGGATATGCCCTGTGTGCGGGAAAGAAGTTACAAAAGGTGTAATGTACCGCGTGGCGGAACTTTCCGACCGGAACAACCCGGATGATTCTACAATCAAAAAAGTATTCCACTCGATAGTGCCTCTTGGTGAACTGCTCTCGGAGATTGCCGGGGTGCAAAACAGTTCGTCGAAGAAAGTAAAAACCGAATATTTCAAAATCATAGAAAAACTTGGCTCGGAATTCAATGTACTCCTTTTTGCCGGCATATCTGATATTAAAAATACAGCCGGCCCGCTTCTTGCCGAAGGCATCAGGCGGTTGAGAGACGGAAAAGTGAGAATACAGGAGGGCTTTGACGGAGAATTCGGCAGAATAAAGGTGTTTGAAGAGGATGAACTCGCCAATACCGGTATGTCGTTGTTTTCGTTTGAAAAACAGGAACCGGCAAAACCGGTATTCAAAATAAAGGAATTCAAAAAAGAGAAAAAAGTTGCGGCTGACGACAAATCACCGGAACGACAGGATGCCGCATCATATCTCACGGACGAGCAGAGACAGGCGATAGAATATTCCGGAGGGCCGTGTATGGTGATTGCCGGGCCTGGTTCTGGTAAAACAAGAGTTCTGACCGAGCGGATAATTCACCTGATTAACGAAAAAGGCGTCGCTCCGAGGCAGATTCTTGGCATAACTTTTTCAAATAAAGCATCCGAGGAGATGAAGAACCGTATTGAGAAAAAAATCGCCGCAGGACAGGTGTTAATTTCGACATTTCACAGTTTCGGACTGTCAGTGATAGAAAAATATTTTGAAAATTTCGGGCGGAAGAAAAATTTCAGCATTATTGACGAAGAAGACGGGAAAGAAATACTCGGTAAACTAATAACAAACAGGAACAGGATAAGCCATTCGTCGAGGGATATCGGTAACTTCAAACAGGGGATAATCGGTTCACCTGCAGACGGCGGACTTTTTGAGGCATATGAATGCGAATTAAAGACAATCAATGCATTTGACCTCGATGACCTTATATACCTGCCAGTAATTTTATTCAGGGACAATCCTGAAATTTTGCGTGGGTACCGTGAAAGATACCGGCGGATTCTTGTTGACGAGTACCAGGACATAAATGCGAGACAGTACGAACTGATAAAGATGTTAGCGGGTGAAAAAAATCCGGATCTTTTTGTTATAAGCGACCCTGACCAGGCGATATACGGTTTCAGGGGTTCGGATGTGAAGTTTATAGAACAGTTGGGTAAGGACTACCCGGGGCTTGTGACAATCCTGCTAAAAGACAGTTTCCGCTGCCCGGACAATGTCATCAGGGCAGGTTTAGATGTATTGGGAAAAAACATCGCATTTTCCGGCGGCTTGGGAAAAATGAAGGTAAATGTGCAGGAATGCGAGACGGAAAAAAGCGAAGCCGACTGGATTGCCTCAAAAATCGAAAATATGATCGGCGGTACGCGAAGCTTTTCTATCGACAGCGGCATTAGTGACGGTGTTGCCGCCTGCGGCACAGAAAGTTTCTCGGATTTCGCGATATTTTGCCGCACTGCACACATGTTTGAGCCGATAATATACGCTTTAGCAAACCACGGCATAGCGTATCAGGTGATAAGTACCGAAACATTTTTCCAGAGAGAGCCGGTAAGTTCAGCGGTCGGTTTATTCAGAAAAATCTATTACAAAATGGGAATTGAGCCCTCACAGCAGAATAATTCGGCACGGATACAAAAAATGATCTGCGCAAAAGAAAACATAACGGAGATATTGCTTGCCTCGTTGGAAGCCGGAAAAATTTTGGAAGATGATGCCAGAAAACTAAAAACGCTGACTTCCGGTATGGCTAACGACTATGACGGATTTTTTAAATCAATCGCCCTGCGCAGGAGCATAGACGATTATAACGGCAACATAGAAGCGGTTACTTTGATGACGCTCCATGCTGCCAAGGGACTTGAATTCAATACTGTCTTTATTCCGGGATGCGAGGAGAGAATAATTCCTTTCGAACTTTTCGGCAAGAAAAACTGCGAGGAACTTGAAGAGGAAAAACGGCTTTTTTATGTCGGGATAACCAGGACGAAGCAGAACCTTTTTCTGACATACGCAAAAAAGAGGATGCTGAAAGGCAGGTTGTTACTTCAGCGGAAAAGTGCCCTTGTCGATAAAATCAAGGATGAACTTGTCAGGTTTGAGATAAGAGAGCCGAAAAAGAGGACCGGCCAACCCGAGCTGTTTTGAACTTTGATTTGAGACCTCGTTGAGCAGCAGCACCGTATCTGCCAAATTAGCTCCGTTTTTTTTCATCTATTGTAATGTAGCGACCTGCCTGTTGAAATTTTCCTGTAATTTTATATAATATAACAGTTATGAAAATCCTACTGAACTGGCTGAAAGAGTTTGTCGAAATTGACGGTAAAGCAGCCGATATTGCCGAGCGGCTTACTATGTCCGGTATCGAGACGCATGCCGTAAAGAGTGCCGTCGTCGACCCGGATATTGTAATAGTAAAAATATCGTCGATTGAAAAACATCCTAATGCCGATAAACTTTCATTATGCGATGTAACTGACGGGACAACTGATTACAGGATTGTCTGCGGCGCTCCGAATATAAAAGTCGGTGATGTCGTTCCTTTTGCAAAACTCGGCGCAAAACTCGGCGATATAACAATAAAGAAGGCAAAAATACGAGGTTATGAATCAAACGGCATGTTATGCTCGGAAAAAGAACTCTGCGCAGGTGATGACGCTTCCGGAATTATGATGCTTCCCAAAGACACTAAACTCGGTATTACTCTGAATGAATATCTGTCGTCAACCGCCGCAATTGAAACGGAAGTTACAATAAACCGCGGTGACTGCCTTTCCGTGCTCGGTATCGCCAGGGAACTTTCCGCAATTTACAGCATACCGCTCAAAAAGAATATTAAAAATTACAGCATAAAATCCGCGAATGTTTTTCCTGTGGAAGTTAAAAATACAAAGGATTGTGTGAGGTATGTCGGACGGGTGATAAAAAATTTGAAAGTCGGCAGTTCACCCCAATGGCTCGTTGCCCGTCTTGAGACAAGCGGTTTACATCCGGTAAATACCGTTGTGGATATAACAAACTACATTCTTCTTGAATACGGACAGCCGCTTCATGCGTTTGATGCCGATAAGATCAGCGGGAAAATCATCGTGCGGAACGCCTTAAAAGGCGAAAAGATTCACGCGCTTGACAACAACGAATATGCGCTTGAAGACGATATGCTTGTCATAGCAGACGAAAAGTGTCCGGTTGCCGTGGCCGGGGTAATCGGCGGGGTACCGACTTCGGTCACAGAAAGCACAAAAAATATTTTTCTTGAAGCGGCTTCGTTCGATCCGATATCCATAAGAAAGACATCAAAAGAACTGCTCATTTCCACAGATTCATCTTACCGTTTTATAAGAGGCATAGATACAGGCAATATCCTGAATATCAGTGAAATTGCCTGCCAGATGATAAAGGAAATATGCGGCGGGGAAATGACTGCGGGTGCCGTTGATATTTGGCCCGGTTTGCCGCAGAGGACCGAAATAATCCTAGACAGCAAGCGGGTTAACAGGGTCCTGGGCTCACAAATATCAGATTACGACATAAAGAATATCCTTTTCCGCCTCGGCTTTGAAATAATAACCCCGCCGTCGGACGGGAAAATAAAAGTTAAAATTCCGTCATATAGAAACGATGTCAAACGAGAAATAGATATGATTGAGGAAATCGCAAGAATTTACGGCTATAACGGGATAAAAACACCCGCTCGGATATCATTCAGTGTGCAGATACAGAAAAATGAAATGGATGATTTTGCCGGCCAGGTCAGGGAAGCAGCAATTTCGCTCGGTTTTTCCGAGACCGTGAGTTATAATTTCGTGGAAAAAGATGACATTAAAAAACTTTATATTCCCGATGCATTGTGGAAAATTTCCAATCCCGTAGCATCGGATGAGTCATACCTTGCCCCAACGCTCATACCCGTTATAATAAAAAATGTGATGAGAAACATCAACAAGGGAAACGGCAATGTAAGGATTTTTGAAATAGGCAAAGGTTTTGAGGCATGCGAAAGAATGCTGTTTGCGGGCTGCGGCACTGGAAGCGTTGATGTATGGTGGAAAGACAGCGCAAAGTCGTTTGATTTTTATCTGCTCAAAGGTTTTCTTGAATCAATATTCCGGGAACTCGGCATAAAAAACTGGGTTCTTGAAAAAACGGGGCTCAAAATGTTCCACCCCGGCCGGTCGGCAAAAATAGTTATCAATTCAAAAGAAATAGGCAGTTTCGGCCTTTTACATCCCGCCGTTGCGGAATCATTCGGCGTAAAAAACAGGGAACTTTACATTTTTGAAATAAATCTCGATGAATTGATGGCGTTTTCAGATTCTTCAAAAAAATATTCTCCGGTGCCCAGGTTCCCGTATGTGGAAAGGGATATATCGATAGAAGCCGCCGACAAGATTGCCGCATATGAAATACAGAATACCGTCAAAAAAATCGGCGGGGATGTTCTTTCGGAGGTTATGCTGCTTGATCTGTACACCGGCGAACAGGTAAAAAAAGGGCACATATCGCTTACTTTCCGCTTGAGATTTCAATTGATGGACCGTACCCTGAGGGACGACGAAGTTAATGAAGCGGTTAAAAAAATAGTTTCCGAACTCGGAAGCAGATTCTCGGCATCTGTAAGATAATTTTTTTTGTTGACCGGGCTTGAAAATTTGTGTATAATTCAATATGAACACCAAATGGAAGATTCTTGAAGAAAAAATAGGGAAACTGTCAGATAGTGTCAAAATTTTAAAGAGGGAAAATAACAAACTTGAAAAAACAATCGAAGAATTATCAATAGAACATGCGTCGCTGGAGGAGGAAAATAAAATGGCCAAAAAATTTTTAAAAGATAAAGAAACCGTAAAGAGCAAAGTGAAGGCGATTTTGGAAAATATGGAGAGAGCGGAAATATAATGGCACGCGAAAAAACGACCATCAGGATTTTAGATAGAAATTTTGACATAGAGACAGAAATAGATCCTTTACACGCAAACTATCTTGCAAATTATATTAACAAAAAGGCGGAAGAAGTAGGCAAGGAACAGAATACTGTCGACACTATGAATTTGTTATATTATACACTTATGGCACTTGCAGAAGAAATATTTACTTTGAAAGAAAAGAAGGACAATATTGAAAATGATTTTAATAAGAAAATTGATGAGCTGATTTTACAGATAGATTCATCACTGCAAGTGTAATTTGCCCCTGCGATGTTGGTGACGATTGGACTGTTTTAAGCCTACGAGCACAATTTAGGGAATTCAGGTTGACGGCGGCCTTGGCTGCCGGCACAGAATACCCACTTAATAAAGAGTGCTTAAAAACTTTCTTTTCGCACGGCATTCGCGGGGTTTTTATTTACCTCATCCCAATAGGGGTGATAAACAGAAAAAATAGATCACCCCGTATCAAATACGGGATAAACTCCGGAACGGAAATATAAAAGTCGTTTCCTGCGTTTCCTAAAGTTCAGTGCTTCTGTGGTAAATAAAATCTGTGCTGTATCTGTAAAAGTGTGATTTTATGGACTTATTCGAAATAGAAAAAGTAAAAAAAAGCGAACCGCTCGCTGCCGAAATGGCTCCGAAAACCCTTGATGACTTTATAGGACAGGAACATATTCTGGGTGAAGGCAAACTGCTAAAGGAATTGATTGCTGCCGATAAGTTATCTTCGGTTATTTTTTACGGGCCTCCGGGTTGCGGGAAATCAGTACTGGCAAAAATTGTTGCCGGTGTTACCGCTTCACATTTTGAAGAGATAAATGCCGTCGTAAGCGGCGTTGATGATTTGAGAAAAATCGTTTCGGCGGCATTGCATAGGAGTAAAAAGACGATTCTTCTTGTCGATGAGATACACCACTTTAATAAGATGCAGCAGGATTGCCTTCTGCCGTATGTCGAAAAAGGGGTCATTACGCTTATAGGAATAACCACGCAGAACCCTAATTTTTATGTGAATGCCGCCCTACTGTCCAGATCGATGCTTTTTGAATTTAAAAAATTATCCGACGATAACATGAAAGAAATTATATCCAGGACATCGGCGAAACTTAAAATAAGGTTCTCTGAAGATTCCATAATTCATCTTTTAAAACACAGTGACGGCGATGCCAGACGCCTTCTGAATATTGTGGAGGTGGGGTGTGTAATCGCAAAAAAAAGTGCAGACGGTTCTGTGGATTTTAATCTTAAAACGGCCAAAGAGGCCATGCAGAACAAAGTGGTTCTGTACGATAAAAAAGGCGATGGTCATTACGACACGATTTCCGCTTTTATTAAATCGATGAGAGCGGGCAATACCGAAGATGCTATTTATTGGTTAGCTAAAATGCTTACGGCAGGCGAAGACCCGAGATTCATTGCCAGGCGGCTTGTGATTTTTGCCAGCGAGGATATAGGCAACGCAAACCCGACGGCGGCAATCCTTGCGTCGTCTGTTTTAAAAGCGGTTGAATTTCTCGGTATGCCGGAATGCCGCATACCTCTTTCCCAGGCGACTGTTTATCTTTCAAGATCAGTAAAATCCCGCGAGGCGTACGATAAGATTGAAAAAGGGCTTGAGGCAATAGAGAGGGATTCGGTGAAAGAAGTCCCGGAGCATCTGAAAAACAAAATGAAATCCCAGGGGTAGACCTCCGAGTCCCTGTAGATTATGCCGCTTGTGAAGCTACATTCGACTCGCATTCATCCAAATCTTCAGGTTGAGGGATAAATGAACAAGCAGACAATAAGAAGAGAAATGCTGTTTGTAAGAATGAGAATGAACAGGAAGGATGTTAAAACTAAAAGTGCAAAAATTGCTAAAAAACTTTTTCAAAGCATTGTTTTTGAAAAAGCCAAAAAGGTAATGTTTTATGTATCTTTCAAAAACGAGGTAGAAACATCGGAGATAATAAAGAGATCTTTTAGAATGAAAAAAGCTGTTTTTGTGCCGAAAGTTGGAGGCGGCGAAATTTTTGCTGTAAGAATTAACAATTTCAGCGAGTTGTCTCACGGGAAATTCGGGATTAAGGAACCTTCAGAAAAAAAAATCGCATTTTCACCATCGGATTTGTCGTTTGATGCGATAATAGTGCCTGGCATTGCTTTCGACATCAACGGCAACCGTCTGGGCTTCGGCAGGGGATATTACGACAGGTTCCTTGAAAAAACCTGCGGGGTGAAAATCGGTCTGGCATACGATTATCAGTTAGTCAAAAATATGCCGGTTTCAAAAAATGATATCAGAATGGATATGGTAATTACCGAAGAGAGGGTTTTTACAAACATAGGGGAGGCATAAATGAGTAATGCTTTACTTGTTCCTTTATATGCTATAGTAGTAGGTTTTTTAATAGGTTATATTGCCAGGTTCGTTATCGGAAAAAAGAACCTGAAGTCGTCCGAGGCACTTGCAAAAAAGATTCTTGATGATGCCAGTGCATTGTCCGAGGGAAAGAAAAAGGAAGCCGATCTTGCCATAAAGGAAGAGATGCGCAGGAAAAGGCAGGAGTTTGAGGTCCAGACAAAGATAAGACGGCAGGAACTCGCAAACCTTGAAAGGCGCCTCCTTCAGAAAGAAGAAAATCTCGACAAACGGTTTGAGATAATAGAAAAGCGGGAAAAGGATATAGGCAGGAAGGATGCCGAAAATGTTTCAAAGTCAAAAATGCTGGAACTTGAAATTTCACGCTTGAACCAGCAAAAAGACGAGCAGAAAAAGATTCTTGAAAAAATTTCCAGAATGACCGAGGACGAAGCAAAAAAGGTACTGATGAAAATGATGGAGGAGGAGGCAAGAAAGGAAATCGCGGTGCTGGTAAAAAAACTGGAGCAGGAAGCGAGGGAAACCGCATCCCAGAAAGCAAAGGAAATAATTGCTACAGCGATACAGCACACTTCCAATGTTTATGTACAGGAAATAACGGTTTCTAATGTAACACTTCCGAATGACGAGATGAAAGGAAGGATCATCGGGCGGGAAGGCAGGAACATAAGGGCATTTGAGCAGGCCGCCGGCGTGGATCTGATCATAGACGATACGCCGGATGTCATTACCATATCCAGTTTTGACGGCATAAGAAGAGAGGTTGCTAAGACGGCTCTTGAGCGGCTTATCGCCGACGGCAGAATTCACCCGTCGAGGATAGAAGAGATAGTCAACCAGGTCAGAAAAGAGATGGACGACAACATCAAGATGGCCGGTGAGGATGCTGCACTTGAACTCGGCATAACCAATCTGCATCCAGAGATAATAAAAAATCTCGGCAAATTAAAATACAGGACTTCCTACGGTCAGAGCCAACTGGTCCACACCCTTGAAGTGGCGAACATTGCGGGCTATCTCGCTGCGGAACTCGGCGCAGATGTCTATTTTTGCAAACGTGCCGGTCTTCTCCATGATATAGGCAAGGCGGTTGACAAAGACGTAGAAGGTACCCATCATCAGCTTTCGGCAGACATAGCCAAAAAATACGGCGAATCGTCCAAGATGATAAATGCGATACTATCTCACCATGAAGGGCTTGCCCAGCCGGAATCCGTCGAGGCATTCATACTTAAAGCTGCCGATGCTATATCCGCTGCCCGTCCCGGTGCTAGGATGGAGACGCTTGAGCATTATCTGAAAAGGATAGAGCGTCTTGAAAAAGTCGCCAATTCATTTATAGGTGTTTCAAAATCGTACGCCGTTCAGGCGGGCAGGGAGATAAGGATTCTGGTCGAGCCGGAAGAGATTGACGATGCGGCAGCGAATCAGCTTGCCAGGGATATTTCAAAGAAAATAGAGGCGGAACTGGAATATCCGGGACAGATAAAGGTTACGGTTATAAGAGAAACAAGATATCAGGAAGTGGCTAAATAGTCACTCGGGGGATAAAGCAGGAAGTAGGAAGTGGGAAGTTGGAAGTAGGGGCGAATTCCCCGATGTCCATCTGTGCGGGTATTCGCTCAGAATGCAGTAGCAGGGCTTGTCCCTGCTGGGAAGAAACAGTAGAAAGTATGAAGCATATCGCAATTTTTGACTTCTATCTTCGCACTTCTCTACTTCAATACTTTTCAAACTCCTCGCTCCGAGATATAGTATGAACATTCTTTTTATCGGTGATGTAATCGGTTCCCCTGGCAGAGAGAAGATTGCGGATTGCCTGCCGCTTATAAAGGAACAATACAATATCGGTTTGACTATTGTCAATGGTGAAAATGCCGCCGGCGGTATAGGGATAGTTAAAAAAACTGCCGATGAAATTTTTGCTGCTGGAGCCGATGTCATCACACTGGGTAACCACGCATTCGACAAGAAGGAGTATGTCGAAGTTATAGACCATCCGAACATCGTGCGCCCGGCGAATTATCCGGAACTAGTCCCGGGCCGTGGCTTTTGTATTGTCGCTAAAACGGCGGTAATCAGCATTATGGGAAGATTCAATATGCCTTCTGTCGATTCTCCGTTCACCGCGTCGGAAAATATTTTAAAAAAACTTTCAGATATTAATCCTGCGCCCAAAATAATAATTGTCGATTTTCATGCAGAACTGACATCTGAAAAAATCGCGATGGGTTATTTTTTGGACGGGCGTGTAAGTGCCGTGATAGGAACGCATACCCATGTCCAGACCGCTGATGAACGCATACTTCCCGAAGGCACCGGTTATATAACTGATGTTGGAATGGTCGGAGGGCTGAATTCTGTGATCGGCGTCGAGAAGGGAGCGGTAATCAAGAGATTCCTCACCGGTATGCCTGTCAGATTTGAAGTCGAAAAAGAAGATATTTTTATCAACGGCGTTGTTTTGAGCGTGGATAATAAAACCGGGAAATGCACAAAAATTGAAAGAATAAAAAGATGAAAAAGAAACAGAAATTCACAGCAAAAAAGGCACAGGTCAGGGAACCGGGTCCGTTACAGGACCTTTCGTTTCCAAAAAGCGATTTGCGCAATGCTTTTATAATAGCGCTTTCCTGTTTTGTGATATACGTTCTGTTTTTGTGCAAGATGTTTTATTTCGACGGGCTTATGTACGCGGCGATAGTCGAGGCAAAAGATGCCGGCTGGGAAAACCGGCTTGCCTGGGCAAACCATTTTAGTTTCAATTATTACGGTCATTTCTTCTGGAAAATTTTCCAGTATATAGGGCTTAAGACGGACGGTTATACATCGCTACAGATCATGAATTCCTTTTTTGCCGCCCTTACTGTCGGGATATTTTTCCTGTTTTTGAAAAAACTCGTCGAAAAGACATATATTGCCGTTATATTTTCTTTTTTACTTGCGTTCTCGTATGCCTTCTGGTACCGCGCTGTGGATGCCCAGGTGTATCCTCCTTCTGTCTTCTGGTTGCTTGTGTCCTTTATTTTAATATGGTCGTTTACCCGGCATCGTTCGGGTTTGAAACTTTTCCTTTTTTCCGTGACGACCGGCATCTCGATACTTGCCCATCAGGGGAACATATTTTTCATCCCGGCAGGTATTGCCGGCATCTTCATTGCCGGCGGTAAAAAGATAAAAAACCTTTTCATATTCTTAATCGTCACGGGTGTGATTGTGGCTGTACCGTACCTAAATGTGCTTATTCATCAGGAAAAGACACTTATAGATATGAATACCGGGCAGGTAGCGATAAACAGGACTACGATAAAGAATTCATTCAACTGGCTTAGGGGCAATGCCGGCTCCTATTCTCCTGACAAATATGTCAATGTCTACTGGCAGCCGCAGATCAGGCACCTTATTACCGATTTAAAAACAATGGTCTGGTCTGTGTGGTTCGCAAAAGGCAGTTATTACGGATACGGGTTCCCGTCAGCAAGCGGAAGGATATGGATGAGGGTTTCAAAAATAATATTTATTTTTCTGGCGGTATTTTTATTTTTCAGAGGAAAAATTTATTTTAAATATAAATCGCTTGTTTTAATTACCGCATCGTGGTTTATATCGTATATGCTTTTTGTGAGTTGGTTTAATCCGGGCAATCCCGACTACTGGTACCAGCACTGTATTCCGTGGTTAGCCGTAATCGCCTGTTCGCTTGCCGAACTGCTCAAGGATGGAACCGCTTCCCTGATACTCAAAAAAACTGTCTTCGGCCTCTTCCTTTGTTCAATTATAATAATTCCTCCGGTTAATTTCTTCGACTCAATTTACCCGATTTCAAAAGTTGAAAATAACGACAATTATCTCAAATCGCTGTGGATAAAAAGCAATGTGAAACCCGGCGGGTACATCGTCATTTCCGGTATCGGCTGGTCCAATCCCCAGAAAGTTTACATACCCGCATTTGCCGGAATCAAGCCGATTTCATTCGACCTGCTCTTTGTGTTTTACCCTAAAGACCAGGGACTTGCGATTTTGAAAAACCAGCTTGAGTTTCTGATGGGACAGGGCACGAATGTCTACGCTCTTTCCGAAATATTTTCGAAATCGACGGCAGAGGGTTTAAAGCAGTGGAAGGTCTCAATGGATGAAATAAAGGAAATATTCAAACCGTATAAACTGAAAACGCTCGGTACCTACAAAGGCAATGAAATGATGATTTACAAAGTCCTGCCGTCCGAAAATTCACCAGCGTCTTTACGGGGCAAGGGATTTGACTATTACAATGCAGGCAACTACAGGCAGGCGATAAATGTTCTTGAAAAGATACCCGGGCAAAACAGAATATACATCGATTATAAAATCATAGGGCACTGCTTTCTTCTGCTTAACGACAGGCAGAAAGCAATAGAAAATTTTTCAGCAGCGTACCGGCTTAATCCTCAGGATACAGAATTGAGTGATTTCCTCAAAAAAAATGGAAGATAAACTGAAAAAAACGCTGTTTGCCGTAATAAGCGAGCACCTGAAGACCGGTTCGCCGGTTGCTTCGGAAATTATTTCTAAGAAATGCGGCGCATCTTCAAGCTCCGTCAGAAACCGGATGGCGCATCTTGAAAAAGACGGGTATCTGAAAAACATTCATACTTCGTCGGGCCGGGTCCCTGCGGCGAAGGCGTTCAGATTTTATGTGAACGAACTGCTTGAGGTCCACGAGGATATTTTCAGGAAAAAGGAAGGGCTCGAAAAGGAATATAATGCCGCAGTTGAAAACTGCAATAAGTGCCTGCTTGAACTTGCGGAACTGTTTTTTTATCTTTCAAACAATTTGGAATATAAAGTGGTCCCTCAACCCGGGAGAGCGGTCTTCAAGGAAATAAGGATTGTCCTGACCGACAGGTCTACCGTTTCCGGCGTGATATTTGCATCAAGCGGGCCCGCGAAGTCCTTCACACTGAAAATTAAGGAAGGTATAAACCAGAAATTTTTGGACGGTGTTTCGGAACTGGCAAACCGGTCATTAAAAAATATTGCGCTCGGCGACATTTCTGAAAATATCGGCCGGTATCTTGAAAAAGCATGTGCCGTCGGTCAGAGCGAAGCGGATTTTCTGGCGGAGCATAAGGCGGATTTATTTAATTTCGAAAGAAATGTTGAATCCCCGCACACCGATTCCGCATCTAATCTTAACAAGACACTGGATGCCGTTTCGGATTTTATCGGGAAGGCGGATATTAAACAAAATGAAAAAAAATGAGAACCAGAAAGGGCACGCACTGCCGGATGAGAACAACGGCGCTGACTTTGCAAGGGATGAAAAACTTTCGGAACTTGAAATTCTAAAGCAGTCGCTTGAAGGACAGAAAAAATTTTATCTTTCGCAGATTTTAAGTTTGCAGGCGGATTTTGAAAATTATCGTAAAAGGACTGAACGGGAAAAAGGCGAGTTGATAAAATACGGCAGGAATCTGCTTATTACCGAGATGATAGACATCTATGAAACGGTCCAACTCGCCAAGAAAATGATTGAAAACGCCGAAAACAACATCGCGGTCCTCGACGGGCTGGAACATATAGAAAAAAAGGTTTCCGAGATACTTAAGCAGAACAATGTTACAGTCATCCCTACCGTCGGCGAAAAATTCAATACTTTATTCCACGAAGTTGTCGGTGTGATAGAAAAAGGAGATGTGGAAGACGGAACGATTCTGGAGGAAGTCAGGCCTGGCTATAAAATTGACGACCGGGTACTGAGAACGGCTATGGTGAAAATAGCAAAATCGGAGCAAAAGGCAGATGAAGGTCAAAGTACAGGGGAAAATAATCAGGAAAATAAATAGATGCCGCCGCCGGTTTTTCTGCGGCGCCACACGAGGAGGAAATTATGTCAAAAATAATAGGCATTGATCTTGGAACATCAAATTCAGCTGCTGCCATTATGGAGGGCGGTAAGGCGACGATAATACCTTCTGCCGAGGGAATGACTCTCGGCGGCAAGGCTTTCCCGTCGTATGTCGCATTTTCAAAGGATGGCCAGCTTATAGTGGGAGAGCCTGCGCGCCGCCAGGCGGTGGCAAATCCGGAGGGTACCATTCTTGCTGCTAAAAGGAAGATGGGCACTGACCATAAATATAAGATATACGGCAAGGAATACACGCCACAGCAGATATCCGCTTTCATTCTGCAGAAGATAAAAAGGGACGCCGAAGCATTCCTGGGCGACAAAGTCGACAGAGCAGTGATAACTGTACCGGCTTATTTCAACGACAACCAGCGTCAGGCGACAAAAGATGCCGGTGAAATTGCCGGCCTTAAAGTCGAAAGGATAGTCAACGAGCCGACTGCCGCATGCCTTGCCTACGGGCTTGATAAAAAAGGCAAAGATGAAAAAATACTGGTTTTCGATTTCGGCGGCGGAACGCTTGATGTCACGATTATGGATTTCGGCGGCGGTGTCTTCGAGGTAAAATCCACAAGCGGCGACACCCAGCTCGGCGGCACCGACATGGACAACGCTTTGATTGATTACATAGCGTCCGAATTCCGCAGGGAATCCGGCATAGATTTGAGAAACGACAAAATGGCGATGCAGCGGCTTAAGGAAGCTGCTGAAAAAGCTAAAATAGAACTTTCAAATGTGCTTGAGACAGACATCAACCTGCCGTTCATAACGGCGGACGCGTCGGGCCCCAAGCACCTTACGATGAAAATCTCGCGTTCAAAACTCGAGTCGATAGTAGGTTCGATAATTGACAGGTGCCGCACTTCGCTTGAAAGGGCGCTTTCCGACTCCAAACTTACACCAAATGATATTTCACGAATTATTCTTGTAGGCGGGCCCACCCGTATGCCGGCAGTCCAGAAATTCGTAGAAGATATCGCCGGGAAAAAAGTCGAAAGGGGAATAGACCCGATGGAATGCGTGGCAATGGGCGCTGCGATTCAGGCGGGCGTTCTGACGGGCGAAGTAAAAGACATCCTCCTGCTTGATGTAATCCCGCTTTCTCTGGGTGTGGAAACATTGGGCGGCGTTATGACACGGCTTATAGACAGAAATACGACGATTCCGACCAAGAAATCCCAGATATTCTCGACTGCTGCGGAAAACCAGCCGGCTGTAACTATAAATGTGCTTCAGGGCGAAAGACAGATGGCCTCTGACAATGTGTCGCTCGGCAGATTCGATTTGGTCGGCATACCGCCCGCCCCTCGCGGCGTGCCACAGATAGAGGTCACATTCGATATAGATGCCAACGGCATACTCCATGTAGGGGCGAAGGACCTTGGGACCGGCAAAGAACAGTCGATAAAAATCACCGCTCCGACAAAGCTCAATAAGGACGAAGTCGAGAAAATGGTGAAAGAGGCGGAAAATTTCGCCGAGCAGGACAAAAAGAAAAAGGAAGAAATCGAGGTAAAAAACGAACTTGACAGCATCATCTATTCCGCTGAAAAGTCGCTTAAAGAACACGGAGACAAGGTCGTTTCCGACGAGCGTCTGAAAATTGAGCGGGCTATTTCCGATGCCAAGGAAGTCCTGAAATCGGGCGACATAGAAAAAATGAAGAAGTCAAAAGAGGAAGTCATCACTGCCTCACACAAACTTGCCGAAGAGATTTACAAGGCATCTACGCAGAAGCAGCAGCAGTCGGCGGGCGCGGGTTCTCAACCGCAGAATGAACAGCCGGGTCCTGAACCTGAGCCGGGTGCGGAAGCGGAAGCCGGCGGCGGGGAAGAGCCGGGCAAAAAAGGCAAGGATGATGTGATAGATGCCGATTTTAAGGAAGAGAAATAATCGCTCGGGCTTTGTCTCATCAGCACGCATCGGCTCTGATGCCGTGCTCCCACTCGTTTTGCTGAAAGTTTTAAGCAAAACTCCGTGAGGGCGTTCTTCAACAAACCCCTCGCTCAAGATTTTATAAAGGTAAATAAATGACAAAAAGAGATTACTACGAGATATTGGGCGTTTCAAAGACCGCTACAACGGACGAAATAAAAAAGGCGTACAGGAATCTCGCCCTGCAGTTCCATCCTGACAGGGTGACCGCTGACAAAAAAAAGGAAGCGGAAGAAAGATTCAAGGAGATATCCGAGGCGTATGCGATCCTCTCAGACCAGGAAAAACGGAAACTTTACGACCAGCACGGTCATGCCGGCATTGACGGCAGATACACATCGGAAGACATATTCAGGAATGCGGATTTCTCAGGTGTTGAGGATGTTTTCCGAAGCGGTAATTTCGAGGATGTTTTCGGAGATATTTTCAACATTTTCGGCGGCGGCAGCCCTTTTTCATCCAGAAGGGGAAGAAGTTCCGGTCCGGCAAAAGGCGCAGACCTTGAATATCATCTCACCATCACGCTTGAAGAGTCGTACCGCGGCTGCGAAAAAACTATTGATATGTATCATACCCAGTCCTGTTCCGCCTGCCGCGGAAGCGGGTCAAAACCGGGCACATCCAGAAAATCCTGTCCGACCTGCCGCGGAACCGGTGTGGTAAGGTACTCGCGCGGATTTTTCTCGTTACAGCAGACCTGCTCCAAATGCGGCGGTAGCGGAGAGATAGTGGGCACGCCCTGTCCTGAATGTTCCGGCAGAGGCAAGGTCAAAAAACAGTCGTCATTCACGGTAAAAATCCCTGCTGGTGTGGATACCGGAAGCACAATCCGCGTAAGAGGCAAGGGCGAGGCGGGCGAACGCGGCGGTCCTTCGGGCGATCTTTATATAGTGGTGAGGGTTTTACAGCATAAATTTTTCGAACGGAAGAAGGATGACTTGTATGTTGAAGTTCCCACTGGTCTTGCCACTGCTGCGCTTGGCGGAGAGATCATAGTTCCCACACTTGACGGCAATGTCTCAATGAAGATTCCGTCCGGCACCCCGTCTAACAAGGTGTTCCGGCTGCACGGCAAGGGTATGCCCTCGGTAAATACCGGCAAAACCGGCGACGAATATGTGAGGGTTATCATTACACCGCCAGAAAGTTTGTCCTCAAAGCAGAAGGAACTGCTGAGGGAATTCGCGAAGACAACAGGCGAAAGCGTTGACGAAGGCGTATTTAAGAAGATTTTCGGCAAATAGGTCCGCTCGGAAGGTTGCCTCGGCGGGACGCTACCTGCCTGCCGGCAGGCAGGTCTGCCAGAGCAGCGCTCGCTCTCGGTCAACTGAATGTATTAAGTTGACCTGCGAGATGCCCGCTATGGCAACTTCCTCGCTCCCGCATCGAAGGCAAAAGGTGATAATTAATAAGAGATCGTTGAAAAAGACATGTAGGGGTTGGATTCGTCCGGCCCGTTTCGACCCAATAAAGATTATTGTTTACTAATAAAATGAGTCACCCTGAGCCAACAGCGAAGGGTCTCGTAGTTATTTTGTAGCTGCAGAGCTAAACTCTGCCGACCAGTTTATGCACAGATTTTATATTGAAAATATAGAAGGTGAAACGGTAATTATTGACGGTTCGGAAGCCCATTACATAAAAAATGTTTTGAGACAGAAAATCGGTTATGAGGTTTTTTTGT